>FZPS01000175.1_pt96 | contig 31972 bp, 33 predicted proteins | sample 1817821 | NCBI WGS metagenome assembly FZPS01 (sample SAMEA104158645, study PRJEB21678) | metagenome | place: Germany | collected 2015-04-21
GAATAGTTTCGGTGAACTGGATCTGCGCGGGATACGGGGACCCCTTAATCTCGAGGATGCCTATGGCACAAGTAGGGTGCAGCTGTTGAGTATGGACGGAGGTTATAACTTCGATATTGAGGTGGCTAATGGTGTTTTGCTGGGAAATGCCCCTCTGCAAATGGACACAGCGAGAAACAAAGTCACCGCCTTCGGGCAATCCGATCAAGGGGTGCATCCCATCGTGATCCGTTCGAGTTATGGTCGGGTCACCGTGAATGTAGAAGAATGAGGAGTACAAAAAAGGAAGGAAACGCCCACCATGGTGCGTACCTTCCTTTTTTGTTCCCGTCTATCATTGGTTGATAAACCCAAATTCGATCAGTTTTCTCTTGGCTAGTTCAATATCCTCAGGTGTGACCAGGATCACAGGGCCTGTGCACCCCATGCCGGCTTCAGCGTAGATGTTCTCTTTCCAAAGCGCTTCCGCCGCTTCTTCGATTTCCAGAACATCGACGCCGGTGATCTCTTGATCTACCGGCTTAGCCGGTGGTTTTCTAACGGCATCAGCAGGCTCTGTCTTGACCAGTTTAGCCCGTTTTAGCTCCTCAGCCACCAGTTCAGGCAGTCTTGCTTTTGCTGCATCTGCCGCGAACTCCACGGCGCCGGCAATAACCGGTGCACCGGATGCTCTGGAGACGATATTGATGATCTGGCTGTAACCTTCTCCCACTCCTGGGCCGTAACCATAGCCCACGCTCTCTATGGAGCCACCCGTATTTAAGGCCGAAAGCATTTTGACCAGGATGTTTCCGGTTAAAGAGTCGGTGACCAAGACATCGCAACCGCCCGTTAGGGCGTCATTGCCCCGCATTATGGCTTGACCGCCGGCCCGACTGGAGGCTGCCCAATTGATGGAGTAGCCTTCCTTCTCCAAATCCCGCAGGGAGCGTTCGGTGGTGAGTGCGCCGTCCACATTCAGAATTCCGACTTCAGGGTCGGAGATTCCCAGAGCCTTGGCAACGGCAATGCCTAAGATGGCGTTTTTGTGCATGGCCTCCGTGCGGTTGCCTGCAGACATGCCTGTCGTTGAAGCGATGAGCATTTCTCGGCCAGTGGCAGGGGCTATTACCCGGCCAATGGTTGTGACGCCTAGAGGGAAGTTGTAGTGCATGGTTACGCAGGCATCAATTTCCCCGGATTTCAGGAGGTTCTCCATGACATGGCGCTGTTCTTCCTCGGTGTTCGCTTCGATTACGGGCAGGGATGTGCTGCCCTTGGGACCTATGGCTACCACGCCAATATTCTTGTGCTTACTTTGGGCCAGTTCGGCGCCGCGCACGACCTCTTCCAGACCGTGTTCGCTGCCGAGGAGAGTTACGCCAACGGTCACGGTTTTTTCCGCCGTCACGGTGGTCGATGTGCTCTTACCAGGGTTTGGTTCCATCAGGAACGAAACACCATCGAAGAGATTGGTCAGACGTGCCAAAAAAAGACTGCCTTTACCCACGATCATGACCCGGTTTAACTCACCCTGAAGAATGCCTTCACGGGCAAAGCCCATGTAAGGAACACCAGAGGGAATATGACCCTGGGTCGGGGCCCAGCCCTTCAGTCCGTGCTGCGTTACGAAGCTATCGAGTTCGCTGCGCTGAATGGCTCCTTGTTTGACGCCTAAAGCGGCAATCATCTTGTAATTGGCCAAGGGCACATCGCCGGCTCCGGCCGGAACCGTGATCTCTGGATTCTGCATTTCCACACTGTACTTATCCACATCGGAGATGGTGAGGCCGGCCCTTTGCAGAGGATCCGTCACCAACGAGGAGGTCACTGCTTGTGGCGACGACCCTGTTCCAATCCGGTGTCGCCCAATGGCATCGGTACGAATGATGGGGTTGACGCCATCATCTGCGCTGATCAAAATGGCAAAGGCACCCAGGACGTCCTCTAATACAGGAACCTCTTTTTTGATATGGTCTCTGGAGTTCATGCCCAGTTTAGCGGTTGCTCCTCCGGCTACAACCACGACGTTCTGGTAGATCCCTGACTTCACCAAGCCACAGGCATTGACAATACCATGGGAGGGACCGGCGCAGAAGGAACGGGTGTCAGAGCCGCTAGCGTTTAAGCAGCCGCAAACCTCTCCGATAGCTTTGGCGAAGTTCCCTCCGCCACGCTGGTTCATATCTCCAGCAGCCTCTTCAGAGGTCTCAATAATGTAGTCGATAGAACTGGGATCGATCTCGTTTTTCCATAACAAGTGTCGCAGGGCGAGCGCTCCTGAAGCTTTCGCCGCCAGGTTTTCAAACATGACATCCGCCTTAAGGTTGACATCCACCTCATGGGCCTGCTTTATACAGCCCACCACATGGTCCTCAAACTCCAGGGGTACCGCAGTTCCCTTGGACAGTAGGGATTCAATTTCCTCGATCGTCTGTGCTTTTGCCAAAATGGCCATGTCTGTTTCGGTAAAGAGGGGGTGGGCCTTCAATCGTTCAGCCATTTGCCTGGCAAAGGTCTCTTCCAGGACGACCAGTTCAAAGGAATCTGCAATCTTCATCATGGCAATCAGTTCGTCCAGGGGGAAGATCTCTCCGAAGCGCCCCTGTCTTTGGGGCTCGACCAGGTTTTCATACCAGGGTTGGGGAATCTGCGCCAGCTCCCCGGGGCTGATGTTTCCAATATAAACCTGATTGGGGGGATAAGCCGCAACGCTTTCGAAGGGGCGCAGACTTTGCTGTACCTGCTCAAGCAAGGGGGAGTCGGGATTTTTGGCCCGTTCCACCATGAGGGTCGTTCCATGGGTCACAACCATGTCCCGCGCATGATATAGACAATAACTTGCTGCCTTAACCACAGGATTAGTCAATACATACACCTCCAAATAGATAAGAAGGGCCCCTACCCTAGGGAGTGGGACCCTTCATCCATGTTTTGCGTTAGTTCTCAAAAATCGTCTGCTCGCTAACAGGCTGCTCCAAGGCATCTAAGGCCTGTTGGACGAGCTTCTTGCGTAAACTGAATTCCTCGTCGGCCGTAAGCTTGGGGTTCCCAAGGGGATAGGGAATGGCTACGGCTGGAACAATGCGATTGGCTCCCACCGTCAGAGAAATGGGTGTCACGGTACACACATGTACAACAGTAAGACCCATCCGCTCGATTTCTTTTACCATCGTTGCGCCGCAACGAGTACAGGTGCCTCAGGTGCTGGTTAGGATAACCGCTTGCACCCCTTCGTTGACTAGTTCGTGGGCAATTTCTGAGGCGAACTTTTTCGCATTGGCCACAGATGTACCATTGCCTACCGTTGAGTAGAAATAAGGGAAGAGTTTCCCAATTTTCCCCTCTTGCTCCAAGGCACGCAGGGCGTCTACGGGCACCACGCGGTTGGGCACCTGATTGGCATAGACGGGGTCGTACCCCCCGTGGGCTGTCTCGTAGGCATCGGCTGTGAGAGACTCTACCCCTGCGATGCTGTACCTGCCATAATGAGAGGCGCTGGACGCTTCAATTCGGTCCGGATTGCCCTTAGGCACGATGCCGCCGCTTGTTACCAGGGCCAGGGTTGCCTGGCTTAGGTCGGCGACGGCCGGGGCCGGATCTACACGGTCAAAGTGGGGGATGGGATACTCCGTCTCGAATTCTTCTCCCTGCAGCTTGGCCAAGAGCATATCAATAGCCCTATCCGAGCCTCGTTTCTCTGCAAACACATTCTTGCGAATGCCCCGGCTGAGGTAACCCTCTTCGGCGGGGGAACCCAGAGGCTCTTGGTTGGCAAGTTTCCCTGCAAGCCTAGCTATACTGGGCAGAGCGGTGCGCATACTTGCGGCTGAATTTCCTGTTTCCACAATGTAGAGATACTGGCGATAGCTTTCTACTCCGGGGTTCTCCGGGTACATGCCAGAAACCGCTGGAATTCCCATTTCAGAGGCGATTTTACCCACCGTCCCGCAGGCCATGCCATAGCGTCCTGCGTTGAAAGCCGGGCCCGCGATGACCACATGGGGATCGAAGTCTTTGATCATCTCACCCACGGTGGCGCTTGCCTCTTCTAAGTTCTCGTTGAAATAACTGTCACCACAGACGATGGTGCCAACGATGGTGCAGTTTTTTGGCAGCAGGCCTTTTAAGCCCAGTCCGGGACCGATTGGTTTGTCAAAGCTTTGGGGCGCAATGTGGGCTTGATCTTCGCCCCCAATTTGTCCAAAGAATTGGTTCAAATAGAGTACGATCCGTCTTGTTTCCATACATTACCCCCCAATCTGTTCGCGATAGGTGGTGACCTCCTTGATGATTTCGTCAACGTCTAGGACCATTTCCATCATACTAATTTGGTCTTCCCAGACATCTTCAGGAACGATATCCTTCAATTCAAAAATGTGGTATACGGGGAGTTCTAACTGAACTCCTGTCAATGGACCGGCGAAGGTAGGATCCCCCGCTGTGACTGTCTCAGCTGCAAGACCGGAAGCTTCTGCTTCGGCTCCACCTAAGACCACAACTACGTTCTCCTTACCATGCTTTTCAACCAACTCTAAGATCCGAGTTTGGTTTTCCATGTCCATTGCTCCAGCCGCCGTTCAAACAAAGCATTCGGTGGTGGAGAAAGCCATTATGGCGCCAGAGTCTTTCAGGCACGCCTCAATGGCTGGACCGGGGATCCCATCACGATCACCAATGATCGCAATCTGTTTGCCCTTTAAGTCGATCATGGACCAATTCCTCCTCATTTAATATTCGCGAGCTGTCAATTTATTGAATCCAAGTTCGTTCGTGGCCCCGATGATGGCCTGTAATTCCACGGTAATGGATCCGTCTGCCTGGCGACCGCCTTTAAAACCTCCTGCAATCACTTCCACAGGATCAATGTTCCCAATGACTTTGTCCATGGCCGGCAGAGTCACAAGGGCGTTGGCATTTCCGCCGCTGACAATGGCGGTGGCCAGAGGGCTTCCGTCTGCAAGAGACTGGCTTGTGCCGTCCTGGCCCGCATATTCATCGGTCACCAATACGGTTTTGATGCCTTTGTTTTCAATCTTGGTGCAATTCATCATCAAATCTGTGTCAGGGTTGCCAAAACCCTCCTCGCTGATGATCACCCCGTCAACGCCGAGGAACTCCACCAATTTGGCGGTTAAGTCCGACGAACGCTGTTTATCCAGGAGTGTTACGTTTTCGTTGGTGATTACAGATCCCACAAAACAGAGATCCTTACCATGGCGGGCCAGTAGATCATGGATGACCGGACTGTTCTGGTGATGATAGGTGGTGTTCTTATCGCAGGCTGATACACAGTTACCGCTGACAATGGCCCCATCCATGACTTCTGTTGGATGGATCAGGGTTGGAACGATGTTTTTCACGTCAACTCCGTAGAAGTAGGTGTCATGGAGCAGACCCTGGCTCTGCAGCATATAAACATAGGCGACCTTTGGAAGCTCAGGGTACAGCTCATGGTACTTGTGCAGGGGCAGCAGCTCGTATTCAGTGGTCTCATCTGGAGTTACATTGCGAGCAGCTTCGCCCAGATAATTGGCTGCCCTCAGTCCCATCTTCCGCAGAGCGGCCTCATGCTGATAGGGGGTCACGCCTTCCACTGGATTGGCCACAATGACCAGATTGTGCAGCTTGGAGAAGGGGCAGAGTTCGGCTCCGGGGCCGGACATGTCAATGATGCCCTCCTGATATCCGACAATCTTGCCTGTGGTCACCACACTGACTCCCTTAAGTACGTGGGTTGTGCCTTGGCCGGCGGTGAACATCTTGCTGACCATACCGGGGAAAATCCCACCATCGTGATCCGGCTTCACCCGCGGTTCAATCACATCTTTTACGGGCATAATGCGTACCGATTCACCGGGATGGGTGATCTCCAGTTCGACCTGGGCCAGGTGTTCATCTTGCAGCAAATGCCCGGTGAGTTCTTCTCTATTGACAAAGAGAGTTTGATTTTTAACTTCTGTGCGGGGACCAAACTGCAAATCTTTGATAAAAATGTTTCCCACTTTCAACTGCATCAACAACTCACCTCCTTTGGCCAGCCCTAACCGATCAACTCTAGGATTTTGCTTTCAACATCCTCAGGTCCGAATTCGCCGTTAAGCTCGTGTTTTTTCTCTCCGTTGTAGTAAAAGGCAATGACTGGCAACGACATAACACCTTGTGCCATCGATAAACGCCTTGCGCTGGTCGTATCTAAGGAGTAGAATGTCATTTTGTCTCCATATTTTGCCGCCAGGCGCTCCATGTCCGGCATGAGAGCCATACATGGGATACATTTCGGACTCCAGAAGTCCACCACAGCCCAGCCAGTGGAGTTGGGAATATGTTCTTCCCAGGAATCTTTACTTAGCGCGATCACTGCTTCACAACCTCCTTCGCTAATTATTCAAGTTATATATTATGCAATCAGTCTCAGGAATCCTCCTGGTGGAATAGGCTTTTACAAAGGACTTTTGCGCAAGGGGCACCTCTGTGAATTTCGTCTTGAACTGTCTGTGAGGTGGCAGTAAAATTCACATTACCATCTCAATCTTCCGAATTCAGGAGTCGCTCTCGGAGGTCTTGTCTGTATGAGAACGAGTATTTATCAAATAATAGTGTTACATCCAAAAAGACGGAGGTCTGAGCATGAAACGATTTGTCACTGTTGATGGCAACGAAGCTGCCGCCCATGTAGCCTATGCTTTTACCGAGGTAAGTGCCATCTTTCCAATTACGCCCTCCTCACCCATGGCAGAGCTGGTGGATATTTGGAGCGCCCATGGCCGCAAGAATCTCTTTGGGGATGTTGTGGACGTGGTGGAGATGCAGTCTGAAGCTGGGGCGGCAGGCGCCCTCCACGGCTCCCTCAGCGTGGGAGCCCTAACAACAACGTTCACGGCCTCCCAGGGCCTTTTGCTGATGATTCCCAACATGTACAAGATAGCAGGAGAGCTGCTGCCGTGCGTCTTTCACGTCAGTGCCAGAGCTTTGGCAGCCCACGCCCTCTCCATCTTCGGAGATCACGCTGATGTGATGGCCTGCCGTCAAACCGGATTCGCTCTCCTAGCATCCTCTAATGTGCAAGAGGTGATGGACCTCGCTTGTGTGGCTCATTTATCGACCCTTTCTGCTAGGGTTCCCTTCTTACACTTTTTTGATGGTTTCCGGACTTCCAATGAATACCAGAAAATCGTACCTTTGGACTATGCCCAGATGGAGACGCTCCTTGACAAGCCCGCCTTAGAAGAGTTTCGTAAACGGGGCCTGAATCCCGAGCGTCCCGTGATCAAAGGGACAGCACAGAATCCCGACATCTACTTCCAAGGACGAGAAGTGGCAAACCCCTTCTATGAAGCTGTCCCCGAAATTGTAGAAGACTATATGAACCGCCTGGGACAGGAGACGGGACGGCGGCATGGCCTCTTTGACTACTACGGCGATCCCGAAGCGGAGGAGGTCGTGGTGGCCATGGGTTCGGTCTGCGACACCATTGAAGGGAGCGTAGATTATTTAGCAAAACAGGGCCACAAGGTCGGTCTGGTTAAGGTCCGCCTCTATCGTCCCTTTTCCGAAGAACACTTCCTAAGAGTGCTCCCTGCGACTGTCCGCAAGATCGCGGTCTTAGATCGGACCAAAGAACCTGGTTCCCCAGGCGAGCCTCTGTACTTGGATGTGGTCAAGGCTTGCCGAGCTCTGCACACAGATCCACAAATCGTAGGCGGCCGTTATGGGCTGGGATCGAAGGACACAACACCTGCTCAAATCGTAGCAGTGTACAGAAATCTGAAGCAGGCTACACCCCGGGATCGGTTCACCATCGGCATCATTGATGATGTCAGCCATAGCTCGCTTCCGGCAGGTGAACCTCTAGATATTACCCCGGAAGGCACAATTGGCTGCAAATTCTGGGGTTTGGGATCCGACGGCACAGTGGGGGCTAACCAAGAAGCGGTTCGAATCATCGGAGAACATACCGATCTATTCGCACAGGCCTATTTCTTCTATGACAGCAAAAAGTCCGGAGGTACCACAGTCTCCCACTTGCGCTTCGGGAAACAGCCCATCAAGGCCCCCTACCTCGTGGATCATCCCCACTACATTGCCTGCCACAACAAGGCGTTCGTGAACAATTACGACCTGCTCAAAGGTATTCGGACGGGGGGCATTTTCGTGCTCAACTGTCCCTGGGAGGGCGAGGAGCTAGCCAAGAACCTGCCCACAGAGACAAAACGAACCCTGGCGGAGAAGAATGTCAAGTTCTATACGATTGATGCCATAGCCATCGCAGGAAATCTCGGATTGGGCAACCGGATCAATATGGTGATGCAGGCAGCCTTCTTTACACTGGCCAAAGTGATTCCAGTGGAAGAAGCCTTGGGCTTTCTCAAGGACTCTGTGGAGAAGCTGTATGGACGTAAGGGCCAGGATATCGTGGCTATGAATGTGGCCGCCATTGATCAAGGGGCCGCCGCCCTGAAGGAGATTCCTGTTCGCCCAGAGTGGGCAGAGCTTAAGGCAGAGGATCGGGACGATCTAGTGGGTGCTCCTCCCTTTGTTGAGGATATTCAAGTACCCATCCAGCGCCACGAAGGCGACGATCTCCCCGTTAGTGCCTTTGTGGGGATGGCAGATGGCGCCTATCCCACAGGAACCACCGCTTATGAGAAACGGGGGATAGCGGTGATGATACCAGAGTGGCAGCTGGAGCGGTGTATCCAGTGCAACCAATGCTCCTTTATCTGTCCCCATGCGGTGATTCGCCCCTTCTTGCTCGATCAGAAAGAAATGGAGGCCGCTCCGCAGACTTTTGCCACGAAAAAGGCCATCGGAAAAGGATTGGAGAGTTTTGGGTATCGCATTCAGCTCAGTCCCTTGGATTGCACGGGATGCGGCAACTGCGCCGATGTGTGCCCTGCACCTGACAAGGCTTTAATCATGAGACCTGCCGACCAGGAGATCGTCAAGCAGAAAGACAACTGGCTGTATGCACTCCAGGTCACGAGCAAAGAGGACAGCGTGGATTGGAGGACGCTAAAGAACAGTCAGTTTCGCACCCCGCTCTTTGAGTTCCACGGAGCCTGCCCCGGATGCGGGGAGACCCCTTATATACGCTTGCTGACCCAGCTCTTTGGCGAACGTATGCTTATTGCCAATGCTACCGGCTGTTCATCCATCTATGGTGCCAGTGTCCCTTCTTTCCCTTACACCACCACCGCAGAAGGGCAGGGGCCGGCTTGGGCCAACTCCCTTTTTGAGGACAATGCCGAATTCGGGTTCGGCATGCGGCTGGGGGGGAAGAAGGTGGAGAAGCGCCTTATTCAGTTCGTTGGGGAGCTCCTTGCTGACGGCGGCCTGTCCCCGGCGGCTAAGGATGCCTGCGAAAAATGGCTCGTGAGCAGGCATGATTCCATGGCTTCGGCCCGGGCCAGCAGAAGCCTCGTGCAGGCGCTGCAGGGTGAGGTGGGAAAACACCCCCTGGTCGGTGAGATTCTGAACCACAAGGAACACTTGACGAAAAAGTCCCAATGGATCATTGGTGGGGACGGCTGGGCCTATGATATTGGCTATGGTGGGGTAGATCATGTGCTATCCCTTGGGGAAGATGTGAACCTCTTGGTCTTGGATACGGAAGTCTACTCCAATACAGGGGGCCAGTCCTCCAAAGCCACGCCTACAGCTGCCGTGGCCAAGTTCGCAGCCTCAGGCAAAAGGATACGGAAGAAGGATCTAGGCCGCATGGCCATGACCTACGGGTATGTCTATGTGGCGCAAATCGCCATGGGGGCCAATATGAACCACACCATCAGAACCATCTTAGAAGCGGAAAGCTATCCAGGACCATCCCTGATTATTGCCTACTCGCCCTGCATTAACCATGGTATTCGCAGCGGCATGGGCTCGAGCATCCTCCAAGAGAAGCGAGCGGTGGAAGCAGGCTATTGGCACCTCTACCGCTATAATCCACTCTTGAAAGCGGAGGGAAAGAATCCCTTTACCCTGGATTCGAAACCGCCCACTGCATCGTTCAAGGAATTTCTCCTGAGTGAAGTGCGTTATGCATCTCTGCAGCGGACCTTCCCTGACCTAGCGGAGGAGTTGTTCAGCAAAGCTGAGGCGGATGCCCAGGAACGCTTAGGGGAATACCAACGCCTAGCCCACCTTGAATGACAAGCGGCGCCCTTCAAAAGGGCGCCAACTGGTCTCACTTGCGATTCTTATTGACCCATTCCCGGGCCCATTCCACGTTATCGATACTGGGCACCGGAACTTTGGAGACAGGTTTTTGGTGTTCCACATTGGCCCAAGCAGCTGTGGAGTGTTCCTCAATGGGAACATCCCGAATTTTGGTACCTTTCTTCGGTTCCGTCGTCACATCATCTCCCCCTTGGCCATAGTCTAGGAAAAGTCAGGCCAATCTATGACAGTATTCTTTCCCAAATAGAGGGATACAAGGGAAAATGTCAAATATTCTGGGCGTGGAAAAGGGAGGATGAACGGATTGACCATTGCATTCAGCGGAAAAGAGCTGCTTCAGATCATTACCGAGCTGGTGTCCATTCCCAGCCCATCGGGGTATACAGAACGGATTGCAGAGCACTTGGCCGATGGTCTCAATCAGATGGGCATTGATTATGAGAAGAACCGCAAAGGGGCCATCATCGCCACCGTCCCAGGAAAAAATGACCAGGTGCATCGCCTGATTACCGCCCACATTGATACCCTTGGCGCCATGGTCAAAGAGATCAAAGAAGATGGTCGTCTACGCTTAACCAAAATCGGCGGTTCCCGCTGGGCTCATGTGGAAGGAGAGTACTGCAAGATCTTTACCGCTGACGGGAAGACTCTGACAGGGACGATCCTGATGCACCAGACCTCTGTCCATGTCTACAAGGATGCCTCCACAGCGGAGCGCAATCAGGAGAACATGGAGGTTCGTCTGGATGCCAAGGTGACGGGGGACGACGACGTGAGGAAGCTGGGAATCGCGGTGGGAGATTTTGTTGCCTTCGATCCACGAGTGGAGGTTTTACCCAGCGGTTTCATTAAGTCCAGACATCTGGATGATAAGGCCAGTGCCGGTATTTTGCTCTATCTGCTGCAAGAAATAAAGGAGAATCAAGTGGAGCTGCCTTATACGACCCACTTTTTGTTTTCCAATTACGAGGAAATTGGTTTTGGCGGCAACTCTAACATCCACCCTGCAGTCGCTGAGTATCTGGCTGTAGACATGGGCGCCATTGGTGATGGACAGACCACCGATGAGTTCACCGTGTCCATTTGCGCCATGGATGCTTCGGGACCGTACAATGCCACGCTCCGCCAGCACCTGGTGGACTTGGCCACGGAGCATAAGATCGATTACCGGGTCGACATCTATCCTTACTACGCTTCAGATGCCAGCGCCGCTCTACGGGCGGGGCATGACATCATTCATGGACTGATTGGTCCAGGAATTGACGCATCCCATGCCTTCGAACGAACCCATGTGGATTCGGTGGTGAATACCGCCAAACTCGTCTACTACTATCTGTTATCGGATCTGAGTTAGGGGCTCTAGGCTGTCCTCTAAGTACGCTTCGAGCACCTCCCTCACGGTGGTGTTCAGAAAGAGGATCTCCCCTGCGGCCAAAACGGGGTAACTTGATCCTGCGCTGGCCAGAAAGTCGCTGGTGACCACGGTGTAGCTACGATCGAGGTCAATCAGCTTTGGCCCATCATAAAAGTCGCCGGAGCGTTTGGCCTTAACCTCAAGGAGCTCGGCAAACTGCGGACCGTCTAAGGTCACCACCACAGCTTCGTTCCCGAAAGGCTCCACGGTGAAGACATCTCCTTTGGTGACGGCTCCCTGGGAAAGGCCTGCGCGCACTCCCCCCGCGTTGTACAGGGCAGCGTCTGCGCCACTGAGGTCCCTTAGGGCCTGTGTGAGCAGCATGCCTATTCCGTTTTTGGTATACCCTCTGGAGGCATATCCAAGCACCCGATCCATCTCCACCGCCAAAATGGCTTCGTAATAGTCGTCAATGGCAAGGAGGCTCGGGTGCGGTGGTATGTCTTCTGTGATTTCCAGGAGTTCTGCCCGCGCCTGATACTCTCCATCTGTACAAATTACGATCTTGCCTAAGTACTCGGCCGAGGAACCGGTTTGCGTAATCAGGGTGCCCCCAATTCGCATTGGTCGGCCCAGGACGGTGTGACTGTGCCCCCCAATAATGGCAGTGATCCCCGGCACTCTCTGAGCCAAGAGCAAATCATCTCCATAGCCCAAATGGGATAGCACGATACAGATGTCAAAAGCTCCTGTTTGCTCTTGGAGTATCTCTTTTAGGACAGCTTCGGGGTCAAGAAAGGTCAAACCCTGCACATTGCGGGGAAAGGACATCTGCGGTGTAGATGGCAAGGTGAGGCCGACGATAAGGACGCGCACACCGCCTACGTCCCGCACAAGAAACGGAGGGGCAAATGTCTGTCCGTCTCGTGTAAGCACGTTGGCGCTGAGCCAGGGAAGGCCTGCTTGGAGAGAATTTTGGAGGGTACCAAGGCCAAAATCAAAGTCATGGTTTCCTATGGCTAGGGCATCGTAACCCAATGTCAAAACCGCCGTTTGTTCCGCTTCACCTTGGAACAGGTTGGAGACAGGCGTCCCGGAGAAAAGGTCTCCCGCATCGACCAGCAGGAGGTCAGGATACACCCCTCGCAGCTGGGCCACTAAGGTGCCTACTTTCGCTAAAGACTGGCCGTGGAGATCGTTGGTGTGCAAAATGACCAGTTCTTCTCCCCAGCTAAGGGCTGGAAAGGCAAAAACGCTCACCAAGAGGATCAGGACGAAGGCGGTGGCGCTTCTTTTTTTGGACCCGGCTATCTGCTCAAATCGGTGCCACAAACCAACAGCGACCGTTCCCAGAAGCGCAATGGACCCACCCGCCAGAAAGAGTCCTGTTCCAGTCCAGGCATCATAGATGGGTCCCCCTATCAGCCCTCCCAGAAGTTGGGGTAATGTCACGGTGAAGGCTGTCTGCAACGTGAAGCCCGTGGCGTGGTATTCCTTTGGAACTATGCGGTCGACAATCAGCACGAGGGCCACTAAGGTTGTGGCATAGGTCAGACCTTTTGAAGCGTGAACGACCAGCATCAAGAGGGGATTGAAGGAAAAAGCAAATACAAAAAGGCGCAGTGCCGTGACAAAGCCTGAAATGATCAGGAGGCGCTCTGGGCTGAGCTTGTCTAACATTCGAATGGTGCCCAGAAAAACGGGAATCTCCACCAAGGCTGTGATACTCCAGGCCAGTCCGATCAGGGCGCTCGAACCGCCCCGTTCAGCCATGACTACACTTAGAAAGTTCGTGGGCATATGGTGGCCGAACTGCAGGAGAAAGGTGGTGGCCAAAAGGAGCAGGAAGCGACCTCGCAGGACGCGCGCCAGCCCCGTCAGGGAGAACCCTCTGGGCTTGGCACTGGTGGCTGCGGCCAGGGGCAGTCGTGACACCCAAAGGGCCGTGATGATGATCCCCAGAGCGTACAGGGCAAAGATTATGGAGCTACGCTGATCGAAGATGGCGCCTACGATGACCGAAACACCTGCAAAGCCCAGGGAACCCCACAGTCTAGTTGCACCCCATTTGCCTTTTTGGGACAGCATTCTCACACCCATGGAATCCAAGACGGGACTTAGGGGCCCCTGGAACAATCCTACCAGGACGGCGAGGACGAAGAACACAGAGGAGACGGGTAGGAAGGCAAACACAAAGACACTGAGAGCGGAAGCTAAGGCCAGGATGGCAAAAAGCCGCGGCAGGTTTCCCCACAAGTCGCCCACATAGCCCCACAGCGGCTGAGTGAGGAAGGTGACAAGGGGTCCTATGGCTGCATAAATCCCAATGGAGATACCGCTCCATCCTGCCGCATCCAGATAGAGGGTGATGTAGGGGAGCAAGGATCCCAGGGAAGCAAAGAATAGAAAGTAGCTGATGGAGACCGCCCTTTGGGGGTTTGTCCTAGGCATGACTGTTCTCCAAGGTAATAGACGTTCCCAATCGGAGTGTAACCGGTTGCCCAAAATGGGAAAAAGAGATCTCATCTCCGGCCACCAACAAATAGGATGTGTTTTGGGAACGCACTTTGATTTGGAGCTGGGCGCCTCTAAACTTGACTTTGAAACTGTAGCTCTTCCACTGTTCCGGCAGGAAGGGCTTGAAGCTAAGCTCACCCCCGAAGGTCCGCATGCCAGCAAAACCGTTCACTACTCCCATCCAGGAACCAGCCATGCATGCTGTATGCAGGCCCTGCCAGGCATTGCGATTATAGTCGTCGAGATCGAGGCGGACTGTCTGCAAGAAGTAATTGTAGGCGAACTCGGCATAACCCAGTTCTGCGGCGATAATACTGTAAATGGCAGGAGACAAGGACGAGTCGTGGGTGGTTCTCGGTTCATAGTAGTCGAAATCGGCCTTCTTCTCTGCTAAGGTGAACTGATCGCCCAGGAGAAACAGCAGCAAGACCACATCGGCTTGCTTAATCAGCTGGTAGCGCCAAATCACCAAGGGGTGCCAGTTGGCCACCAGGGGAATCTCGTCTGGGCTAATGGAGTCAATATCAATGGGATCTTTGTCCAAGAACGAATCATCCTGAGGGTGGATACCCAATTCTTCGTTAAAGGGCAAGTACATGTTATCGGCGCATTCTTTCCAGCGCAGAAACTCTTGTTCGCTCAGATTTAGCTTCTGCACTAACCGGGTATAGGCTTGGGGATAATCCTCTTTGAGAATGTCCCGGGCCCTAAGGGCCAGTCTCAGGTTGAACTGGGCCATGTAGTTGGTGTAGCAGTTGTTGTTCACTCCCGGCTTGTACTCATCGGGTCCGCAGACCTCATTAATGCAATAGCGGCCGCCTCGCGATGGGAGAAAGACGCCCCGGTGCGCCCAGCATCTTGCTGTCTCAAAGAGTATCTCCGCACCCATGTCCCGAAGAAACTCTAGATCCTCCGTTGCTTCCACATATTTGTGGACGGCGTAGGCAATAGCGGCATTAATGTGGTATTGGACTGTGGAACCCAGGAAATTCCCTGAGGCTTCATGGCCGTTGATCGTACGCCAGGCATAGAGAGCACCCTGATCACGCATACGTTTTGCGTTCTCCCGGGCGGCATCCAAAATGCTGTAGCGGTATTCGAGAAGCTTGCGAACCAGGCCCGGCTGGCTGTACAAGAAGAAGGGAATAATGTAGGTTTCCGTATCCCAGAAATAGTGGCCCTCGTAGTGCTCGCCGCTTAAGCCCTTAGCGGCGATATTTGTCAGGCCGTCGCGACCGGCTGATTGCAGCAGTTGCAAGGCGTTGAAGCGCATCCCTTGCTGCAGCGCGGCATCGCCCTCAATTTCCACATCCGTATTCGTCCAGTATTCACGCAAAAAAGCTGTATGTTCTTGCTTGCCAGATGCATAGCCTTTCGCTGCGCTCCTCTGGACTAAGCGCTCGGCCATGCTTCCTAGATGCTCTTGTCCGACTTCCCTGGAGGTTGTGAAGGCCACGAACTTCTCTAGGGTCACAGTCTGTCCCATTTCTCCTTCATAACGGGCTAGAAAATCTAGGTATGTGGTGGAAGCTGATCCCATGATAGAAGCGGCGGGCGTAGTGCGATGGGTCACAGCACAGGCTATGGCCAACTTACTGTTTTTGGTGCGGGACACCACGACCCCGCTCTCGTTGGTATGTGTTGTGGACAAAACCTCCAGAGCAGGCTGGCGCAGGTGGTGGTAATTGGTCACAGCTCCATTGATGTGGGAGCGGAGGGTGATGGGCCCGTGGAAATTCAGGGGCGTCACAGAACAGCGGAGAAAGGCCAAGTGCTGGTTGGCCTGGGAAAGAAAGCGCTCAAAGGCAATCCTTAGGCGCCGGCCTCCAGGACTTGTCCAGACAAGGTTTCGCCGTAGCACACCTTCCCTAAGGTCGAGTGTACGGGAGTAGTTCTCAAGGCTGCCGGAAAACATGGAAAACTCTTCATTGCCCACTATGATCTTAAGACCCTTCCAGTCCGTCACATTGATCATGGATTGATATTCCGCTGGCTGTTTGGCCATGTACTCTCCGTACATGATGGGTTCAGTTTCATAGATTCCGTTAATATAGGCTCCCGGCGTGGATGGAACATGACTGGGCAGCCCTTCCTCAAAGGTACCCCTCAGTCCCATGTAACCGTTACCTAAGGAGAAAATCGATTCATTTCGATGGTTGTACTCGGGATGGAACTCCGTCTCCACAACCTGCCAGGGGTCAAAGGGATAAATAGACGGCCTGTTCTGGTGAAACTTTCGCATGGCTAAATCTCCTTCAAACGTTCTCCGTTCTGTATTTGGCGATCATTGCCCAATATCCTTCTCCCTGACTTTGAGTGGGCTGTGGCATAAGGTTGGCTAATAATAGCTATACTTTCAGGGTATCCTGTGATGAGAGAGAGCTGTGAGGTGGTGACACAAATTGAAGATTTTGATGCTGTCCTGGGAATATCCTCCAAAAGTGATCGGAGGCTTGGCCCGAGCCGTAGCAGATTTGTCCCAGGCTTTGGTGGAAGAGGGGCACGAGGTGTCGGTGGTGACCGGTGATTGGCCGGAGAGTGGGCAAAGCGAGTATGTGCAAGGGGTCCGGGTGTATCGGGTAAATCAGTTTTTTCCAAAGCCCATGGGTTTTTTGGACGAGGTACACTTCATGAACTACCACATGGTGCAAAAGGGAGCAGAGCTGTTAAGTCAAGCTCATTTCGATCTGATCCACGCCCATGATTGGATGGTGGCTCCCAGTGCTAAGGTTCTGAAACATGCCTTTGAGAAGCCTCTAGTCTGCACGATACATGCCACCGAATGGGGGAGGAATAACGGTCTCCACAATGACCTGCAGCGGCATATCAGCGATTTGGAGTGGTGGCTCACCTATGAGTCCTACAGGGTCATCTGCTGCAGTGAGTATATGCGGGATGAACTGCGCCGGATTTTTCAGGTCCCCGAGGATAAACTCAGCGTTATTCCCAATGGTGTCCGGGTGGAGGATTTCGCCCGCGTGCACCAAGATTTGGACAATTGGCGGCGCAACTGGGCTCTGCCTGAGGAAGAAATCGTGTTTTATGTGGGGCGCCATGTCTTCGAAAAGGGGATTGATCTCTTGCTGTCGGCGGCCCCTAAGGTCTTGGAACATCGCCCCCAGGCCAAATTCGTGATAGCCGGAAAAGGACCTTGTCATGATGAGCTGAAGCGGCAGGCCTGGGACTTGGGATTGGGAGAGAAAGCGCTTTTCCCTGGATTCATTGACGATCTGGACCGCAACAGTTTGTATCGCTTGGCCGACTGTGCCGTGTTTCCCAGTCGCTATGAGCCTTTTGGCATCGTAGCCCTTGAGGCTATGGCTGGTGACGCGCCAGTAGTAGTGAGCGATGTGGGTGGGTTTTCCGAGACAGTGCAGCATGGAAAAAACGGACTCACCTTTTATGCCGGTAACCCGAATTCCCTGGCGGATAACATTCTTCACCTCTTAGGCGATAAAGCATTGGCGCGCAGACTCAATGAGCAGGCCAACCTGGATCTGCAGGAGAGGTTCAACTGGAACCACATCGCCAACCGGACTATGGAGAGCTACAAACAGATCGGCGCCCATCGGCATGAACACAAACAATTCTATGATCGTTACCATATCATCAGTGATGTGCAGGAGAGGGGGAAACGTGTACGTGAGAGCAGTAATCATGGCCGGTGGTGAGGGTGTTCGGCTCAGACCCCTCACCTGTACTTTGCCAAAACCTATGGTACCCATCTTGAATCGACCGATGATGGAACACATTATCAATCTCCTGAAGAAGCATGGTTTAACGGAACTGGCCAGTACCTTGTGGTATCTTCCCGACGATGTGACCAACTACTTTCAGGATGGTTCGGCTTTTGGGGTCAGTATGGATTACTTCATCGAAACAAAGCCCCTAGGCACCGCAGGCAGCGTGAAGAATGCGGGGCAGTTCTTGACCGACACCTTTCTCGTGGTCAGCGGAGACGCCCTGACCGATATCAACCTCAGTGCAGCCATCGACTTCCATAGGCGTAAAGGATCCCTGGCAACCCTGGTGCTCACTCGAGTTCCGAATCCCTTAAGCTATGGCGTTGTGTTAACCGCAGACGATGGCCGAATCACCCAATTCCTAGAAAAGCCCACGTGGAGCCAAGTCTTTAGTGATACTGTCAACACCGGCATTTACATCTTGGAGCTTGAAGTGCTAGACTTGGTTCCCCCGGGCCAAAAGGTTGACTTCAGCCAGGATGTCTTTCCAGAACTCCTCAGGCGCAAAGCACCAATGTACGGGTATGTGGCTTCAGGCTACTGGTCGGATGTGGGCAATCTGGAAGTGTATCGTCAAGCCCAAAAGGACTGTCTGGACGGAAAGGTACAAATCGACCTTCCTCCGCCCCTGTCGGACCATCTCTATCTGGAAGAAGGCGTTCATATCCACGACAGTGCCCATGTTGAAGGGCCCGTTTACATCGGGAAGGACGTTCGCATCGGAGCAGGTGTCTATGTGGGACCGTACAGCGTGATTGGACCCTACAGCCAAATCGATTCCCATGCCAGTCTAAAACAGAGTCTTTTGTGGTCCGGGGTGAGGGTTGGCGGCCGCACCCAGCTCAGGGGATGCGTCTTAGCCAAGGATGTGTGGGTGGAGAAAGCTGTGGAAATCTATGAAGGTGCCGTCCTCGGGCCGAAGGTACGGGTAGGAGCCCAGTCAACCATTGCCCCTAACACCAAGGTTTGGCCGGAAAAAATCATTCTAAGTGGCACGAAACTCAGGAGCTCTCTAGTTTGGGGGAGTCAGGAACAGAGACCGATCTTTACCAAACATGGTATAGCCGGGGACATTCGGGGAAATCTAACCCCGGAAATCTTAACGCAATTAGGCTTCAGCTACGCCGCCTTCCTTGGAGGAAAGAGCAGAGTGTTGGTGACCAGCGATGTCTCCAAGGTGGCAGATTTGGCCAAACGTGCTCTGGTAGTTGGCTTGAGGGGGGGAGGTTTGGACATCCACGATGGCGGCGATGTGGTAGGGCGGATGACTCGTTCAGCCGTCCAGGAAATGGCACTCGACGGCGCGCTCCATGTGGGAGTGGAAGTCCGAGACCCCAACCTGGTCTACATTGAATGCTGGGATGGCCGCGGTCGCTTTCTCTCCAAGGGCGATCAGAGAAAGATCGAAGGGATCTTTGTGAGGGAAGACTATCCCCGTTTTGGTGCGGATGATCTGGGCGATTTCATTCAGGTCGCGGGCTTGCGGAAACGTTATCTACAGCGTCTAGCCAAACATTATCCCAGTGGTTCTCCCCACTTCCAGGTGGGCTTGTTGGTGGATCCCGCAGGTGATCCCTTTGGAGAATTGGTTCGAGACTTCCTGAAAAAGAGCGGATACGAGGTCGTGACAGATGCTGTAGCGGGAATACCCACCATCGTGGTACAGGATCGTGAGTGGTGTTTTCAGGATGAAAAGGGACGTCGCCTCACCAACCAGGACTGGTGGCTGGGTTTTGTTCAAGCCCTGAAAGGTCGGAGCCGTAAAGCGGTGGCTATGCCAGTTCATATTTCTGAGAAAGCAGCGAAAACAGCAACCGAACAAGGCCTTGATGTGTGTTGGACCAAAATGGAGGCTTCCTTCTGGATGGAGGTGGCTACAGAGCTTGGAAACACTTTGCTCGATGAGAATCTGGAAGTGTTTCCACACATTGAGCCCTTGGCCAGTATTGGCGAGCTTCTTTTCTTGATCAGCTCGAGTAAGATTCCCCTTAGTTCCTGGCATGGAACAACCCATATGAAAGAGGCGGAAGTTGAGTGCCCTTGGGATGAAAAGGGCCGGGTCATGCGCAAGCTGATCGAAAGTTCCGACCCGGAAAACACCTTGTATTTGGACGGCATCAAGGAACGGCGCGGTGCGGGCTGGGCCCTTGTCGTTCCCGACGGAGATGAGCCTGTCTTTCGCCTCTACAGCGAGGCGGAGACGGAGTGGGAAGCCAATAGCCTAATCCAACACTATGTCAATCTGATCCAACGTCACCAAAGCGAGGAGAGGTAAGAGATGGCAGCAATTCCCCAACCAAAGGTAGCATTTTTTTGTATGGAGTATGGACTCGACGAAACATTCACGATTTACTCGGGCGGTTTAGGGGTGTTGGCGGGAGATATCCTCAAAACAGCACGGGACTTGGATTTGCCCTTCGTGGGAATCGGAATTCTCTGGAATGAGGGGTATTCGGATCAATTTTTGGACAAGAACGGTTTCCCGCAGCATTGCAGACAGAACTACGACCGCGCCCACTTGGAGGACACCGGGCTCACCGTCAGTCTGTGGATTCGAGGCGAGGAGGTTACCTGCAAGGTTTGGAAGACGGAGGCTTTCAACAATGTCCCCTTGTATCTCCTAGACGCGGACCTGCCAGGTACATCCCATGGTTGGATTACCCGGCAGCTCTATGCCAGCTCTCCCCAAGAAAGGGTGGCTGCAGAGATGGTTCTCGGTATCGGCGGGGTGCGCTTCCTGCGTCGATTAGGGTTTGAACCCGATGTTTATCACCTCAATGAAGGGCACGCGGTCTTTGCGGGCTTAGAATTGATCCGGGAGAAAATGTCCAGGGGCACAGATTTTCTACGGGCCTGGGAAGAGACAAGGCAGCAAATCGTCTTTACTACCCATACACCTGTGATGGCGGGTAATGAGGAGCACGACCATGGTTTGCTTAGGCACATGGGAGCATGGGTGGGACTGGAGTATGATCAAGTGGAGCAGCTGGGAGGAAACCCTTTCAACATGACCGTGGCAGGCTTGCGCTTAAGCTACATTTCCAATGGCGTGTCACAGCTTCATGGAGCCACCGCTCGGGCTATGTGGCGAGGTAACCCAGGAACCGCACCGATCATCAGCATAACCAACGGGGTCCATGTGGAAACTTGGCAAAATGAGTTCATGAAGCAAACCTATAATGTACAGGGAAATCTCTGGAAGGCGCACCTCCAACTGAAAAAGAGGCTCCTGGAAGAAATCGAAAATCGCACTGGGGTCTCCTTTGATTTGGATGCCCTCACCATTGGCTTTGCCCGTCGAGCGGCAACGTATAAGCGGAGCGGCTTGATATTCCATCGACCCCATGTCATTGAGCCGCTCCTGCGGGATCGCACAATTCAGCTGGTATTTTCCGGGAAAGCACACCCCGAGGATGATTGGGGTAAGCAAATTGTCGCCAACATTGCGGAAATGGCCTACAAATTCCCCGATAGTGTGGTTTTCCTGGAGAACTACAACATGGAGTTGGGACGAATTCTTACCTCGGGTTGCGATGTGTGGCTGAACACACCGCAAAGGCCGCTGGAAGCGTCTGCCACATCTGGGATGAAGGCTGCCCTGAACGGGGTGCTGAACCTCAGCGTCTTGGATGGATGGTGGCCGGAGGGTTGTCTGCATGGCGTGACCGGCTGGCAATTTGGGGGAGGATATGAAGGACCTGAGCAAACCATGGTGGATGCCCTGTCCCTCTACGAGGTTTTGCTGGAAGAAGTCATTCCCACGTACTATGAGGATAGGGCCCGATGGCAGGAGATGATGCGGGCTAGCATCTCCATGGCCATGCACCGCTTTTCAACCAAACACATGCTGACCAAGTACAACAATCTAATGTACCAACCCTCCACAACGCTGCGTAAGATCAAGCGAGATATTTCCAGCGCAATGGCCATTCAGTAGGGAAAAAAACGGAGCGCCAGTTCAATCTGGCGCTTTTCCATCCCCTGGGCTATACTGGATGGGGAGGGGATCGCAGTGAAGAAGACCGACTATACCATGCTGCAGCGTCAGTTACGAAGTCTCTTAGAGGGAGAGACCCATTGGCTGGCAAATTTGGCTAACACATCTGCTCTGCTCTTTTCTGAAGTGGAGGGCCTAAACTGGGTCGGCTTTTACCTCTTGGAAGGTTCCGAGCTGGTGTTAGGACCCTTTCAAGGCAAGCCCGCCTGCGTCCGCATACCGCTGGGCCAAGGTGTCTGCGGTACGGCCGCAGAGCGCCGGGAGGCCATTGTGGTTCCCAATGTTCATGCGTTTCCTGGACACATTGCCTGTGACGCTGCCTCCCAATCAGAAGTGGTGCTGCCGATGATAACCCCCGCAGGTAAGCTTGTGGGAGTCTTAGATGCGGATAGTCCACGTCTATCTCGCTTTGATCAAAGGGACGCGGAGGGATTGGGCGTGATCGTCGAGATCTTGATGGCCGCCTGCCGGTGGCCCCTTGCAGTTAGCCTTGGAGAATCGTAAGGTTCATTCCATATTCTTTGCGAAATGCTTCCGCTTGACGTAGGGCATCTCGAATTTCCAGATCGCGTTTTTGGTTGCCGAACACCTTCAGCTCGCAGTTCCCTGCTGTGATCGTGGCTTGCAGGTGGGTTACCACTCCAGTTCTGGACCGATCAAGACTGTGGGCGATCTGGAGCAGAGGGGCCAGCTTTTTTATGCGATCGATATCGTGGGCATCAATGGGCCCATGGGTCACGTAGTTTTGAAGGCTCCCCTGGAAGAAGCCATCATGGGATGCGGCTAAAAAGGCTGCCAGCACTCTTTCGCGATGGGTTAAACCCACAAGGGGTGAGTTCAGAACTGTGTAGAGGGTGTGCTTCTCCAGGCTTTCCACACTGATTACGACTCCCAACTCATGGAGGAGACCGGCGATTAACAGCAGGCGTCTCTCATAGCTTCCCAGTCCGTGCAGGGACGCGAGTTGATCAAAGAGGATGACCGCTAGGTTCGAAACGCGCCGCAGATGGTTTTCGTCCAGGTTGTGATAGTCAATGAGATTGTGCGTATGGTGGGTGAGCACATTAAACAAAATGGGATCCCGAGGATAGGTATATTTGTAGAATAGCCCGTCTCGGAGGCTGCTTGCGCACACCATGAGCTCCGATCCATTGATGGCCTGAAGCAGTCGGTAGATGATTCCTATGCCGGCCACACTTAGATCAGCACGAGCCTGCTCCAATCCGGGTACTTGATGTCTCTCTCTCAAGTCCATTCCTTTGAGCATGGTGTAGATTTCTCCCACAGCTTCGGTGGGAATGATGATCCCATGGGTGACATCGGGTACGTACTGAACATGACGGCGGTAGACTCTGGCTAAGGAGCGACACGTGCCTCCAAGGCCCATCAGTCTTGGGTATTCGGGAAGCCAGGGGATTTGTGCAAAGGTCTCGTCCAGGAATTTCTCCAAAGCATCAAGATTTTCGCTGGTAGGAAGATCGTTCAAATGATATGTCTCCATCAGCGAGACTGCACCAAAATCCAGAGTAATGGAGTTTTGGGGCAGACGATTCTCGAAACCCACCAGTTTTAGTGCTCCTCCGCCGATTTCGGCCATCAGCCCTGCGGTCTCAGTGACGCTATTGACTAACCCAATATACCCCAAATGTGCCTCTTCTTCGCTGGACAGCACCTCAATGGTTACTCCCGTCTGCTCCCAAATGGCATCGACTAACTCCTTCTGGTTGGGAGCGCGGCGCACCGCGGCCGTGGCTACCGCCATAATGTGAGTAACCTTTCTGGCCCGGCAAAACCGGACAAAAAGCGAGACGATCTCCACCGCCGAATCCATTCCTTCCTTGGTCAACACGCCTTGGGCATCGGTTCCGCTGCGCAGACGGACCGTCTCTTTCAGGTTTTCAATCTGGTGGTGGGCACCATTCTCTTTGATATCAATAATGATCAAGCGTATAGAGTTGGACCCTAGGTCAATAATGCCGATTCGCTCCATAATGCGCTCCTCCTTGTCAAGCTAACTCTATTTTAACAGATTCGAAGTGGCAATCAAGTTTTGTGTTTTCTTGACAAGGGTTCTCGATATCAGTATAATTTTGGTAAGCATTACACAAATAATGCCGCTTTACGCAAAGGTTTGCGCGGCTTGGATGGTGATGAAGTGGAGATTACGAGAAAATCAGAGTACGCGGTAAGTGCTTTGGTCGAACTAGCTCAGCACCAAGGGGAGTACGTTTCCTCAAAGATTATAGCGGGCCGGCAGGAGATCCCGGTCAATTTTTTGCCCCAAATCATGGCTTTATTGGGCGCCCAAGGCTGGGTTGTGGGCGTGAGGGGACCGGGAGGAGGGGTTCGTCTTGAAGTGGATCCCGCTTTGATTACGGTGAAAGACGTCATTGAGGTGATCGAAGGACCCATAGCTATCGCCAAGTGTCTTGCAGGCGATGTGGCCTGTTCCAGAGAAGGTCATTGTCCGATGCATTCCGTGTGGGTAGAAGCCCAGGAAGCGTTCGTTAATGTCCTGCAGAATAGAACCATAGCGGATTTGGTGGCCGATACCCCCCGAAAATATGAGGAAGGCAGGAAATATATGTCGGGGGTGGAATAGTAAATGATAGTTAAATCCAAAGGAGTGTCCGGTTTGAGAAAACAAACACTAGGAATTATGCTTGTATTATTGGTAGCTCTATTTGCACCGGCTATGGTCTCGGCTAATTCCATCGGCTATGTGGACTTTGAGTTCTTGTTTTATGCACATCCCGAATATGATGTGAAGAACAGTGAGTTGCAGGTGGCTGCGGAAGAATTGTACTTAAAGATCCAGGCTGAGGCCGAGGAACTGGAGACTCAAGAAGAGATGGATGAGCTGCTCGCCGAGTACGAACTGGAATTTGAACGAATTGAGCAGCAAGTGCGACTCGATCTGGTTACCTTCATCCTGGAGATTATCGAGCAGGTAGCTGAATCCCGTAGTATTGATATCGTTGTGCCGGAGAGTTCAATTATTTACGGCGGTGTGAATTTGACAGCGCCTATCATAGAGGCGATGTACGGAGCGTACGGCATTTCGGTTCCGTCTTCCATTAGAGAACTACTGCAGTAGATTCAGTAGGACTTTTCTGGATAAGGGAGAATAATACAGGGAAAAATCCGAAAGAGGTGAAGGCGTTGTCAAAATGGGAGTGCACGGTGTGCGGATATATTTATGATCCGGCCATTGGCGATCCAACGCAGGACATTCCTCCAGGGGTAGACTTTAACGATCTGCCCGATGACTGGGTATGTCCGGAATGTGGTGTAGAAAAGGACTTGTTTGAAGAACTATAAGGTCTTGAGGAGGAAAAAAGCCGATGAACCCCAAGGTTGACCCAGATCTGTGTATTGGCTGCGGTGTATGTGCCGAAACCTGCCCAGACGTGTTTGAAATGGGAGACGATGGTCTGGCACACGTGATTGAAGGTGCGGACTGCGAATCCGCAGGTTGCTGTCAGGAAGCGGCAGACGCCTGTCCAACTGAAGCGATATCGCTCTAATCTAGAAAAACCAGCGAATAGCTGGTTTTCTTTTTTCCAGATTCACCAGAAGTCTACTGGGTTAGGCCGGAGCATTCCCGGGAACATTAAGCCTACCAGGACAAGAGGGAGGTGAATTTGATGGCATTAGGATCTTCGAGTTCTAACACCAAGGTTATTCCCGAAGCATACCAGGCCATGAATCAGTTCAAATATGAAGTAGCCACTGAACTGGGGATCAACCCCGAGTACAAGTCTGGATATTGGGGAAACATTTCTTCCCGTGAATGTGGTGCCGTTGGTGGACATATGGTGAGACGTATGATCGCCGCTGCTCAGCAATCGTTAGTTGGCCAGGGCGGAGGAACCACTGGCTTCCGTGGAAACTTCCCGCAAGAACCAAACCAGTAAGGTGATTACCTAACTGACAGGATGCCCGGCACCTTGCGTGCCGCAGCATCCTGTTTTATTGGGAGGTGAGTGTTAAGTGGCCAGGAAAAGTCGGAAGAGGAATACCAAACTTGTTCCCGAAGCGGCTCAGGCCATGCACAAGTTTAAGTATGAGATGGCAACCGAACTCGGAATAAACCCCGAATACGAAGCTGGATACTGGGGAAACATTGCCTCCCGCGAGTGTGGCGCAGTGGGTGGACAAATGGTACGCAAGATGCTGGCGGAGGCTGAGCACAGCCTCATGGACCATGAGGCTGGGTTTAAACAGTAGCGGAGGGGAGGAGATGCCCCTCCTTTTTTTCTTGTCAATGCTGGATTTCTGTGATATATTTAGATTTGGTAACGTGAGGTCCAGGAGAGATTAACGTGCACAGGACGTTCATGCAAGAGGCATTGGCCGAGGCTCGTTTGGCGTTAGCCAGTGGAGAAGTACCCGTTGGTGCAGTTGTGGTTCTCGATGGGGAAATCATCGGCAGGGGTCACAATCAAAGGGAAACCCAAAAGGATCCCACAGCCCATGCTGAAATGCTAGCCATTCGCGAGGCAGCTCGGTACCTTAATCGCTGGCGCTTGACGAACGCCACCTTATATGTTACTCTAGAGCCCTGTCCGATGTGTGCCGGAGTCATTGTGAATGCTCGTTTACGGAGGTTGGTCTTCGGAGCCTATGACTCCAAAGCAGGGGCCGTAATCTCTTTGATGAACCTGGTGCAAGACAGACGGCTCAATCACTTCGTGGAAGTCTATGATGGCATTTGCCAAGATGAGTGTGCCGCGTTACTCCAAGATTTTTTTCACGAGTTACGTTAGCCGCGATCAAGGAGAGGTGACAGAGCGGCCGAATGTGGCGGTCTCGAAAACCGTTGGGCGTGCAAGCGTCCCGTGGGTTCAAATCCCACCCTCTCCGCCAGCCCACAAAACTAAATATGGAGAGATGCTGGAGCTTGGCTGAACAGGCACGACTGGAAATCGTGTAGGGGTGATGAGCCCCTCGAGGGTTCGAATCCCTCTCTCTCCGCCATTTGATTGCTAGACCGCCTTTGGGCGGTTTTTTTGTTCAGGAATTTTCTGCTGTGCAGTGGACATCCTACGAGAAAAGGAGGATGCCCAATGACGGTAAAAACACAGATAGAGGAGATTGTTGCAGGCGCCCACACTCTGGCAGGGCAGCTCAAAACCTGCGCACTCCATACCGATGTCCCCGCAGTGAAGGATATGTACAACGAGATGGCAGGGCAGATCGAGGATATGATTCCGAAGCTGGAGGGACGGCGTGCCCATGTTCAGAAAGAAGAACCGCAATATCGGTAAAACCCCAGCTAGATGGGACTAATGGCCAGGAAGGAACGGGACGTATGTCTTGACAGTTGGGGTGTGGTTTTAGTATAATTATTTTGTCGTGCTAGACGGGGAGGTAGCGGTGCCCTGTACCCGCAATCCGCTGTAGCGGGGTCGAATTCCTATTTGAGGATTGGTTTTGTGGAGTCTGGTTTGGGCAAGTGGTGTTGACGATTGGGTCTTACGCAATAGGAATCCATGAATCCCGTCAGGTCCGGAAGGAAGCAGCGGTAAGTGGAAGCTCTTATGTGCCGTGAGGGTGCCTGGTCCGAGCTAACTACCTGAATATCGTCTGGAAGACCATTTTCGAGGATAGGTGCACGACATTTTTTTGCGCCTTAATCCAGAGCTGTTAAGAAAGGATTTTCGCCGAACGGTCGAGAAACCATAGAGGGAAAGGTGCGGACGACGGGAGGGACGAGGGTGGAGGATTACATCGCCTTATATCGAAAATGGCGCCCAGAGGTTTTCTCCGATGTAGTAGGGCAGGATAGTGTTGTCAAGACGCTGGAGAATAGCTTGACGAGCCGCCGAATTTCCCATGCCTATCTCTTTGCCGGGCCCCGGGGAACAGGTAAGACGTCGGTGGCGAGAATCCTGGCTAAGGGGCTCAACTGCCAATCGGGCCCTACGGCCACACCATGTGGCCAATGCACGGAGTGCCAGACGATCAGGGAAGGGACGTCTCTGAATGTCGTGGAAATAGACGGCGCGTCCAATAGGGGCATTGATGATGTGCGGGAACTTCGTAATCAGGTGCAGTTTGCTCCAGTCAATGCCAATTACAAAGTATACATAATCGACGAAGTTCATATGTTGACTCCGGAGGCTTTTAATGCACTGCTTAAAACCTTGGAGGAACCCCCCCGCCATGTGGTCTTCATTTTTGCCACAACGGATCCTCACCGCTTACCACCTACAATTTTGTCCCGCGTCCAGCGCTTTGACTTTACGCGGTTTACTGCAGAGGCCATGGTGGAACGGCTGGAGCAAGTGGCTCAAGACCATGGTTTTGAGGCTGATGTGGATGCGCTACGCCTGATTGCTATGCATGCGGCCGGCGGAATGCGCGATGCCCTGAGCATCCTGGAGAAATGTGCCGCTTTTGCCAATACAATTACCACTGAAACAGTGGCAGAGGTATTAGGGGTGGCACAGCAGGAGCAGATTGACGCATTTGCAGAGAGTGTTTTGGGCAATGCCCAGCGCCAAGCGCTGAACATCATTGACGATCTGTACAACCAAGGCCGAGATTTGACCCAGTTCGCCTTGGCAGTGATTGCCAGATGGCGTCAGGATATCTTGGAGGCGAACAAGGAGATGGAGCCTTTGAGACTTGCTGCCATCGAACAGTTTTCTGAGACAGTGCGAGAGATGCGTTTTGCCATGGATCCGCGCATTGCGTTGGAATTAGCTGTGCTCAAGGTTACAGCGGGAAGCCAGGGTGTACCAGCCGAATTGGATCGGCTGGAAGAAAAGGTACGGACGTTGGAGGCGGAGATTTCCAAGCTTCAGTCGCAATTGGCCGGGCGAAGTGCGAAGGCATCGAAACCGTCTGAGCCCGCAGAGCGCAAACCAGAGATCCCAGGCGCCAACGACGAGGCACGATCGGCCTTTGTGCTTAAAGTATGGCCAGAATACCTCAAGAGACTTCGGGATGAGCGGTTGGTACAGTGTGAGGCGTTTTTGAAAGAAGGAAGACCCGTGGGAGTCGAGGGGCAGAATGTCTTAATCGCTTTCCCCCGAGACCGCGGATTTCACAGGGCAAGCATTGAACAGGATAGTCACAGAGAACCTGCGGAGCGGGTTATGTCTAAATTCATGGGACTGCGAGTCTACATCAAGTGTATGTATGATGATGAGATCGAGCCTAAAGCAGCAGCTCAAGAAGGACTGCAGCAGACGGTTGAGGCAGGATCTGCTCAAGCTGCTGTTCACGGCGCTAAGCGGGAGGTTGCAGAAGAAAAGAAGGCACAATCAAAGGATGTATCGCCGGCTACCGCTGCGGAAGAGTTTTTGAAAGCGAGCATGGAGACCTTTGGAGGGAAGATCATTACCAAACCGAAGGAAAATTAAAGGAACGAGGTGGCACCATGGGGATGAACATGCAAAAGATGATGCGTCAGATGCAGAAAATGCAGGCCGATTTAGAGAGAGTGCAGGCTGAGTTGGAGGATATGACGGTGGAAGGCACTGCTGGCGGAGGCGTAATTACCGTAACAGTGACCGGGCACCAAGACGTGAAAGAGATCAAGATTCAACCTGATGCGGTGGATCCAGAAGACGTGGAGATGTTGGAGGATCTGATCCTGGCAGCTGTGAATGACGGTTTGCGGAAATCGCGGGAGTTGTCCGCAAGTGAACTGGAAAAGGTTACGGGCAAGGTCAATCTCCCAGGAATGCCCCCTGGTCTGTTTTAATGGCACGCTACCCTAAAGCAATGGCTCGTCTAATCGAGGAGTTAGTACGCTTGCCAGGGGTCGGACCGAAGACGGCGCAGCGTTTGGCGTTCTTCTTGATCAACCAAACCTCCGCTGAGGTCCAAAGTCTAACGGAATCGATTGTCCAGGCCAAAGAGCGCATTACCTACTGCTCGCGATGCTTTCATCTGACTGAAGACGATCCATGTGCGATCTGTTCAGATAGCAAACGGAATAAGGCCTTCATCTGTGTGGTGGAGGAGCCTCGGGATGTTATTGCCATGGAGCGTACCAAGAGCTTTGACGGCGTTTACCACGTTTTGCATGGCTCCATTTCTCCGTTGGAGGGAATTGGTCCCAATGACCTCAAGGTCAAGGAGTTGGTGGCGAGAATAGGACCCGAGGTGGGTGAGGTGGTACTGGCCACAGATCCTAATGTTGAGGGCGAAGCAACAGCCATGTACTTGGCACGGATTCTCAAACCTATAGGGGTGAAGGTTACCAGAATGGCTCACGGGATGCCCGTTGGGAGCGATCTGGAGTATGTTGACGAGGTTACGCTCTCCAAGGCATTGGAGGGCCGTCGCGAATTATGATCTGGAGGCATAAATCGCCTTGTCTTGAGTAATACTAGACCAAGTATTACATGAGACGAGGTGGTTTTTTTGTCCCAGAATTTCTCTCGACTTTGGGAATTTGCCAGCCGTTTCCTGGATCATGGTGATGTGGATCTTCCTTCGGAATCGAGTCAGGAAACGCAAGAGGAAATGGAAAGGATGGTTAACCAATCCAAGCAGGAGTGGCTCAATGCGCAGAGCTACTTCAATCAGGCCACAGAGTCGGAACTCGTTGACCATGCCATCCTCTCTCTGCAGGCAGCAGAACGCAAATATATGTATTGGTTGACCCGCATGAAGAATTCACAATAGGTACAAAGGGCATATTCGGAAAGAATGCACCATAATATGTTCATGAGGACGAACCTAAGTGAGGTGAACCGCATGGACTTTCTAGTGATCATTGCCTATGTAGCAGGTGTCTTAATTTTATACGCTCTAGGGAAGATGTTGCTCATTCCCCTTAAAAGCATTTTCAATCTTATTGTAAATGCAGTGGTTGGCGGTGGTGTTTTACTGGTGATCAACTTTATTGGTGGTTATTGGGGGTTCGGGGTTGGTGTTAATCCCATCACTGCTTTAGTCGTGGGATTACTGGGTGTGCCCGGCGTGATTCTGATCATTGCTCTGCGCCTCATACTGTAATATCAGGGAAGAGGCACGATGCATGCGGCGTCATTATTCTTGGGAGAGTTCACCATGGTGCTGACCCGATGGAAACGGAACGGCCTTCCTTCTTGATCAGGTAGAAGACCTTGCAGTTTGGCCAAGGGCATGGAATCAAGCCAGAGCTCTTCTGTATCAGGAGTGAGGACCAGAGGCATGCGATGGTGAACGGGTTTGATCACAGAAGAGGCTTCCTGGGTGATGATGGTACAAGAAGGCGTGGGCCCATCATCCCAGAGTCCGGCGAAGGCAAAGGGTTTTCCTTGATCTAATGTGAAATATACCGGGTACTTTCTGGAGTCTTCACTCTTCCATTCGTAAAAGCCATCAGCCACAATCAGACAGCGGTTTGAATTGACGAGTCTGCGAAAGGTCGGTTTCTCCGCCAAGGTCTCCAGGCGCGCATTGATGAGAGGAGGCCGTCCCTTCACTTCCTTTTGCCAAGGTGGAACGAGGCCCCAACGCATAGGAATCAACGAACGCTCCCCTCCCTTGCTGACGATTGTCAATACCTCTTGCGTTGGCGCGATATTGTAGCTGGGGGAGTAATCAAGATCAAATCCCGGAAGGTAGAATCGCTCGAGAAGTTCGTCTATGGGTGTATGCAAGGTAAATCTTCCGCACATGAGAACACCTCCTGTACTACAGTATTCCATACTGAGAGCGGATCCCCTTGAAAACGAAAAAATTCACAGAAATGCCTGTTGACAGAGGATATTGTCCCATGGTAAGATACATCTTGTCGCCAGCAGAGAAAGGACTCAATAGAGTCTTGGGCCGCAGATTGATGTTGCAGCCAAGACGAACAAGCTCGCTCTGGATCAGATGGTCCATGACCACTCCTGCCAACACAGTTAAAATCTGGAAGTAGGGGTAGAGCCAGAGATGAGGTTGACAAACTTCTTTCGGCTGTGCTATGATAGAAACGCTCCCCCAAAAACAGGGGCGCGTTTGAACCTTGAAAACTGAACATTGATCTTGAGACAACGAATGTTGTTCTTGAGGCATCGTCTTCAGGCCTCGCAGGTTTTGCTCAGGCAAGACTGCAGAGAGGGAAGGAAGAGGATGATTCAGGAGACATTCTGTGTTTGAAGAGAATAAGCCATAAGTTTGTGCGTCCTTTGAAGCAATTCAAAGGGGAGTTTGATTGATCAAACTCCGAGGGGTTGTTGAAGAACAACCCATCAAGCTAGTTTCAAACGA
>FZPS01000187.1_pt43 | contig 31948 bp, 32 predicted proteins | sample 1817821 | NCBI WGS metagenome assembly FZPS01 (sample SAMEA104158645, study PRJEB21678) | metagenome | place: Germany | collected 2015-04-21
CCGCCGCTCGATCCATTAAACGTCACTCCGAAGAGATCTGTTTAATTTCACGCGCTCGACTTGCATGTATTAGGCACGCCGCCAGCGTTCATCCTGAGCCAAGATCAAACTCTCAATAAAATTGATAAAGTTACGATTAACTCATTTTTGAAGCACTAGCTTCTTCTTACTTGTTTTTCTTAACATCTTTCGTTGTTTGGATTCAGTTTTCAAAGATCAATTGTTACTGCCTTCGTTTGCGACAGCTTTTATATTATATACTGACTGCCGTTCAAATGTCAACAACTTTTTTAATTTTTGCTGACCAATTTTGGCGACTTGATTAATATAACACTATAATTTCACTTCGTCAACACTTTTTTAAAAATAAAATAAGTTCCTATTTGTAATTAGATTTATGAGTGTAGCGCCATGGCCTCTTTCATTATCTTCCCCTTACAATAGGAACTTATTACTCAAATTTCAAATTTACTAAAATAATTATATATTTATAGAAGAACTTATCTTATTTACTTTTCATTTGTGGGAAAAGTAATACATCACGTATAGATGGTGAGTTCGTTAATAACATTACTAAGCGGTCAATACCTATACCTAATCCACCTGTTGGTGGCATACCATATTCAAGTGCTTCTAAGAAGTCCTCATCCATTTCGTGTGCTTCGTCGTTTCCTTGCTCTCTTTCTTTAACTTGCGCTTCGAATCTCTGTCTTTGATCAATTGGGTCGTTTAATTCAGAGAACGCATTAGCATGTTCACGACGAACAATAAATAATTCGAAACGATCAGTGAAACGTTCATCCTCTTTATTCTTTTTAGCTAAAGGTGATATTTCAACAGGGTGTCCATATACAAATGTTGGTTGCACCAAATGTTCTTCAACTTTTTGCTCGAAGAATTCATTGACAATGTGTCCGAATGTCATCATTTCATTAATTTTTACATTATGTTCTTTCGCTAGAACTCTTGCTTCGTCATCTGTCATCTTCGGCCAGAAATCTACGCCAGTAAATTCTTTTATTATATCAACCATGTGGACTCTCTTCCAACCTGGTTTTAATTCAATCATATCATCTCCGTACTGAACTGTAGTAGAGCCTGTTACTTCTTCTGCAATATGAGCGACCATATTTTCAACTAAACTCATGATATCTTCATAATCGGCATATGCTTGGTAAAGTTCAATCATTGTAAATTCAGGATTGTGTCTCGTTGATACACCTTCATTTCTAAAGACTCGCCCAATCTCATAAACACGTTCCATTCCACCAACAACTAAACGCTTCAAGTGTAACTCGATCGCTATACGCATATAAAGATCAATATCAAGTGTATTGTGATGTGTGATAAACGGTCTAGCAGATGCTCCACCCGGGATATTGTGCATCATCGGTGTTTCTACTTCTAAGAAACCAGCATTATCTAGGTAACGGCGCATTGATTGAATAATCTTGCTTCGCATAATAAAAGTTTCCTTGCTGTCGGGATTTGTAATTAAATCAAGGTATCTTTGACGATAGCGTTGCTCTACATCTTTTAATCCGTGAAATTTTTCAGGCAACGGTCGTAAGGATTTTGTCAACATAGTGAAAGAAGTTACTTTCACTGATAATTCTCCTACGTTCGTTTTGAACAATTCACCTGATACACCAATTATATCTCCTAAGTCCGCTGTATTAAATAGCTCATAAGCGTCTTCCCCGATTTCATCTTTACGAACATATATTTGAATCTGTCCACTAAAATCTTGGATATGAGAGAAACCTACTTTTCCTTTTCCACGTTTAGTCATAATCCGTCCAGCGATTGTAACGTTTACCGCCTTCTCTTCAAGTTCCTCTTTTGACAGCTCGTTATATTGTTCTACTAGCTCATTTGCCATATGGGTACGTTCAAATTTATCTCCAAAAGGATCGATCCCTTTAGCGAGCATATCATTCATTTTATTTCTTCTAACCCGCATATGCTCATTTAATTCTTCTGACATAATTTCTTCACTCCGATTCTAGATTATCTTCTTATATAATATTGTTCATTAGTTTACCATAGCATACCATCATTATCTAACCTTTTTAACTAATTAAAATATGGCTAATTTTACTAATTGCGTTAACAAGGGATCGTCAATTATGGTTTTCATTTTTCATGAGGTGGTTCAAGTTCCACAAGAGGTACACCAAGAGTCTCAACTGTTCTTTCTAAAAATTCCTTAGTTGGTTTTCGCTTTCCACGTTCAATTTCCCCAACAATAGATAATGAAACGCCTATTGCATCTGAGAATTCAACCTGAGTATAGCCTTTTAACTTTCGGTAAGCTTTGATCCGTCTTCCCCATCTTTCTTGATCCATTTAACGACACCTCTTTTTTCTTCATTTGTGATTAGCGATAATTGCTCGGTTACAGTTTTATTAATTGTAGGAATCACCAAATTCGGATTCACTTCAACTAATGGAACTAATACAAATGCTCTAACGTGCATACGAGGATGAGGTATAACTAATTGATCCATCATTATATTTTCTTGATTATATAGCAAAATGTCAAGGTCAATTGTCCGTGGTCCCCATCTTAATTCACGTTTTCTCCCTAATTTCCGTTCGATCATCTGGCATTCTTCTAACAATTCAATGGCTGAACAGTTCGTTTCGATCTCAATCACTTGATTCAAAAACCTTTCTTGATCCTCAAATCCTACTGGATCAGTCTCATAAATACTCGATAATTTAACAATAGAAGTCGTTTTAATTTGCTCAATTTCATTAATAGCTTGTTCTAAAAATTCATTTCGCGGATTAATATTCGATCCTAATGCAATATAAGCCTTATTCATAGTCTGTTTTCTCCCGGTAAATTTCAACAGCAACTGACTGATAATGTCCTGCGATTGGCGGATTAGGTTTAATCACTTTAACTTTACATGCACAGAGTTTGTCATATTGCGTAATAAGCTGAGAGGCAATTTTTTCAGCTAGAGCCTCAATTAACGCAACCGGCTTTCCTTCTACAATCTCTTTCACCTTTTGATAAACTTCACCATAATGAATTGAGTCAGTTACTTGGTCAGACATTCCTGCTTTTTTTAAATCTAAAAGTAATTCTAGATCAACCATAAAAGTTTGCCCCAACTCATTTTCTTCTTTTAGAACACCATGATAACCATAGAATGCTAATTGATTCAAATATATTTTATCCAATGACTAGTCACCCTTCCCAACCAGCGCATCTGTCATTTTAGCAATACGCGCATTCATCAAGACATTATGTACACGGACAATATCGGCACCTTTCGTAATGCCGTATCCTGTTATCGCACCAGTTCCTTCATCTCTCTCACCTATCGGCAGGTCTAACACGTGACCAATGACTCTCTTTCTAGACACACCCAATAGTAATGGGTAGCCCATTGCTTTAAAGCGATCCAAATGACGTATTACTTCCAGGTTCTCATCCATACTTTTAGCAAAACCAACGCCTGGATCCAAAATAATTTGATTGTCTTTAACGCCATTTGCTTTTGCAATCGCGATACTTTCACAAAGATCGCGTTCCATATCAGCGATTAAGTCGTTATAAATCGCTTCCTCTCGATTATGCATTAATATAATTGGCACATTATATTCTGCTGCTACTTTAGCTATATCGGGATCATACTTCGCTCCCCAAATATCGTTAATAATTGAAGCGCCTGCCTCAATGGCAGCCTTTGCAGTTTCAGCTTTAAATGTATCAATAGATATCGGAGTAGATAATGTTCGGTTAATTGCTTCAATAGCAGGAACAACTCTATTAATTTCATCCGCTATACTCACTGGTGTATAGCCTGGCCTTGTCGACTCTCCCCCAATATCAATAATATCAGCACCTTCAGCTACCATTTTTTTCGCCTGTTCAACTGCTCGATTCACATGATTATATTTACCACCATCAGAAAATGAATCAGGTGTTACATTTAAAATTCCCATAATCATCGTTTTATCTTTAAAGTTTAAAAGTCCATTCTTCGTTACAATTGATTGGTTCAAATTTATTCACCCTTATGTTTTTATTTCATTTTAACACCATTTATCGGCAATTAGCAGCTTTTTTAGACGGTTTTATATTAATTCTTCTCACTATATTGTAACATTATTTCACATAAAAAAAGCAACTCCCGAAAGAAAATTGAGAGTTGCTTCATAAACATTAATCTTCAAACTGATAAAGTGGAGTAGATAAATAGCGCTCCCCATTACTTGGTATAATTGCTAGAACTTTCTTTCCTTTACCAAGTGACTTTGCAACCTGTTTAGCCGCATATAATGCGGCCCCTGAAGAGACTCCACCTAATAACCCTTCAAGTCTAGCCACTTCACGTGACGTTTCATATGCTTGATCATTTGTTACTGTAATAATTTCATCATAAATATCTGTGTCTAATACTTTAGGAATAAAACCAGCACCAATTCCTTGAATCTTATGAGAGCCAGGTTCTTTTCCTGATAATACTGCTGAGTCTGTCGGCTCAACTGCATATAATTTAATGTCTTTATACTTTTCCTTCAATACTTTTCCAGCACCAGTAATTGTACCACCTGTTCCAATACCAGCAACAAAAGCATCCAGTTGATCACCCATTTGCTCAACAATTTCTTTTCCTGTTGTTCTTTCGTGAACAAGTGGGTTGGCAAAGTTTTCGAACTGTTGAGGCATAAAGTAGCCTTTCTCTTCACTTAATTCTTTCGCCTTTTTAATAGCTGCATTCATTCCACCTGATCCTGGTGTTAAAATGAGCTCTGCGCCATAAGCACGTAATAAATTTCTTCGTTCTAAACTCATAGTATCCGGCATAACTAAAATTGCACGATACCCTTTTATAGCAGCGACCATAGCAATTCCTATTCCGGTGTTTCCACTTGTTGGTTCAATAATTGTTGAATTCTCATTTAAATATCCTGCTTCTTCAGCTGCTTCGATCATCGCTAATGCAATACGGTCTTTAACTGAGCTGCCTGGATTCATATACTCAAGCTTTGCATAAACTTCTGCGTCTTCGGGTCCTGTCAAACGATTTAACTTCACAATCGGTGTATTACCAATTAATTCTGCAATTGAATTTGCAATTTTCATTAAACACCCTCCTAATTCCGAGTAAACTTATTAGTTTAATAATACATTATTCAGATTTATTTGTCAATATATCCAATCAATATTAAATTCATCCCAAAAATCTTTAATTGATGGTGTTGTTTCTAATTCCTCAATTGCGATTTTAACGCGTATATAATCTTTTAGATCATTAAAGCCTAATTCTATTGTTGGCAAATCCCTATGTAAGTATAAGATGACATAACCTTGACTGCCTAAAAACGGCTCACTAAACTGATACTCCTCTATATCCCTTGTTTTTTCAAAATAATTCGCCGGTAAAAAGCTACTCTCTTTTGTAAAGAAACCGAGATAACCACCAGCCGATCTTGAATCTTCATCAATACTGTACTCATAAGCTAATGCCTTAAAATCTGCTCCTTCTTCTAACTCTTGATAGACCCGATTAGCGGTTTCAAGATTTTCTACAACGATATGTGATAATTCAACCCTATGCGAGAATTGATACTGAGATTGATACTTATCATAATAAGAGCGCAACTTATCTTCTGAAATAGTCACATCTTTTGCAAATAGCATATCTGTAAGTAAGCGATGCTCGATGTTTTCACGCCATTCTGCCTCAATTTTTTTTACTTTATTTTCTGGTAATTGGCCAACCAATGTGGCTAAGAAAGAGACCTCCAGATCGATTATCTTTGGATCAACAGATAAGTTTTGTTGATTGGCCAACTCTTTAACTACATATCGATCAATCATTTCAGCTAAGGCCTCTTCGCCGTAATTTGTTTTTAAATAGGCTACCCAATCGTCATAGTAAATATCTTGATTATCTATACTTGCCACTGGTTGTTTCACATCAATCTCGTCAACCAGTTCTGTTCCTTCAGTTAAGTCTTCTTTATCATTTTTCATGAATACAACTGTTAAAATATTTGTTACGACTAAAATAACAATAATCCCCATTAATAACTTGCGCATTTTTAGTTCTCCTTAGATTGTTTAAGTTCTATCAGCTCTTCTTTCGTTAACACATATTTTTCATTACAGAAGTGGCATGTCGCTTCTGCGCCTTGATCCACTTCAATCATTTGATTCAGCTCTTCCTCATCAATGCTCGCAATTGCATTCTTAATCCTATCGATAGAACATGTACAACGGAAGTGAATTGGCATTTTGTCTAAAACCTTTACTTCTTCCTTACCAAAGATCTCTTCTAAAATATCCTCTGGGCTTTTTCCAGACTCAATAAGTTTAGAAATAGCTGGTATTGATTTAATTCGTTGTTCAATATAGTCAACCGTTTCATCGGGAGTACCTGGCAAGACTTGAATAATAAATCCACCTGCCGCTAATACAGACTGATCAGGATTGACCAAGACGCCTGCACCTACAGCGGTTGGAATTTGTTCAGAGCTTGCAAAATAATAAGTAAAATCTTCACTAATTTCTCCAGATACAATTGGTACTTGTCCAGTAAAATGTTCTTTCAAACCAAGGTCTTTAACAACACTTAAATAACCACTTGTCCCGACAGCACGAGCAACATCTAATTTACCTTTTTCATTTAAATCAAAATCAACATGTGGATTAGTAATATATGCCCTTGCTTCACCCTTAGCATTCGCATCAGCCACGATCGGCCCAGTTGGACCGTCACCTTCAATTTTGACAGTTAACTTATCTTCGCCCTTCAACATCGTACCCATCATGGCGGTAATTGTAATCGTTCTACCTAACGCGGCAGTTGCCGTTGCCCAAGTATCTTGTCGTCTTCTTGCTTCTTCAGCTAATTCTGTTGATTGAATCGCATATGCACGAACAGTGCCATTACACGATGTTGCTTTAATTAAGTAATCTTTCAAGTCCAAAACTCCTTTTTACTTTACAATTTTATATATTTCCGCTAATCCTTTTAATGTAAGTGACATATCAATTACATCAATTTCATTTGACTGTTGACCGATAAGTTCAGCCAATCCACCAGTTGCAATGACTTTAGGGTTTTGCTTACACTCAGCTTTAATTTTTCGAATGACTGAATCGACTTGACCTACATAGCCATAATATACTCCGGATTGGATCGCATCAATCGTAGAAGTACCAATGACTTTTTCCGTCTGTTCAATTTCTACGCGTGGCAATTTAGCTGCCCGATCATATAGCGCATCAACGGATATCTTTATTCCAGGCACTATCGCGCCACCTACGTATGAAGCTGTTTCATCTATATAACAGAAAGTCGTTGCAGTTCCGAAGTCAATAATAATCAATGGTGTGCCATATTCCTTTATCGCACCAACAGCGTTTACAATGCGATCAGCACCAAGCTCTTTGGGATTTGGATAGGTCATCTTTAAATACTTTTCAATTGGATACTGTCCCACGATGATTGGCTCTACATGAAAATATTTTCTTGCCATATTTTCTAGAGCATACATTATCGGTGGTACTACAGATGAAATAATGATATCCTTAACATCGTTTAACTTTACCCCTTGATATTTAAATAAAGATCTAATCAGCATTGCATACTCATCTTCTGTTTTTTCACGATCAGTTTGAATTCTCCATTTATGAATTAATTGATCATCTTCAAATAGACCAAGTACTGTATTGGTATTCCCTACGTCCAAAACTAATAACATAACTTCACCACTCTTAATTTATTATCTTACCGTTATAATTTCATTTTACTTGTTTTTTTTATCATTCGCAAAACAATCAGTTCTATTTAATTAGTTGCAACTTAAAACTTGAAAATTAAATGTCTATATTATATGTCAAATCTACTTTTTCAAACAAAAAACCAGGTTACACCCTATTTCGCGGTTTAACCTGGCTTATCATTAATTAGTTGTTTTTGTTATCGTCTGATAAATCAGCTTGATTTTCGTCTGGTTCACTTTGTTCTTGTTCTTGAACCAAAGGCGATTCAACTTCTACTTCTTCTTTTGCTTGAATCGTTACTTTCACATCTGCTAATTCTTGTTCGCTAACAGGTGTTACTTGTTCCGTTTTAGTATTAGTTTCATCATCTGGCAATTTGCCTGTTTCAAATAGAGATTTAATTTGAGCCTCGTTCAACGTTTCAACCTCTAATAACGTTTGAGCTATAAGCTCTAATTTATCTTTATTTTCAGTTAGGATTTGTCTTGCCTTTTCATAACAAGCATTAATCATTCTTTGCATTTCTTTATCGATTTCATATGCAATCGCATCACTATAGCCTACTTCGCTTTGCATATCGCGGCCTAAGAACACTTGGTCACCACTGCCGTTAAACTGTAATGGACCAATCTTCTCACTCATACCATACTCAGTAACCATTTTACGTACAATACTTGTTGCGCGTTGGAAATCGTTATGTGCACCTGTGCTCACTTCACCAAAAATTATTTCTTCGGCTACTCGACCACCTAGTAAACCGGTAACTTTATCAAGAAGCTCTGGCTTTGTCATAAAATAGCGATCTTCTCGAGGAAGCACGACAGCATAACCACCTGCTTGCCCACGAGGGACAATTGTTACCTTATGAACCAAGTCAGCTTCATCTAAAACTAAACCGATAATTGTATGACCACTTTCGTGATATGCAACAATATTTCGTTCTTTTTGCGAAATGACTCGACTCTTCTTCGCAGGACCTGCAATAACGCGATCTGTTGCCTCGTCAATATCTTCTAGTTCAATTTGCTTCTTATCAGTTCTTGCCGCAACTAATGCTGCTTCATTTAATAAGTTCTCTAAATCAGCACCTGAGAAACCAGGCGTACGCATCGCAATTGTTTTTAAATCAATTTCTGGCGATAACGGCTTATTACGAGCATGAACTCTTAGAATAGCCTCTCGTCCTTTTAGATCAGGGCGATCAACCCTAATTTGTCGATCAAATCGACCTGGACGTAATAATGCGGGGTCTAAAATATCTGGCCTGTTAGTTGCTGCAAGGATAATAATCCCTTCATTATCACCAAAACCGTCCATTTCAACAAGTAACTGGTTTAAAGTTTGTTCTCGTTCATCATGACCTCCACCTACTCCAGCTCCACGCTGGCGACCAACGGCGTCAATCTCATCAATAAATATAATACATGGGGCATTCTTTTTAGCATTTTCGAATAAATCTCGAACACGTGAAGCACCCACACCTACAAACATTTCAACAAAGTCTGAACCACTAATTGAGAAGAATGGTACTCCAGCTTCTCCAGCTACTGCTCTGGCAAGTAAAGTTTTACCCGTTCCCGGAGGACCGACTAACAGCATCCCTTTAGGAATTTTTGCACCAATGGCAGTAAATTTCCGTGGATCTTTTAAGAAGTCAACAACTTCAACAAGCTCTTGCTTTTCTTCATCTGCACCAGCAACATCTTCAAAGCGAACTTTTTTCTTATCTTCTCGATACATTTTAGCTCTACTCTTACCAAAGTTCATTACCTTGTTGCCGCCGCCCTGCGAATTATTCATTAAGAAGACAAAGATGACAATCACAATAATGAATGGTGCTAAAGTGAGTAAGAAGCTCACCCACGGACTTGGCTGCTCTTCTTCTTTAATTTCAAGAACACCGAGATTTGAGCCTTGCACCGTTATACTCGCTACAATGTCCGGATTATCAGGAACATTAGTAATAAATTCAGTTTTATCCTTATCATTAAGGACACCCGTCACTCGCATAACACCGTTTGACGGACGCATTTCCATACTTTCAATTTCTTCATTGCTTAATACTTCAACAAATTCATTAAATTTTAATTCTTTTGTTCTATTGACTTGCCCTGTTATTAACTGCATAGCAGAAATAATGACAAGAAAAATAACAAAATAAAAAATTAAATTTCGCGTTAAACGCTTCATTACTTTCCTCCTCCCAAAACGAGAAAACTACAGTACATCGTACCATAGAAAAAACAGTCCTGACAAATATATTGCCACTATTATTTCTATAATCACGTGCATTTATGCTACTCTCATTGGTATTTCAATAATCATCATTTACAATTTCTAAATTAACGTTAAATACTTCAACTTACTTTAGTCATTCTATGCAAAGTGCAATCAGATTTATTCTGCACCATATACATGTGGTTTTAACACACCAATATAAGGGAGGTTACGGTATTTTTCTTGATAATCTAAACCATATCCAACAACAAATTCATTAGGTACTTTAAAACCAACCACGTCTGCTTTTATATCAACCGTTCTGCCCGCAGGTTTATCTAGTAAAGTAACAATTTTAATCGAACGTGCCTTGCGGTATTTGAACAGATCAACTAAATAGCTAAGTGTCAGACCTGAATCAATAATATCTTCAATGATCAACAAATCTCGACCTTCAACTTTAGTATTTAGATCTTTTTCAATTTTCACTTCTCCAGATGAATTTGTGCCACCGCCGTAACTAGACACATCCATAAAATCCATTTCAAGATACGTATCCATATGTCGAAGAATGTCTGACATAAATGGTAATGCACCTTTTAAAACGCCAATGGCTAACGGGAATCTATCTTTATATTCTTCCGCTAGTTGTTTCCCTAATTCCCGACACTTCTCTTGAATTTCTTCTTCTGTTACAAGTATTTTTTCAATATCATTGTGCATATAAGCCCTCCTAAAAATCGATGCTTTCACGATGTGTTATCTTCAAATATTGTGTTGCCTCTACTTGCATATAGCGATCACTTTTTTCAAGACCAACGACCCAAAGAATATGATTATCCCCCGTTATTAAAATTGGCCATTGTTCTCGCTTAGCTAAAGGTATTTTTTCATCTATAAAGATTCTGCTAACTTTTTTCCTACCGTTAAGGTGAACTAAGTAAATTCGATCTCCTGGTAGACGAGACCGAACGGACAAATCAGGTAATTGACCGTTAATAATCGGAATGTAAAAAATAGATCGAGTATCTTCTGTTGATTCAATCGTATCAACTACTTCTGTAATTAATTCATCATGATTTGGTAATGCCATTTTTCCTGGAATTATCAATGGAATGTGATAGTTCTTTTTCGTATCCTCTTTAAATTGAAAGGTTACCAATTGATATGACTTGATCATTTCTAATTGTAGTGGCAAATCAATCGATAGACTGGATTGATGATGATTAATTAAGTCAAAGAATTGATTTTCGTGTCTATAATTCAACCGATCTGGTAGCTCTTCATATAGATATTCTAATATTAGATGAAACAACCTTCTTTGTAAAGCACGAGGGTGTTTTATTAAGTCTTTAATTCGAACGGTTACTTTTTTTGGGTTACGCGAAAAAGTTAACAGTTCTTGACTTAATTTTTTTGCTTGAATATTTAAATATTGACTATCTTCTGCTATTTTATCAGTCATATGCAAAATTGTTTCAGTTAAATTTGGATTCTTTTGTTTTAATAGTGGTAAGACGTGTAGGCGAAAGTAATTTCTCGTATAGGTATCTTGTTCATTCGATTGATCACGCCTTGGTCTGATCCCTTGTTGTTCACAGTATTGCTCAATCATCTCTTTAGTGATTGACAAAAATGGCCGAATCAAAACTCCTGTAGAAAAATCGCGTTTATTTTTAATCCCTTGTAAAGAATCAAGATGTGTCCCTCTAGTTAATCGCATAAAGACAGTTTCTACCTGGTCGTCTGCATGATGGGCTAAAGCTAAATAATCAGCTTGATAACTTTTCATCAGCTGATTAAACGCATGATATCTTAAAATCCTCGAAGCTTCTTGAGTACCTAATTTATGAGCTTTTTGATACTCTTTGACGTTTATTTGCTTCGTTTCAAATTGGATTTGATTTTGTAAACAGTAATTCCTAACGTACTCTACATCTTGAAGCGACGCTTCTCCTCTTAACCCATGCTCTACCGTAACGGCAATTAAGTCCAAATTAAATAAACTTCGTTTTGTTAACAAATAATGAAGTAGGGCCATTGAATCAGGTCCGCCTGAAACACCAATCATAATCTTTGAATTGGGCTTAATTAGCTGATGTTTTTCAATATAGCGATCAACTTCTGTCACTAGCATATTAATACCTTCTTTAAATTTGATATATTCCGCTAACTATCGTATCAAAAAAAAACATGTTTTTAAAGCAATGTATGACTAAAATTAACTGTTAATTGCTATCTATTAAATACAGAGTAACAGCTAGAATAAATAACTAATTAAACCCGTTATCAAACTAATCATAGATAAGATTACAATTTCAATCCAACTGACCTGATTATCATAGTTTGCAAGTGATTGATTAGGTTGCCTTCTTTGCATTCTTCTTAAATGGTATTTTTCCAAATCCCGCTTCATCTCGAAACAACTTTTATACTTTCCTAATAGGGCTCGTTCTAAAAACAACTGATAATTTGCTAAAGACTTAGACTGCTTTAGTTTATTTAACAGTTGTCGCCTAGGTTGATCAGTTTTTTTGAATTGATTAGGATACACACAATGTATTGCTAACATCGCTAAAGAAAACAAATCATATTTTGGTTCTGCCTTTCGATCACCAAATTGCCAATATCCTCTATCATAAAAGTCAGTATATTCTTTAACTGATCGACCAAATGATGTGACACCACCTACATCAATAAAGCGAAGTCGGATTGGACTTTTCGTTACAATTAAGTTGTCTATCTTTAAATCCCCTAAGACAAACCCTAATTGATGAAGTTTCTCTAATTCTGATAACAACTGACAAAGTAAGACAGCGAGCCAATCAATTCCTTTGTTTGAAATAAACTGATCAAGCCGTTCACCGTGTACATACTCCATAGTATAGAAAGGATAACTTTGACCGCTTCTACTAATCCAATCATCAGTATCAAACAAAGAAGGTCCCGGGGTTGACCCATGGACCTTAGTGAGTTTTTTTAATACGTTGACTTCAGAAGAGATTGATGCTATTTGATCGCTAATTTTTAACGCAGCAAATTGACCATCTCTATTTTTAACCAAATAGACTGCACCAATCGCCCCTTTTCCAAGTAAACGCAAGATCGTATAGGTCTGCTTGTTCCACTTCCCTATAATTTGACTCCCAACTGGCAAATTAAATGCCGAAGTCGACTTCTTCTGACTTAACATCTCTTCTCAAACTCCTTAATAAACCAGTTTGACTAAATGCATATAACGCTTCTTTTAGTGCGGGGCCTGTAGGTGTCATTCCACCACTCGTTAATTTAGGAAAAATTGCCTCTAATTTGTTCAGATTAGCTGACCAATCTAGCACTTTATTAATCGACTTCCTCTTTCCAGGAAATGTATAAACCGAAAATTGATTATCCCCTATTCTTGAATTCATACTAATTGACAAATCTATCAGTGCCTCTTTTACAGTCGGTAACTTCTTCTGCATACTTGCACTCGTATCAACTAAAACTAGCAGTTGTAAATCACTTGTTTCCGTTAAATCTTCGACAACTTCTATCACCTCACCTCTTTGGTCAGGTGATAAATCCTCGATTGTCTCTTGCTTACCAAGAATCTGTTGTAACTCCTGATTAACTACACTTTGTAGTGTTTGTGTCATTGCTTGTCTCGTAACAGCTTGCACCGTTTGACTAAGTGCTTGCGGGTAGACTATTTGACACACTCCACCACCAGCAGAGGCTATATCTTCAACCTCTGATAGACTATCAGACTCTGATTGACGTTGATCAAGTACACCGATCACATTAACAGTAATACCTTGCTCGTTAATATAGCTTGATACTAAAGTCGGATCTTCCCCTTGATTTGAACAACCATCTGTTATTAATAAAATTTGTTTTAGTTTCCCTTTTCTCATTTCTCCAATTCCTCCTTGGTGTTTGATTATCATCATTGTCACCAGAAGGCCATGATTATATACTAAATTTGAGAAATTTATAGTTTATTAATTAACTTGTGATTGGTATGCAGGAATTGTCGCCCACTTAGATTGGAATTTCTTCACTTTACCTACTAATACGGTCATATCATCCTCAATCAGACCAGACGAATAGCGAATAACCTCCTCTAGTAATAAATCCGCCACATCTTGTGGGTCATCTGTTTTAAGCTCTTTGATAATGCGCTTCAACCAGATCGATTGATTCTCAACGACTTTAGGTGCTTCAAAGATGCCATCACTCGTCATTATTAATAAATCTCCATCCTGTAGCTGTTCCTCTACTACCTCAACATCAAATTCCTTAACAATTCCGATTGGTAAATTACTAGACTCTATTTGAATCACTTGTCTACCACGCTTAACAAAGCTAGGTGTTGAGCCAATTTTCAGAAATTGTGCATTAGCAGTTTGTAAATCTACCATCGCCAAATCTAACGTTGAGAATACCTCATCAGTCATCCTTAATGATAATACGGAATTAATGGATTTAATCGCTACTTGTTCATCAATTCCCGATTGTAATATTTGCTGCAACAGTCTTAATGTCTGCATACTTTCCTCACTTGCCCGTCTGCCATTTCCCATACCATCACTAATAGCTAAGGCAAATTTCCCTGCCGCAAGCTCCATAATCGAGTAGCTATCACCAGATATAAATCCTCCATTTTGTGCCGCATGAGCAACACCAACATCTAATTGATACTTTTTAGCTGAGTGGAAGATTAAAAAGCAGTACCCATTAGGCATCGGGGAGACTTCCTCTTCTTTTACAACGACAATTTCATCTAATATATCTGAAAGTATTGGGGCAATTATCTTTTCTCCTTCACCATGATATTGGTACACTGATAACGTCATTTCAATATCAATTTCCCCTTTTTTTAATGAATATATATCGAGTTGTTCAACCTCAATTCCGATTGATTGGAGCGCAGTTAAAATTTGATGTTCTTGCTGATCGTGATAGTCACGTTCATGTACAATCTCTTTTGCAAAGTTGTTCATAACCTCAGATACTCCTAACAGTTGATCCGCAACAAAACGACGGCTTTCACCAACTTGCTTCCTAAGTTGTTGATTAGCGTGATAATACGACAGCTCCTCTTTCATAACCGCTTCAATTTTATGCGGTTTAACACAAAATTTATTGAACTTGGCTTCAGTCATGTGTGAAACAGCTCCATTCTCTGTAAGATCACGTTTCATTTGCTTCATATGGTGATACGTATCATCAAAGTGCTCCGACCAACACCACGCTTTTTTAAAACAAGTTTGACAAGTTCTTTCAGTTACATGGCTCAAAAATTCATCTGTCGCCTTTTGATCATCTTCAAAATCTGCTTGCTCAACTAATTTGCCTGTAAAAGTTTTTGATAAAGCCATAAATACATCTGAAAATTGCTCCATTCTATTTGCTGTGACGTCTCTAAGCTTCTGCAGATATTGCTGTTGCTCTTCAAATTGCTCATGTGTCCCTGGTATATAGCGTGCAAATCTCTCAAGTCTCTTTTTAGGAGTGAGTGAAAAAAGTATAATCGCTAGTAACGTAGAAATCATTGACGGAAAGAGTTGACCTCCTTCTGAACCATAAAACCCTAATAAAAAGGTACCAATAAGTAACCCTAAACTGACGGTTAGCCTTTTACCATCCTTCATCAATCCACCTAACAAACCACTAAAAGCAAGTAAACTCATTTGTGCTAAAGTTGGCTCATTAACCAAACTTAAAATTAACCCAATGACTACACCGACAGTCGCACCTATTGTTGGCCCACCTGTAAAAGCGAATAATAGGATTAAATATCTTGAAACAATGTAGTCGAGATTTACTCCCTTTATCACCAAACCAGATAAACCAGCAAGAACAGAGGTAAATAGAATCACAAAGGAAATTAACTCTTCATTTTTCAGGCTTACTTTATATCGTTTAGGTGTTAGTAATGGTGTACTTTGGATAAAGATTAAAACAAGCACTGCACATAATAATGATTCAACAAAAGAAATAAAAATCCCATAGCCTGTCCAATTGCTAGTTAACGTCGTATATGCAACCCTACTTAAAAAGTTTGAGATGAATACGATATAAGGTAAATACTTTTTTGACTCAACAAGCACTCCCAGAGAGACGAAAAAGCCAAAAAATAAAAAACTAATCATAATAATTAAGCTGTTTGAAATACTGATAGTAACTGCACCCAGTAAACTAACTAATATAACTAATCGACAACGTTCCTTCTTTACTAACCAGACACTTACTAAATAAGCTAGTGAAAAAGGCGTTAACTCACTTAAAATGACTGCTCTTCCAAGCAAAAAGGCAACGACTAATATTAAAATATCCTTTTCTTTAATTATTTGATAAATATGTTCAAGTCTTTTTTTACGACGAGTATTATTATGTTTTTCTCCTACTAGATTTGAAATCATTGCCACTGTCCGCTCACCTCTTTATTAGTATGTTGTCTATTAAAACACAACTAACAGAGATAATTTGTCAAAATTTCAGTTCGAATCCAAAGAATCCTTCGACATTTTCTATTGACACACTTTAATAATTATTTTTTAAAAAATCTATTGACATAGTTTAAATGCTATTGTATGATATCACTTGTGTCTTTTAAAAATTATATGATGGCGGTGTAGCTCAGCTGGCGAGAGCGTTCGGTTCATACCCGAAAGGTCGTGGGTTCGACTCCCTCCGCCGCTACTAAAACAAAAAAGTGTTTCAACTAAATTTAGTTGAAACACTTTTTTTAATAGATCCACTGTTCGAATAAAGTTACTTGATTTAACACGACCACTCCAATTGTTAAACAGCCCATCAGCACAAGGCTAATTGTATCGCGCATCTGCCAAGATAACCGGCGGAAACTCGAACGTTTCTGACCCGGTTGATAACCTCTTACTTCTAACACATCAGCCATTTCCTCAGCCCGGTTCAATGAACTTGAAAATAGCGGGATAATTAACGGAACTATTTTCTTCATTTGTTCCGTTAGCCGTCCTTCACCAAACCCAACTCCTCTAGCACGTTGAGCATCAAGTACTTTCTGCGTCTCATCTAGTAAATTCGGTATAAAACGTAATGATATTGATAACATTAATGAAAATTCTGATGTAGAGATCCCAATAAGGCGAAGCGGCTTTAATAGAGCATCAATGGCATCTGTTAAATCGACAGGCTTTGTCGTTAACGTCAAAACTGTTGAGATGAGTATAATTAATACAAATCGATTGAAAGTATAAAAACCTAATAGTAATCCATAACTTGAAATAGCTATCGGTCCTTTACTGACAAATATTGTACCACCTGCTGTAAAGATCACTCGAAAAAAGACAGCCATTAAAATGAGCCATATTAACGGCCTAATTCCTCTTAAGTAGATACGAACTGACACGCCAGTTAATTTAATGACACATAACACAAATCCAATCATTAATAAATATCCAGCAATCGAGTTCACAAAAAACAACAACGCAATAAAATAAATGGCTAAGCATAGCTTTGCTCGTGGATCAAGTTGATGTATTAATGAATTCCCCGGGAAATACCGTCCTAAGATTAATTTGTTCATAATAATTTTTCCTCAATAAGTTGATCAATTAACATAGATTTTGATAGTGAGACTCTTTTAAACTGTATACCAGTTTTTTGCTCTATTTGTCGTTGCAGATGAACGACATCCGGTAGGTCAAGATCCCATCTTTCCAGCTGACTCTGATTGCTAAAGAATGATTCAATCTCTTCATAGCAAACTAATTTACCCTTATCCATTAATAATACATAATCAGCATATTTTAAGACGTCATTCATATCATGCGTCACAACTAAAATCGTCATCGATTCAGTTTGATTTAACGTTTTTAGTAATGAGAAAATTTCCTGTTTTCCTTCTGAGTCTAAACCTGCTCCAGGTTCGTCTAATACTAAAATATCAGGTCTTGTTGCAAGAACACCCGCTAATGCCACACGCCTCTTTTGTCCTCCTGATAATGAAAATGGCGATCTCGATAAAAGATCTTCACTTAACCCGACTTGCTTAAGACTATCTAACACAACTCGATCAACTTGATCACGTGTGAAACCAAAATTTTTCGGACCAAAGGCAATATCATCTGCTACCGTTTCAGCAAAAAGCTGATTTTCAGGAAACTGAAAAACTATCCCGACACGCTTTCTAATCTTATTTAACTCTGAATTCTTAGTTTGGTTATTGATCGTGACTTCTCCAACTTGTACCGATCCTGACGAAGGGATCAATAATCCATTGATTAGTTTAAGCATACTTGTCTTCCCAGCACCTGTTTTTCCTATAACTGCTGAAAATGTCCCCTGAGAGATCTGAAGTGAAAAATCATCAATAATATTCATGGCACGAATTGGGCCTAATTGATAATCAGCTTTAACTTGATCAAATTTTATTTGCATAGCCATTCCACCAATTCATCATTTGTCATATACCTATCGGGCACTTGAATCCCTCGTTGCTCCAGTTTTCTACGGAATTGTTCAGAAAATGGAGGGGTAATCTCCTTATTATGCATAAAAACATCTCGAAGATCACCTTGATCTCTAATTTTACCTTCAGATAGTACAAGTAATCGATCTGCTAATGTTGTTTCAAATTGATCATGTGTAATTGAGATCACAGTTAGCCTATACTGTTGTTGAATCAATTTAAGGTCATATAAGAGCTGTTTTCGACTTTTGGGATCTAACATAATAAACGCTTCATCAAATATCATGATTTCTGGTTCTAGTGCCAACACTCCTGCGATCGCAACTCGTTGCTTTTGGCCACCCGACAATTGAGATGGGTCTTTTTCTCTTAACTCATACATCCCTACTAACTTTAGAGCTTTCTCTACTCTAATTTTCATCTCTTCGTAAGGTAAGTTTAAATTTTCAAGACTAAAAGCGACATCATCCTGAACAGTTGTGCCAATAAATTGATTATCCGGATTCTGAAACACAATGCCAATCTTCCCAAATAAATTAGATTTGCTTGATTGATCGAAAGACTGTCCATCGACTAGGATTGAACCTGATTCCGGATTTGCTAAACCAACCATTAATCTTGCAAGCGTAGATTTTCCTGATCCATTGGCTCCTAAGACCGTTAGCCATTCACCACGCTTTACCGAAAAAGTAACATCCGATAATGCATATTGTTCACTTCTAAGATCATATCGATATGACACTTTTTCAAATGTTACGATTTTCTCTTGTCCGTTTCTATTCATCACTTAATCACATCCAAAGTAATGCTATTGATAGCAACACAACTATTGCCCCGTTAATCAGTACTAAGTTTTTTACTGCTACTGAAAATGTTTTATGCTTAATTTGTTCCTTGTTGAAAGCTTTAATATTTTTAAATAACGGAAAAATAATTAGCACAATACCTAATAAAACTACTGGATATATATCTAAAGCTACTGCAACAATAATACTTAAAATGACAAGGATATACAGTAGGTTAAAGAGATAAACCGCGTTCTTTTTCCCAATGTAATAAGGCAAGGTAAAGCGATGGTTTTTAATATCTTCTTCTAAATCGCAAATATTATTGGCTAGCATAAGGTTGGAAATCGTCAACACACTAGGCAAAGAAACCAATGCAATTTCTAACAGCAATAATAAATTTACATTAAGTTGAGCGATGCCTGCTCCGAAACTGAGATTAGCAATCCCTTCAGTATAAGCATTAATATAAATCGTTAGAAATATAATACCAAATCCCATTGTCACGCCTGAAAACACTTCCCCTAACGGCATTCGTGACAGTGGAATCGGTCCGAAAGTATAAAAGATCCCAATAGCAAAGCTTAGCATACCGATAAATAACACTAATAAATCTGTTCTATAAACAAGCCAAATTCCTAAGCCAGTTGATATGATGAGCATCGTCATGATTGTTAACCTAACAAGTGGTAACGGGATGCTCTCCTGTCTAATAATGTTATGCTCTCGACGATATTGTTCAGAGCTCGCCTTTTTATAATCCATATAGTTATTAATTACTGTTGTTGTTAAATCAAATAAAAGTAGCGCAACAAAGAAAATAAGCGTATTTCTCCAATCAAAACTTTGATAACGATACGTAACAAATAACACTCCAATTAAAAACGGGAAGACGCTTGCTATTTTCGTTTGAATTTCGGCTAGTTTTAAAAACACTCTAAATGACATCTTTATCCTTCTTTCTAATTCTCTATAATCTCAAATTGATCATTCGTCAATTCGAATTGATCAGCTAAACCTGTACTTAACACAATTTGTCGATCCTTTGTAATGAAAATCGCCTCAGCCCCATCAAAGGATTCAATAAATGCTATGCCTTCTTCCAGACCCTTGGCAAATACAACTGTCGATAAAGCGTCTCCGTCAATTGATGCTTTACTTACTATTGTTACACCCGCAATCTCATTATCAAAAGGGTATCCAGTAGTTGGATCTAGTAAATGGTGATACTTGACACCATCAACCTCTAGATATCGCTCATATATACCTGATGTAACAATTGACTGATCTGTCGCCTTGATTCTTCCAATAATCTCGCCACGTGCTAGAAATGGATTCTGGATTCCTACTGACCATTTATTACCGTTTGGACGATTTCCCATTACAAATATATTTCCACCTAAATCAATAATTGCTGAGGTAACATTTTCAGCAAGAAAAAGGTCATATACCTGATCGGTAATATACCCCTTAGCAATTGCACCAAAATCAAGCTGCATCCCTTTTTCCATTAAAAATACGGATTGATCTTCTGGGTTCAGTTGAATTTTCTGATCATCGATTATTGGCAATACCTGTTTAATCTCATCTGGTTCTGGTTTTCTCGCATCATCATAGCCAATTCGCCATAAATTCGTTAATGGGCCTACCGTGACATCAAATCCACCATCTGATTTTTCACCATAGGCAATACTTTGTTCGATTAAATAATAAAGCTCGTCCGACACTAAAATCGGCTTGACTCCTGCATATTGATTAATTTGATCAACCTCAGTGCCTTTAATCTCATCACTAATTATATACTCTAATTCTTCAATGAGATCCATTGCCTTTTCAATTACATATTCTTTATCTGCATCATATACGCTTAAATTAACAATCGTCCCCAATAAGAACTTAGTTTCCTTATGTGGCGAATCGAGTAAATTATTCCCATCCGTTGAGCAAGCTGTCAACATGAATAGGCAGATAAATACGACGCATAATAATTTATGTTTAATCATTTAACATATCTCTCCTTAATAGCCGATTTTAAAGCATACTAACCAAATCTTATTTAACTATACTAAAATAACATGTTTTGATAATTTTCGAATAATGTTAACAGTTTTTGTTTCTAAATACATGCCTCATTTTAACGTGTTTTATTAGAGAAGTGAATACATTTATCGCCCTTTTTCGTGTTATTTATTTAGCAAATATAAAAACTATGTAAACTTTACACTATTTTTTATATAAAAATCTTTAAAAACCCTAGACAAGGCTACAAAACAAGGCTACAATAGTTATCGTTGTTCAGTTATTCACACTGTTTACACTTTGTATTTATAAATTTTTAATAGAGGAGAGGAAAACAATGGCTAACAAAAACATTGTTATCATCGGTGCTGGATATGCTGGTGTCCATGCAGCTAAGAAATTAGCTAAAAAGTTTAAAAAAGATGATTCTATCTCAATAACTTTAATTGATCGCCACTCTTACCATACGATGATGACAGAATTGCACGAAGTAGCGACACATCGCGTTGAACCGGATGCCATTCAGTTTGACCTGCGACGTTTATTTAATCGCACAAAAGTAAATCTTGTCACAGATAATGTGACTCATGTTGATCATGATACAAAAACCGTAATAACTGAAAACGGTGAGTATCCATTTGATTACTTAATCTTAGGAATGGGTGCAGAGCCAAATGACTTTAAAACTCCAGGCGTTAAAGAACATGCCTTCACATTATGGTCATTTGAAGATGCAATTAGATTAAGATCACATATTGAAAAAACAGTAGCAGCTGCAGCAGTAGAACATAATGAGGCTAAGCGTCGTGCTATGCTTACATTTGTTGTTTGTGGATCTGGCTTTACTGGAATTGAATTAGTCGGTGAATTTATTGAGTGGAAAGATCGTTTAGCAAAAGATAATAAGATTGATCCAGAAGAAATAACTCTATACGTTGTAGAAGCAGCAACAACTATTTTAAACATGCTAGAACGCCGTGAAGCGGATAAAGCAGAAGCATATTTAGTTAAAAATGGTGTTAAAATTCTAAAAAACTCGCCAATTGTTGAAGTACGTGAAGATGAAGTAGTTATTATGGATAAATCGACAATTCCAACGTATACATTAGCATGGACAGCTGGTATTCAAGCTAATTCTGATACTGCAGAATACGGTATGGAAAAAGCTCATGCTCGTCGTCTAAAAGTTAATCAGTATATGGAATCTGAACAATATGAAGGTGTCTATGTTGTTGGAGACCTTGCGTATTTTGAGGAAGAAGAAGGAAAACCAACACCTCAAATTGTTGAGGCTGCTGAACAAACAGGTTCAACTGCTGCTAAAAATATCATTGCTGATATTACAGGCGGAGAAAAAACTGCTTACAAAGGTAAATACCATGGTATTATGGTATCAATTGGTGCACGCTATGGCGTGGCTAACTTAATGGGTATCCACCTAAGTGGATGGTTTGCAAACTTTGTAAAACACCTTGTGAACCTATTCTACTTATTCACAATTGGTAGTGGATACTACATGTTTAAATATGTACAACACGAATTCTTCCAAACGAGAGACAAACGTAATATATTCCGTGATCTCTTAACACGTTATGGTAATGTCCTTTGGAGCTTACCACTTCGTATATTTGTCGGTGCCTTTTGGTTAGCAGAAGGTGGCGCTAAATTATGGGGTCAGGAAATCTGGCAGAAAGCAACTTCAAGCTTTAGTGACTTACCATTGTTATTTAAAGGTATTGGTGAGGACTCATGGTTACGTACGTCAACTGTAAACATGACATACCCTTGGCTACAAGATCCTACTAGTGGTGCAACAGACGCAGCAACAGATTGGGCAGAGCCTATCTTAAGTGAAATGCCTGGTTGGTTTGCTTGGATCATGGAAATTATGATGCCAAATGTTGAAGTAGCTCTATTTATGCAAAAAATGATGGTATTCATTGAAATCGCGATTGGTCTTGCAATTATCTTTGGTTTATTTACATGGTTAGCTAACGCAGCAAGTGTTGCTTTCCTAACAATGTTTACTCTATCTGCTATGCTTGGTTGGGATAAAGTTTGGGCTCTACCAGCGTCTATCGCTTTAATGAATGGATCAGGTAGAACGTTCGGTCTTGATTACTGGGTAATTCCATATGTACAAAATAAGTTAGGCCGCTTCTGGTACGGAAAAGAACAATCGATCTATCGAGACAAGTAATTGTTTAATTAAATATTTTTAAAATTGATCAGCGAAAGGCTCTTTTATAAAGAGTCTCTCGCTATCTTATTTTTATCATGTATAATTATTATGTTACGACTAATTTTAAGCTTAGACATATGACCCAAAAATTTCGTTCTTTACAAATAATTAATCCTGATAATTATCAGTCTGAAATGGGGGCAGCAAATGAAAGAACTTCTCGATACATTAAAAATTGGCGATTTAATCATCATCATTCTACTCTTATTAATTTCCTTCTCCCCAATTGCCATCTTCACTTGGCAACAAGCACAAATTGATGGAGAGAAGCTAGTTGCTGTTATTTCTTTAGAAAATGAAGTTCTTTATGAAATTAACCTATCTGACCATGAGGGAAATGAAACGTTTGATATCCATACGCATGATCATGAAACGAACACGGTTGAAATCGTTAATGGACAGATTCAAATAAAAAGCGCAACTTGTCATGATCAAGTTTGCGTCAGAACTGGGTTTATTAGTCGAGTTGGACAAACAATCATTTGTTTGCCACATCAACTTGTGATAGAAATCCAAAATTTTGGTGAAGATACTCCTGACCTAGATCAAGTCGACATTATCAGTTCTTAAATGCCTATATATGATGGTGGTGAGTAAATGACTAGAAACCAACGACTTGTTTATATTGCTTTATTAGCGGCTCAAGCTGTTATAATTAGTTTAATTGAACGTTCAATCCCGTCTCCATTTTTCTTTATGCCTGGAGCTAAAATTGGTCTGGCAAATATTATTACATGTATCGCTTTGTATACGTTAACAGTCAAAGATGCTGCCAAAGTTGTACTCATTCGCATTGTACTGGCCACATTACTAGGCGGAACGCTATCTACATTCATTTATAGTGCTACTGGAGCATTATTTAGCTTTATCTCGATGCTTTTCATTAAGAAGATAAAATTCCTTCCTATCAGTCTGATTGGCGTTAGTATGGTCGGAGCGGTTTTCCATAATGTTGGACAATTGTTTATTGCCAGTTGGATTGCACAAACATTCGCCGTCATGCTTTATTTACCTGTGCAATCCGTGATTGGAATATTAACAGGACTTGCAATAGGAATTACGGCAAATTACTTATTAAAACATGTTGATCGATTACATTACTATATGTACTTAAAATCAACTTAATCGACAATGAAAGAAGGTTTTTACATGGAAATCCATCCATTTTGGCATGGTTATCCCGAGCTGAGGAAAAGGTTAGCAAAAGTTAATCAAGTGATTCACTCACATATTCGAATTAAAGATCAAAATATTAAAGGAATTATTAATGATGTAATAAATTCTGGTGGTAAATTACTAAGACCCGCATACGCAATACTATGTAGTGAAATTGGTCCGGAACAAGATGAGGATAAAGCAATAGCAATAGCAGCAGCGTTAGAAACTTTACACATTGCAACTCTTGTCCATGATGATGTCATCGATCAGGCAGAAACGCGAAGGGGAAATGCCACATTACATGAATTGTACGATAATAAATTTGCTATTTATGCAGGAGACTATTTATTCTCTGTCTGCTTTTCTATAATGTCTAGTTATGCAGATTCTTTATCAACAATATCGTATAACACGCGTAGCATGGAGAAAATCTTAACTGGTGAATTAGAACAGCTTCATTCTAGATTCCAGCCCCCTACTAGCGTCAAAAACTATTTGTCGAGAATCTCCGGCAAAACAGCACACCTCTTTGCTCTAAGCTGTTATATTGGGGCGGTTGAGAGTAAAGCTAGTAGACAAATTGCCCGAAGAGCTTGGAACATGGGACATTATATTGGTATGGCTTATCAAATTACAGATGATATTCTAGATTATTTAGGTGATGGGGAAAAGATGGGGAAACCCGTAATGGCAGATGCTAAACAAGGGATATACACTTTACCATTAATTTATACGATGCAGCATGATAAAAATGCTGTTACAGCTATACTTGATAAAGAAGAATCACTAACAAACAACGATATAAATCAACTGATGAATCTCATCAATCAAGCTCAGGGAATCGAAAAAGCTCAAAATATCGCGCGCCGATATACAAATAAGGCTCTTCAACAATTAAACAAACTACCTGATGGGGATTACAAAGATACACTCTATCAATTAACCCAACAATTATTAAAGCGAACAACCTAATGGCTGTTCGCTTTTTATAATCTTAGATTTATTCTACTGAAATTTCGCCTTCAACAGTTCCTGCAATATCTGCAGATGCTTCATAGTCAGCATTAGCAAATACAAGGTTACCAGTGATTGTTGCAGTCTCATCTAATACGAATCCGTCTGCTTCTACGTAGACATCACCTTCAACAGTACCACCTTTAAAGTATAGGTTCTCACTTTGAACTACTAAACGTGGCGTTGTAATTGTACGTTGTGCAGTAATATTTTGATCTGCATCAGTTTCGTATGCAGCAAATTTACGATAAACATCGTTAGCTTCTTCTCCTTGATCATGGAAAGTACCAGCTACAACTAACTCTTCCTCTAAAGTAATATCAGTTTTTGGGATAATAATCCATGAACCATTTTCTGATGCAGTAGCTTTAAGTTCTTCTGCGTTTCCTACGAAAGAAGCTGCTGATACAACATCTGTATCTTCTTCTGTTCCTTCAGTTTCATCAGTTACTTCTGTACCTGTGTCAGTTCCTTTATCTGCTTCTTTATCTGTGTCGTCTCCTCCACACGCAACTAACAGGCTTACTGCTAAAAGCATTGATAAGAATAATTTAAATTTCATTTGTGTCCCCTCTTTCTTTTTGTTCAATAATGTACAAAGATTATATTAGCATGTTTTTTAATATTTGTATATATAAATATTAAAAATAATTATAAGTATACAAACTATCTTTGACAATATTGTTAACACTGTTATCATAACCGTTTTTGCCTCTAGTTAAACTAAAAAAAACAAAAAAGTTATTAGAGTACAATGCTTGTAGCTCTAATAACTTTGTAAGTATATCTATTCTAATGATTAATTTAATTATGACTTGACCTACCTACTACTATAAATGAGACAGCAAATAAGTATTATCTAGCACCTCTTCCACCGCGTTTAGATTCTGTATGCTTACGCAATGTCGCTAGACGATCTTCAGAATCCTTTAGGAAACGGTCAATTTTTGCTTCGAAATTCTCTGAGCGTGCTGGTCTTGATGGCTTCCGACGCCCTTGCCCTTGATCAGGATTATCCTTTGCCTTCTTAATTGACAATCCAATCTTACCATCTTTTTCAACATTAATGACCTTTACTGTTACACTATCACCTACAGTTAAGTGTTCATTAATATCTTTCACATAATTATCGGCAACTTCACTAATATGAACAAGTCCTGTCGTCCCTTCTTCCAATTCAACAAACGCTCCGAAATTAGTGATACCCGTTACCTTACCCTGCAATTTGCTGCCTACTTCGATTGACATAAAAAAAATGCTCCTCCTTAAATTTAAAAAACATATATAAATATACGTACTCAACTACATTATAGCTAAGCAATGAAAACTCTGTCAATAAGCTGGAGCCTCTTCTAGAAGTTTAAAAACAATTTCCCCTTCTTCGGTAAAGAAGTAGTTGGTTTTGGCAATCCGTAGAACATAGGATTCATCTTCTAATAACTTAATTTCTTCAATCAAGGCAGATTCCTCAGCTAATAACTCTTGTTTCTCTTGTTGTAACATTTCATACTGAGCTTTCTTCTCCGCATAGAGGCCTCTTTGACTTAGATGGTATGTAAATAGACTGGAGAAGGAAATGATTACAATCGCGCCAAACAAAATTAACCGCCTCTTTAATAGACGTTTTCTTTTACGTTGTCTTTCCATGTGTGCATCATATTGATTCATATATGGGGAGTCGATTCGAGATACTTTTGAATGTCTTCTTTGCATGACACGCGATCCTCCTCTATTTCTGTTTACGATTTAATACCCTTTCTATTATCTTACTACACATTTTGGATAATGAAACTAAGTACTTTCTCACATTTTTCGGTATGATTAGTAGTATCGGCCTAAACAGCCAACCTATCATTATCAACAAAAAGGAAAATAATTTTAATACCATCATTATAACAAGATTTATGACTGTTAAAAAGGCTAAAACAAGTAATTTTATCGGTTTAATTATAATTGTTGTAATTGTTTTTTTAATAAATAGTAAAATAGCCTTAATAAGCTGAATAATTCTTGCTAAAGTCCTTTGATAGACTTTTCTAAACCGAAGGAAATAGAGCCAATAGCCAAATATAATCGCAATGATAAAGTAAAGACGAACTTGACCGCCATTAACTTTTACAAGTAGGTAAAATATAATCATACTCTGTATTAACCAAAAAACTAGTTGACAAAGCCCCTTAACTATACGCGAACCCTTTATTGCCTGAATTATTCGCTCATTTGTATCAAACATACAACCTAAATAAAAGCCAACTATACCCATCGTAATAAAAGAGGCGAATTGAATCTCAATTGTCATTTAAAGAGTTTCCCAAGAAAACCCTTTGTTTGATCATTTTGATGGTCATCTAAGTATGAGAAATCAAGGAGTTTTCCCCTAATCTCTACTTTACCTTTCGTGACATCCAATGTTTTAATTTGTAAATTGTCGCCTCTAATCATTAGGTATCCTAAAACTGTTTCTAATAAAGACTCTTCACTATCAAAGCTATCAACTTCTTTTACCCCTGTGATTTCAATTAATCGTCTATTACGTACTTTTACTTCATGTTCTGTTGATTGTACGGGTGTAAATGAATGATTGGTTTCTTGTAACATGCTAGTCCCTCCTTTATATCAATAACAAGATATGTAGGAGAGGCAATAGATAGAACATCTTTAAGATGTTATTATTAATTTTCTTTTGAAATTTGTTCTTCTTTTAAAACGGTATAAAGCGTTGCAGCATCTTCCTTACGTGTAGTATCTTTTAAATCCGTTACTCTAATAGTAACTATCTTTTGGCCAAATTGAATCACAATTTCGTCGTCAATCGCAACTGTTGAAGACGCCTTTGCTACATGACCATTAATTTTCACTCTACCTTGGTCAGCAACCTCTTTGGCTAACGGACGTCGTTTAATTATACGAGATACTTTTAAAAATTTGTCTAATCGCATCTTAATTATCTCCTCTATTTTAGTTTTTCTTTGCCTTTTCCCAAAAATGATCTAAATCTTCTAAAGTTAATTCGGTCATTTGCTTCCCTAGCTTGTCTATTTCAGACTCCATATATTGAAATCGATCTTTAAACTTAATATTAGTTCTATTTAACGCCAAATCACTACTAATTTGATAATGACGTGCTAGATTTACGATCGTAAAAAGAAGATCACCAATTTCCTTTTCAATATCTGTTGTTACTCCCTGCTGAATAGATTCTGTTACCTCTTCTAACTCTTCAGTTAATTTTTCAATGACTGATGTTGCTGTATCCCAATCAAAACCTACTTTAGCAGCTTCCTTTTGTAGGAGGTCTGCTGTGACTAATGTAGAGGCAGAGAAAGGGATCCGATCAAGTAATGATTGATTAATCTCATTATTTTGCTCGCGTGCTTTAATGATCTGCCAGTTCTCCATGACATCTTGTTCATTTGCTACTTGAACATCAGCAAAAACATGCGGGTGTCTTCGAATCATCTTTTCAGTAATGGAACGAATCACATCATCGATAGTGAAAAATCCGTGTTCTTCACCAATTTGACTATGCAACATAACTTGCAGTAATACATCACCAAGTTCTTCGATAATGTGATCATCATCTTCTTCGTCGATAGCGTCGATTAATTCATAAGCTTCTTCAATCAAATATTTTCGTAACGATTGGTGTGTTTGTTTTCGATCCCACGGGCAACCATTTGGCCCCCTTAATGTCGCAATGACCTCTCTTAATCGGTTGAATTGATGCGGCAAGGCTTCTTGTGTAATAGGCTCTACATAAACACTTGTAAGGTTACTTAATTGAATAACTTGATCCAACTCTACTAACGGGACACGTATAGTCTGTTCTGCTGAGCTTCCAGCTGCTTCTACGACAACGACTGGGTGATGAGGCGGTAAATCCTCTAAAAGCGTCAGCTTCACATCTGAAGCAATCATCTGGTCGTAAACCTGACAAAATATAAGATGACTCGTATAATCGATTTGGCTTCGTTCAAAACTAGTTGCATCTAAAAATTGAAAACCTTCAATGGGATCAATTTTTACTGCAGTAAATAGGTCATCGAGAAAACTTTGACCACCACTAATTTCTACCTTAACATCAGTTTGATCAAGTAACATTTGAACAGTGCATTCAGCTAACATTGGATGGCCCGGGACTGCGTAACGAATGAACTGATGTTGTTGTGCTAAATTTAATAGTTTGAAAACAATCTCTTCATAAACTGCTTCAAAATGGTCATGCGCTTGATAGATCGAATCAAATGCTTGAAATGTAATATTTTCTTGCTTAAGCGAATCAAGTACAGGATGATCTGCTGTCCGGACAAACAACGGGACGTCCTGTTCTATTAATTTTCGATAAGTACCTAGATTAAGCTGATCGATATCACCAGCTCCTAAACCAATAATCTCTATTCGACACATAGTTAATCAACCCTTTTTAATAAATTTAAGCGGTAAAACTTCTTGCTCCTCTTTAGTAAAGACAGCAAATTTCTTTAAACTTAATATATAAGTGGTAACTCCAATCACAATCATGCACACTAGATAAATGAATTGGCCGAATCGACTAAACTGATAGAATTGGGCTCTCCCTAACAAATTCAAACTATAAACTACTACTCCCATAATGGACAGGACAGTCACTAATTTAAACCACGGCACTACAATACAGTCTAATTCATTTGTATGTCGCTTTAAGTAGTAGACATTTAGTAATAAAATGATGAGTGACGATAACACTGTTGCCAAAGCGCCACCCTTAATTCCCCACATAGGGATAAGCATCAAGTTTAAAATTAACTTCGCAATCATACCTACGATGACAAATAGCGCCGTTTGATATATATAACCTAATCCTTGCAGAATTGATGCTGTTGAAATACTCAATGCCGAAAAAATAATCGTGACAGAAAAAATTCGTAAGCTTATAGAACCTAAATCTACTTTAAAAAGTAATGTATTAACCTCAGGAAACAGCACAATCAGTCCTACTGTTGCCCCACTAGCCAAATAAAGTGTAAACCGCCATGTACTCGCAACATAACTTGTAAATCGCTTCCGATCATTTTTTAGTCTCAGTTTTGTGACTGATGGAATTAATGCTAATGCTAAAGAAGAAGCTGCAACAATTCCGAATTGAGCCAATGGTTGCCCTCGATCAAGTACTCCTTTTAAAACTTGAGCATCAGAAAGCGATATGCCTGTTTTCATTAGCAAAGGAACAAGTGTAAAAACATCAACGAATTGTAAGAGCAAAAGAACCATATGATTGATCGCTATTGCTAATCCATAGCCAATGACTTCTTTAAATAAATTTTTATTAGCCACTTGCTCAATCTGAGCATTAGTAGAATATGTTCTTTCTCTTCTTGCATAAAATAACATTAAACTCAATAGAGATAGTAAGCTACCAATAATCGTAGCTATCGCTGTTCCAAAACCAACATCATATAAAGAACGATTTAACTTCACAATTAAATAAGCTGTTACAATAATTAAACTAACCCGAATAATCTGTTCAACCATTTGTGAAATCGCTGTCGGTATCATATTATTTTCACCTTGAAACAGGCCTCGAAAATATGAAACAAAAGGGACGAGTAGAAATGAAAAAGCACTAACTCGAATAGCTGGAATCAATCCAATATCACTCATTAAGCGTGCCAATTGCGGCGCTAACGTATAGATTAATATAAATACAGATCCTGAACATATCATTAGGTAAGCTAATATCCTTTTTCTTAATTGCTGATTACTCTGGTTCGATTGTCTAGCGATTATTCGTGATATTGCAGCTGGAAATCCATATAAGGCTAGTATCATCGACGCACCAATAAATGGATAGATCTGTTGATAGATGTAAAAACCAACATCTCCAGTTAAATTTTGCAATGGGATTCTATAAATCGCACTTAAAACTTTACCAAACAAGCCTGCATATGTAAGCAAAAATGCCCCTTTAAAAAATTGCTGTTGTTCATTTTGTTTGCTCATGATAATATTTTACCCTTCTTCAGTATAAAATCATTTTCATTATAGCATAGACACTTTTGTATGAAGCGGTCAATCTGTTGAATAACCTTGAGTTTGACATTTAAAAAACAGTAGGCTATTTGCCAAGCTAAATAGAGGCTGGGACATAACTAGTCTTACTAAGTAAAAAATGGTTCTATTTACGGTTTTGTCGTAAATAGAACCATTTTTACTTTTATCATCATTTGGATTCATTGGGATTTTAGCATTATTGGCAGTGAACTTCCTTAAGTTCACTGCCAATAATGCAAATCCAAGTTCATTGTGCGCTTTGGATTGACCTCTTAAAGATAAACGAG
>FZPS01000016.1_pt187 | contig 31934 bp, 29 predicted proteins | sample 1817821 | NCBI WGS metagenome assembly FZPS01 (sample SAMEA104158645, study PRJEB21678) | metagenome | place: Germany | collected 2015-04-21
CCCCCGCACCGCCCCTCCTTCCTCTCCTTCGGTGCCTTCCCTGAACCCCGAACCCTGAACCCTTTCCCCCTCCCCGTGCCCGCCGTCCGCAGGACGTGGAGTAGAGGCTCTCGGCAGCCCCCGCCCAGCTATCCCCGCCCCCCTCGGCTGTTCACACAAGACTTGAACACGACACCCCCGAAAGATAAGTATGGAGATGGAGATAAGGTGAACCCATGAAAACTCGCAAAGTCATTATTCATAATTCGGTAAGTCTGGATGGTTCAATCCGGGGATTTGATGTGGACATGCAGGCACACTACGCCATCGCCGGAAATTACAAAGCGGACGTTCATCTGATTGGCTCAAATACAGCCATCACGGGCATCCAAACGTTTTGCCCCGAAATACCCAAGGAAGAACCCGGCGATTTCCAAAAGCCCCAACGAGACAGCCAGCTCCCCTTATGGGTCATTCCAGACACAACCGGAAAACTGCACGGCCTTCTCCATGTGTACCGAAGATTTGATTTGTGTCGGGACATCGTTGTTTTAGTTTCACAAAAAACACCCCGGGACTATCTCCGCCATCTGGAAGAGCGAAACTATAACTATCACATCGTCGGCGACCACCATATCCATTGCCCCCAAGCCCTGAATCTCCTGACCGAAACATATCATGCCCAAACCATCTTGACCGATACCGGCCCCATTCTGAACGGTGTGCTGCTGAACAATGGACTTGTTGATGAACTCAGCCTGCTCGTGCATCCCGTCATCGTCGGCCCGGAGAAATACCCGCTGCTGGGCAATGTAACCCAAAACATCACCCTGAGCCTCCTCGCCACGGAAAAACTCCCAACCGGCAAAATCTGGCTAACCTTCAAATGCCACTAAACCGCTGAAATGCGCGCTTATTGAAGAATAGCCCTAAGCGGCGACAAGTACGAAAAATGCGTGGAAGAAGCCGGAAACGCCAATAAATATGGGGATATAAAAATGGAGCGGGAGACGGGGATCGAACCCGCGACGTTCAGCTTGGGAAGCTGACATTCTACCGCTGAATTACTCCCGCGATTGGTTCTTTTATGTGTACCTTGCCCGCAGCGGATTGTCTATCAAGATTTTCAGGTGCCCTTGTTTTTTTTCGTGGGGCGGCATATCGTACGCGCATGGCTGGACGTTGGCACAATTTAGGGCGTTATCTGTTGGTATATTTTGTTTGCGTGGCCGGCATGGCTCTATTGCCCCGGGCGACTTTGGGCGCGGAACCGGCGAAATGGGAGGCGTCCTTCGCGGATGGAAAGATTGCCTGCGTGGTTGTGCCGCAACCGGGGGGCGCCATCCCTGAGATTTTATCGCCGGCGTTGACGATTGCCATGAAAACGACGCTGGAGCATCTGGAGCCGCCGCCGGAGCAAACAACGCTGACCATTTATCTGGAGCCGCCCCCACCCTTTTACAAGCGGATGCGCGCGCTTTTTCGCGTGGAGGCTTACGCGCGACAGAGCGGCGATGACATCCATGTGCAGCCCGGTCAGGACCCGCTGAAGCTGACGTTCCGCCTCGGCCATGAGCTGTCGCATTGGCTGACGCTGAAAACTCTGGGGCAGCGTCCCCCGCTTTGGCTGGACGAGGGCTTGGCGAACTGGCTGGGCGCGGAGGCGGCGGCCACCCGCGCGCGCACGTTGCGCCAGGAGTTGAAGCGCCCCATCCCGGCGGGCATGGAGAAGCATTTGTTCACGCTGGACGAATTGACATCGCTGAAGGGCTATCCGCGCAAGCCGCTGGCGCTGGGGGCCTTTTATTGGCAGGCGGAGGCGCTGGCGCGGGCGATTCATCGGCGGCTGGGCGACAAGGAATTCCAAACCTATCTGCGCTTGCTCTCCCAACCGCAAGCGCCGGATTGGCGTGAGCCGCTGCGCGAGCGCTGGTATTTTTCGGACGGGGATTTCGCTTGGCTGGCCGGGCAAATTCAGCCATCGTCACTGCCGCAATGAAAGTGGATAGGCACGATATGGGTCAGGACTCGCGCGCATGACGGTTCCTTCGGCGCAAAACGCACCGGAGCGGGCGTGGCTTGTTCTGGCGCCCTTGGGAGACCTGCCACGGGCGGAGGTGGACCATTCGCTGGACGAGTTGCGGGCGCTGGCTGATACGTCGGGGGCGGACATCGTGGGGCACACCGTGGCGCGCTTGCGGGCGATTCAACCGGCGACCTACATCGGCCGGGGCAAGGCCGCTCAAATCGCGGAGGAAGCGCAGGCGGCCAACGCGAATCTGGTGATTTTTGACGAGGACCTCTCGCCGGCGCAAAGCCGCAGTTTGACGGATTTGCTGGGGCTGCGAATTGTGGACCGCACGCAGTTGATTCTGGATATTTTCGCGCGGCGGGCGTTGACCCTGGAGGGGCGTCTGCAAATCGAATTGGCGCAACTCCGCTATCTGCTACCGCGCTTGCGGGGCATGTGGACGCACCTGGAGCGGCAACAGGGCGGCATCGGGCTGACCGGCCCCGGTGAAAAGCAGTTGGAGCTGGACCGCCGGCGCATCGGGCAGCGCATCAATCGCATTCGCGAGCAAGTGCAGCAGGTGGGACGGCGGCGCGGGGAGTTGCGCCGCGGGCGACGGCGGCACGGCTGGGCGTTGTTGACGCTGGTGGGCTATACCAACGCGGGCAAGTCCACCCTGCTCAACCGGCTGGCAAGCGCCGATGTGCTGGCCGACGACCAGCTTTTTGCCACGCTGGACCCGACGACCCGCCAGATTGAGTTGCCGAACAAACAGGCCTGTCTGTTGACGGACACGGTGGGCTTTATCCGCAAGCTGCCGCACCATCTGGTGGATGCCTTCAAGGCCACACTGGAGGAAGTGAACGAGGCGGACTTGCTTCTGCATGTGGTGGATGCCTCGCACCCGCGCGTGGAAGAACAGATGGCAGCGGTGGCCGCCGTTCTAAAAGAGCTGGACGCGCACGAGAAGCCCATGCTGACCGTTTTCAATAAAACGGATAGCGAGCGGGGCCGGGTGCAGGCGGCGCGGCTGGCGGAACGGGTGACGCATTCCGTCGCGATTTCCGCCACGACGGGCGCAGGCATGGAGCAACTGACCCAAATGATTACCGATTTGCTGCGCGAGCGGGTCGAGCATATTTTCGTCAAGCTGCCGGCCAGCGAAGGCCGCTGGATTTCAGCCATTCACGCCAACGGCAAAGTGCTGGAACAAAAGGTGCGCGGCAAACATCTGCACATCGAAGCCATTGTCGCGGCCAGCTTCGCCGCGAAACTGGACCCCGCCTGGCTGAAGGACGGCTAACGCGCGGATGGCGCGGCGACGGGCGTGCGCCACTTGGTAATCCAGTACGGCTCGGCCCGCCAGCAGCGGACGGCCTCGCGCATCATGGCTTGCGCAAAGTGGGGCGCGCGCACGATGAGAACGTTTTCGTCGTTTTTGTCGAAAGCGGAGGCGGAAAAATTGGCCGAGCCGCACACGACCGTTTGGCGGTCAATCACGATGACTTTGTGGTGCAACAACACCCCCGGCGAGGTTCGCACACTCGCGCCCATCGCTCTTAATTCCTTGGTGTTCGCGCTGGGGTGGCCAGCCATGCCCGTATCCAGAATGGCCACAACCTTGACGCCGCGGTCTATGGCGCGTTTGACCGCGTCGGTGATGGCGCGATCGGTGAAGGAAAACGCGAGAATGGCAATTTCGTTGGTGGCCTGATCCATCTCGGCGATGATGCCGCCGCGGGTGTCGTCTTCGGGGGTGAAATAGTTATGCACCACGACATCACCAATCTTGACGTGCGGGTGCGGCGTTGGATAGGCGAAGCGCTTGCCGTGGCGCTTCTCGAAAATTTCCTGCCATTCCACGGTGTAATTTTCGGCCAGCTCGGGACTTTCGAGCACGATGGCATGGTTGTCATTGAAGCGCGAGCAGTTGCGGGTGAGATTGTAGGAGCCGGTCCAAACGAATTGCTTGTCGGCCACCATGAACTTGTTGTGCATCAGGCCGGAGCGGTTATGCGCCAGCGTCAGGATGCCCTTCTTCTCCATTTGTTCGAGCTCATCGGCAACATCATAGGCGCGGGCAGCATTATCTCTCGCGATGATGACGCGCACCTTGACGCCCCGGTCGTGCGCGGCCAGCAGGGCCTGAGCAAATTCCGGCAGGTTCAGGTCGAACACGCACACATCCAGCGTTTTGCTGGCGGAGTTGATGAAGGCCACGACAGCCTTCTCCATGCTGGGAGACGGGCCGATGAAAAAATAGACGGGCTTGTCGCCGAATTTGCCCTTGAGCATGGTCTCCGCGTAAAACGGGTCCACGTTGAACTCAAAGGGAACGGCGAGGGCCGTCAGCGCCCAGAGCAGCGCGACGGCAAAGCAGGCCACTTTTTTCCCGAATCCAAACATGTCTCTATTGTGGCAGAAGATTACAGAAAGGAAACCCGTTTTTTGCGCGAACTATTTCGCGCGCAAAATGTTGCGACGAAGCGCCCCTGCCACGCTTATGAATCCGCCGCCTTCGGAACCCAACCCAGACCAACGAACGTAATGGACGTGTCGCTGCGGCGCGGGGCAATCCGCGTGGTGGATACATTCAACGCGGTCGAGTCATAGTTGGCGCTCAGCTCGTTCAATTCGCGCTCCATGGCGGCTTCCAGTTCCTCTCGCTGCTGGCGCACGGCGGCCAAATCTTCGCCGGCCTGCTGGACATCCAGCTTTTTCTTGCCGGCGCGCGAGGCGGAACCGAGGCCCGTTGTGGCCCGCCCCAGGCCGCCGACGCGACGCCCCATCAAGACGGCAAGCGCGGCGGCGCCAAAGTTAATCATGGTCCCCACGCGCTGTTGAGAAAGCTGCTCTTTTTTGTTGTCCACTTTTGCGCTGGCCCGGCGTTCGCGTTCCGCGAGTGCCGCGATTTTGGTTTCATATTTTTTGCGCAGTTTGGCCAATTCCTCATCGCGCTTTTCGCGCAGGGCGTGGCTAGCGCGCGCGCGGAAGTCGCCTTCCGTTTCATTGGGCTGGCCCAGCAGTTTGTGGGCGGGCAGACTAAACACTTCCAGCGTGGAAATCTGATTGAGATAATCCTTGTAATCCTTTTCGTGCTGGGCATAGCGCTTGGGATCGGCCAACGATGACGGCACGTTCTCATGGACGCTGCCCGACACGGGATTCGGCTCGCCGGTTGCCTGAGTTTCTTCCGGCTGACTCCAGCACAACTCGCCTGTGGCCGGGTCGGGATAGACCAGATGGCGGAATTCCTTCCAGTAATCGAGGTCTTGTTTGAGGTCCACATAGTGCAGGCGAGCGGAAACGAGCAGAGCCGGACGATAGGCAATGGCGGCCCCCCACGGCAAATCAACAGGGGGCATATACTGTTGCTTAATCGTCGCCGGCAAGAGAGTTTTGGCGGGCACGGGTGGCGGCGCCGCCGGTGAAGCGGCAACTGGCGACGCAGAAGGCATAGCGGCGGGCGTTGCAGGCGACACCGGAGGCAGCGCTGCCGCCGCCTTCTTGTCGGCCATTAGCGAGCTAATCTGTCCCGGTGAAAGCGGCCCGCGCAAGTAGGACAGGCACCATCGGGTTTCAAACAGAACCGGCGCGTCATCGTGCACATTGCGCATCAGGAATACGCGACTGCGCAAATTGTTGAGCAACCCTTCCAGCGCGGCGCGGTCCATCCCCTCCCCCGCGGTGGCGCTGGCGAGGCCTTCGACCACGCGCATTTTGTCGCGGGCGGTTTGCAAACGGCCAATCAGCCAAGTGCCCGTGTTGGAAAGTCCGCGGTAATCCAAATCCACTGGATTTTGCGTGCTCAGCACAACGCCCAATCCGAACGCGCGCGCCTGTTTGAGCAGCGTCAGCATCGGGGCTTTGGATGGCGGATTTGCGCTCGGCGGGAAATAGCCAAAGATTTCATCCATGTAGAGCAGCGCGCGCAGCGACGATGTGCCGGTTTGCCGGCGCGTCCAGGCCAGCACTTCATTCAGCAACACCGTGACAAAGAACATGCGTTCGGCATCGTTGAGGTGCGAAATGGACAGAACGGACACGCGCGGTTTGCCTTCCGGCGTATAGAGCAGGCGCTGAATATTGAGCGGCTCGCCCTCCGTCCAGGCGGCAAATCCGGGCGAGGCAATCAGGTTGTTCAGCCGCATGGCGAGCGCGAGGCGGTCTTTGGCGGGAAAAAATGATTCCAGCGCCAACACCCCCAGGCGGTCCACGCCGGGTTCCTGAATGGCATGCACCAGCGAGGTCAGGTCCAGATTGCGCCCGGCGCGCCATTCTCGGTCCACGATAAATGACAGCAAAATATGCTCGCGGGATTGCAACGGGTCCGCCTCCACCCCGATAAGTGCGAGCAGGCCGGTGACGGCGGAGGACACGCGGTCGCGCATGGCCGTGGCGTCGTCGGCAAAACCCGGCGGCGGCGCATCGAGGCTGGAGAGAATGGAAAGCGGCAGCCCGGCCTTGGAAGCGGGTGTATAAATGGCAAAATCCGCCGACGCCTTGAGGCGGGCGATTCGTTCGCCATCCTGCCCCCACTGGGCCAATCCCTTCTTCCAGACGGCGGCGGTGTGGGTGGCGAATTCGTCGGGAGTCATTTGTTTGCGCGCGGCCTCCCCTTCGTCCACCCAGGGGCGGAAATCGGCTGGCGAGAGGTTCGGGAACGTCAACAGCAGGTTGCCCAAATCGCCTTTGGGATCAATGAGAATGGACGGGATGCCATCAATGGCCGCTTCTTCAATCAAGCCGATGCCAAGCCCTGTTTTGCCGGAGCCGGTCATGCCGATGCACACGGCGTGGGTGGTCAAATCCTGCGAATCATAGAGCAACGGTGTCGCTTCGCTGGAGGTGGAATCCGTATCCACCGTGCGGCCTAAATAAAATACGCCCAGTTTTTCAAAATTTGTCATGTCCTTCTTTCCTCACATGCTTACTTTAAATTGCTTTGCCTGTTTCAAGTCAAGGATAACGCGTCCACGTTCACGGCGATGGTGACACCTTTGGGGAGTTTGAAATCTTTCAGCAACGCGCGCAAGGGCGGCACGTATTCCTTGGTGGCGCTGGCCCAGAGCATAAATTGGATGCGAAAATGATTTTTGGCCTTGGCGAGAGGCGCGGGCGCCGGGCCGGTCAAGCGGACGGTGCGCGGGAGGGTTGCCCGCAACTGGTCGGCAAAATCCTTGGCGCAGGCCGCCACCGCGCCTTCGTCGAGGCCGCGGAACAAAACGGTTGTCAGACGCGTGAAGGGCGGATAGCGCATTTCCCGGCGGACTTCGATTTCCTGGTCGAAGAAGTTTTCGAAATGGGCATTTCGCGCCGATTGCACGGCGGGATGAAAAGGTGTGTAGGTTTGGATGAAGACTTCGCCGGGGATGTCGCCGCGTCCGGCGCGGCCAGCCACCTGCGTCAGCAACTGAAAGGTGCGCTCCGCCGCGCGAAAGTCGGGCATCTGCAAACTTAAATCGGCCTGAATCACCCCGACGAGCGTCACGTGCGGGAAGTCCAGCCCTTTTGCAATCATTTGCGTGCCGATGAGAATATCAATTTCGCCGCGCCGGAAGCGTCCGAGAATGTCGGCATGAGAATGTTTGCCGCCGGTGGTGTCGGAATCCATGCGCGCGATTCGGGCGCGCGGGAAGATTTTATGAACCGCCATCTCAACGCGCTGGGTCCCCACCCCGGCCATTTTGATGTTAGGCGCGCGGCAATCGGGGTTGGCGCAACGGGACGGCACCGGGCGGATGGCCGCGCAGACGTGGCACATCATGGTTTCGCCCGACTTGTGATAGGTCATTTTCACGCTGCAATTCGGGCAGGTTTCTGTCACGCCGCAAGCCGGACACATGACGGTGGTGGCATATCCGCGGCGATTCAAAAAGAGGATGGTTTGCTCCACGCGATCCAAGCGCAGGCGCACGGCTTCAATCAGCTCTTGGGACAGCAACTGGGGGCGGCCTGTTTTTTCCGTGGCGATGCGCATATCCACCACGCGCACCTGAGGCATCACGCGGCAGTCCACGCGCTGCTCCATTTTCACGAGCCGATATTTCCCGTCGCGGGCGTTGCGATAGGATTCCAGCGAAGGCGTGGCGCTGCCGAGCACAACGGCGCAGCCTTCCAGATGCCCGCGCATCACCGCCACATCGCGCGCGTTGTAGCGCGGGGCTTCGTCCTGCTTGTAGGCGGGCTCGTGCTCCTCGTCCACCACCAGCAAACCCAGTGGGCGGACGGGCGCGAACAAGGCGCTGCGCGCCCCCACCACCACACGCGCCTGCCCGGCGGCGATGCGCTGCCATTCGTCATGGCGCTCGCCGTCCGACAAATGACTGTGCAGCACGGCGACAATATCGCCGAAGCGCCCGCGGAATCGCTCCATGGTTTGCGGCGTCAGGGAAATTTCCGGGACCAGCGCGATGGCCCCTTTGCCCGCATCCAGAGCGGCCTGAATCGCAGCCAGATAGACTTCGGTTTTGCCGCTGCCGGTCACGCCATGAATCAGCACCACGCCCGGCTTGGGCGCGGCCATTTCGTCGCGGATGGCCTCCAGCGCCGCCTGCTGTTCCGCCATGAACGGCGGAGGGACGGTCGGCAGAATATTCATGCGCGCGTAAGGGTCGCGGATGATGACGCCCTTTTCCAGCGCCAGCCATTTTTTCTTTTCCAAACTGCGCAACCCGGCGAGAGAAACACCGGTCAATTCGCTAAGTTGCGCCGCCGTCATTTCGCGATGCTCCTTCAGCAAGGTCCAGGCGGCGGCCTGCTTGGGGGCTTTGCGAGCCAGCGCGGCTTCGTCTGCCGCCGTTGGGGTGCACTCCCCCGGCAAGCGCGCGATGAACTGCTTTTTATGGCGCGCGCCCTCGCGCCGGACGGCCGCCGGCAAAATCGCAGCAATGGCGCTTTCAAACGGGGCGACATAATAATCCGCCATCCAGCGCGCCAGCCGCAACATGCTGGCATCGAACAGCGGCGGCGTGTCCACCACCCCTTCCAGCGACTTCAAATCCGGGAAATCAGAACGCTCCAACAGCGCCGTCACGAAGCCGCGCGCGCGCCGCCGACCGAAAGGGATGCGCACCACGCTGCCCAGATGCACCTGCCCGCGCAACTCGGGCGGGATGGCGTAATCGAACTCGCGGTCCAGCGCGAGATCGGTAATGACTCTGGCGACAACGGGGGGCACGGGCGTGGCGACCTACATATCCTTCGTCAGGTAAATCACCATGCCAAAAATCCACAAAATCATTGCGGCGGAGATAATCGTGTTCATGCGGGCAATATCGCATGTTTTTCCCGTTGGGGCAAAGACAACCGCCCGGCTCTATTTTTAGGCGGCATTTTGCGTCCGTTTTTGTTTTTCGGTGACTTTTGAGGTTTTTTTCGGATTTTGAGGACGATTTTTATCAAAAAAAATATCCAATGGTTAATTAACCATTAGATGAGTTATGTTGATATTGCAATGAGTTACGACTTTTCAGGAAATCGGGTAATAATTTGGAAAAGTTTTGTAATAATTTCATCCGAAGTGACTGAAATTTGAGAAAAGTGGCTGACAATCAAGGTTTTTCAGCGATTTTTGTTCATTTTGGGCGGGTTGGGGCGACTGGGCGCGCGTGGGGGCGGATTTTCGCGCGCGCGAGCGGTAAGTTTATGTGGAAACGGGTTTCGAGGCGGGGGGCGGGTGTGGTAAAGTTTCCACGGTATGGAAAAAAAGTTTCCATGGTGTGGAAAAAAGTTGGGCCGGGACGAAGTGGTGTCGCTTCTGCAGGCGCGCGGGCCGGATTTGGCGGCTTTGTATGCGCGCGCGGATGAGGCGCGGCGGATTTGCTGCGGCGATGGGGTGCCGGTGCGGGCGATTATCGAGTTTTCCAACATGTGCGCGAATGACTGCTTGTATTGCGGGTTGCGCGCGTCAAATGCGGTTCCCAGGCGTTATCGGATGTCGCCGGAGGAGATTTTGCAGGCGGTGGCGCGGGTGGCGGCGGCGGGGGTGGCGGGTACGGTGGTTTTGCAGGCGGGCGAAACGCCGGGTTATCGCGACGAGGAAATCACCGCGCTGTTGCGGCAAATCCGGGGCAAGTTTCCGGCGCTGGCGATTACGTTGTCGGTGGGGAATCGTCCGCGAGAGGTTTACGCGGCGTGGCGCGAGGCGGGGATGGACCGCTATCTGCTGCGGTTTGAGACGGCGGATGCCGATTTGTTTGCGCGGTTGCATCCGGATGGCTCGCTGGCGGAGCGGCTGCAATGTCTGCGCGATTTGCAGGAGCTGGGTGTGCAGACCGGCGGCGGCTTCATGATTGGGGTGCCGGGCGAAACGGTGGAAACGCTGGCGGACAACATTATGCTGTGCCAGGCTTTTGATTTCGACATGATTGGCATCGGGCCGTTCATTCCGAATCCGGACACGCCGCTGGGGGCGGAGGCGAATGCGTATGCGGCGGATCCGGATATGTTTTTTCGGGCGATTGCGGTTTTGCGGCTGGCGAATCCCGCCGCCCATATTCCGGCGACGACGGCGTTTGATGCCGCTTTTCCAAACGGGCGCGACTTGGCGCTGCAACGGGGTGCGAATGTGTTTATGCCGAATGTGACGCCGGGCGCGTGCCGGAAAGATTATCAATTGTATCCCAAGAAGCCGTGCGTGGACGGAGATGCGGAGGTGGAGGATGGCTTGGGCGGCGTGCGGAAGCGCTTGCAGGCGCTGGGGCGACCGATTGCGGGCGGGCCGGGCCATTCGCTGAAGCGGTGAGCGTGATTTTTGGGAGGCGCAACGGGGCTGCGCGGGGGGGCAGGCGCAATTCGCGCCTTGAGAAGGGGTTAATGGGCAGGACAGGCGACCGGAGGCGGAAAATCTTTTAGGTTTTGTGAAAACGGTTTAACGATTTTTGCAGATAATGCTTGCGCTTTTTCGGCGGGACGATAAAGATACGCCCCATATGTCGAAACGTCCGATTAGAATTGCCGTGGGCGCCGATCATGGCGGCTACGAGCTGAAGACACAACTGGCGGGTTGGCTCAAATCCGAGGGCCATAACGTGACAGATGTGGGGACGGATTCCAAGGAGGCCGTTGACTACCCGGTTTTTGCCGCCGCCGTGGCGCGGGCCGTGGCGGCGGGGCGGTGCGACCTGGGAATCATGGTGGATGGCGCGGGCATCGGTTCGGCGATGACGGCCAACAAGATTCCGGGTGTGCGGGCGGCGGCGTGCTATAACGAGGCGCTGGCGAAAAATTCACGCCAGCACAACGGGGCCAACGTGTTGACGCTGGGCTCCGGACAAACCAATTTTGAACAGGCGAAAGCCATCGCGGATGTCTTCATCGCCACGGAATGCACCGAAGAGAGGCACCTGCGGCGCGTCCAGATGATTAAGGACCTCGAGAGCGGACGGGCGGCCTCTCCCGTCATGGCCGCCATAAAGGAGATGAAATTGGAACTGAGTGCTCAAGACGTCGCGCGAATCGCCGAGCGCGTGAAACAAATTGTCGGCGGTCAGGCCGGTGGCGGCGGCGGTGCGGCGGTGGCCAACCTGTCCCCTGCCCAACTGGCGCGCATGATTGACCACACCATCCTCAAGCCGGAAGCTACGCAGGATGACGTGAAAAAGCTGTGCGAGGAAGCCCTCAAGCACAACTTCTTCAGTTGCTGCGTGAATTCCTCGTGGGTGCGCTACGCGGCGCAAATCCTGCGCGGTTCATCCGTCAAGGTGTGCGCGGTGGTGGGCTTTCCGCTGGGCGCGGCCCCGCCGGAAATCAAGGCGCTGGAAGCGCGTCGCGCCATTCGCGAGGGCGCCAGAGAAATTGACATGGTCATCAACGTCGGCTTGGTCAAGTCCGGCGACTGGGATGCCGTGACGCGCGACATCCGCGCGGTGGCGGAGGCCTGCATTGACGGGCGCGCGCTGCTGAAGGTGATTCTGGAGACGTGCCTGCTGACGAAGGATGAAATCGCCAAGGCGTGCGAGGCATCCATGCGCGCCCGCGCGGATTACGTGAAGACCTCGACCGGCTTCAACAAGGGCGGCGCCACGGCGGAAGACATTGCCCTGATGGCGCGGACCGTGAAGCCCAAGCGTCTGGGCGTGAAGGCGTCCGGCGGTGTGCGAACATATGCCGACGCCATGCTCATGATTCGAAATGGCGCGACCCGCATCGGGTCGTCCAACAGTGTGAAAATGATGGAAGAAGCAGCCGCCGCAACTGGCGGCAAATAAAAGGAGCCCCCCATGGCAGATCTCAGAACCTACATATTCATTGACAGCCTCCAGCCGCAGTTTGCCTCGTTTCTGGCGACCGTGGCTCGCGGCTACCTGCCGGTTGCCGGTCAGGCGGCGCTGTTCGTGGAAATTTCCCCGGGCATCGCCATTAACCAAGTCACCGACGTGGCGCTGAAGTCCACCCGCGTGACGCCGGGCATGCAGATCGTCGAGCGACTCTACGGCATGTTGGAAATTCACTCCGACTCGCAGGCGGATGTCCGCCAGGCCGGCGCGGCGATTCTGAAAAATCTGGACATCACCGAGGAACAGCGCATCCGCCCCAAGGTCTACTCGTCGCAAGTCATCCGCAACATTGATGACCACCAGACGATGTTGATTAACCGCATGCGCCACGGCAACATGATTACGCGCGGCGAATCCCTGTATATCATGGAAGTCGCCCCCGCGGGTTATGCGGCGCTGGCCGCCAACGAAGCCGAAAAAGCCGCCAATATCAACGTGCTGGAAGTCATCACGTTCGGCAGCTTCGGCCGTGTTTGGCTCGGCGGTGAAGAGCGCGACATTGATGTGGCCTTCCGCGCCGCGGAAGCGGCCATCGAAGCCGTGACCGGCCGCGAAGAAGGCGGCGGAGCGCGGGCATAACCCCGAAGAAACGAAAAAATCTAAAAAAACAAACCAAACGAAAGAGGTACAAACATGTCAAATGCATTGGGAATGATTGAAACCCGTTCCTTCCCCGCGACGGTGGAAGCGGCGGATGCCATGGTCAAAGCCGCCAAGGTTGAATTGGTGTCCTACGAGAAGACGGGCGGCGGCTTTACGTCCGTAATCGTTCGCGGCGACGTGGCCGCGGTCAAGGCCGCTTGCGACGCCGGGCAAATTGCCGCCGGGCGCGTCGGCGAAGTCGTGGCTGTCCACGTGATTGCCCGTCCGCACGCCAACGTGGATGCGGTGCTGCCGCTGGGCGGCGCCCGTCCCGCAGCCAAGGGCGCCAAGTAAGACTGGCCCCTGTTCATGGCAGAAGCCGTCCGCCTCTTGGTGTGGCGGGCGGCTCCTGCCGACCTTTTGAGCCTTTGTATTAGCCCTGGGAGGCCGCATGAATCTAGGTAAAGTTGTCGGCACTGTTGTTGCCACTCGCAAGGAACCCGCGCTGGACGGGATCCGTTTTCTCCTCGTTCGCCTGGTGGATACCGACGGCAAGGAGACGTCCTCATTCGTTGTCGCCGCCGATGCCATGGGCGCCGGCCCCGGCGAAATGGTGCTCACGGCCGCCGGTTCCTCCGCGCGGCAGACCACCATGACCCAGAACAAGCCGGTGGATAACGTCATCATGGCCATTGTGGACACGTGGGAAGTCAATGGCGCAACCAAGTACACCAAATAATTTTTCAACGGCCGGCGCGCGGTGCGCCGGCCCCGGAACAAGGTAATTTTTAGCGGGAGCTGTCATGAAATTAACCGACCAAGACATTGAAGCCATTGCGCGGCGAATTGCCGGCGATTTGCGTTCCTCGGCGGCTCCCGCCGCATCCCGGTCCCCTGCCCCGGCAGCAGGCGCGGCAGCAGGCGGCTCGGACGCGCTGGGTGTTTTTGCCACGGTGGATCAAGCCGTAGCCGCAGCCAAGGCCGCCTTCCCCGTGTTTGCGAATCTGGACCTGAGCAAACGCGCCAAGGTCATCGCCAGCATGCGCCAAGCCATGCGCGAAAATTCAACCGCCCTCGCCAGAGCCGCCTATGACGAAACCGGCTACGGCCGCTTCGAAGACAAAATCATCAAGAATGACCTGGTGATTGAAAAAACGCCGGGAACCGAAGATTTGCCGCCCCGGGCCTACACGGGCGATAACGGGCTGACGCTCGTCGAACCCGCCCCATACGGCATCATGGGGGCCATCACGCCCACCACCAATCCAACCTCCAGCATCATTTGTAATGCCATTGGCATGCTGGCCGCTGGCAACGTGGTCGTCTTCAACGTACACCCCTCCGCCAAACAATGCTCCATTCAGACGGTCGCCCTGCTGAACAAGGCCATCATGGCCGCCGGCGGCCCCGCCAACACCATCACCTGCGTGGCGGAGCCAACCGTCGAGTCCGCCGGGCTGCTCATGAAGCATCCGGACATCCGCGTAATCGTCGTCACCGGCGGCGGCGGCGTGGTCAAGGCGGCCTTGAACAGCGGCAAGCGCGCCATCTGCGCCGGCCCCGGCAATCCGCCGGTGGTCGTGGATGAAACCGCCGACATCGAAAAAGCGGCCTCGGACATTGTCCTGGGCGCTTCATTCGACAACAACATCATCTGCGTGGAAGAAAAAGAAACCATCGTCGTTGCCTCTGTCGCCGACAAACTCATTCAGGCCATGACGCGCAACAACGCCGTCCTGATTGACAAATCAAAAATTCCGGCAATGGAGCAGGTCATTTTCTCGAAGATGGCCGGCCCGCGCGGTCATGCGACCGTCAACCGCAAGTGCATCGGCCAAAACGCCGATAAGATTCTCAATATGATGGGCATTTCCGCCCCGGCCACCACACGCCTGGCCATTGTGGAAGTCCCCGAAGACCACCCGCTGCTCTGGACCGAGCAAATGATGCCGGTCATGCCCATCTGCCGGGTGCCGAACGTGGACTATGCAATTGATATTGCCCTGCAAATGGAGGGCCACAACTACCATACCGCCCTGATGCACTCGCGGAACATTGACAAACTCTCCAAGATGGCGCGGCTGTGCAATTGCTCGATTTTTGTCAAGAACGGTCGCTCGCAAGCCGGCCTCGGCTACGGCGGCGAAGGCCATACATCGTTCACCATTGCCTCGCCCACCGGCGAAGGCCTGACCACCCCCCGCAGTTTCTCGCGCGAACGACGCTGCACAATGGTGGACCACTTCCGAATTGTTTGATGAGCAAGCCCCTTTACATGAAACCATTCCCCGCATTTGCCGCCATTGAATTCAACAGCGTCCCCGCCGGCATCTTTGCCGCCGACGCGTTGCTGAAGAAATCGCCCATCGCCATGATTCGCTCCGGTACCATCGGCGAAGGCCGCTATCTGATTCTTCTGGCCGGCACCACCGCATCCGTGGAAGAAGCCCACGTGGAAGCTCTCTTCCACGGCGGCCTGCAAATCGCCGATGATTGCCTCCTGCCCGACATCCACCCCGCGCTTTATCACGCCATTCTCGGCAACGTGCGCAACGTGGGCGACGGCCCCATCTGGGTGCTGGAAACCCCCACGGTTTCCTGCAACATCCAAGCCACCGAGCGCGCCCTCAAAGGCGTCCCCGTTGAACTCCTCGAATTCCGCGCGGGCGACCCGCGCATGGCCGGTCGCGGCCTCGCCATCCTGCAGGGCGACCTCTACGACATCGAAGCCGCCCAGGAAATCGCCCTCGCCACCCTTGAAGCCCGCGGCATTCCCGCCCAGCACCGCATGTTGACCGCGCCCCACGACGCCCTCCTCCAGCAAATTTCCGTCTCCACCCGTTTTGATCTCGCCCAACCCCTCGACCTCGAAGGAGAAACAGCCTCGTAACCCACAGGAACCCCGTCATGCTGCTAGGAAAAGTCATCGGAACCGTGGTCTCCACGCAAGTGTATGAAGGCCTGCAGGGCGTGCCCATGCTGCTCGTGCAACCGCTGGCCAAGGACGGCACGAAAACCGGCGCGCCCATCGTTTGCGCCGACAGCACGCGCATGGCCGGCCCCAATGAGCTGGTCTATTACGAAGGCGGGCGCGAAGCCGCCCTCGCCCTCGAACCGTGGTTTGTCCCCGTGGACCACACCATCGTGGGCATTGTGGATGGCGCGGACGCGCCAGGCTGGAAAGGCGGGCCCACATGATTATCGGCAACGTCATCGGCAATATCTTCTCCACCATCAACCACCCCTTTTATGACGGCAAAAAGTTAATGATGGTCGAAAAAATCGAGATGGACGGAAAACCCGCATCCGGCTATCTCATCGCATGTGACATGGCCGGCGCCGGCCCGGGCGAAACAGTTTTGGTTCTGGATGAAGGCAACGGCGCACGGCAGGTGTTCGCCTCAAAAGACGGACCGGTGCGCAGCGTCATTGTGGGCATTGTGGATGCCATCATTCCTGAGAAAACCCCGTGAAAACGGGGTTTTTAATTTCCGCAAAAAAGATGCAACTTGGTTTGAATGGATGGATATTGGTAGAATGTAAAAACCCCGTCGCGCAACTGCGCCATTGAATGAAAGCAGGTCACATATGAAAGCAGTTCTAATCATTCTGGATTCCGTGGGGATTGGCAGCGCCCCCGATGCGGCCGCATACGGCGACCAAGGCGCGGCCACCCTCCCCCATCTGGCCGCCGCTGTCGGCGGCATCAAGCTCCCCACCATGCAAAAAATGGGCTTGGGCAACATCCCGACCATCCTGCCGCTCAATCCCAAGAAAATGATTGAAGGCGTGCCGCCGGAACCCCAGCCCATCGCCTCATGGGGCGCCATGCGCGAAATGTCCGACGGCAAAGACACCATTACCGGCCACTGGGAAATCGCCGGCCTCGAAGTGGACCCCGGCTTCCACAACTTCCCGCGTGAAAACTCGTTCCCCCCCGATCTGATTGCCAATTTTGAGAAAGAAACCGGCCGCAAGCTCATCGGCAATAAAGCCGCGAGCGGCACCGAAATCATCGAAGAACTCGGCGAAGAACACATGCGCACCGGTGCGCTGATTTGCTACACCTCCGCCGACAGCGTGTTCCAGGTCGCCGCGCACGAAGAAATCGTGCCCGTGCCCGAATTGTATCGCTACTGCGAAATCGCCCGCCGCCTGTGCGACCCGCTCCGCGTCGGCCGCGTCATCGCCCGCCCCTTCATCGGCCAGCCCGGCAGCTTCAAGCGCACGGAAAACCGCAAGGATTTCGCCTATCGCCCCGATGAGCCCACCATCCTCGAACGCCTCGTGGATAACAATGTCCCCGTCTATGCCGTCGGCAAAATCGAGGACATCTTCGCCCATCGCGGCATCACCGAATCCGTCCACACCGGCAATAACGCCGACTCCCAGGCCATGGTCGAAAAATGGACGCGCGAAAAATCCAGCGGTTTCATCATCGCCAATTTCATTGACTACGACATGCTCTACGGCCACCGGCGCGACGCCAAAGGCTACGCCCGCAGCCTTGAGCAAACCGACCAGTGGCTCGCCACTTACCTGCCCCTCATCGGCCCCAATGACATGCTCATGCTCACCGCCGACCACGGCAACGACCCGACCTTCGAAGGCACCGACCACACACGCGAATACGTGCCCCTGCTCGTCTATCGCCCCGGCGAAGCCAACGAAAACCTCGGCATCCGCCGCGGTTTTTACGACATCGCCCAATCGCTGGCCAAATTCTTCTCCATCCCCGCCATCCCGCGCGGCGCGTCATTTGTCTGACCATGCCGGTCCTGCTATCATGACGTGACCCGCGACAATCGAACATTGAACACCGAACGCTGAACTTGGAACACTAAAACTGGAGGCTCTCATGGTTCCCCAATGGATTATTGAAAAAAAACGCGACGGACATATTTTGACCGATGAAGAAATCCGCTTCTTCATCAACGGCTTCACCGCCGGCACCATCCCCGACTACCAAATGGCCGCCATGGCCATGGCCATTTACCTCAAGGGAATGACCCCGGAAGAAACCGCCGTCCTCACCGACGCCATGATGCGCTCCGGCGCGATGGTGGACACCTCCGCCATCACCAAACCCAAAGTGGACAAACATTCCACCGGCGGCATCGGCGATAAAGTATCCATCATCCTCGCCCCGCTCGCCGCCTGCGCCGGCCTCGCCGTGCCCATGATTTCCGGCCGCGGCCTTGGCATCACCGGCGGCACCCTCGACAAACTCGAATCCATCCCTGGCTTCAACGTCAACCTCTCCGAAAAAGAATTCATCGCCACCATTCAAAAGTGCGGCTTTTCCATGATTGGTCAAACCGGCGAAATCGCCCCCGCCGACAAAAAGCTCTACGCCCTGCGCGATGTCACCGGCACCGTGGCCTCCATCCCGCTCATCACCGGCTCCATCATGTGCAAAAAAATGGCCGAAGGCATTGACTCGCTCGTCCTCGATGTCAAATGGGGCGCGGGCGCCTTCATGCGCACCATCGAAGACGCCACCACCCTCGCCCAATCCATGGTCCGCGTCGGCAAAGCCATGAACAAAGGCATGGTCGCCCTCATCACCGACATGAACCAGCCCCTCGGCCGCACCGCCGGCAACGCGCTGGAAATCATCGAATCCATGGAATGCCTGCAAGGCCAGCATCTGGACGGCGACCTGATGAACATCACCCTCGCCCTCACCGCCGAAATGCTGCTGCTGGGCAAGAAAGCCGCCACCGTGGAAGAAGCCCGCGCCATCCTCGAAAAAATCATCGCCTCCGGCGCGGCCTTCGATAAATTCAAGGAAATGGCCGCCCTCCACGGCGCGGATGTCAGCGCACTCGACGACCTCAGCCGCCTGCCGCGCGCCAGCATCATCCACCCCTTCCCCGCGCCGACCGCCGGCTACATTTCCAAGGTGGACGCCGAATCCATTGGCCGCGCCGTACTCGTCCTCGGCGGCGGACGCCAAAAGACCGACGACCGCATTGACTACGCCGTCGGCACTTCCGGCCTCGTCAAAATTGGCGAATCGGTGCAAGCCGGCCAACCCCTCGTCACCATCCACGCCAATTCGCAGGAGAAACTCGCGCAGGCCCTCACGCACATGGAGAAAGCCTTCGCCATCTCCGCCGAACCCGTCACCCCGCCCAAACCCATCGTCGCCCGCATCACCGGCTAAACGACATAGGCTTGTAATTTATCCGCAGAATGGCAAGGCGGGTCAAACACAGCCCAAGTGTTTCATCTTGAGCGCACGTTCAACTCTGCTATCATCACAATATGCGATTTGTTGAGAGCCAAATCATTGCTGGCGATTGTGCGGAGGTACTTCGCAACTATCAAGACAACTTTTTTGACCTTATCGTAACTTCGCCACCTTATGCAGACTCCAGAAAAGCGACCTATGGGGGTATTCGACCTGAAGAATATGTGGAGTGGTTCCTGCCCAAAAGTGAACAATTTTTGCGGGTCTTAAAACCCACGGGCACGTTCATCCTGAATATCAAAGAAAAGGTCACCCAAGGAGAACGAAACACCTACGTCATCGAACTGATTCTCGCCTTGCGCCGCCAGGGATGGCTCTGGACCGAAGAATTCATCTGGCACAAAAGAAATTGCCATCCAGGGAAATGGCCCAATCGGTTCCGCGATGCTTGGGAACGTTGCCTGCAGTTCAATAAGGACCGCAAGTTCAACATGTATCAAGAAAGCGTGATGGTGCCAATGGGCGCATGGGCTCGAACCAGGTTGAAACGACTGGGCAAAAATGACGTGATCCGCTTTGACTCTCAAGTTGGCAGTGGATTCGGAAAAAATATTGCCAATTGGGTGGGCCGGGAGAAGGCATATCCCTCAAATGTTCTCCACCTCGCAACCGAAACCGACAACCGCAGCCATAGTGCAACTTTTCCACGCGCGCTGCCGGAATGGTTTATCAAACTTTTTACCCAAGAAAACGATTGGGTACTGGACCCATTTGTCGGTAGCGGAACGACTTGCGAGGTTGCCCAGCGATTACACCGCAACTCCGTTGGTATTGATATCCATCAACAATACGTGGAATTGGCCCAAGAAAAAGTCAAACCATTGCAACGCCTGCTGTTGGAGGAAAGTGGAACTTATGGCCGGACGAGAAAAAAGCAAACGAAACGGGCTAAACAAAAGCGAATTAAATAGATTTATCGAGCCACGCATCCAGGAATTTCACCAGCGCAGGCTTCAGAATCTTATGGAGCTGCAACTAAAGAAAATCCTTGCTCGAAAAAATCCGTACTTATTTAAGGCAAAGAATCAAAATACGGCCCAAGACTTGATTCGCTCCATTTTGGACGCACATCTTTCATCCCAGGAGGAGGGCATTTTCGGTTCCTTTCTCGAAGAACTTGCGATTTTTGTTTGCCGCAAGGCTTACGGTGGTCAAAAGTCTTCGGCGGAAGGCATTGATCTCGAATTTCAAAAAGATCAAGTCCGCTGGTTGGTTTCCATCAAATCAGGGCCAAACTGGGGAAATAGCCGCCAAATTGCAAAAATGCGTGACGACTTTAAAAAAGCCAAGCGAATTTTGGGAACCAACGCAAAAATGGCACGGCCCGTTCAGGCTATCAATGGTTGTTGCTATGGTAAAGATGACAAGCCCGAAAAAGGCGATTATCGAAAACTCTGCGGGCAACGCTTTTGGGAATTTATTTCCGGAGATGCAAACCTCTACACGGAAATCATCGAACCCATTGGGCACAAAGCCAGAGAAAAGAATGAACAATTCTTGCTGGAATACGCCAAGGTAATCAATCGCTTCACACGTGAATTTTCACAGGAATACTGCGCCGTAAACGGCGAAATCCTGTGGGATAAACTGGTTCAATTTAATTCGGGCAAGAAGGCAGAATAAATCTCCCCCAAAAACAGCATGATGCCTCGTATAATGGTACTAAAACATCGGATTTCAACACACAGCAAAGGAGCTTACACAAATGATTGATCGCAAACCCCTCAACGCTTCCCTAACCGCCGTGAAGAAAGCCTTCCCAAAAGCCAAGCCCAAGCTGGGCATGATTCTGGGTTCCGGCCTGAGCGATATTGCCGATGCCTTCAAGCCGCTCGGCACACTCAGCTACGACAAAATTCCGGGGCTGGGGAAAGCCGGCGTCGTCGGCCACGCAGGGCGCTTGCTATGGGGCGAATCCGCCGGCGTGGAAACCTTCATTTTCCAGGGCCGCCGCCACTACTATGAAGGCGTTAGCTGGGACGCCGTCGCCACCCCCCTCTTCCTGCTGAAGAGCCTGGGCGCCAAAGCCGTCTTCTTAACCAACGCCGCCGGCGGCACAAATCCCAAATGGAAACCCGGCGACCTGATGATTATTGAAGACCACATCAACATGATGGGCGTCACCCCGCTGCTCGGCAAACACGACCCCTTCTGGGGCCAGCGCTTCCCCGATCAGTCATTCATCTACGACCGCAAGTTGCGCGCCGCCCTCGCCCGCGCCGGCCAAAAGGCGAAAATCTCCCTCCGCAAAGGCGTCTACTTCGCCGGCACCGGCCCCACCTACGAAACGCCCGCGGAAATTCGCGCCTGGCGCAAACTGGGCGCGGACGCCGTCGGCATGAGCACCGTACCCGAGGCCATGCTTGCCAACGCCACCGGCCTGCGGGTCGTCGGTCTCTCCTGCATCACCAACATGGCCGCCGGCATTCTGAACCAGCCCCTCACCCACGAGGAAGTGTTCGAAACCTCCCAAAAGGCCATGAGCAACATGAAAAAATTAATCCTTCAATTCTGGAAAGAACTGGCCAAGGAGAAAATCTGAGCAAAAATTTCGCGTAGCTGGCGCGGGCAAATTCCTTTGCTCTGCGCCGGCAATCTGTGAAACAATAAGAAGAAACAACCGAACCCTGTTTTTTAAGAGAGGCACCCCATGGCAAAAAAGAAAACCGTCAAAACCAAAAAGACCACCAAAAAAGCCGCCGCAGAAATGCAATATCACGTGCATCTGAAGCCCGGCGACCTCGGCCGCTACGTCCTGATGCCGGGCGACCCCGGACGCGTACCCGTGATTGCATCCTTCTTTGACAACGCCCGCGAAGTGGCCTTCAACCGCGAATACCGCACCTTCACCGGCACCGTGGACGGCATCAAGGTCTCCGCTTGCTCAACAGGCATCGGCTGCCCCTCCGCCGCGATTGCCATCGAAGAACTCATCAAATGCGGCGCGGACACCTTCATCCGCATCGGCACCTGCGGCGCCCTCCAGCGCGAAGTCAAACTCGGCGATTTGTGCATCACCACCGCCGCCGTCCGCGAAGAAGGCACCACCCGCCAATACGTGCCCCTCTCCTACCCGGCCGTGGCGGATTTGGATGTGACCCTTGCCCTGCGCGAAGCCGCCAAGAAACTGAAACTGCCCGCGCACACCGGCATCGGCCACTGCAAGGACGCATTTTTCATCGAAGACAAAGACATCCCCATCCGCGAGGACATTGACGCCAAGTGGAACGCCTGGTACCGCTCGAACGTCATCTCCACCTCGATGGAATCAGCGGCGCTCTTTGTGGTCGGCAGCATCCGCCGTGTTCGCGTCGGCGAAGTTTTGGCAACCATCGGGCTAACCTATGACGACGCGCCCATCATTGCCAAAGTCGGCATCGAAGAAGCCATCCGCACCGCCATCGAAGCCATCCGCATCCTCGACGGCAAGAAATAATACACCCGACAGCGACTCACACCCCCCATCGCGCCGCGCTGGCCCCTCAAGCGCGGCGCGACGGCGGTTGCCCCAATAACTCCGCAAACGCCTTCAAGTCCGCGCCCGTGCGAATGATGCGCCCGCCCCGGAACAACGGCTGCCACTTGCCCGCGCGCCGCAACCGCGCGCGATACAACGTGGCATAAGCCATATCCGGGGCCGCCCCGCCAGCGCCGCCGACAAGTTCCGCCCCGCGCCGCACATTATCGCTCATCCACGCCGGCAGTCGCGCCGCATAATCATTGCGCGCCACCTCGCCGGCGTGACACCGCAAAGCGCGCTGCAACGTCGCCAAATGCCGCCGATTGGCCGACACCATCAAATTGGGCCGTTGCAGCGGATGCCAATACTCGGTCTCCACCACCGCCATTTTTTTGCCCACCCGGTCCATCGCCGCAACCCCCAGCAAATGAGCGGCGCGATGCGTCGCGTGTCCGTCGCGCGCGTGCGGCAAAAACAAAACGCCCGGCTCCAATTCCCGCAACAGGCGCGCGAGTCCAGCCGCCGTTAATTTCTTTTCGGGAAACACCGCCTCAAACCCCAGCACACGCACGGCCGCTTGCAATTCTTTACGTCGCGCCCCTTGCCGTGGCACATGACTCCCCAGCGTGGCAGGCGCCACCCAAACGCGGGCGCGGCACTCCTCTTTCAGACGCAAAGGAAGCAGCCCGATGATGCTCTCATCGTCCGGATGCGGCGCTAAAACAAGAATTTTCACGACGGAACTCCTTCCTAGCCGATTAGTTGCAAAAATACCATCTTTTTTCTATTAAAACGCTTGAATTATTTCCATTCCGATGTAGGCTTCTCTACATTGCTATGCGTCTAATGTTGTACAACATGCGTTACGCCACCGGCACGGGGTTCAAATTCCACCTGCCGGTCCCTTTTGGTGGCTTTTTCCGGCGCACCGATAAAAACCTCGACGCCCTCATCCGCTTTTTCCGGGACCAAAAAGCCGACGTCCTCGGACTCGTGGAAATTGATACCGGCTCCTACCGCAGCCGCTGGCACAATCAGGCCGAAGTCATCGCCCGCAAATTAAACAAGCACACCTTCTCGCGCACCAAATACAGCTATGCCTCGTGGTGGAGCCGCCTCCCGATGATGCGCCGCCAGGGCAACGCCTGCATCTCCGGCTACTCCGTCATCCGCGAACGCACCCACTTCCTGCGCAAAGGCGTCAAACGCCTCGTCATGGAACTGGAGCTGGAAGACGTCGTCATTTTCATCGTCCACCTCGCCCTCAGCCGCAAAACACGCGAAGCCCAACTGAACGACCTCGCGAAGCTGGCGCAAAACGCGCGCAAGCCCTACCTCATCGCCGGCGACTTCAACGCCTTCGCCGGCAAAGTGGAACTGAGCCGCTTCATGGAAGAACTGAAGCTTTCCAGCGCGAACATCAGCGACCTGCCCACCTTCCCCAGCCGCAACCCGCGCTGGCAACTGGACTTCATCCTGCACAGCCCCGAAATTGAAGTCACCAACTTCTCCGTAGCCAACGATGTCCGCCTGAGCGACCACCTGCCGCTCATCTGCGACTTTGAAGTCCGCCGCCCCGCCGCCCGCAAGAGCGCGTAATAGCAACCCCTCCCCCCCTGCGCGCCCAGTCGCCCCAACCGCCCGCAACCCAACTTTTCCACACCGTGGAAAAAAGTTTTCCATAGCGTGGAAAACTCGGCCCCGGCGACTGGGCAGCTACGGGGCGTCGGCTTCCGGCGCCTGGACGACGGGGGCCAGCACCAAACGGAAGCCGTTGACGGCGCCGCGCGCGTTGCCGAGATAGCCGTAGCAGGTGTCGGTCCGCAGGCGGTTGTTTTGATGGTCGTCCCAGCCGCCGCCCTGCCAGCCGCCGAATTTATCGCTACCGGGTTCGCGGGCGGTGGTTTCCCATACGTTGCCGCCGGCGCCAAAAAGTCCCCACACGTTTTCGCCGCTTCGTTCCACCGGCGCGGTGACGGCGAATCCGTCGTGATAATCGGAAATGCAGGGCAAATCACTGAAGGCTTGCGCGAATGCGCTGTCGGCGTAATTGCCGCGCCGGGGCGGCCAGACTTCGCCCCAGGGATAGCTGGCATTCTGGCCGGCGGATGTGTATTGAATGGCTTCCTGCCGGGAGGGCAGCCGATAGGCGAGATGCTCGGGCAGCTTGCCGGCGGCGCGTTCCTGCTCCGTAAGCCAGGCGGCGTAGGCGACGCAATCATCAAAATTGACGCGCACGACGGGCTGGCGGGGATCGTTCAGGGGTTGCTCGCGAAACTCGCCGCTGTCGTGCTCCGGTTCCTTCTTTTGATATTCCTCATTCGTGACTTCAAAGCGGCCGACCCAAAGTCGCAGCAATGGAATCCACATAAATTCCATGTTCACGGTGTGCGCCACCCAGGGCTGACCTTCGACGGGCAGCGGCGTGGTGGCGACCAAAGCCGGCGGCGGGACGAATACGGGTTCGACGGGCTTGGCTTTCGCCCGTTGTTGCGCCTTGCGCGGCGCGGGCTTTTCCGCAACAGGTGCAGATTTGAACGGGTGGTTCTGGATGTAAATAACCAGCTTGACGACCATCCATACCGCGAGTGCGCTCACAGCAATGCCAGCCACAGCCATGATGCGCCGGTTGATGCGTTGCCATTCCGCGCGACTGCGCGGGCGGCGCGCGGTGACGCGCTCGCCGCTCAGGGCGCGCACGAAGTCGGCGCAATTCACAAAGCGCGCACGCGGCTGAGGTGCCATGGCGCGTCGCAAGGCCGCGCGGATGGCCGGCGGCCACTCCGCCGGTGGTGCCGCACCGGGTTGCGGCGGGGCGCCCGCCAGAAGCTCCCACGTCAGCGCGGCGAAGGCATATTGATCGCTGGCGGAATCCGGCTCCCCACCGCCGTGCAGTTCCGGAGCGAGATAAGCGCCCGAAACGCCTTCGCGCTTCGCCGCGCCGGCCGTCACCGTGACGTGGCGGTGCGGAGTCAGGCCAAAGTCCGTCACGCGCCCCACGCCATCGTCATCCACCCGGATGTTCGAGGGCTTGATGTTGCGGTGAATGATGCCGTGGCTATGGGCGACATCAAGCCCTTCGGCAACTTGCTGCAGAATGGGGATAAGCTCTTCCAGCGTGCGGGGCCCGTCGGGACCAGAGGCCATCCACGTTCCAATATCCTCCCCCGGCGCGTAAGCGCCAATGACGTAAATCTGGTCACCGACATACACCAACTGTTGGACGGCGGCCAGGCTCGGATGCAGCGCATCCGTCATCCGGCGGATGGCCTGATGAATGCTGGCCATGACCTGCTTGGAGCGCCGCATGGCCGGCGGCAGCCAGCGTAGCGAGACGTCTTTGTTCTCCTCGCGGTCGCGGCACAGCCAAACTTCGCCCAAGGTGCTCGAACCGAGAAGGGCCACAACTTCATAGCGGTCCCACAGAATGGAACCAATGGATAATTCCCGCCGTTGGGCCAAGACCTCCGGATGAGTCTCTTCCGGGGCATAAATCTTGGTCGTCTGCACCGTCATATGTGGGGCAGTATGCCTGTTGTTGGATATTTAGACAATAAAAACCGCCATCTCGCCATGGGCCGAATATCTATTTCCTTGACGCGGATGCTTTTTTTTGAGGCGGGGGAAGCACCCAAATGTCCGGCCACTGGTCGTTGCCGGAATGGAAAGACAGGCGGGCGGCTTTTTCGGGCGGGTCATCCAGCCGCCACAGAAAGATTTCGTAATCGGCGCGATCATGCTCGTGGCCTTCGCGGGCGGCCCCATAGACCAGCAAGCGGCCATCGTTGGAAATTCGCGGGAAATACTCGTGGCTCCAATAGCCGGGCGAATCAAAGATGGGCGTGATGGTTTTGCCATCGAGCGACACCCGCGCAAAGCGAGTGCCCATGTTGCCGGCGCTTTCCACCAGAACAAGCCACGCCCCGCCCGGAACAAACGACAACTGGCATCCCCCGCCCACCTGCGTGACGTTGCCATCGGCCAGATTCACCAGCGCGGTATAGCGCCGCCGCCCGCGCACGGTCACGGCCAATCGTCCGCCCGCCGGGTCTATCACCGGCCCGGTCCAAATCACTCCCGGACGCTCATCCAGCAGGATGGTTTCCTTGCCGGTGTCCACTTCCACCTGCACCACCTGTTTGCCGCCCCGGTGGAAAACAACGGACTTGCCATCGCCGGTCCAACAAGGTTCCGCGCCGCGTTCCGCCACTAATTTTTCTTTGTGGGTTTGCAAGTCCAGCACCCAGATATCCCATTCCTCCAGATTGCGAAACGATACCCACTCCTGACGCGAACGCGCGAACACCACCTGTTTGCCCGTGGGGGAAATTTTGGGCGTGCTGTCGGTGAAGGGACTACTCGTCAGGCGCGTCAGCTTCCCCGACGGCCAATCAAACCGCACCAAGTCGTGCTCACCATACATGGTGGAGCTCCACACCACAAAGCCGCGGCTATTGCCCCAGACATGATCCATCGCGGCGATTTCGTGGGGGCCCATGCTCAACAGTTCGCCCTTGGTTGGCGGTTCGCCGAGACCCGCGCGCGTATCCGCGCGCACTTTCCATGCCCAGCCACCAAGCACAGCAATCGCCAGACATATAAAAAACGCCCACATCAAAAGAAAGGGATTCGTGCGACCGGCGCGCGAGTCGCTGGGTGGCGCGCCACGCTGTTTGGCGCCGCGACTCCACAACAAGCCAAGCAGCCCCAGCCCGCCCAGCAGATAATCAACGATTTGGCTGGCGATATGCGTACCCAGCAGCACCACCCCCGCATCCGCCGCCGGCACACCAGCCCAGCTCATGGTGCTGGCGCCGGAGCCTTCATAAGCGCCAAAGCTCAGCACGGTCGGCACCGGCAAGGCCGCCCCCGCCTCCCCGCCAATCAGCCCCATCAGCATCTGCCAAAACGGCAGCTTCGCCAATTCGGGACGCAACATCTGCGCCGCGCCGCGAAACAGCACCACCAAACCCAAATACTTCACCACCCGGACGCCCACCGAAAGCAACGTCACCCGTCCCAACACCCCCGCATGGCGCACCCGCTCCAGCGAATCCGCCAAGTGCCGCAGGAAACGCTCGCCATGCACCATCCAGCGCCACTGCTGAATACGGGTTGGCAATGCGCGCAACATTCGGTCCGCCAGCGCCGGGCCATAAAAAATGACGCCGCCACCCACCAGCAAAATGACCACCATGACAATCACCGCCGGCACGCCCAGAGAAAGGCCCGCCGCCTGACTCAACGGCAAACCAATCAAGCCCACCACAATCAGCGCCAGCGCCACAATATCGAACCACAGCCCGACCGCCATGGATGAAATGCAATCCTCGTGCCGAACCCCCTCGCCCTGATTCAGCAACGCCCAATATGACAATTCCCCTGCCCGCGCGGGCAGCATATCCACGAACATGTTGCGCGCCAGCGTCACACCGAACATCCGCCCCCGGCTGGGCAATCGCGCCACACCCGACCCCGCCAGCAACAGACGATACCGAATCGCGCGCAACCAGGTTTGCAGCACTTGGGCCACGGTGTACACCACCCAAATCCCCACGGCCATTTGCGTCAGCCCCAGCATCACCTCGCCAGCCGATGTGCCCGCCGTGTGCAAAATAAGCCACACGATTCCCACGGAAACCAGAATAGATACCCCAATGCGAAGAACTTTGTTCATATTTTCATCATAGCCTCACCTACACGGGAAAGAAACCCTTTTCCGCCCTCCGCCGATGCGCTAGGCTGTTGCCGAATATGAAAAAAACATTGCGCATCTTCATCCGTTCCCTGCGCGCCCTGCTTGTTCTGCTGGGCCTGCTGCTGTTATTGGGCGGCGGCATCCAGTTCACCAAATGGCCGTGGCGTTTGTATGACCGCCTCAACAATGTGCCGCTGCCATCGCCAGATGCCCCGCCAAACGTGATTCTCCTGATGGGCGGCAGTGGCATCCCCGGTGATTCCGGCCTGATGCGCACATTCTATGGAGCCGAAGCCGCTCGCCGTTTCCCCGCAGCCACATTGCTCGTGGCCATGCCGCTCGACGCCGAAGAATCGGTGTCCTCGCGCGCGTATCTCGACGAACTGCTCCTGCGCGGCGCTTCGCCCGACCACACCCGCATTTTGCCCAACGGACGCAACACCCGCGAGCAAGCGCTGCGCCTCGCGGAATGGCTGGCAACGAACCCGCCACCCCACCGCGTGATGATTGTCACAGACCCCGAACACGTGCGCCGCACCGCCGCCACCCTCCGCCGGGTCTGCGCCGACCGGAACATCTCCGTGGAATTGTCGGCCATGGCCGCCCATCCGCTGGCGCTCGAAGACCCGCTCCCCTGGCGCGCAGCCGAGCTCTCAACGGACGCCCCAACCGCCGCGCCCCGACGCACCGTGCCCGACATCGGCGGCACCATCCAACTGCGCTACACCATCTGGAACAACCTCAACTACTCCCAGCGCGCCTTCCGTGAATACGCCGGCCTGCTCTACTACCGCCTGCAAGGCTGGCTGTAAGCGCAGGCCTCAGCAGTCGCGCCGCAGACTCACCCCTTAAACACAAAAAACTTCCGCATCACGTAGTTGATGGCCAGCGAGCTGAGGATGTTCGCCCCAAACGCAATGGTCGTCTGCGCCCCGAACTGCTTGATTAACCACCCCATCAAGGTGGAGCCGACGGTCATGCTCACCGCGGAAACCGCGAAAAACAGCAGAAATTCCACAATCACGTGATGCCGCCCCGGGCGGAACACAAACAGGCGGTTAATAATGTAGCAAACGACGTTCGACACCAGAAACGCGGCCACATTGGAAAACACCGCGTAGCGCGCACGCAACGCCTCATCCACAACCGGCGCCGACAACCGCAGCACACGCACCAGAATGTCATCCGACGCCACACACGGAAAAAGATAAAAACCCACCACAAAAAATGTCAGGATGTGCACCCCGGTCGCCACGCCACCGGCCAGACCATATTTAATAAATTGCACCAGCGGCGACGCATCGTGCGACAGAACATGTTCCCAGCGTTCCCGTAATGTCATGTTACTTCACCCATTCCTTGATTTCCGGCGGCAAATCCTCAATCGCGCGCACCACACACTCCTCGTCCGTTCCCGCTTCCGTCGGCACCGACACCGTCGCCCCCACCTTCTGCCCGGCCAACGCCTGCGCCAGCCGCGACGTGGACGAAATAATATGCTTCTCCGGCAGTTGGTCCCACTCGCCCAAAATGTGATACTGCTCGCGTCGCCCGTCCGCGTATTCCAGCGAAACCGTGGTGCCGATTCCCGCCACATCCTTGGGCGATTGCGAAAAATCCGTCGGACGCACCCGCGCCATCATCTGCTCCAGTTCCGAGCGCCGCGCCAGCAGCACCGCCTGCATATCCTTGGCCGCCTTGTACTCGAAGTTTTCGCTCAAATCGCCATAGCTGCGCGCCACCGCAATTTCCTTCGAGTTGGCCGGAATATCCTGATGAATCAGTTTGTCCAACTGCTCCTGCCGCTCGCGATAAGAACGCTGCGAGGTTACTCCGCCGGTGGACACCGGCGCGGCGTCAACATCCCCCGTCAACACAGACTGCAAATGTGGAAACCGTTTCAGGATGCGCGCCTGCACCACTTTGCGGTCCAGCGCCGACCACGCCGGCGACGTGTTCACCCGCTGGAAAACATCGCGCTGACGCCCGGGCGTCATGCCGCCAAAAGCGACTTCGAGAGAATCGGCAGCAGAGAAATCCGCGCGCAGCATTTTCTGCGTCTTGAGCCGCTCGCCCATATAGTCCTGCTCCAGCTCATCCAAAATCAGCGGAGTCAGCGCAGGCAACGCGGGCAAATCCCATGCGGCCGCCTGCTTGGCATTGCGCAACATCCACAGCAACATTTCCTGACCAACATCCAGTTGCGCACACGCCGCCGCAAACACCTGCCGGCACTCATCGCCAAGCCCCTGCGCCAAAAGAAAATCCATCGTTTTTTGCAGCGGCGTGAAATGAAGACGCGGCAAATTATCCAGAAGCGCGACCTTCATCGCGCCCGCGTCTTGCTTCCACAAAAACTCCAACACTGGCGACAACTCCCGCACCGGCAAATCATGCAAAACATCCAGTAGCCGGGCGGAATCATAAAATTCCGGCGCCACCGCCGCCCAATCGCACACGTCCGTTGCAATGTTCAGCCGCGCCGCCAGCATCGCGCCCATCAGCCGATAGCCCGGCTGACGGCTCGTCGCCGCGCGCAACACAACATTCAACCGCCCGCCCACCACCTGCGCCTGGGCAGGCGTCAACGCGCCCCCGCCCGGCAAACGCTCGGCGAAGTCCCGCACCAAATCCAACACCGCGGCAATATCGCGCTCATTGGCCAGACGGTCGAACCACGCATCCTCATCACCCCCGGCGCTATCCAGCAAGCGAATCGGCTCCGTACGCTTGCTCGGCACCTCAACCAGGGGGTCTGCCTTCAATCCCTTTCGCGCCGCCTCCCAAAAACGCTTCCAATCCGCTTCCGCCACCACACCCGCCTGCACCAGCGTTTCCTGCAAAACCGGCGCAGGCATCGGCCCAAAACTAGCCAGCGCCAGCTTGACCACGTCCGTCGGCGCTTCCCGCACCATCTGTTGAATAACCGCGCGCTCCCGGTGCCAGCGCGCCAGCAAATGCTCCTCCTCCAGAATCTCCAATGTCTCGGCCGCCACCTTCATGGCCAGCCCGTGTCCCGGACGCCCCCGAAAATCAATTTCAATTTTCCGATACAGCGTATCCACCCGCTGCACCACGCCAAAACCCCATGTCCGCTGGAAGCACAACGTTCCCGGCTGCAAACGAACCAGCAAACGCAAACGACGCACACATTCCCGCGCCGCCAGCGGTTGCCCAAAACCCGCCTCCTGAATCAGCGTGCGCAAATGCGGGTCCGTGCCGGCAAACACCTCAGCCGCCCGCACCCAATCCCGGCCGGTCATCTGCTCAATCGGGGTATTTACCGCGCGCCACTTCAGCACCGCCAGCCCCCCGTCCACATTGCCGTCCTTCGCCAGAACCTCTTGCGCCATCTCCGCCCACTCCTGAGTGGCCTCCGGCACCCCCGCCTCCGCGCCGGCGCGCAAAACGCCCAGCCAATCGTCCGCCACGGCGGGGCTTTGCTCCAGCAGCGTCAATACACGCATTTCCAATTCGTTGCGAACGCTCGACTCACTCATGCTCGGTCTTTTCTGAAATAGGCGGTGAAAGCCGCACAAAAACACATCGCCGCCTCAAATGCAAGCCAAGCGCAAATCCCTCCCCGTTTCTTTTTTGTCCCCCTAATCCTTAGCGACCCGGGGAAAAGCTCACCCTACGGGTGAAATTGGACTCGCCTCTTGCTATAC
>FZPS01000195.1_pt51 | contig 31925 bp, 37 predicted proteins | sample 1817821 | NCBI WGS metagenome assembly FZPS01 (sample SAMEA104158645, study PRJEB21678) | metagenome | place: Germany | collected 2015-04-21
GTTCCCGTAGCACTCGAAAGGGGACTGAGGTTTGCCATAAGAGAAGGCGGTCGTACGGTAGGTGCCGGCGTAGTGACCGAGATACTTGAGTAATCCCCTTAAGGTGAAAGGGGGGACGTGGAATGGCCGATGTAGTGGGATTGGAGTGCACCGAGTGCAAGCGCAGAAATTACGTTACGACAGTGAATAAGAAAAAACAACCAAAGAAACTTGAAAAGAAAAAATATTGCCGTTGGTGTAATAAACACACCTTGCACAAAGAAACAAAGTAGGATAAAATAGTCTAGCGAGCAGGTCCGTAGCTCGAATTGGCAGAGCACCGGACTCCAAATCCGGGGGTTGCAGGTTCGAGTCCTGCCGGGCCTGCCAGAATTTTAAGATTACAGATGTAACTGGAATTGTTTATCGATGCCTTTTTGCAATCACGCAAATACGCATAAAAACTCTACTCAAATAGTGCATGGCAGTACATGAACAAGTAGTTTGTTACACTCCTACCTTTCACTCCCTTGTCGCCGGCAGAGGCGCAGGGGAGTGTTTTTATGGCTGTTATACCTTTGAGGAGATAGCCACCTTTAGCAGGTTTTGTAATACACTCTGGCAAGTTTTCCAACCTGGAAACCTTCATCAACTAGGGCCTGCAAAAGGGATCATCAAGGATCTTGTTAGCTTATTTCTGCTTTCCTGCGTAGTATAGTCTGGTCAAGCACGTCACAGCGAGGCTGAATAGAAATCAAGAGAATAAAAAATATAATGATTAAACATGACCATAAATAACCTCCTTGACCAGGCGTATATTCTACATTTAAAATAAAATATGAACCTTTCGCGTTGGCTTCATAACCTTCTGTGTTTTTTAGGCTTGACATTGACTTTTAAAATGCGGGCATGGTAATATACGCTAGCAACCCGAAGTGTGGACTCCATTGCTGAGGCAGGTAATATAGTGTGGGTGGTTGTGCCCCAAGAATGTGCGGGGAAGAGCCAGCTTTGTTATAATCTATGTAGTGGCTTTGGGACTGAAAAATATGGGGGTTGCAGGTTCGAGTTCATAGGAGGCAAAAGGCTTGGATAAGATTTTTAGTTTTTTGAGAGAAGCGCGAGCAGAGCTAAAAAGAGTTACATGGCCAAACAAAAAGCAGGTTTGGATTTCTACACTGCTGGTCATAGTGGTAACTTTGTTGGTTTCAGCATATTTGGGAGTTCTCGATTTGATATTTACTGCGGTTTTCTCAAAAATCGTGGGTTAGTAAATCTTTTTAGAGTAAAGTTTTTCGAATCCATAGATAAAAATAATTTAAACAGGATTTTTATATTCCTTGAATAGCGTTGACAACTTGGGAAGTATCAATCAATTGACTAGGGGGGTGAGGGGGCCCAAATGGCCCCCTTTTCGGTGATGATTGACAAGAACGAGCGTCGTTGGTATGTTGTTCAAACGTACGCAGGATATGAAAATAAGGTAAAAGCCAATTTAGAGCAGCGTATAGCTACAATGGGCATGGAGGATAAAATCTTCCGAGTCCTCGTGCCGATAGAGGAACGAGTTTACGTTAAGGACGGAAAGCAAAAGAGAGTGAAAAGAAAAGTCTTTCCGGGGTATATACTTGTGGAAATGATCCTTGACGACCAATCCTGGTATGTAGTGAGACACACTCCTGGCGTCATGGGTTTCGTGGGTGCTGGTAATAACCCCATTCCTTTATCCGAACGGGAAGTCCAGGATATCTTTGCGAAGATTGGCAAAGAACAGATGAAGCCAAAGTTGGAAATCGATCTCAAGCCAGGGGATGTGGTTCGCGTTAGAAGCGGACCCTTCGAGGGGCAAGTCGGCACGGTAGTAGAGGTTATTCCGGAGAAGGGAAAGATCAAATTTTCAGTGACACTTTTTGGACGAGAAACTATAGTTGAAGCCGATTACAGCGATTTAACAAAAATATAAGGGCGTTCAAGCTACACGGGAGGGAAAACTATATGGCTAAGAAGGTAATAGCACAGATAAAACTACAATTGCCGGCAGGCAAAGCAACGCCAGCGCCGCCTGTGGGCCCAGCACTTGGCCAACATGGCGTAAATATTATGGAGTTCTGCAAACAATTTAACGCAAAGACCGCAGATAATGCGGGCATGATAATTCCAGTGGTGCTAACTGTTTATGCGGATAGAAGCTTTACTTTTGAGCTTAAAACACCTCCAGCCAGCATATTGCTCAAAAAGGCCGCGGGTATCGAAAAAGGTTCTGGTGAGCCAAACAGAGATAAGGTTGGCAAGGTTACCAGAGAGCAATTAAAAGAGATAGCTAAAATCAAAATGCAGGATTTAAATGCTAATGACATAGAAGCAGCTATGCGAATGATCGAAGGCACTGCCCGATCTATGGGCATAGAAGTCGTGGGTTAGTGTATATCATGTGGCAGGGGCAACCCGTTACAGACCACAAGGAGGAATAGAAAATGGCAAAGAAATCAAAACGTTATTTAGCAATGCTCGAAAAGGTTGATAAGACGAAACTTTACGGTCTTCGCGAAGCCATTGAGCTTTTAAAAGAACTGCCAACCGCAAAGTTTGATGAGACAGTGGAAATGCATATTCGTTTGAACGTAGATCCTCGTCATGCCGATCAGCAGGTGAGGGGCACCATCACCTTGCCTCATGGCACTGGTCAGGAAAAAAGGGTTCTTGTCATAGCATCGGGCGAGAAGATGAAGGAAGCCGAAGAGGCAGGAGCTGATTATGTTGGCGGAGAGGACATGGTGCAGAAGATCGAAGGGGGATGGTTGGATTTCGATGCCGTAATAGCCACCCCTGATATGATGCGCGTTGTAGGGCGTCTTGGGCGCATTCTAGGTCCTCGCGGCCTCATGCCAAGCGCAAAAACTGGCACAGTTACATTCGATGTGGCTGAGGCCATTAAAGAAATCAAGGCGGGACGTATTGAGTATCGCGTCGACAGATACGGTATAATTCACGTAGTGATCGGCAAGATGAGCTTCGCGCCTGATATGTTGTTTGATAATGCTAAAGCTTTATTGCGCGCTGTATTGCGTGCGCGCCCTGCGGCTGTTAAGGGACGGTACGTGCGGAGCATTGCCATAGCGCCGACCATGGGCGTTGGGATCAAGATAGATCCGATACGAGCTCAAAAAGAAATCGTTGAAGAGTAAAAAATAATAAAAGCAGCAAAGGGTTGTTTGTGTGATGCTTTTGATGTCTAGAGCGAATTCTTTTTTGCTTTAGCCTTCTTTGTTTTTTAGTTTTGACGTAAACTTAAAAAGTCATACTTGAAGAAAATGCCATAGATTAATAAAATTAATTCTGTCATTGGGCTTAAGACAGCGGGTGAAAAACTTAAATGGTTTCATGACCAGCCCGCCGAGGCCAGGAGAGTGTTTTTGTATTGGTGATAAAGCTCCTGGGTTTTGCCCAGGAGCTTTATTTTTTAAAAAAGGAGGTGAAGGAATGCCTTCAAAAGCTAATATTCAAGAATTGCAGAAATTGATCGAGACGCTTCAAGGAGCACAGGCAGTATTTTTTAGCGAGTATAAGGGATTAACAGTCGAGCAAATAGGAGAATTAAGGTCCAAAGTTAGGGAAGCAAAGGGCATCATGAGGGTGGCCAAGAATACGCTTTTCGGTTTGGCTCTTAAGGAAGTAGGATTGTCTGTTCCTGAAGAGGTGCTTTCTGGGCCCAACGTTTTTACGGTGGCATACGGAGATCCTGTCGAAGTAGCTAAGGTACTAGCTAATTATGTTAAAGCGACAAGAGGCGAAGCCTTAAAGTTAAAAGGAGCTCTGTTGGACAAGAGATTTATAGATGCCGGAGAGGTAAATACTCTTGCTACGTTGCCAACTAGGGATGTCTTGTTGGCCCAAGTGTTTAGTGCCATGGAAGCGCCAGTGCGGGGATTGGTTACGGTTTTGTCTGGAACTTTACGTGGTTTGGTAACGTGCTTGGACCAAATAGCAAAAGAAAAAGAGAAGCAAGCAGCGTAAAGGGTTCGACCAACTGTAAATGGAATTCAATATTTATAGTGTTACATACCTAAAAGGGAGGAATCAAACAATGACCAAAGAGGAAATCATTAAGGCGATAGAGGAAATGTCGGTTCTTGAACTATCGGAGTTAGTTAAGGCCTTAGAAGAGCGGTTTGGTGTATCCGCCGCGGCTCCTGTGGCCATGATGGCTGCAGCTCCTGCAGCAGGGGCTCCTGAGGTGGCCGAGGAAGAGGAAAAGACTGAATTCGACGTAGTCTTAAAATCTGTTGGCGCGAGCAAGATAAATGTAATCAAAGTTGTTCGCGAAATTACGAGCTTAGGCTTAAAGGAAGCAAAGGAGTTGGTTGACAGCGCTCCAAAACCTGTGAAGGAAGGAGTTTCCAAGGAGGAAGCCGAGGAAATCAAGAAGAAATTGGAAGAAGCAGGCGCTGAGGTAGAAATAAAGTAACTTGCAAACGAAGGGTGTGGGGTGAATTAAACTTCATCTCACGCCCCTATATTTTATTTAGAGGCAGCATACTTTGATTAAGTTACCGCATAACGCAAAAGAGGCAATAAAATTACAAAACGAGTTGCGCAGCTTCGTAAGAATAAGGGATTATCCCAATATCGCTCAAATAAGGTTCATTGGCGGTGTCGATGTTGCTTACTTTAGTCGAAAGATGACTAGCGCATATGCAGTTGCGATCATTTGGGATCGATTTTCTGGCGAAGTCATAGAAAGCGCATATGCTGAAAGAAATGTCACCTTCCCTTACATACCTGGCCTGCTTTCTTTCAGAGAACTTCCCGTTATAATAGATGCTTACGATAAACTGTCCCTTAAAGCAGACATTTGGATGATAGACGGTGCAGGTGTTGCTCATCCGCGAGGGCTAGGCATTGCGTCACATTTTGGGGTTGTTTTGGATCTGCCCTCGATAGGAGTCGCTAAAAGTCGTCTTGTAGGAAATCACCTTCATGTTCCACGAAACAAGGGATCGTGGGTGCCCTTGTGGCAGGATAAAAAAGTGATAGGACATGTCGTTCGAACGAGAAGCAAAGTTAGGCCTCTTTATGTAAGCCCAGGGCATAAGATCTCCGTTAGACAGGCAACTGAGCTGGTTTTAGTTTGTTGTACGCGTTATCGGTTGCCAGAACCTACGCGTTTGGCACATCATTTGGTGACTCGTCGTGCTCATTCACTTTAGTCTTTCCTAGTGAGTTTGATGATCTCTTCGTCCTCATAAGCTCTGCTCGCGGTGGCCCGCGTATCAAAGGCGTACTTTCCCTTGTAGGCTTGCACTTCGCCTTCTAGCTTGTGAAAGACCAATTGAGCTATGCGAGTTCCCGGATATAAGGATATGGGAACCTCGCCTTCGTTGACTAACTCAAGTGTTATGACTCCTTGAAATCCCGGGTCAACGAATGTTGCCGTGGCGATTACAAGTCCTGCTCTTCCCCACGAGGATCTGCCTATGACATAGGCCATCACGTTTCGAGGCAGACGTAAGAACTCCAAGGTTGAACTTAAGACGAACTGCCCGGGATGCAATATGAAAGCCTGACCGTATTCTCGCCTTATACGATCGTAGTAATCGACCCAAGCGGTGTCGTTAAAAGCGTCCTTTACATCCATAACGGGTATTTGGCCCTTGCGAAACAGTACAAAGTCTTGCCCGAGCCTTACGTCCAGGGAAGCCCTTCCTATCTGACGATTTAAATCCAACAAGGGCATGACTACTAAGTCGCCCCTATCCAGCATGCTTCTTATTTCGTTTGAACCTAATGCGTTCGTCATGTTTTGTCAGCTCCTTTTTAAACCTTACGAGCTCCGATATTTGGATAAAAATAAGCTCCCATCGCAAGCGAAAGCTATTAACCTCTCCAAAGAAGCCATTCCCTCGAAGGAGGCGCCCTTATGGATTTCGAAAGAGGCTACTATGGAGCCCGCGATGAGAATGCTGATTATCTCTAGGGGATCGTCTTTTATTTGGCTAGGTGGTATGTTTTCAAGCAGTAAAGCAGTTGCGTGACATATTTCGTCCCACTTCCAATCCCAGGCTTTCGGAGAAACTTCGCTTTTTCGTGAAGATCTTGCTATTTCTTCAATCCAATCCTTCAGCTCTCTTGGCCAATCAATATCTTTTGCTTGCTTCCAGTCAAACATATCATAGTTAGAGGTCATGATAGAAATACCAGGAGCAAAGATTAGGGCAAAACGGTCGGAAAGCTCCTGATTGTACATGGTCCACGCTTTATCTAAATGCGTTGAAAAAAACTGAAGGTTTAGTGGCGAGTCCTGTTCTTCCGCGTAAAAGGGAAGTAAATAACATTCGCAAGGTTGCTTCCACCATGGCAGATATTTTTGAATGTCGCTAGTGGCAAGATGTTCGGTTATAAAGGGTATGACGAGACATTTAATCGGTGGGCCGTACAGATCTAGTAACTTGTTTGGCCATTCTGGCGCGCCGTAATTTATCCCTAAAATTATTTTATCAATAAGGGATAAGCCATTTGCTATATTATCAATGGATCCAATTGCATTCATTTCTATATCCTTTAAGTTGTCATATATGGTTTTAAGGATTTTCCTGCTCCTTGACGGAATGGAGGGTTTCTCCAAGGCATTGTTGAGTTTCTTTAACGTGTAAAAAATGTGCCATCGAAGATTGATTTCGTCATTATTTACGCATTTCATATGAAAATCTCCCTTCACTTAGAGTAAAATACATTTTATTAAGGGACTAGCTTACGCATATATATCATAACAAAGGAAAGGTGGAATTTTGCCTTGTCGATAAATCTTGTTAGCCAGATCTTTGCTGGCGGTGAGTTTTTAATATTGGACGGAGCCATGGGGACGATGTTGGCAGATAAAGGGTGGAGGCCTCCCCTATTGCCTGAAGAGATGAATGTGACTGCTCCAGATGTAGTAATGTGCATTCACAGGGAATATCTAAATTCGGGGGCAAACATAATCGAGACGAACTCTTTTGGTTCCAACCCAATTAAATTGGCTTACAGAGGCCTTGAAGGAAAGACCCACCAGATAAATGAGCAGGCCGCTCGTATAGCAAGGCGCGTCGCCGACCGATACGGAGCTTTCGTCGCCGGCTCGATGGGTCCGTTGGGAGAATTGATAAAGCCCCTCGGAAAGTTGACCTTCGAGGAGGCTTATGAAGCTTATAAAGAACAAGCTCTTGGACTCAAAAATGGCGGGGTGGATTTTTTTCTCATAGAGACGCAGATGGACATCAAGGAGGCAAAGGCCGCAGTCTTAGCCGTGAAAGACATTGCTCCTGAAATTCCTTTTGTGGTTTCTTTTACTTTTGAGCGAAATGGTCGGACCATCACCGGAAGTTCGCCCGAGATAGTTGCTCACTGGGCACGTCTTGTTGGAGCAAGCGCAGTGGGTGTAAATTGCAGCTTTGGGCCGGATCTTGCAGAAGGTATAGTAAAGGGCCTTTACAGTAACGGGGGGATTCCAATTTTTGCCTACCTTAACGCGGGCTCCCCTGGTGGCAAAAATTTTAACCCAGAGGAGTTTGCAAAAGAAACCTTAAAATTAGCTAAAGTCGGAGCTTGCATCGTTGGAGGTTGCTGTGGCACTACGCCCGAACACATCGCTTATCTAAAAGAAATTACTTCTGGTTTAAAACCCCTTTGGCCAATCGAGATTAAAAAGGCGGCATTGGCCAGCAGAAGTCGATTGGTTTTGGCGGGTAACGATGAACCTATAGTCGTCGTTGGCGAGAGAATAAACGTATCCAGGAAGTCACCCATGAGAGATGAGGTGGCTCAATATAAATGGGATGCCTTATCAGAGGAAGCGAGAAGGCAAAGCGAATCGGGAGCCAGCGTGATTGATATAAATGTGAGCCTCCCAAATATAGATAGAAAAAAGGCCATGCGTGAGGCTATTGAGGTCGTAGAAAACGCTTGCACGCTTCCAATATCAATAGATGCCGATGAACCAGAGGTGCTCGAGGAGGGTTTAATTCACGTATCGGGCATACCGCTCATTAATTCTGTCACTGCAGAAAGGCAGAAGTTGGCGAGGGGAATGAAGCTTGCAAAAAGATACGGAGCTTGCCTCGTTGTGCTCACGATTGATGAAGAAGGCATAGCGACAACCCCGGAAGAGAGGATAAGGGTGGCCGAGAGGGTTGGCTTAACGGCCGATGAGTTAAACTTCCCAAGAAACAGGATATTTGTAGATCCGCTGACGATGTCGATTGCTGCTGACGCGAGAGCGGGTATCGTGACGTTGGAAGTCTTAAGAGCGCTTAAAAAGCTTGAACTTTTTACGATAATGGGCGTTAGCAACGTATCTCACGGCCTGCCTGAAAGATCTCTTTTAAACAAGACATTTCTTGTCATGGCAGCCGGGGCGGGCTTGGATGCCGTGATCGCTGATCCAATGGATGAAGGTTTTTATCCTTTAATGAAGGCATGCAACCTACTGACGGGACGAGACGAAAGGGCCTCTCGCTTTATAACGTGGGCGAACTCTTTAAAGGTAAAAGAGAAAAAAGCTATCTCAAAGACAGAAGAACGTATACTTGGCCCGATTGAGCAAATGCAGAAGTTGATTGTCCAGGGCGACAAAGGCAGCGTTTTGGATAAAGCACAAAGGTTTTTGGCTGATGGGGTTGACCCTTTAAGCCTGATAAACGACGTCGTGCTTCCGGCATTAGAGGAAGTAGGCAAATTATACGAATGCGGGGAGTACTTTTTACCTCAGCTCATTTCTTCCGCTGAGGCTGCTCAAAGCGTATGTAATCTTGTAGAAAGAATGGTATTAAGTGAAGGTGGGACGCTAAAAGACAGGGGATGTATTATAATGGCCACTGTAGCTGGAGATATTCACGATATCGGGAAAAACATAGTTTCGATGGTCTTAAAAAGCCATGGCTATCGCGTCATAGATCTTGGCAAAGACGTTCCACTCAAGAGAATACTGGAGGAAGCTAAAAAAGGAGAAGCTCAAATTGTGGGGTTGTCGGCCCTGATGACTACTACAATGCGCGAGATGGAAAGGGTTATAAAAAAGATTAAGGAAGAAAACCTTCCGGTTAAAGTTATAATAGGCGGGGCAGCGGTCTCGCAAAGTTACGCGGATGACATAGGCGCAGACGGTTATGCCCAAGATGCGCTAGGCGCTGTTCGTCTGGTGGAAAAATTACTTGATCGATAGGAGGTAAAATAATTGAAAATAAAGGACATATTTGAGAAAAAGAGATTAGTTTTTTCCTTTGAGATTTTCCCGCCAAAGACCACGACGCCCTTGGAAAGAATTTACGAGACATTGGATGAATTAAAAGGGCTTCAACCCGATTTTATAAGTGTAACCTATGGAGCTGGCGGGTCAACTCGCGATAGAACCCCTCAAATAGCAATGGATGTTAAAAACAAATACGGCATAGAATCTTTGGCGCATCTGACATGCGTTGAGGCTACACGCGAAGATACGGAAAAAATTGTAAGTTTTCTGCTCGACAACGGCGTTAATAACATTTTGGCTTTAAGGGGTGACCCTCCAGAGGGAGCAAGGGATAACTTTGTCAAGGGCGACTTTGAACACGCTATCGATTTAGTTCGGTTTTTGCGGGAAAAGTATGGCGAAACCATCTCTATCGGTGGTGCTGCCTATCCTGAAGGGCATATCGAATGTGACGATCCCATCAAAGACTTGCATTTTTTGAAGCAAAAGGTCAATGCGGGAGTAGATTTCTTAATTACTCAGCTATTTTTCGATAACGAACTTTTTTATCGTTTCATGGAAAGAGCGTACATAGCAGGTATAAATGTGCCCATATCGGCGGGGATCATGCCCGTGGTGAGCAAAAATCAGATAGAAAGAATTGTAACTTTATGTGGTGCTTCGTTGCCCCAGAAATTCGTGAGGATACTTCATAGATACGCTGATGATCCACGCGCCCTGGAGGAAGCAGGCATCGCTTATGCCACGGATCAGATTGTTGACCTCATTGCCTTTGGGGTTAAGGGGATTCATCTATATACCATGAACAAGGCGCACGTGGCTCGAAGGATTACATCGAACATCTCGACCTTGCGGGAGGCGGTACCGGATCCAAAAGGAGAGAAAGTCCTTTCATGAAGATCGTTGATTGCCACGTTCATGTCTATCCCCCGGAGGTAATATCGGATTGGGAAAGGATTGCTGAAGGTGAACCTTATTTTGGCGTGCTCGCAAGGAGCAAAGTACATAAATGGGCGACAGTAGAAGATGTGATTGCCCAAATGGATGCCGACGGGATAGAACAAAGCTTTATATTTGGCTTTGCCTTTAGCGACTTGTCTTTATGCAAGTTGTGTAACGATTACGTAATATCCGCGGTAAAAAGCTATCCAGATCGCCTTAAGGGATTGGCAGTGTTGCCCCCCCTTGCTAAAGGTGCATTAAGGGAGATCGAAAGATGCAAGGAAGAAGGTCTTGTCGGAGTAGGGGAGCTTTTTCCGCAAGGGCAGGATTTCGACATTGCTGATGCCAGAGAAACCTGGAGGCTCGCTGCTGCCTGCCATGAGACGGGAATGTTTTTGCTGATCCATACGGCAGAGCCCGTTGGCCACGATTATCCCGGAAAGGGGAACGTAGGCCCGAAAGAGGCTGCCGCTTTTTGTCTTAATCATCCTGAAGTCAGGGTGATATTTGCGCATTTTGGCGGAGGACTTTGGGTGTACGAGCTCATGCCCGAGATGAAGTTAGCTTTATCTAACGCTTATTATGACACGGCGGCAGCTCCGCTTTTGTATGAGCCGGAAATTTTTAAGGCTATCGAAGCATCCGGCTTAACTCATAAATTTCTTTATGGGAGCGACTACCCGATTCTTTCCATGGCCAGGTACAAAAAACTTTTTAATCGGTTTGAAGGAAATGAAAGTTTTTTCAAGTCCATCTTTTTCGATAACTTCAAAAAGTTTTGTGCCCTTTGATGGACTTTCGATAAAAAGATGGTATCATTAGGCAACACATGCTAAAGGGTATTTAAAAACTCTTATCCAGAGCGGCGGAGGGACTGGCCCTGCGAAGCCCGGCAACCTGCCCTTATTTGGGGCGTGGTGCTAACACCTGCAGCCGAAAGGTTGAATGATAAGAGGGATGAATAAAAAGCCTTTTTCCCTCTTAGGGGAGAAGGCTTTTTGATTAATCTGCAGTTAAAAACAAAAGGAGGTCAATGTATTGAAGAGAAATCCCAAAGGGTTTTCGACAAGAGCACTTCATGCAGGATGGGATCATGATCCAACCACAGGAGCTTTTGGGCTTCCGATTTATTTGACGGCCGGGTACAAATTTAATTCGGTAGAAGATGCCTCTTCGCTTTTTGAACTTGAAAAAGAAGGATTTACATACTCGCGAATCGCTAACCCAACCGTTGCTGTTTTTGAAAGCGTCATATCCGATTTAGAAGGTGGAGTGGCTGCTGTGGCCACTTCTTCGGGACAAGCGGCGTTCAATCAACTTTTGGCATTGATATGCAAAAGCGGGGATCACGTCATAGTAGGGCGTAAAGTTTACGGAGGCACACTTACGCTGCTTTTAAACTGCATGACCAGATTTAATGTGGAAGTAAGCGTTATAGATACTGACGACCCGGGGGAAGTTGAAAATGCCATCAGGTCCACGACACGTTGTATCATTACCGAGAGCGTCGGTAATCCTGGTTTAAATGTGGCACCCCTGGAAGAGATTGCGGCCATTGCTAGAGATAGGGAAGTCTTGTTTGTTGTGGATAACACCTTTTTATCGCCGGTTTTGTGTCAGCCCTTTAAGTGGGGTGCAAACGTGGTCGTTCATTCGGCAACTAAATATTTAAGTGGCTTTGGCAATATCATTGGTGGAGTCGTAGTTGACGGAGGCAACATGGATTGGTTTGCCTCTGGGAAGTGGACTGAGTTTACGAAACCTGATGCGGCTTATCACGGAGTGGTTTTTGCGGAGCGATTTGCCAACCAGGCCTTGGCTGCCAAGATGCGTGCCTGCAGCCTCAGGGACTTGGGAGGCTGTATGTCGCCTTTTGAAGCCTACCTTTTGTGGATGGGCATGGGAACTTTGTCTTTGAGAATGAAAAGACATAGCGAAAACGCGCTTGCAGTGGCACAATTTCTTGAAGAACATAGGGAGGTAGCCTGGGTTTCGTATCCAGGGCTGAAAAGCCATCCTCATCACGAAAGGGCAAATAAATACTTTCAGAATGGCTTTGGAGGGATGGTTGCTTTCTGCTTGAAAGGAGGCCTTGAGGCGGGGAAGAAATTTTTGAATAACCTGGATCTTTTTTCAATAGTTGCTAACCTGGGGGATGCCAGGAGCATGGCCATACACCCAGCCTCAACCACTCACAGCCAACTGACCAAGGAGGAACTAAAGGAAGCTGGCATAGAAGAGGGGTTGGTGCGATTGAGCATCGGTCTCGAGGACATAGAAGACATTATAGAGGATTTGACTCATGCTTTAAATTCAATTTAAAAAAGAAAGCGGGTAAAGTTATCAGTGTTAAGCGGGGTTCTTAAAGAAACTATAGGAGCTATAGAAATTCCCGAATTGCGCTTAGAGTCGGGCAAGGTTTTAAAAAAGGTGAAACAGGTTTATGCCATGTACGGCTCCTTAGATGCAGGCGGGATTGTATTGGTGTGCCATGCCCTCACTGGGAGCCATCATGCGGCTGGTCCGAATATTCCGGGGTTGCCTGAAGCCTGGTGGGATCCTCTTATAGGACCTGGAAAGGCCATCGATACCAATAAATTTTGCGTTATTTGTTTTAATATGCTGGGTAGCCCCTATGGCAGCACTTCCCCGACTACTCTTTGCGAAGACGGACGACCTTATGGCATGCGTTTTCCACTCATATCGGTGAGAGATATGGTAAGAGCGCAATACGAAGCGCTTAAACTCATGGAGATAAAGGAGCTTGAGTGCGTCGTTGGCGGATCTTTAGGTGGAATGCAGGCCTTGGAATGGGCTGTAAGTTTTCCAGAAATGGTGAGAAGGGCCATAGTCATTGCTGCTCCAGCCTTTACTTACCCGCAGGCAATAGCGCTCAATGAAGTACAGCGTCAGGCCATTATGGCCGATCCTCAATGGAAAGGCGGAGATTACTACGGATCAACGCCTCCCGAAAGAGGGCTTGCCATAGCTAGGATGCTTGCCATGATCACTTACAGGAGTGAAGAGAGCTTTGCAAAAAGATACATGAGAGAACTTGCCTTCGGCGCTCCATGGGAGTGGAACGGCAAGTTTAAGATTGAGACCTACATACATCATCATGGCGAAAAACTGGTACAGAGGTTTGATGCTAATTGTTATTTATACTTGACCAGGGCTATGGATTTGCACGATATTGGAGAAGGAAGGGGAGGCGTGAGGGACGCGCTTTCCAGGTTCAAGGGTCATCTTTTGGCCGTAGGCATATCAAGTGACTTGCTCTTTCCAAACTGGCAAGTCGAAAAAATAGCACTTGAGGCAAGAGAAGCAGGTGTGTCAGCTTGCTACGATGAAATCGAAAGCGATAACGGCCATGATGCCTTTTTAATAGACATTGATCAGCTTGACGAGATGATTCGAGGTTTTTGGAGAAAAAACTGAGTCCTAGTTAGCGTTAAATTGGTTCTAGAAGGCTTTATTTCAAATAATGCGGAAAATTTCTAGGGGTAAGAGCTCAAGCATAATCTTTCTGATATTGACAGAATTGATTGGTCGTGGTTATACTAATACGAGCCAAGGGCGGATAGCTCAGCGGAAGAGCACCTGCCTTACACGCAGGGGGTCATAGGTTCGAACCCTATTCCGCCCACCATGAAGTAGTTTCAAGCGGGGCTGTAGCTCAGCCGGTTAGAGCGCTGGCCTGTCACGTCAGAGGCCGCGGGTTCGAGTCCCGTCAGCCCCGCCAGTTAATGAGGTGGCGAGAGGCGAGATAGCTCAGTAGGTAGAGCAGCGGACTGAAAATCCGCGTGTCCCCAGTTCGATTCTGGGTCTCGCCACCATTAAAGAGTTAGAAATTGCGGAAGTAGCTCAGCGGTAGAGCATCACCTTGCCAAGGTGGGGGTCGCGGGTTCAAATCCCGTCTTCCGCTCCAGAGATTTCGGCGGCATAGCCAAGTGGTAAGGCAGGGGACTGCAAATCCCTTATTCCCCGGTTCGAATCCGGGTGCCGCCTCCAGATATAAACCTTACTCCGGCGTAGCTCAACCGGCAGAGCGGGTGGCTGTTAACCACTAGGTTGCAGGTTCGAGTCCTGCCGCCGGAGCCATTTTTTATCTCAAATAAAGTGTCTGCCATAAAGAAGCGGTCATGTCAGGTGGCTTGCGTATTCCAAAATAAAAATTAAAACCTCGTGAAACAAAAACACGAGGTTTTAATTTTTTACGACCCTTAAAAGCATCGGAAACGCCGGTTATATAAAAGCCTATGACATGGACGTTGCTTCAAAGATTTTGTTACAATGAGTTGTAAGTCCAAGATGAGGAGGTGGGGTAATGAAAAAAGGATTAGTGGGCCTTACTTTAATACTGGTGCTTTTATGTGTTTTGGGCGCTACCTCCGCTGATGCCACGACGGTCAAAATGTCTTATAACGGGCCAGCCGATGAAGTGAACAACGCAGTACATTATTATGCGGTGAACTTCAAAAAAATGGTGGAAGAAGGCACTAAGGGAAAAATTCACATCCAGCTCTATCCTGATAGTCAGCTTGGCAACGAAGAGGAACGCATGGAACTTTTAATGAAAAGCGGACTCAACCAGCCGATCATCAACGTCGCTTCCTATGCTGGAATGGCTCCTGTTCTCCCCGAACTTTACGCAGCATCGATACCTTTTATGTTCGATAGTTACGAGGCAGCGCACATATTTTTCGATACTGGCAGCTATTGGACCAAACTTAAAGATGAATTCAAGAAACGAACTGGAGCAGTCTTACTTGAAGCGGTTGAGGAGGGAGGATTCCTTGCCTTTACAAATTCTAAACGTGAAATAAGGCATCCAAAGGATTTTAAAGGTCTGAAATTTAGGGCCATGGATGAAGGCCAGGTGACACTCTACAAAGCCTTTGGGGCCAGCGGCATTCCTATTCCATGGACGGAGCTTTACATGGCACTTAAGACAGGTGTGGTGGACGGACAGATGAACCCTGCTACCTATATCATCATCGGAAGTCTTTATGAAGTTCAAAAATATATGACGTTAGCTAATATCCAATATTCCGATCAATTTTTGGTGATAAATGGCGATTTATTTGACGAATTCCCTGAGGAAGACAGAGAAGTTATCGTTAAAGCGGCTTATCAGGCAAATGTTGCCACTCGCCAAATGGTCGAAGCTCAAGATGCAGAGCAGATCAAGTTTTTGGAGGGCAAGGGCATGCAGGCTTATACGCCTAATGCCCAGGAGATGAACGCCTTCAGGGAAATTGGACAGTCAGCTTACGTTGAGTGGCTAAAATCAAAAGTGGGAAAAGATTGGCTCGACATGGCATTGAATGATGCCAAAATTGCTAATGAAAAGGCCAAGTAACGATGCCAAAAGGTTTTTGCGATAAGGTGGTATATGAGATAGAGCGAGGATGTGCCCTTATATCGTGCTCGTTCTTATCTTTGAACATATGCGACATATTGATTGGCGTTTTTTCGAGGTACTTTTTTCACACTTCATTTATATGGACAGAGGAATTGGCCCGTTATTCTTTGATATGGATGGTAATGGTGGGGGCTAGCTGCGCCCACGTCAGGGGCGACATGATGGCCATTGATTTCGTAATGCCAAAGTTCCCCCCTTTTTTGCAGCGATTGTGCAGTATGTTGAGAGCTATCATAGGCATCGTGGTTTTAGGACTAATGATTTACCTGGGAACGGTAAATGCTTTGGGGAATTGGAAAGTGCGGACTATGGGCATGGGAATTCCCAAGACGATTCCGCTTCTTTCGCTTCCCGTGGGATTAGGCGTTTTGTTCATTGAATTTGTTCTTTATCGAGATAAGAGGGGAATTGAACAATGAGCCTTTTGATGCTGTTGCTCTTGTTTTTTGGGTTGATGATCATAGGGCTTCCCCTCTATCTTGCGCTTCTTTCCGTTGCCTTTCTGGGCGTTATGGTGCTGGGCGACATTTCCCTTCTTAGAGCAGTAAGTCAGCAGTTTTTTGGTGGCATGGATTCTTTTACTTTAATGGCCATCCCATTTTTTGTATTGACTGGGTCGTTAATGAACATGTCCGGATTAACCGACAGGCTTATTATTTTTTCCAAGCTTTTAGTAGGTTCAATACGTGGAGGATTGGGATATGTCAACATTGTCGGGGGTATAATATTAGCCGGGGTTAACGGTTCAGCTGCGGCCGATGCTTCGGCCCTTTCGTCGATTCTTATCCCGGCGATGAAAAAGGAAGGATACAACCCAGGATATGCAGCGGGCTTAACGGCCGCGAGTTCCTTGATAGGCCCCATAATACCTCCTTCAATATTTATGATCATCTATGCTTCCATGACCAACACCTCGATCGGAGGATTATTCGCGGCGGGAATAATACCTGGACTAGTTCTTGGTTTAGCCTATGCAGTGATGAATTATTTCTATGCCGCGATATATAGGGCTCCTGTTTCTAGCAGCGAGGAAAGGTTAAAAATAAAGGAGACGTTGATATATTCAATACCGGCCTTGATAGCGCCTATGATCATAATCGGGGGAATTGTAACTGGCGTGGTGACTCCCACCGAGTCAGGGGCTTTGGCTGTTGCCTATTGCCTGTTGATTGGGTTATTTTATACAAAAAAGCTTGACAAAAGGGGAATTTTCGCTGCCTTGTACGAGACTGTCCGTACAACCAGTTCAATTTTTCTCATCATGGGTGCTGCTCAGGCGGTTGGGTGGCTGTTAAAATGGGAGAGGATACCACAACGTTTCGCCGAATTGTTGGCAGGAGCGGGCCTTGTGTCCAGTCCTGTTTTGCTCATGTTGACCTTTACCGGGATAATATTTATCGTTGGATGCTTCATGGAAGAAGTGGCGACTTTGACGTTGCTCACCCCCATTTTTTATCCGCTGGCAGTGCAGGCTGGCATTGATCCGCTTCATTTTGGAATTGTTATGACGTTGAACGTAACCATTGCTTTGGTTACACCCCCAATGGGTGCGTGTAATTACATAGTATCAGCGGTCGGTAAAGTGCCCTTAGGGGAAGTTTTAAAGTTCGTATGGCCTTTCATAGCGGTGTCCCTCGTGGTAGTTGTAATAATAATTTTATGTCCCTTCGTTGTAACTTTTGTACCTCGCGTTTTGGGGTTGTGAAGAAAGGTTCTGCTGGCAGAGGCATATTTTCGGTTAACTGAAAAAATTGCGTCTCTTCCTTCGTTGTGTCTGTTATGATGATAAAAACAGGTTCGTATTTATGTCTCAGATCGGAGTTGAATGGACTATCAAGAAAATGAAAAAGGTGACAATTTACACTGATGGAGCATGTTTGGGCAATCCCGGTCCGGGAGGATATGGCGTCGTGTTGCTTTACAACGGCCACAGAAAGGAGATATCGGGTGGCTTTAGGCTCACGACCAACAACAGGATGGAGATATACGCGGCTATAGCGGGATTAAGCGCGCTGAATTGCAGTTGCGAAGTGATTCTTTATACGGATTCAAGGTACCTTGCCGATGCCATGAACAAAGGGTGGGTAAAGCGATGGAAGGCAAAAGGTTGGATGCGTAATAAAAAGGAAAAGGCATTGAACGTGGATTTGTGGGAAAAATTGCTGGAGTTGTGCGATAGGCACGTAGTTAAGTTTGTATGGATTCGGGGTCACGATGGCAATCCGGAAAACGAACGTTGTGATGAACTTTCGACGTTAGCGGCAAGACAAAAAGATTTGCCCATAGATGAAGGCTATGAAAGAACATTGAATTTTCATGAATAAACTTATTTACTTATAAAGCAGCAAAGTGCGGGTATGAGATTTTGCGCTGATAACAGGCTCGAATTGCTTTTATTTCCAGTTTCATTGAAACTTAGGCAAGTTGTACATCGCTTGATGTGGTATTATGTGTTGCCTTTCAAGCAAGTTTGTTTGCTTGACTATGGGGCTAAGAGTAGTAAGATATTTTATAGAAAATTAAATATATCGCCAGGGGGTGCTCCGATAAGAATCGGGGCTGAGAAAATACTCCTAGAACTTGATCCAGGTAATGCTGGCGGAGGAATTGGCGAGCCAAAGAAGTTTAAATAGAAATTAAAGTTGCTGGTTGAAACTTTGATGCCGCCAAAAGGGCGGTTTTTTTATTGCCTCGACTCTCGCTGTTTCCCCGCCGAAATTTCACAAAATTCTTAAGGGGGTTGCGCGGTAATGAAGTTGGACGAATTAATAATAACCAAAGCTATAGTTGATAGGTATTTCAGAAAGCTGACGGAACATCTTGATCTAGATGTGGCCGTCGTAGGCGGAGGGCCATCGGGTTTGGTTGCTGCTTATAAATTGGCCAAAGCCGGCAAAAAGGTAGTCATTTACGAGCGCAGACTCAGCGTAGGAGGTGGTATGTGGGGAGGCGGAATGCTTTTTAACGAAATAGTTATACAAGAAGAGGCAAAACAAATTTTGGACGAGCTCGAGGTGAGGGCTTTTCCCTATGAAGTGGAGGGTTATTACACCGCTGATTCCGTAGAAGCGGTGAGCACTATCACCAGTAAAACCGTCAAAGCAGGAGCGGTGATATTTAACGGGATTAGCGTGGAGGACGTTGTAGTCCACGACGAAGGTCGCATACAAGGGCTTGTAGTAAATTGGACGGCCATTGAAATGTCAGGGCTCCACGTCGACCCTTTATCGGTTCGTTGTAAGTATGTTATAGACGCTACCGGGCATGATGCGGAGGTTGTTAAAGTTGTGGCTCGCAAAATGCCCGGAAAATTGCTGACTGCCACCGGTAATGTGGAGGGAGAAAAATTTATGTCAGCGGACAAGGCCGAAAAATTGACCATAGAAAACACTCGCGAAGTTTTCCCCGGACTTTATGTAGCTGGGATGGCGGCTAACGCTACATTTGGGGGCCCGAGAATGGGGCCAATCTTCGGGGGGATGCTTCTTTCAGGTGTGAAAGTAGCAAGAGATATTGTGGAAAGGCTGTGAGTCGAAAAAATACTAACCGCTAAATTTGGGGCAAGTCCAAGGTGCATTTGGAGCTTGCCCTTGAATTTTTTTGCTATTAGCATGATCAACCAATTGGCAGAATTGTCATGTTGTGGTAAATTTAAATTAATAAAAGATTGCATTGGAGGTGTCAAAGATGTTGGATATCGACCAATTGCTTTCGGTGGGAACGGAAAGGGTTGTTAAAAAGACCGTAACCGTAGAGGATACCGTGGGGAACTCTTCGCTTTACCTCGAACAATTTTTATCGACTTCGGCTTGTATAAATATGATTGTGCGAATGGCTACGGAGATGGTAGATGGGGCTCTGCCTCAAGGTTTTATCTCGGTTGGTTATCACACCGAGATAACCCATGAAGAGCCCACGATGATGGGGGCAGAGGTTTCATACAAAGTTACTTTAAAAGAAATAAACGGCAATAGGTTAATCTTCGATTTTGAGATAAGTGATAAAAACGGAATCGTGTGTTACGGTAAACATGTTAGGGCCATCGTCAACTATCCGAAATTGCTTGAAAAGGCGAAAGAAAGAACGGGCGCGTAAGTTCTAAAGTCCTCCTGCGTTATTTGCGACAAATCACTTATTAGAACGAGTCAAGAGAGGTGTAAGGGGGAATTGGATTTGGCGATACCTGAGGGCGAAATCATGGTCGTTGAAGGAAAAAAATTTCGAATTGAGATGAGAAGGGACAGGTGTAAGGGGTGTGAAATATGCGTTGAATTTTGTCCCAAAAAGGTGTTTGAAGCTGATGAACTTGGCCGCCCTGTTCCTGTAAGGGTTGATGATTGCATCGGATGTGGCGCATGCGAATTGCGATGCCCTGATTTTGCCATTGAAGTTAAGTCAAAAGGAGTATCGTGACGTTGACTGGTAAAATTGGATTCATACTTGGAAACGAAGCCATCGTCGAGGGAGCGTTGGTATCGGGTGCAACGTTTTTTGCGGGTTATCCCATTACACCCTCGTCCGAGATAGCAGAAAGGGCTTCCAGGAGGCTGCCGCAAGTTGGCGGTTACTATCTTCAAATGGAAGATGAGATCGCGAGCATTGCTGCCATTATAGGTGCCTCCATAGGCGGCGCTAAGGCCTTCACGGCAACCTCCGGCCCTGGTTTCTCCTTGATGCAGGAAAATATTGGGCTAGCCGTCATGGCTGAGGTCCCTTGCGTGATAATAAATGTTCAAAGGTCGGGCCCGAGCACCGGCTTGGCCACTAAACCAGCTCAGGCAGATATCATGCAAGCTCGGTGGGGACGACATGGTGATCATTCTATAATCGCTATATCACCCTCAACGGTACAGGAATGTTTCGATCTGATAATTTTTGCATTTAATGTTGCCGAGACTTACAGATGTCCTGTGCTTTTCATGGCTGACGCAACGGTAGGGCATTTGCGTGAGGGGTGTGTTCTGCGATCCAAAGATGAAGTCGAGATCATAAACAGAAAACGTCCACCTGAAGGGTTGGATGAGTATTATCCCTACAAGGCTGACGAGGATTTAGTGCCTCCTATGGCTACTCTGGGTGGACATTATTTGTCTCGATTTCATTCTTCATCGCATAACGAAAAAGGTTTGCCCACCAGTTCTCCGGAGGAGGCTAAAGATTTAATCAAAAGGCTGTACGATAAGATAGAAAAGAATAAAGATAAAATCGTAAAATATAAGACCTTCGACGTTGATGGAAGCGACTATTTGTTAATCGCCTTTGGTGGAGCGGTTAGAGCGGCAAGACAGGCTGCTTTGGATGCCAAAAAGAGAGGACTTAAAGTGGGCGTCTTGCAACTTCAGACTGTTTGGCCCTTTCCGGCGGAATATGTCTGCGAATTAGCAAAGGATAAAAAGGGAGTTGTCGTGCCCGAGATGAACATGGGACAAATAATTGGAGAAGTCAGAAAAGCAGTTCCTGACGCAATTCCAGTAGTTGGGGCGAACCGTTATGATGGCGAACCTCTCGCTCCTTATGAAATAATGAAAGCTCTGGACGAGGTGCTATCTCTATGAGCAGGAGATCAAAAGAAGTCAGTTGGAAGGCCTTCTTGAGAGAAGAAAACCTTCCCCATCAGTGGTGTGCCGGTTGTGGATACGGAGTTATTTTGAAGAGTATGCTTTATGCCTTCGAAAAAAGCGGCCTCGCTCCCAAAGACGTCGTGGTGGTAACTGGCATTGGTTGCTGGGGCAAAGCGGATGATTATTTGTATACTAATACAGTCCATGTAACTCATGGTAGGGCTTTACCTATAGCCACAGGCATAAAGGTGGCAAATCCATCCTTAAAGGTTTTAGCCTTGATGGGCGATGGCGATAGCGCTACGATTGGCGGGAATCATTTAATTCATTCTTCGCGCAGAAATATAGACGTGACCGCCATAATAGCAAATAATTTAAATTACGGCATGACAGGAGGCCAGTATTCCTGCACTACTCCTTTAGATTCTAGAACATCTACTTCTTGGTATGGAGATCCGGAGCCGGCACTCGACATTTGTCGTCTCACCGAAACAGCCGGAGCAAGTTTTGTTGCTAGGACTACTGTCTATCATGTGGGCACGATAGAAAGATACATTTTGATGGCGCTTTCTCATGAGGGATTCTCTTTAGTTGAGGTTATTTCCCCCTGCCCTACTTATTTTGGCAGGTATAACAAGATGCCCAAGGCACCAATCATGCTCAATTGGTTGAAGGATAAAGCGATATCAATCGAGCGCGCAAAGAACTTATCTGAGGAAGAACTCAGTGGAGCCATTGTAACTGGAGTGTTTGCGGATAAAAAAGGACATTCTTTCCTGTCTCGCTACAATGAAATTCAAGCCAGAGCAAAAAAAGACCTTGAAGGTGAGTGAATAACGATGAAGTACGAAATCATCTTTTCCGGAATTGGTGGTCAGGGCGTTATTTTAGCTGGGTCTTTGCTCGGAGAGGCTGCCGTCAGTTGCGGATTGCGAGCTGCTCAAACCCAAGCCTACGGGGTATCCGCAAGGGGGGGTTTTACCAAGACAGATGTTATCATTTCCGATGATGAAATCTTGTATCCCTATGCTTTAACCCTCGACCTCATAATCGTTTTGGCTGAGCCTGCACTTCTTCACTACCTAAATGTTTCAAATGATAATTGTAAGGTGATTTATGATTCGAGCGTTATCGATGCTTCCAAATATGATCTCGATAAAAGGTATTTTGGATTGCCTATAGTTGAAATTGCAAAAGAACTGGGGTCTGCAAGAAGTGCTAATATTCTTTCTTTGGGCATAGCTGCCAGCTTCATTGTAGATATTTCCCTAGAACAACTAGATAATGTTTTAGAGAAGAGGTTCCGCGGAAAAATTTTGGAAAAAAATATTGAAATCTTACGCAAGGGAATCGAGCTGGGCAAGAGCGTAGCATTAACTCGTTAAACTGATCTTTTACGTGTCTTAGGGTCTTTAAAATGGACTACCGCTTCGACCATTGTTCCGGCGTGAGCAGTACAGTTAAAAATAGAGGGGGCTAATTAGCCCCCTCTTCGACTGGTCTCAGTCTGCGATGGTATTAGCAACAAGAACAGCCCGAAGAAGCTTTTTCTATAATGGCCTTGCAGAACTCAGGTAGGTCGTTGGGGGTTCTGCTGCTTATGAGGTTCCCGTCGACTACTACCGTCTCATCCACCCAATTAACGCCAGCGTTGACCATGTCATCTTTAATGGCTCCGACAGAAGTAGCCTTTCTTCCCTTTAGAATTCTTGCCGAAATAGGTACCCATCCTGCATGGCAAATAAAAGCGACAATTTTATTGGCATCGTTTAGCTTTTTGACTATCTCAAGTGCCTTTGGGTATCTTCTAATCTTATCGGGAGCATATCCTCCGGGTATCACGATGCCGTCGTAATCATCGGGGTTCACTTCATCGAAGGAAATCTCGCTTTTGCACGGATAGCCGTGTTTGCCTCGATATAATTTGCCCTTCTCAGGACTTGCCACTACGGTCTCTGCTCCTTCCTCGATCAATCTTATCTTTGGGTACCATAGCTCAAGGTCTTCGTAATCCTCTTCTACGAAGAAGATAAAGCGTTTCCCACTAAGTTTAGACATGCATTTCACCTCCCGGGGAAAGTTTGACAGCGTTTATTCTAGAGGGTTTGCTAGGACTTGCAAGTCCTAGCAATGTTATGTTAAAGCATTAGCCTTCCTTCCAACTCACCTCTAAGTTCATCGTATCGTTTTCTGACGAATTCCATATGGCCTCTTTCCATATTTGCGAGATCCTTAAACATGAGTTTAGTTTCTTCTGGTTCTACCTTATCGGCCAATTTTTCGTAAAATTCCGCAGCCCTGAGTTCGGAAAGATAAGCGGTAGATATTAATCTGAGGAGGGAATAATAATCCTTAAATTCGTCGGCCTGAACGCAAAGCGCTGGATCCACGACCACATTTGGATCAGGCGTGAAGGGTTCGCCAAAAAGCTCTTCGTAATATTTAGATAAAGTGTCTTTGTGCGTTTCTTCCCAGTCTGCCAATTCTGAGATTTCCTTTTTTAGAGCCGGCGTTCTGGCGTTTTGTGCCCAGGTTTTGTAAAATTCGTGCGCCTGAATCTCAGCGTGTATAGCATAAGCAAGTGCACTTTTCATATCGAATCCACATTCTGCCATTTCATGCTCGCCTCCTTGTAAATGATTGAACATTATTGAAACGTTTTTATAATAGCATATCACGCCAAATCAGATCAATGATAATTTAGAACACTTTGGCCATGGACGAGCCTATGATATAATGGAACCACAGTAGACGGGCGATCATTGTATGCATCTTAGCATGAAGGGAGGATTTCGATCATGAACATCGACATGAAAACAGAGCGCCTGGGCACAGAACCCGTAAGCAAGCTGCTTTTATACTTTTCGCTGCCAGCTATAGCTGGATTGTTTGCAAACGCTCTCTATAACATTGTTGATAGGATATTTGTCGGACAAAACGTTGGACAAGCAGGACTTGCTGCTGTTACGGTTGCTTTTCCACTTTTTGAGATAGGTATTGCGCTGTGTGTTTTAGTGGGTGTTGGTGCCGCATCCATTGCCTCTAGAAGCCTTGGAGCGGGTAAGAAAAAGAGGGCCGAACTTGTCCTGGGTAATGCCTTAACTCTATCTATTATCTTTGCATTACTTGTTTGCATTGTCATGTTGTTTTCTCTTGATTCTGCATTGAAGTTTTTTGGAGCAAGCGAAGCGATACTTAAACCTGCACGCGACTATATGATTATAGCGTTGATCGGTATGCCCTTTTTTATGATCTCCTTTGTGCTTAATTCTTTGATCAGGGTAGAAGGATCACCCAAATGGGCCATGGGCACTCTTGTCATTGGGACGGGAGCCAATATTTTCTTGGACTGGCTCTTCATTTGCGTGTTTGATTGGGGTGTAAAGGGGGCTGCTTGGGGAACGACCCTTTCTGAACTCTTATCGTGCCTTTGGGTTGCATTGTATTATTTAAAACATAGTGTGCTGAGATTCAGATACGGAAACTTGAAGCCAAGAAAGCTCCTTATAGTTAATATGCTAGCTATAGGAGTAACTCCCTGCATAACTTCTCTATCCTTTGCCGTGCTATTAGTTCTTTTAAATCAAGGGGCTTTAAAATTAGGCGGTGATATGGCCGTTTCTTCGGTAGGAATATTTCTTGCTTTGGACAGTTTGTTCTTTCTGCCGGCACTGGGAATTAGCGAAGCAGCACAACCAATTATTGGGTACAATTATGGGGCAGGCCTTTACCATCGCGTCAGAAAGACCATAATATTGGCCCTTTTTGCATGTTTGCTCGTGTTTTCTTTTTCCTGGGTTTCAACTCAACTTTTCGCGCGGCGGATCGTCCAAATTTTCTGTGATGATCACCAGGCTTTGATCGAGATGACAACGCGTGCCTTGAAAATTGGATATGCTTTACTGCCAGCAGCTTCCATATTTGTGGTGACTTCCTATACGTTGCAAACCTTAGGCAGAGCAAGAGAAGCATTATTTATTCAACTAGTACGCCAACTTGGCGTCTGCTATCCGGCAATTTTGTTGATGCCTCGTATATTTGGTTTGGACGGAATATGGATGGCTTTTCCAGCCACAGACTTGGGAGGTTCGGTTTTGGCTTTCTTTGCACTTCAGCGCGAACTAAAAAAACTTAAGAAAAATGAAGGAATGGCAAATCCACTGCTAAAGGTTGCCTCAAATAGATCAAGCAGTTGTCGTTAGTTCAACTCATCTGCAAGTGAAGCTGCTCCAAGCATGGCAGCATCGTTGCCCAGAAGGCTAATTTTTAGGTTAAAGATATCCCTGAAGTGAGGAACTAAATATTTGAGCGCCATGGGTTCTAGGATTGAAAGCAGCCCCTCGGCCCTGCTAAATCCGCCACCTAATATGATCATCTCGGGATCAAAAAGATGCGTTATGGAAGCGATCGCCTTGGCCATCGTTTGAAGTGAAGGCATTATTATCTCTGCGATGGCAGGTTCGTCTTTACGCGCCCATAGAATCTTCATGTCCTCAGGCAAGCCAATTTGCCCCGCTTTTCTTTCCATTGCGTCGGTCCCACTTATAGCTTCAAGGTGACCGTAGCATCCGCATCCGCAGAGTTCGGTTTCGCCTAGGGCCATATGGCCCGGTTCTCCTGCGAATCCATGAGCGCCTTTAAACAATCTTCCGTCTACAACGATGCCGCCACCTATTCCTGTTCCGAGAGTTAAGACGACGAAATCCTTAAGACCCTTGGCCAGTCCAGCTAATTGTTCGCCTAGGGCATAACAGTTCGCATCGTTTTCGATCATTACCTTTCTTTTTAGTCTATCCTCGAGCAAGGTTTTGAGGGGGAGACCCTTCCAGTCCGGAAAGTTGGGCGAAAGTACGAGATGCTCTCTTTGCAAATCTAGAAATCCCGGCATTCCGATTCCGACGGATAAGGTGTAACCTGGTGGCTCAAGCTCTCCTGCGATTCTTTTAAGTTGCTCAGTCACACCCTCGATAGTCCTTCCCTCAGAGGTCGGTTCTTCCCATCTTCGCAGAAATTTATACTCTTCTATGAGAGCTGCTTTAATATAATGTCCTCCTATGTCTATTCCTATCGAGAGCTTGCTCATATTATCTCCTTTTATTGTTAAATATTGTTTAACAATGCTTAACAACTAAAAATAAAAAATGGCGGAGGACGAGGGATTCGAACCCCCGGTGCCTTTCGGCACAAGTGATTTCAAGTCACCCGCCTTCGACCACTCGGCCAGTCCTCCGTACGAAACATTATAACAACTACTTTAATTTTAGTGAAGGCAGGAAAGCGCCACTTCCAGATTTCCATGTTAACATTTTTTGGTGGGGCAATTCTTTGGGTTAAAGATGGCCCTGGGATTTTCTAAGAATAAACCGTAAAATGATTTTAAAGGCGTTACAGATGAAGAGGTGAGATAAATCATGAAAGAAAAAAGATTCCTATACGTTGCCTTTTTTCTTTTGGTGGCCACATCAACTTGTCTTGTATTTGCAGGTTCCTCTTTTTCTGAAGTGCACGAAACTAAAATTGCCTTGATTACGTCTTCGTTTTGGTATGATAATGAAGAAAAAGTTTTGGAGTTGAAGGCCACCATAAAAAATGTTACTTCGAAAGAAATAGCAGGCCCCGGAATAGTTGTTAGCATCTACAGCATCGATAATAAGTTAGCTGCGCAGCGAACCTTTAGGGCAAAAAGAGTTTCGCTATTACCCGGAGAAGAAGCGGAGATCAAAGCAGCGATTTACATGGAGGGACCTTTTTGTGACATTCGCTTCACTGCTATAGAGGGCTTATGCGGCACTTGAATGTGAGAAGGGGCACTGTAAGTGCTCATATCGTCGAGGATTTAAAGAGGAGTGAAAGAAATGGTGTGGGAAAGAATAGTAAAAGAATACGTATGTTCCCCTTCCAAGGTGGCCGTTCTTGGCGCAACCATCGAAAGGGGAAGGCCTGTTTCAATGGTGATGCGCTACCTTAAGTCACAAGGCTTTTCACTCTATCCTGTAAATCCCAAGTATAGGGGTCTTAAAATATTAGGATTAAGTTTTTATGCCTCGGTACGAGACATTCCTGAGAATGTAGATATATTATCTTTATTCATAGGTCCCAAAAATCAAGCATTTCTGTTAGATGAATTAAAGAGCCTTTCTTACAAGCCAATAGTATGGATGCAACCGGGGGCTGAAAACCAGGAACTTGAAGAAGAATTAAAAAATTTGGATTATACTGTCGTCAGTGGACAGTGCATAATGGCAGTGCATAAGGCGCGTTGCTCACGTCTTGACACTTAAGATGACAAGTGAGGTGGGATAAAATATTTCTTGGCAAACCCTTGTGGAATTATTATTGATAGATATGTTATGATGAATTTGTTCAACTTTTATCATGCGTAAATCACACTTTTCATGAGGAGATGAAGCAGATGCCCTTGAGCGCCTCCTTTGTTTTAAGAGTGCCATACGGTGCTACAGATCAAATGGGTGTTGTCTATTATGCTAATTACCTGAACTGGTTTGAAATGGGGCGAACGGAATTTTGCAGAAAATATGGCATGCCCTACGTCAATTGGGAAGAAAAAGGTGTCTTTATGCCAGTTGTAGAGGTGAGATGTAGATATAAACACCCCGCTCGATACGATGACCTCATCAGAATAGATACCTACTTGAAAGAAGTAAAACCTTATAGTCTTTCCTTTGAATTTAAAGTTTATCGTGATTCCGATGATATGTTTTTAGCGGAAGGATTTACTAAGCACGGCTTTTGCGACAAAAGAGGAAAGTTGTTAAAAAAACCAAAACCCTTCTACGACAAGTTGATATGTTTATTGCAACAATAAAATGGAAAATGGCGAGAGAGGTGAATATTAGTGGCGATTGAAAAGGCTGTTCTTCTTGGTAATGAAGCTATTGCCAGAAGTGTTGTGGAAGCGGGCTGTGAAGTAGCTTGTGCCTATCCGGGCACACCTTCGTCCGAGATCTTGCCGGGCATAGCCAAGTTCGCCGATTCGCTCGGCATTAAAATGGCTGTGGAATGGGCTACGAACGAAAAGGTGGCATTTGAGGTTGCAGCAGCAGCCTCTTTTACGGGTAAAAGATCCTGTGTTGCCATGAAACACGTTGGTCTTAATGTCGCAGCAGATCCTTTTACGAGTTTGGCTCACTTTGACATTGAGGGCGGTCTGTTGTTGATCGTCGCAGATGACCCCGGCCATCACAGCTCTCAAACGGAGCAAGATAGCAGGTTATTTGGTTTATTTGCAAAAATTCCCGTCTTTGATCCCTCTTCTGCCAGAGAAGCAATGGAAATGGTAAAAGATGCTTACGAATTATCCGAAAAGTATCATATCCTTGTAATGTTACGTCCGACAGTTCGCGTGGATCATTGCAGACAAGATGTGGAGTACAGCGAACCGATAAAATTAGAAAGGTCTGCTAAGTTCGCCAAGGATCCCAAGCGCTGGAATTGTCTTCCTGCAAACGTAAAAATAAACCACCCTAGACTAAACCAAAAGATGGATGCTATTAGGCAGGATTTTACTGAAAGTTTTTCGAAGTACAACTACGAGGTGCCGGCGCAAGAAGAGGCCAAACTTGGCATTATAGCTGGAGGTATATCCTTTGCGGTGGTCATGGACTTGCTGTCCAAAATGGGAAGAAAGGACATCTCCGTCTTGAAAATAGGAACCCCCCATCCATTGCCAGTTGACCTTGTAACTGATTTTATCGCTCGACATAAAAACGTTTTGATACTAGAGGAAACCTATCCTGTAATAGAACTTCAGGTTCCCGATCGAACGAATGTCAAGGGGCGATGGAATGGATATGTGCCGCGAGCTGGCGAACTGGTACCCGAGGTGGTTGAAGAGATAATTCATAAAGCCCTGGGAGAAGATTTCTCTCGCCCGGTGGATGAGGATTTAAAGAAGGCAATCGAAGAGTTGAAAATAACGCCCAAACCACCTATGCTTTGCCCAGGATGTCCACACAGGGCTAGCCTTTTTGCCATACGGAAAGCTTTCCCGGACGGGATATATCCTTCTGACATCGGATGTTACACTTTGGGCGTAAATCAAAAGGCCATAGATTCCTCAATTTGCATGGGTGCTTCCGTCACTCAGTCCTCTGGCTTTTATCTTGCCCATAAGATCGATAGCAAACTACGTCCCATTATAGCTACTATAGGGGACTCGACATTTTTCCACATGGGTTTGCCGGGGCTTGTCAACGCAGTTTATAACAAGCACGCCTTCGTCTTGGCCATTTTGGATAACAGGATTACCGCCATGACGGGCGGACAGCCTCATCCGGGTACAGGCGAAAAATTAAGAAAGGGCGAAACCGGCAGAGTTGTTCCCATAGAAGGAACTGTTAGGGGATGCGGTGTAAAGTTTGTGCGCACCGTTGAGTCCTACGATATAGACAAGAACGTGGAAATTTTGAAAGAAGCCTGGGAATATGCCAAGGATCACGAAGAGCCTGCCGTGGTTATCTTTACTCACCCCTGCATGTTGCTTAGACAAGAGCAGCCACAAATTCCCGTACATGTTAATGATGATACATGTATAGGTTGTAAATTTTGTATCAACTTCTTCAACTGTCCTGGCTTAGCCTTCGATGAGGGCTCAAAGAAGGCATTTATAGACGAGCGATTTTGCATTAAGTGTGGCGTGTGCACGAATGTATGCCCTCACGGGGCTATTGAGGTCATATCGGAGGAGGGAAGATAATGCAATACATCATCGTTGGTCTTGGAGGGCAGGGGATACTTTTCACCAGCCGTGTGCTTGGGAAAATAGCGCTGAAGCGGGGCGAAAATACAATAGGCAGTGAAGAGCACGGGATGGCTCAAAGAGGCGGTTCCGTAATAAGCCACTTCAAAATAGGGCCGTACAAATCTCCTCTAATAAGCGTTGGAGATGCTGACGTCCTACTGGCCTTCGATCAGAACGAAGGCATAAGGAATTTGCACTTTCTAAATGATGGCGGCCATAGCGTTATAAATGTGCATAAACGTGAAGCCTTTCAAAACGAAAACTTAAAAAAGTATTTGACTAAGAGAAATATTTCTACATTTTTACTAAATGGATATGAGATATTAGACAAACATATGGGTGGTAATTATTTGTTCTTGAACGTATTGATACTTGGTGCGATGTCCGCTTTGGGCATTGGCGGGATCTGCTTTGAGGAGATTGAGGAGGCTGTTTCAAGCTTGAGCCCTGTGAAGTTCAGAGAAGATAACCTAAGAGCGCTTGAGCTAGGCAGAAGTGTAGCTCATGGGTCATGAGAACCTGGATTTAAATAAGGTCCTCTCCGGGCCGGGGAGGACCTTATTTATGTTGTCAAGAAGGGGATTGACGCTTGTAGAGCTTTTGATAGTAATTTTCATCTTTATGGGAAGTACGGGTTGTTTTGTTCTTGCCGGACGGTCACTAAGAGATTTGCTAGCTGTTATCGAACTAACGAAAGCTCGAACTTGGCTTCAGGGAACCTTCATAGAGGCAACACAAACCGGTAGACCTTTTATGTTAAAATACACGACTCGCTCTGTCTCTACTAGTAAATTACAAGTACAGTGGCTCGATACGCTTGAAGAAGAAATCTTTGACTCAGCCCACATGTGCTATTTTAGAGGTATGAGCGCTACGGAGAGCTCTTCGATTTATTCTCCGCAATGGTATACACTTACACCCGGACTGACCTTGAAAGTAACAACGGGGCCAAAAAGCAATTCCAGGCTGCTCGGTTATATAGTAATATCTCCTTATTGTCGTATAACGATTAGAGGACATCTTTAGGGAAAAATGAATATTTTCCCTTGATTTTATAAGCCAAATGGGGTTATAAAGACATGCATATGTTAAAGTCTGAGCAATCTGCTCGCAGGGGGAGTTCTATTAAGATGAAACCATGGTGGAGAGAACTGATCGAAACATTAATCTGGGCTTTGATTTTGGCGCTAATTTTAAGAACCTTTGTAGTTCAAGCCTTTTGGATACCAAGCGGTTCCATGATACCCACCCTTATGCCTGGTGATAGAGTGCTGGTGGCTAAGTTCTGGTATCATTTTACAGAACCGAAAAGAGGACAAATTGTCGTCTTTAAATACCCATTGGATCCCACGCGTGATTTTGTTAAGCGTTTAATTGCCCTGCCTGGCGATGCTGTGGAGATTAAAAATGGAGTGGTTTATATAGATGATGTGCCCTTGGAGGAGCCTTATGTGAAAAATAGGGATTTTTTCAGCATGGAAAAAATTACAGTCCCAAATGGACAGTATTTTGTCATGGGTGATAATCGTCCTAATTCTCAGGACAGCCGTTTTTGGGGTTTTGTACCAAAAAACTATTTGCGCGGGCCGGCTTTTTTCCGCTACTGGCCTTTGAGCAGATTAGGAGTGCCCAAGTAATGACCAGGACAGTTTGGTATCCGGGCCACATGGAAAAAGGAAAAAGACAACTTAAGGAAATGGCCTCGCAGGTGGACGTCTTCATAGAAGTGAGGGATGCCCGAGCCCCAAAATCGACGTCTTCGCCCTTTGTGCAAGAGCTTGCCAAATTGAAACCCGTTTGCGTAGTCTTAAGTAAACGGGATCTAGCGGAAGAAGACAAGACAAGGCTTTGGATAAAGGAGCTTGCTTCCTCAGGCACTCCTGCCTTTGCGCTGAACCTTAAAAGGGGAGTCTCAGGGGAATTGCGAAGGAAGTTGTTCGAAGTTTGTGAGGGCAAACCTCGATGGAGGGAACTAAGGGTTGCCATAGTTGGGATACCAAACGTAGGCAAGTCCATGTTGCTAAATGCTTTAAT
>FZPS01000044.1_pt27 | contig 31923 bp, 30 predicted proteins | sample 1817821 | NCBI WGS metagenome assembly FZPS01 (sample SAMEA104158645, study PRJEB21678) | metagenome | place: Germany | collected 2015-04-21
ACGCTATCGGCGAGGCACTGGACATCGACTTCACCCGTAAGCGCCTGCGTCTTGGAGAGATCAAAAAAATCTTAGCGCAAGCCAAAAAGTGACGTTTTCCCCTACATGCCCGTGACATAAGAAAGCAGCCTGAAACTCCGCCCCCAACGGGGTTCTAGGCTGCTTTTGCCCTTTTCAACTGTAAAACTCAGGATTATACCACCGCACTAGATCGAAGTCAAACATCGCAGCCAAGGGACAGACAGAATGTGTCCCATAAAATGCCAACAGAATGAGGTGACGTTTTGACTGACGGGAACCGGGACCAAGGAGCAGATGCTGAGGGATCCCGAGGCTATGCAGATCATCGCGAGTTCAGAACCAGGCCGTTCTTTTCCTCAGGGTTGTAAACGAAAAAGCGCTGCTACACGTTGAAGCGAAAGAAGATCACATCCCCATCCTGCACAACGTAGTCCTTGCCTTCAATGCGCTGCAGCCCCTGCTCGCGGCAGGCCTGCACGGAACCTTCGTCTACCAATATCTTCCAAGGAATCACTTCCGCCCGGATGAACCCCCGCTCCATGTCAGTGTGAATACGCCCCGCTGCCTGGGGTGCGAGCATTCCCCGGGGAATAATCCAGGCCCTGGTTTCTTCTCCTTTGATGGTGTAAAAGGTGATCAGATCGAGGAGACGGACGCCGGCTTCCACCAAGCGGTGCAGTGCAGGCTTGTCCATGCCCAAGTCCTCCAGGAACAGCTTTGCCTCCTCTGCATCAAGGTGGGTCAGCTCCCTCTCGAACTGAGCGGCCATGGTGATCACCTCAGCGCCCTCCCCGGCCGCCCACTCCAAGAACTCCGCCGGGGCCTGCTGCATTCCTTCATCAGTGTTCAGCACGTACATGACCGGTTTAGCAGACAACAGCGGCAAACCCGGTATGCCAGGCAGTGAGGTGCGGCGCAGGGGCGTGCCCTGTTCCAAAACTCCTTCGTACTCAGCTAACAGGTCCAGTTCTTCCCTGTATTTGGCCTCCCCTGTCTTGAGCATGCGCTCCGTACGTTCCCGACGCTTGCGGACGGTCTCAAGGTCTGCCAGGATCAACTCCAGATCCACAATTTCCACGTCGCGCAGGGGATCTACTCTGCCCGAGCTGTGGGCCACATCGTCATCGCTGAAAAGGCGCACCACGTGGGCCAAGGCATCTACTTCCCTGATGTGGCCTAGGAACTGGTTGCCCAACCCTTCGCCCCGGCTGGCCCCCTTCACCAGGCCGGCGATGTCCACAAACTCAATGGTGGCTCCAGTTAGGATTTTGGGTTGGCTAACCTGAGCCACGGCCAAGAGGCGTTCATCGGGAATGAGCACCACTCCCTGGTTCGGTTCGATGGTGCAGAAGGGGTAATTCAAAGCCGGCACATCCAACCCGGTGAGGGCGTTGAACACCGTCGATTTGCCCACGTTGGGCAGGCCGACTATGCCGATCCGCAGCGCCATTGATTTCACCTCCGGAAAAAGATAAACTAAAGGGCGAGCACAGCAGTGCCTAAGGAGGGTTTTGCCATGCGGCAACTTACCAGGGCAGCCATTATCGCAGCCCTTTACATCGCCTTAGTCTTTGCTTTTCAGTTTGCCAGCTTCGGGCCCATCCAGCTGCGGGTGGCCGAGGCCTTAACCCTGCTGCCCATGATCTATCCCGAAGCCGTGGCAGGCATTTATGTGGGCACGCTCCTGGCCAATATCCTGGGCGGCATGGGCCCCTGGGACATTTTCGGCGGCAGCCTGGTGAGTCTGCTCGCGGCCTACATCACCTACCGCTACCGCCGCCACCCGGTGATACCCTATGCTTCCCCCATCGTGCTCAACGCGCTTTTGGTCAGCCTGTATCTCCGCCTCTTCTTTGAGGTCCCCTCCTACTGGCTCTTGGTGCTGAGCATTGGTTTGGGCCAGTCCGTGGTCGTCTTGGGCTTGGGCCTTCCCCTGCTTCATTTCTTAAAGAAACATCAAGACCGATTTTTATAAGCCAGGATTTTAGCCCGCAGCCGTTCGCGCAGGGCGTCCACTGCCCCGAAGTCCATGGCCGCGGCGTAGCAGCGTTCCAAGACGGCATGGGTACCCTGGGCCTGCCTAAGCTCGGCAATGCCCAGTTCAACAAGCTCCCTAAAGAGCTCCCTGTCCCTGACGCCGGCCGTACTCTGCTCCGGTTCTCCACAGAGAACGCGCTGCCCAGACAGTGCATCGAGGGGCTCCAGATCCGTTTCGGTGAGCACCGCCACCTTGAGCTCGGGAAGGAGCAGGTGCGAAAGCTTAAGGGGATCCAGAGGATAATGGAAGGCCTCGGCCTGGAGGCCTGCCAGCTCTGCATGCTGAAGGAGCAGCTGCAGGCACTCACGCTGCCCCGCTCCCGGCGGCCCCGTGAGTATAAAACGCTTGAATCCCGCACTGAGGGAATCAATTTCGCTCACATACCCCTCGGGCGTCAGGGCGGCGGCAAAGAGGTGGCGAGCACGGCGCGGCGCGCCGAGGGACGCTTTGGCCTGGTTGATCTTCGCAAGGATTTCTTCCAAGAAAGCAGCGCAGTCCAGTTTTCCTCTGCTGCGGGCCGCGATGTTCTCCTCCACAGCCAAGGCCGCGGCGAAATAGCGGTACGCAGCGGCAAAATGCTTTCCCTTTACTTGCCCCGCGGCGGCGATTTCTTCCCGCCTTTCAGCCAGCCTCTCCCCATCCCAAAACGCGCCCAGGTAGATGAGCTCGTCGCGGCTCCCCGGCCATTGAGGTTCCTGAACATGGGGAAAGGTGGCATCCACCACTGCCACCCCCAATTCCGGACACGAAAAGGCATCTAGAGAATGCGAATCGGAGCTGCAGAAGAAGAGCTCCAAAGCAAAGCCCTCTTCCTGAAGCGCTGCGGCCAGGTCCTTCATGAGGCTGGATTTGCCTGTTCCTGGTCCACCCTTGAGGAGGTACACCCGGCGGGCATCCTCCCCGATAATGTTCTCGAAAAGCGAGTAGAAGCCCTTGGCGCCGTTACTCCCTGCAAACAGCCTGCGCACCTGCACTGCACAGACCTCCTTAGTCTAGAATAAAACCCCTTCCAGTATATTCTTCACTGCGAGGCCGTGCTTTTCCCTTTGATCTGGCGCACCAATTTATCCCGGGGGACCAAGATCACCCTGCCGCAAGTGGTGCATTTGAGGCGCGTGTCCACCCCTGGCTTGATTACTTCCCAGGTCTGGCCCCCGCAGGGGTGCTTTTTGCGGAGCGTCAAGATCTGTCCCACTTCATGCATGGAGATACCCCCCAAGTTCTTCCTGTACTGCAATTATTATAGCATAGGTTTCCGTCAATTTATTAGAGGGTATTGCGGTGCTGCGCAGAACTGTTGAGTAGATAATCAAAGTCAGATGAAAGGATGACCTTCTTGAAAAGGATTAATGCACTGCTTTTGATTGTGATTCTCGCCCTGTCGGTCTTTGGTGCACCCCTGGCGGCCCTGGCCGACAGCGAGGAAGTCGTGGCCAAGGTGAATGGCGTAGCCATTACCAGGCAGCAGCTCTTGCAGCAGCTGGAAGCGGAATACGGTGTCTATGCCCTGCAGGATCTGATCCAGAGGGAGTTGGTGCGGCAGAAGTCTGAGGAACTGCAGGTGAGCCTCGATGAGGATGAGTTTGCAGAGACCTTTGATTTGATCACTGCCCAGTTCGGTGGGCCTGAAATGCTCCAGCTGGTGCTGATGCAGAATGGCCTCTCCGAAGCCCAGTTCCAGGATCAACTGCGGTTCAGCATGCTGCTCAGCGCCTTGACCCGCGCTGAAGTTCAGGCAAGTGAAGACGACGTACTCCAGTGGTTTGAGCAAAACCGCCAAGCCTACGATCAGCCCTTGGCCGTGGAAGTCAGCCATATCCTGGTGGACACCGAAGAACTGGCCACTGAGCTCCTCGCCCAGCTGGAGGAAGGAGCTAGCTTGGCAGAACTGGCCCAGGAACATTCCCTGGATCCCGGCTCCGCTCCGAACGGCGGCTATATCGGCCTGATCACGGAGGGGCTCACCGTTCCCGAGTTTGAAGCCATGGCCTTTGGGCTGGAAGTAGGGGCCTTCGGCGTTGCAGAAAGCACCTACGGCTGGCATGTGATCACGGTCCACTCCAGGCAGGAAGCTAAGGCGGCTGATTATGCTGAAATTGCTGATCAGGTGGCCGAGGATTACCGCAGGGCTAACGCCATGGACGTGGAAAGCTATTTAAACAAACTACAGCAGGAAGCGGACCTGGAGATTATCTGGGAACCCAAATAACTAGGTTTGTCAGCAGGGGAGGCAGAAGCCTCCCCTGTTTTATTCTGTCCCCGTTGCCTGGTAAAGCTCCAAATACTTCTGGAAGCGCTCCCGATACAGGTTGGTCCTATCCGTTGAGGAAGGCCGGCACACCACTGTGGGGGCAGGGCCAGGCAGGGTTTCCACCTCTCCCCCAATGCTGGCCAAGGCCACCAGAGCGGCTCCCAAGGTGGAATCATTCTTGGTGCCGGTTGCCCACAAGTCTCTGCCCAGAAGGTCGCAGGCCAGCTGCAGCCAGAAGGGTGCATGCATAATCCCTCCCGAAACCAAGATCCCCTCCGGAACACCCGCCGTCTCAGTGAGGATCAGGTAACACTGGTAAAGGTTCAGGAGCACTCCTTCCAAGATGGAGTAATAAAGCTCCGCAGGGCCGTGGTGGGCTTTCAGCCCCACAAAACCGCCTGGCCTGTTTTCATCCCAGCCCGGGCAGCGCTCGCCGTAAAGGAAGGGAAGGAAGATGGGCGCTGTTTCCACATCCACCGCTGCAGCAGCCCGGCCCCAATCCTCGTAGCCGCCGCTGCCATGCCCCCACCTGTCCAGAAACCAGTCGATGCAGTTGGCAGCTCCGTTGGTGGCTGCCCCCACCAGACGCTTACCTCCATAGAGGTAGTAGCACCAAATGGACGGCTCTTCTGGAATCCACGGCGCATCCACCGCCAAGCGCATGGCGCCGCTGGTCCCCACCGAAAAGGACATGATCCCCCCGTGCGTACCGCCGCTGGCCACATGGTGCATAGCTCCATCCGCGCCGCCAACCGTCACCGGCAAACCGGGCTTCAACCCCACCTCCTGGGCGATGGACGCTTTCAGCCCGCGCCAATGAAACACTTCCCGCAGCTGGCCCAGCTGATCCCGGTGCAGGCCGGCCAAGTCCAGCAGCTCCCCATCCCAATCCAGGGAGTGAATGTTGAAAAGGCCTGTTCCCGAAGCGGTGCAGCTGGACACGGCCCGTTCCCCGGTGAGGGCTTGGTAGAGGTACTCCACCTGTGAAGAGACATAGCGCGCCTGTTTGACCTTTTGCGGACTTGTGCGGGCTAGGTGGTAATACTTGTACACTGGGTATGTAGCATGGACGACGCATCCCGTCTTCTGGTAGCATGCCTGCACCAAACCTCGATCCTTCCTTAACTGGGCTACGCTGGGAGCGGCACTTAGATCCGACCACAGGCTGATGGGCCCCAGGGGCCTGCCATCTCCATCCAGCAGCAGGAGGCTGTGCCAGGTACCCGCTAAGCCAAGCGCGGAGATTTCCCTTGTGGTGCGCCCCACTAGGCACTTCAAGGCCTGCAGAGCCGCGGCCACCATGCCCTCGGCATCCTGCGTCACTTTATCGGTCACGCTTTTGGGGAAGGGAACTTCCACCGCGTCCACTATCCCCTCTGGTGCAGAAAACAGAACGCATTTAGCCGCGGAGGTGCTCACTTCAAGGCCGATCACATTCACAGGACACCAGCTCCTTCCCTGCGGTACGCTAGCCCAAGCCATCCATGGCAGCCGTGCTGCGCAAAGTGGCGTGGCGCGCATTGTCCAGGTGCTGTTCTAAATATCTCACCGCCAGCTCCTTGTGGCCCCTCAGCACGGCTTCCACGATCTTGCGGTGCTCCACATGGGAGTAGCGCATTCTTGCCGCATCTACGTTGCGAATCAGGATCAGCAGCTCCTTCACTTGTTGGTAGTTTTCCATTAGGAAGCGGTTCTGGGAGGCGGCGAGGAAGAGATCATGCAGCTCCTCATCGATGCGGTCAAACGCCTCCGGGGTTGGATTGGCCTCATAGGCGTCCATGTCCTGTTTGATGCGCTGCAGCTCATCCAGATCGATCTGACTGAAGTAGTGATCCAAGCAGTACACTTCATGCAAGCGGCGCACCTCTAGGATCTCCCGCACTTCATCTGGCGTGAACTCCCGCGCGAAAAACCCGACGCGGGGCCGGATGGTAACCAACCCAAAGCTGGCCAGCCTGGTCAACGCATCCCGGACCGGCATTACGCTCACACCGTACTGCTCCGCAATCTCCCGGGGGTTGATCTGCTCCCCCGCCTTGATCCGCTGGCGAACAATGGCTTCCTTGAGGATGCTGAACATCTGGTCGGAGATGCTCTGCTTCATGATTTTCATGGTACCGAGCTCCTTTGGCAAGGTATCTCGTATACAATATCTGATATATCACGCTTGGGATTTGCGCAGGTGATCATGGTATTTTCCGCCAGCTGCGGAATTCCTTCTCCAAAAGAAGGAAAAAGCGCCCTTTCCCAGACGGGAATCGAGCGCTTGTGCTTTTGATATCCTGCTTCCTTCTAACTGTCTGCCTCCGGCTTGCGCCAACGGAGAACTGGATGCCGCGCCGCCCTGGCTTCATCCACCCGTTTCACCGGGGTGTTGTGGGGTGCGGAGGTGAGCAGCTCAGGATTCTCCTTCGCCTCCTCTGCAATGCGGCCCATTACCTCGATGAATTGATCTAGGGTAGATTTGGCCTCCGTTTCCGTGGGTTCGATCATGATGGCCTCATCCACGATCAACGGGAAGTAGACTGTGGGTGCGTGGTAGCCATAGTCAGAAAGGCGCTTGGCCAAATCCAGCGTGCGTACGCCATGCTTCTTCATCCAGGACCCCGACAGCACGAACTCATGCATACAGGTGCGGTCATAGGGCAATTCGTAAAGATCCTTCAGGCGGTTCATCATGTAATTGGCGTTGAGGACGGCGGTCTCGCTCACCTCCCGCAGGCCCTGGGGACCATGGGAGAGGATGTAAGCATAGGCCTTGGCATAAACCAGGAAGTTGCCGTAGAAAGAGCGCACCCGCCCGATGGAATGCTCCGGCATAACCAGCCGGTACTCGTCTCCGTCCTTTTCCACCACCGGCCCGGGTAGGAAGGGTGCCAGCTTCTCGGAGACTACGATGGGTCCTGCACCCGGGCCTCCTCCGCCGTGGGGGGTGGAGAAGGTCTTGTGCAGGTTGAAATGGACTACATCAAAGCCCGTATCGCCCGGACGGACGATACCCATAATGGCGTTGGCATTGGCTCCATCATAGTAGAGCAGCCCGCCGGCCTCGTGGACGATTTCTGCGATCTGGCAGATGTTCTCATCAAAGAGGCCCAAAGTGTTGGGATTGGTGAGCATCAGCCCTGCAGTGTTGGGGCCCACCAGCTTTTTCAGGGCTTCCACATCAACCCCGCCCCGCTCGTTGGACGGCACTTCTACTACCTTGTAGCCCACCATGGCGCAGCTGGCGGGGTTGGTGCCATGGGCCGAGTCAGGAACGATCATCTCAGTGCGGTGCCCCTCACCGCGGTGGTTGTGGTAGGCCTTGATCACCATGAGCCCAGCCAGTTCCCCGTGGGCGCCAGCCGCGGGCTGCAGAGAGGCTTGGGCGAGCCCGGCAATGGCCGCCAGATGCTCACTGAGGTTGTAGATGAGCTCCAGGGCGCCCTGGACCGTCTCTTGGGGCTGGTAAGGATGGATAGCACTCAATCCCGGCAAGCCCACCACATCCTCATGCACCCTGGGATTGTACTTCATGGTGCAGGAGCCCAGGGGGTAAAAGCCCACATCCACTCCGTGATTGAGCCGAGAGAGCTGGGTGTAGTGGCGCACAACCTCCGGTTCGCTCACCTCTGGGAGCCCGGGAGCCTCGCTGCGCAGATACTCCTGGGGAATCAACTCGTCAATTGGCGTTTCAGGAACATCAAGCTCTGGAAGCCGGTAGCCGCGGCGACCAGGCGTGGAACGTTCAAAGATCAAGGGGACGCTGGTGCGCATGGTCATGAGATCAACCCCCTTAGAGCGCCTACGAAGGCATCTATTTCCTCTTTGGTCCTGGCTTCAGTCACGGAGAAGAGGGCTAGTTCAGGATGGCCAAACTTGCCCAAGGGCAGCCCGCCCAAAAAGCCGTAATCCAGCAGGCGCCGGTTCATCTCTGCCCAGTCCACCGCGCCGCGGATGGCAAACTCCCGGAAGGAAGGTGCTGAGAACGGCGAGGAGAGACCAGGAAGTTCTAGCAAGCGCTGCTTCATGTAGTGGGCCTTCTGCAAGGATTGGTAGCCCACATCCCTGAAGCCCTGTTTGCCCAGGACGCTCAAGTAGATGGTTGCTGCTAGAGCGTTTAGGGCTTGGTTGGAGCAGATGTTGGAAGTAGCTTTCTCGCGGCGGATGTGCTGCTCCCTGGTCTGCAGGGTAAGCACGAAGGCCCTTCTGCCCTCCGCATCAACCGTTTCGCCCACCACGCGGCCAGGCATGCGCCGGATCAGCCTATCGGTGGTGGCAAAAAAGCCGAAGGCTGGGCCGCCAAAGCCCATGGCCTGGCCCAGGCTCTGCCCGTCGCCTACCACAATGTCCGCGCCCAGTTCACCCGGGGGCTTGAGCAGGCTCAGGCTGATGGGATCCACAGCCATGACCAAAAGCCCGCCATTTTCATGAATGCGGCCTTCCAGGGCATTCACATTCTCCAAAAGCCCGAAGAAGTTGGGCTGCTGCACTACTACGCAGGCAGCTTCTGCCCAGGGCAATTCCTCTAGGCGGCTGAGGTCCACAGTGCCTGTTTGGCCATCTTGGGGCATGTAGACTATGGAAACATCCTGGTTCTCCAGGTAGAGGCGGACCACTTCCTGCCACTCGGGGTGCAGGGTGGCTGGGAGGATGACCAGCTCCCGCCTGGTGGCCGCGCAGGACATGAGGCAGGCCTCGGCCAGGGCGCTGGCCCCATCATACATGGAGGCGTTGGAGGCTTCCATGGCCGTGAGCTCACAGATCATGGTCTGGTACTCAAAGATGCTCTGCAGCACACCCTGGGTAATCTCGGGCTGGTAGGGGGTATAGGCTGTGAGGAACTCCCCCCGCCCCACAATGTGTTTAATGATGCTGGGGATCAGGTGGTCGTATACACCCGCGCCTAGAAAAGATACAAGCTGTGTGGCGTCTTTGTTCTTGCCGGCCAGCTCGCGGAAGTGGCGCAGCAGCTCCGCTTCGCTTAGGGGGCCTGGAACATCTAAACCTTCACTGATAATTTCCCGGGGAATGTCCTGGAAGAGATCTTCGATTCGCTCCAAACCCAGGCTGGCCAGCATCTCCTGTCTTTCAAGGTCAGTTAAAGGGAGATACCGCACTGGGCTAAACCCCCTTCAGGTACTCAGCATACTCCTGCTCGTTCATGAGATCACCAGTCTGCGCCGGGCCATCCACTTCGATTTCCACGATCCAACCTTTATCCAGGGGAGATTCATTGATCAACTCAGGACTGTCTTCCAGCTCTTCGTTGACAGCCACAACCCTGCCGCTCACGGGAGCATATACATCGGAAACGGCCTTCACCGACTCCAAAACAGCAAACCCTTCGCCTTCTTCCACCGTGTCACCCACGGAGGGAAGATCGACGAAAACAATGTCGCCAAGCTCGTTTTGGGCATAATCGCTGATACCGACGCGGACGATGTTGTCCTTTACCAAAACCCACTCATGCTCCTTGGTATACAGCAGTTTTCCACTCATGATGAAACCTCCTCGTTGTTTTCTCTATCTAGCCAGGCCGCGGCTAGGCTAAGAAGCGACCCTTGATGATCCGAGCCCGGGCTAGCTTTTTCCTGATCTGGACTTGAATCTCATTCTCCGGTTTGGCGAGATCGGCAGGGACATACCCCATGCCGATGGGGTGATCCAGGCTGGGCGAGTGGGTGCCACTGGTCACCACGCCAACCTCTTCCCCCTCCAGTGTTAACAAGGGATAACCCTGCCGGGGAATCCCCTTATCGATCATGGTAAAAGCTACCAATTTGCGCTGGAGCCCCGCTTCTTTCTGCTGCTGCAGGGCATCGCGGCCGATGAAATCTTTATGCAGCTTGACAAAACGTCCCAAACCCGCTTCCAGGGGAGTGGTTTCCTCGTCGATGTCGTTGCCGTAGAGGGGCATGCGCGCCTCCAAACGCAGGGTGTCCCGGGCGCCAAGACCAATGGGCTTCACACCATACTTCTCACCGTGGGCGAGGAAGGCATCCCACAGCTCCTCGGCAAAGGCATTGGGAAAGTACAGCTCAAAGCCGTCTTCGCCAGTGTAGCCGGTACGGGACAGAAGCACTTTAACCCCTTTGTATGTAGGTTCCACAAAGGTGTAGTTCTTCAATCCCTCTGTGGACAGGCCCAGAACCTCTTCCACCAAGGGTGCCGACTTGGGCCCTTGGATGGCTATGAGGCTTAACTCCCCGCTGCGGTCCACCAGCTCCGTCTCGGGCTGGAGGTGCTGCTCAATCCAGGCGCGGTCCTTAGCGGTGTTGGCCGCATTCACCACGAGCAAAAAGCCCTGCTCTGTGCGGTAAACGAGAATGTCGTCAATGATTCCGCCCCGCTCATTGGTGAGGCAGGTGTACTGGATCTCCCCAACTTGCAGCTGGCTGGCATCGTTGCAGCCCAAGAAATTCACCGTGGCCAGCGCTCCTGGCCCCGTGAGCTCCAGTTCACCCATGTGGGTGAGGTCAAAGATGCCCACCTTGGAACGGACCGTCAGGTGCTCATCAACCAATCCCGTGTATTGCACAGGCATTTCAAAGCCCGCGTATTCAATCATCCTGCCGCCCAAGGCACGGTGTTTGGCAGTAAGCGGCGTCTGTTTCACTACTCCCCTCTCCTTTCCTTTGTACCAGCTCGGCGCTGACAGTTTACCAAGTTCTTCTCCACCACAAACTAGTTTCCTTCTGTCACCATTTCTGAACTTGTGGATAATATAAAGGGCTACTACCCGTTGATAAAGGGGGATTTGCCGTGAATCTGCTCAAGAGGGTTGTGGATCCCATCCTCAAGGCGCGCCGCAAAACTGTCATCCTGATCTGGCGCCGCAAACACCGCTAGCTGGATCGTTGCCCAAAGTTATGCACAATATCCACAGGACCTGTGGACAACTGTGTGGATATTACCTGTTCACGAAGTACAAAAGGACAAGGGCAATAATGGCAATGACTATCCAGCCGATGCGCACCGTCCGTCTGGTCCTGGGATTGGACTGGACTTCGCTGCGCAGCCGCCTCCGCTGGGCCCGGTTGGCCTCCTTCAGCAGGCTCACTCCCTTGGCAATGTCTCCGCTTTTGCGGTACAAGACTCCCAGGTTGTGTGTGGCTGTGGGATTGCCCGGATCCAATAGCAGCGCCTGTTCATAGGCCGCTTGAGCCCTGTCTCGCCAGCCCCGTTCCGCATAGATATTGCCCAGATTAGAGTGGGCACTGGCCAGGTGCGGATCCAGGGCAATGGCCTCGTTAAAGCAGAGCTCCGCCTGCCTGAGGTCATTGCGTCTGGCAAAGATCACTCCCAGTTTATTCATGGCCCTGGCGTGTTGGGGATCTTCATCCAAAACCTGCCTGAGCAGTTCTTCCGCTTGGTCCAACTCCCATTTTTCCAGATGGAAAAGGGCTTCGTTGTACAGCTCTTCAGCGCGGGCGGTCACATCGACCACCTCCCCTAACTTGTCTTTGTTTTTCCATTATACCTAAAAAGCAGGGCAAAAGCCACACTAGCTAACGGCGTCCCGAACCACTTGGGCCAGCAGCCAGAGCCCAGCGAGGCCGAGTATGGGATAAGCCAGGCTAATTAGCCGGGTGAAACCCAGGTGAGAGAAGGCTAGGCCCGCGCCAACAGCGACGAGTGCAGCAGCACCCCAATTCAGCCCGTCTAGCTGGGCAAACCAACTGGATAGGGCCAATGAGTTGGCTGCGGCCGTTGAGAACATGGCGCACCAGAGCAGCAGAGTGTAAGTCTTTACAGCGGTGTTTCCCCAACCCCGCACCAGGTTCGCCAGGGGAAAGGGTTCCTGGAGTTGGGCGACGCCAAGCGTCCCAAGGGCGAAATAGAGGAGGAGCATGGTCAGTCCCAATACACCGCTGCCCCCAAGCGCCACCAACCAGCGCTGGCCCTTTGCGGTGAGGTAACGGCTGCTGCTGGCCAAATAGGCCAGGGCAAAACCCAGGTTGTAGCAGGCATAAAGGGTTCCCGCTTCCAGGGCAGGCCAAAGCGCCGCCCACCCCCCCATGGGTCCAGGCCGAACCCACGGCTGCTGGCGGAGGTGCATGACAGCGACTCCGCAGAGGCCCACGGCCAGAAGGGGAGCCAGCCAGCCTCCTACCTTGACCACGCTGGAAACACCGCCCCGCAGAATTGCGTACACCAACAGCGCTGAGCAGATCCGCAAGGCCAAGTCTTTCCCCGGCGATGATGCTGCGGCTCCCATCCCCGCAAACATGACACTGCTCCCAACAAGTAAAAAGAGCCCGTACAAGCCCTCCAGAAGGATACTCAATTTTCGATCCAAAGCCCTAAAGAGCTGGCCATAGGAGGATGCTCGGTGCTTAGCGCAGGACTCTAGAATTAGGCCTGTACCTAAAAGGAGTAGGAGCACGGCCCAGAGGGCCCCCACCAGACCAGCTGCGCCATAATTCACAAAGAACACGATGAGCTCCTGTCCGGAGGCAAACCCCGCACCGATTACGCCCGCTACGTACAGCCCGGCGACACCCCAAACTCCCACCTGATCACCCCCGCTTCCACCCTATTCCCGGGGGCTTTGTTCCATGCTTGAGGACAAGTATGCATAAATCTCCCACACCTACATATACTAGGATAAGTACCCAAGGGCAGGAGGTGGGCCATGTTTGCTGACGCAGATGTGGTGCGGCGCGTGCACTGGAGTGATCCCCTGGCGGCCGCCCACTTATCCGTTGCCCTGGCAAGCCTTCCCATCTGCGAGTATGTAGATGTGGTCTGTGTGGGCACTGACCGCTCTACTGGCGACTCCTTGGGGCCGTTTATCGGTTCTGCCTTGGTAAAACACCAGGAAAAGGGGCTGCTTCCGCCTAACGTGTCCATTTACGGCACCATCCACCAACCAGTCCACGCCCTCAACTTGGCCGACACCCTCGCAGAAATCAAAGCGCAGAATAAGCGGAGCACCATCATCGCCGTGGACGCCTGTCTAGGCAGGGTGAAGAGTATCGGCTTCATTTCCATAAAGCGAGGACCCCTGCAGCCCGGCACCGGCGTTAACAAACAGCTGCCGGCCGTTGGCGATTACCACATTATCGGAGTGGTCAACGCGGCGGGTTTCCTGGAACACGCAGTGCTGCAAAACACCAGGCTGAGCCTGGTACTGAACATGGCCGAGGTCATTACCGAATCTCTGATCCTGTACCTAACCAATCATTCCTCCCAAGCAGAAGTGGCCTTGGGGCCCTTTTCCTTACTCTAGCGGTAGTGTTCCACGTGGAACATCTACCGTCTCATGCTGTACCGTGCTTGACTTGCAATAGGCGTTTGTCACCGACTGTTCCACGTGGAACAATTCGCGAGGAGCTATAGCCAAACTAAAAGGGAGTGTTCCACGTGGAACACTCCCTCATTCAAATCCGACTGATCAGGTCCAATAGCCTTTCCAGCTCGTCGTCGGAGTAATACTCTATGGCTATTCTCCCGGCTCCCTTTCTATATGTCACCGTCACCTTGGTTCCAAACCGCCGCTGCAGATCATCCTCCAGCTCCACCAACTCTGGGCTCTTCATCTTGGTACGGCGGCGCGTGGCGCCCTCTGGCTTCTTGACCAACTCCTCCAGCTGCCGCACGCTCAAGTCCTGGGCAACCACCTTTTTCGCCAGCTCCGCACGTTTCTTCTTGTTGCTTACGCCTAAAAGGACTTTGGCATGGCCCACCGAGAGCAGACCGTCTGCAACCAGCTTGCGCTCTTCTTCGTCTAGACTCAGCAACCTTAAAGCGTTGGCAATACTGGAGCGCTTCTTGCCCACGGCCTGTGCCGCTTGACTTTGCGTAAACCCAAACTCCTCCATGAGCCGCCGGTAGCCCTCCGCTTCCTCAATGGGATTGAGGTCTTCCCGCTGCAGGTTCTCAATCAGAGCCACCTGCATCACTTCCAGGTCCTCAAACTCGCGGATCAGGGCAGGTACTTCCGTAAGTCCCGCCATGCGGGCAGCACGAACGCGCCTTTCCCCGGCTATGAGCTGATAACCCTTTCCCTGGCGCCGCACCAGGACGGGCTCCAAAAGCCCTAACTCCGATATGGATTCAGCTAACTCCGCGAGTTTTTCCTCATCAAAGATCTGCCTGGGCTGAAAGGGGTTGGGCTCGATGAGTTCCAAAGGGATCTGCTGAACGCCGCCCTCCGTATCGCCGCTCTCAGGCTCCACTTCGGGAATGAGCGCCCTCAAACCTCTGCCTAACCTCTGAGTACTCATGAGTTCAAGACCTCCTGGGCTAAGCTCGCATAGGCTTCCGCCCCTTTACTCTTCGGGTCGTAGAGCGCTATGGGCTTGCCAAAACTCGGCGCTTCTCCTAAGCGCACGTTGCGGGGTATGATGGACTGATAAACTCTCACAGTGTTCTGGAAATAGGTCTTCACGTCTTCGATCACCTGCTGCGAGAGATTGGTGCGTACATCATACATGGTCATCACAACGCCTTCCCATTCCAAGGTGGGGTTGAGGTGTTCCTGCACCATGGCAATGGTGCTTACCAGCTGGCTCAGCCCTTCCAAAGCGTAATACTCGCATTGAATGGGGACTAAAACAGAATCGGCTGCCGTCAGCCCGTTCACGGTGAGCAGGCCCAAAGACGGCGGAGCATCTATAACAATGAAGTCGTAGCGGTCCCGCACCAACTCCAAGGCCTTCTTCAGCCGGAACTCCCGAGATAGGGTGGAGACCAGCTCAATCTCTGCTCCGGCCAAGTCGATGGTCGCTGGGGCTACATGAAAGTTGTCAATATCCGTGGAAGTGATAATCCGTTCGATCTTGTCCCCGTCGATGAGCACCGAATACATGCAGCGCGTAATGGCCCGCTTGTCAATCCCCACACCGCTGGAGGCGTTCCCTTGGGGATCAATGTCCACCAGGAGCACCTTTTTCCCAGCTAAAGCCAAGTAGGCGCTTAGGTTTACCGCAGTAGTGCTCTTTCCAACTCCGCCTTTTTGGTTGACGATTGCAATCACTTTAGCCATCGGCTTCACTCCCTTGGCCCTTCTGCACCGTTATCACAATTCGGTAAACCTGGTCGTCATCCTGCTCGTCCAGTTTTACCTCAAGGCCGCTGGACTTCAGTGTCCTCACCAGCTGATGCACGCTGTTGGAAAAGATGCGCAGATCCTTAATCACTAATTTCTGTCTCCGTCCGCGCTTATCCTGCTTTCGCGAGGAAGCAGACTGCGCGGAGGCGAGGATTGAATCCACCAGCGCTTCCGTCTGCTTGACACTGAGTCCCTCTCCAATTATCCTCTCCAAAACCTCGAACTGTTGTTCGGTGCTTTCCAGGCGCAGCAAAGCTCGCCCGTGCCGCTCGCTCAACATTTCCCGGGAAATGATCTGCCTAATCTCCTCCGGCAGCTTCAACAGCCGCACCTTGTTGGCTACGCTAGCCTGGCTGATACCCAGCCGCTGGGCCAATTCTTCCTGGGTCAAGCTAAACTCGCTGAGCAGCCTCTGGTAGCCCTCGGCAACTTCCAGGACGTGCAGATCGCTGCGCTGCAGGTTCTCGATGAGGGCCAGTTCCGCAGCCTCCCGATCATCCACATCCCGAACAATGGCGGGGATCACTTCCCAGCCCAGGAGCCTGCAAGCCCGCAGCCGGCGCTCGCCCACAATCACCTCGTAACCTATGGGCGCCCGGCGCAGCATGATGGGTTGGAGCAGACCATGGATGCGAATAGATTCCGCCAATTCGGCCAGGGCCTCTTCGTCAAATTCCTGCCTCGGCTGGTATTTCCCGGCCACGATGAGGTGGACGGGCACAGACTGAACTTCTTCAGACCAGCCTTCCGCAGACTTCTGTTTGCTGCTGCCGCTGCTTTTCCGTCTCAGTAGCACTTCCGTCAGCTTCATACGCTCACCTCTCCAACGGATAGTAGTTACTTCTGTACGGAAAGGTAAGTTCCTTCCCCGGGCAGGAGGAAACAGAAAAGCCCCCCTGATGGGGACTATCTTAAGGGTCTTTTCTCAGGGATGCCCGCCCGCCGGGGATAAGAGCCGGGGGTGGGGGCCGTCTTCTTAAAGAGAAGTATGGTCCGCTCACCTAAGTCAAAAGGCAGCTGCAAAGGGAACACTCGTTCTAAACCAACATGCATGGCTTCCATGGCTGCCGCCGCGCTCTGAATTTCCGCATCTACTTCGCCGGACTTGTAGGCGGCAAAAAATCCGCCCACCTTAACCAGGGGGGTACCGAGCTCCAGCAGAACGGGGAGGGAGGCTACGGCCCGGCTCACCACCAGATCATAGACCTCGCGATGCTCTGGGTCCTTACCCGCATCCTCGGCTCGGGCATGGAGGGTGCCCACGTTAGGCAGTTCTAGTTCGGCCGCGGCTCGGTCCAAAAAGGCCAGCCTTTTGCGCAGGGAATCCAAGAGCATAAGCTCCCAGCCTTCCCGAGCCAAGGCCAGGGGCACGCCAGGAAAGCCCGCGCCAGTACCCAAGTCCAAGCAGCGCAGCTGGGCAGGCCACTCCAGCATGAGGATGCTCAGACTGTCCAGGAAATTCTTCACAGCCATTTCCCTAGGCTCCACAATGCGGGTGAGGTTGAGCTCGCGGTTAGCATCAAGCACCAGCTCCGCGAAGTGTGCCATGGCAGGGATTTTGTCTTCCAAATCGTTAAGGTTCCAAGCCCGCAGCCCCATCCTTAAGGCCTCGGCAAAGTTGCCGTGCTCAAAGATCATGCCTCCGCCCTCCGTTTTTCCTGCTCTAAGTAGATGAGCAGTACACTGATGTCAGCTGGGGTCACCCCGGAAACTCTGGAAGCCTGGCCCACCGAAACGGGCCTGATGGCGCTTAGGCGATCCACCGCTTCCTTAGAAAGCCCCTTGATTTTCGAATAATCGAGGCCCTCCGGGAGAAGCTTGCTCTCCATGCGCTCAAAACGCTCGATGGCAGCTTGCTGCCTGTTGAGATAACCCTCATACTTCACCTGGATCTCCACCTGTTCCCGAACGGACCGGGGGAGATCAGGCAGGTTAGAGAACAGGCCCAGGTCCTCATACTTAACTTCTGGGCGCCTGAGCAGATCCGCCAAGGTTGCGCCCTGTTTGAGGGGCGCGGTGCCCAGCTCTACCAGCTTTTCGTTGACCTCGGCCGTTCCGCGCACAGTAGTATTGGCCAGCCTTTGCACTTCGGCCTCCACCATTTCCTGCTTGGTCTGGAAGGCCGCGTAGCGCTCCGGGCTGATCAGTCCCAGGGAGTAGCCCAGGGGAGTGAGGCGCACATCAGCGTTGTCCATGCGCAGCGACAAGCGGTATTCAGCCCGGGAAGTCATCATCCGGTAAGGCTCCGTCACACCTTTGGTGACCAAGTCATCAATGAGCACGCCGATATAAGCTTGGGAGCGGGGGATGATCACAGGCTTTTTGCCCTGCAGGAAACGGGCGGCGTTGATACCGGCCATGATGCCCTGAGCGGCCGCTTCCTCATAGCCGGAAGTGCCGTTGATCTGGCCGGCGCAAAACAGCCCCCTGATCTCTTTGGTTTCCAGGGAAGGGTGGAGGGCGAGGGGATCTAAGCAGTCATATTCAATGGCGTAAGCCGGGCGCATGATTTCCACATTTTCCAACCCAGGAATGGTGCGCAGCATCTCTTCCTGCACCTCAAGGGGCAGGGAAGTGGAACAGCCGCTGAGATACCCTTCGTTGGTCTCCCAGCCTTCCGGTTCAATGAACACCTGGTGGCTGTCGCGGTCCGGGAACTCCACAATCTTCGTTTCAATGGAAGGGCAGTAGCGGGGACCTTGCCCCACAATGGCTCCACCGTACAAAGAGGTACGGTGCAGATTGTCACGGATAATGCGGTGGGTTTCCGGGGTGGTGTAGGTGACATAGCAGGGTACCTGCTCCACATTAAGCCCCTCTGTTTCAAAGGAGAAGCCGGATAGGGTGGCGTCGCCGGGCAGCTTTTCCAGTCTGTCCAGGTCGATGGAGCGCAGATTAACCCTGGGAGGAGTCCCGGTCTTAAAGCGAACCACGGGGAGCCACTTTTTCAGGGCGTCCGCCAGCTCCACCGCGGGGTGCTGGCTCTGGGGCCCAGAGGCATACTGCAGCTCGCCGATGTGGATGACGGCACGCAAATAGGTGCCAGTGGCCAAGATCACCACCGGGGCGTGGATTTTCACCCCACCCCGCAGCACCACGCCCTGCACGGCCTGGTCCTCAATGATCAGATCCGTAACCAGGCCTTCCTTGAGGTAGACACCGGGTGTGGTCTCCAGGACATATTTCATCCGCCTCTGATAGAGCTTGCGGTCAAGCTGGCAGCGCAGTGACTGCACAGCGGGCCCGCGCCTGGTGTTAAGCAGTCGCATCTGCATTAAAGTAGCGTCGCAGTTGCGGCCCATCTCGCCGCCCAAGGCGTCAATTTCCCGCACCAGCGTAGCCTTGCCCGAACCGCCAATGCTGGGGTTGCAGGGCAGCAGCGCCACGTTATCCAGATTGAGAGTCAAGATCAACACTCTATGGCCCAGGCGCGCCAAGGCCAGGGCGGCTTCGGCCCCGGCATGTCCAGCACCCACCACTACAGCATCAAAACTGTGACGCATGTTGCACCCCTTCCTACTTGCCGATGCAGAACTCGGCAAAAATGCGATCCAGCACGTTCTCCCGCACCGTCTCTCCGGTGATTTCCCCTAAAGCCTCCAGGGCGTGGTAGAGATCCACTGCAATCAAATCCAAAGGCAGGCCCGCCTGCAAAGTCCCCAGTGACTCCCGCAGGTACTTCAGGGCTTGCTGCAGCGCCTGTTTGTGCCGGGATCTGGTAATCAGGGCCCGGGAACCCGCGGAGCTGTTAATAGCGCCGGTGCCCAAGAGACCTAGAACAGCCTGGGTTAGGGAGGCCACAACCTGTTCCGGTTCCTTGCGCAGTGAAATCTCCAGGATGGGAGCCTCGATCTCGCCCAAGGCTTCCAGCTCCCAGGCGGGGGGCAGATCCGTCTTGTTGATCAGCACCAGGCGCCGCCGTCCCTTGGTCATCTCCAGAATCTGGAAGTCTTCCGCAGTCAACTCTTCACTGCGATCCAGTACATGCAGCACCAAATCGGCTTCCTGGATCAACCGCAGGCTCCGCTCCACGCCCAGCCGCTCCACCAGATCGCTGCTTTCCCGGATACCGGCGGTGTCCACAAGCCGCAGGGCCAAGCCCTGCAAATTGACCACTTCTTCAATGGTGTCCCTGGTGGTGCCGGGGATGTCTGTTACCAGGGCCCTGTTTTCATCGAGCAATGTATTGAGGAGGCTGGATTTGCCCACATTGGGCTTGCCTGTAATCACCGTCTTTAAACCTTCCCGCAGGATTTTGCCATCATCCGCGGTGGCGAGCAAAACTTCCAGCTGCTTGATGCCTGCTTGGAGACCGCGCTCTAACTGGGCTAGTTCCACTTCAGGCAGATCGTCTTCGGGGAAATCGATGCTGGCCTCAATGCGCACGGCCAGATCATACAACCCCTCCCGGATCTCCTTGATCCGACGGCTGAGGCTGCCTTCCAGCTGATCTACAGCCACCTCCAGGCCCACTCGGGTTTGCGATTGAATCAAATCAATGACTGCTTCCGCCTGCGCCAAATCCAAGCGCCCATTGAGGAAGGCGCGCTTGGTAAACTCCCCGGGCTCGGCCAGCCTTGCCCCAAGCTTCAAGGCGAGACCCAGGATTTCCCGCACCACAACCACTCCACCGTGGCACTGGATCTCCACCACATCCTCCGCGGTATAAGAATGGGGGGCGCGCATGATCGCGGCTATGGCCTCGTCCAGCTTGCGACCTGTTTCCGGATCCACCACTTTTCCATAACGCAGGGTGTAAGTGGGCTGCTGGGCAAGGCTTTTGCCGTCTTTTCTGCGGAACATCTGATCTGCTATGGCCACGGCCTCTGAGCCGCTTAAGCGCACAATACCGATGCCCCCTTCACCTAAGGGGGTTGCCACTGCAGCAATGGTATCACCTGCCATGCCCATCACCTCAGAAGATATTCTACCACAAAACAAAAAAAGGGCGTACCTTGGGCACACCCTCTGTTCCGTGAACCACCGTTATTCAGGAAGGATTACCACCCGGCGGTAAGGCTCCTGGCCTTCGCTTTGGGTCGTTACCCCATCATACTCGTTCACCGCCTGGTGGACGATGCGGCGCTCCGCTGCGGTCATGGCGCCTAACGCCACCCGGCGCCCGGAATCCTGCACTCTACGGGCAGCCCTATGGGCTAGAGCGCGCAGGGACTCTTCGCGGCGAACACGGTAATCACCGATATCGAGGTTGATGCGCATCCACTCCCCGTCCTGGCGGTTAACGGCCAGGCTGATCAGGTACTGCATGCTCTGCAGCGTCTGACCTTTGCGGCCGATCAGGATGCCCAGATCATCCCCTTCGATCCTTATGTTCACAGCTTCCTCATCTGCTTCTCCCACGACTCGCGCGGAAATATCCATATGGCGCAGCAGTTCGGTGGTGAACTCAATGGCCCGTTCCAACTTAGCCTCGTGCAGGGGCTTTTTCTTTTCCACCCTAACCCGGGCCATCTTGCCTCCTAAAATCCCGAAGAACCCTTTGGTGCCTTCCTCTAAAACAGTAACCTCAACTTCATCCCTCTCGGCTTGCAGCTTCGCAAGGGCTTCACTAATCGCTTCGTCCACGGAACGAGCTTCCACTTCGATAAACTCCATTGCCCTGGCCTCCTCTTAATCACTCAACGGGATACAGCTTGTTCATCCATGCCTGCTGCACGATGCCAAACACGTTGCTGGTAATCCAATAGATAACCATCCCCGAGGGGAAACTCAAGCTGAAGATCCCGATCATTATCGGCATGACGAACAGCATGGCCTTCTGCGATGGGTCGCTCAAAGTCATTCTGGACTGGATGTAGGTGGTGAGAGCAGATAGAATGGGGAGAATATAGTACGGATCAGGCTGGTTCAGCACCCAGAGGCCCAAGAATGTAGCTCCTTCCCCTAAGGCATTGCTGCCCAATACCCGGAAAAACGCCCATAAAATGGGAAGCTGCACCAGCATGGGCAGGCAGCCGCCCAATGGGTTGATCTTGTGCTCTTTGTAGAGCTCCATCATCTTCTGCTGGTACTTTTCCTTATCATTCCCATACTTCTGCTGAAGCTTCTCTAACTCCGGCTGCAGCCTGCGTACGGCAGCCATGTTCTTAGTCTGGCTCACCATCAGGGGGTAGAGCAGCAGGCGAACAATCACTGTAGAAAGAATAATACTAAGCCCGTAACTTCCGGTTAACTCCACCAGCTGGTTGAGTATCCACCCCAGCCCCCCGGCCAGCCAATCCATAATCGCACCCAATGCTAAGTCCTCCAATCAGTTAAGGAACGGGATCAAATCCTCCCGGATGCCAGGGATGGCATCTGCCAATTCTCTTCATGGCTAACCACAGTCCCCTCCAGCCGTGCTTGTTGATGGCCAGGAGGGCATATTCTGAACAGGTGGGATAAAACCGGCAGCTCCTGGGTAAGAGCGGCGAAACAAACCTTTGATAGCCCCTAATGAGCAAAGTTACCAGCTTAAGCATGCTCTTCACCGCTCCCGGCTGAACCCGCTGCGCCTTCCAGAAGGCCGCTCCTTTTCAGAGTGCAGCGGAGATCCCCCTTCAAGTCCGCGAAACTGGCGCCCACCGCGCTCCGTTTCGCCCCAATCACCACATCATAGCCAGGCGAGAACTGGTTTGTTAGTTCCTGCACAATCGCTTTCAGTCTTCTCCTAACCTTATTGCGGGTCACAGCGGTACCTAACTTTTTGCTCACAGCAAAGCCCACGCGGCTAGCTGTCTTCCCGTTGGGCAGGGCAGATACCACAACGTATCTGCCAAAACAAGGGGTCCCCTTTTTGTAGACAAAAGAAAACTCGCGGGGATTCCTCAATCGCTCCACGCTGAAACCTCCTGAGTACCCGCACTGCGTTAGGCACTGATGATTTTCCGCCCCTTCCTGCGCCGGCGAGCCAACACCCTCCGGCCTCCGGGGGTGCTCATTCTAGCACGAAAGCCATGAATACGCTTCCTTCTGAGCGTCTTAGGCTGAAAAGTCCGCTTCACGCTGAGTCCTCCCTTCACAACACCTTCTAACATGACATTCAAAGCGATTATATCTTATTCTTGAAAAGGGTGTCAATAGCAACGCCCCCTCCGCTACAGTTATGCACAAATGAACACAGAATCATCCACAATCTGCCCACATGGTTGTGGATAACTGGAGTAAACACATGTTCCCAGCACCGATTTGCCCACCAAAACACGGTTTTTTATCCACAGGTTGTTGATAACTTGGGGATAACCCCGCTTTTGGCGGCTGTGGAAAACTTACCATTGACCCTTTAAGCAGGGTTTGAAAATTCGGCAGACAATTTCGCCACTTTTGCGAAACGCCGCTGTGGTCAACCTGTGCAAAACTTTGGGGAAAAATAAACGGTTGTCCACACCTAGCTTAGTTAACGCGAAACCCCAGCTCCCTGTGGAAAAGCTGTTGAACTTGTGGATAAATCCCTGTATGATGGGTGTGGACAACCTTTCAAAAAGCCTCTTTTTGTGCATAACTTGCGCGCAACCTGAGGATGAGTCAGGGCGCGCAAGCAGGATACTGTGGATAAATCAAGAACTTAACTTGAGGAGATCGAGTCATGGGGAGGGTACGCAATGGATCAACTGAACCAATTGAGACTGGTTTGGGAAGAAGTCCTGAACATTATGGCCGCCGATCTGCCCGAGCGGTCTTTCGATGCCTGGCTGAAGGACAGCCGACCAGTCCATCTCGATGGTAATACTTTATATGTAGAGTTCCCCAATGAGTTTACCAAAGACTGGGTGGAAGCCCGCTATGTAAACCCTCTCACCAGGACTCTGCGGCAGGTCACCAACAGAGATTGGGACATCAAGTTCACCATCCCGGAAGGAGTCAAGTCCCTGGGTTCTCCCGGCGCTGCCGGGACAAGGAACGCGCCAAGCGGGAACTGGTCTCAAAACCGCGTACAGCGCAGCGAGGAGGTTCCTCCCGCGCCGCCCCCCCGGTCATCGGTGCTCAATCCGCGATATACCTTCGATTCCTTCGTGGTGGGCAACTCCAACCGTTTTGCCCACGCTGCTTCCCTGGCGGTGGCGGAAGGGCCGGCCAAGGCGTACAATCCCCTCTTTATCTATGGAGGGGTGGGGCTCGGCAAAACCCATTTGATGCACGCCATTGGGCACTATGCCCTGGAGCAGAACCCCAATATCTCAGTGGTGTATGTCACCTCGGAGACTTTTACCAATGATCTGATCTCAGCCATCGGCAAGAAGTCCATGGTTGATTTCAGGAACAAATACAGAAATGCGGACATTTTGCTCATCGACGATATCCAGTTCGTGGCGGGGAAAGAGTCAACCCAGGAAGAGTTCTTCCATACGTTCAACGCGCTTTACGAAGCCAACCGCCAGCTGGTGATCTCCTCGGACAGGCCTCCCAAGGATATCCCCACTCTCGAGGAGCGGCTGCGCAGCCGTTTTGAGTGGGGCCTCACTGCGGACATCCAGCCGCCGGATATCGAGACCCGCATCGCTATCCTGCGCAAGAAGGCCAAGGATGACAACCTGGTCATCGATCAAGAAATCCTCAGCTACATCGCCACCCACGTCCAATCCAACATCAGGGAGCTGGAAGGAGCACTGGTAAGGGTGACCGCCCATGCCAACTTGCACAATGCGCCCCTTAGCTTGGAGACGGTGGCAGAAGCTTTGAAAGACATCTTGAAAGCCCCTGTGCACCAGCCGGTGACCATTGAAGGTATTATGGAGATTGTGGCTGATTACTACGCCATCAAAGTTTCAGAGCTGAAGTCTAAGCGCCGCACGAGGAACATCACTTTCCCCCGGCAGATCGCCATGTATCTAGCCCGGGATCTTACGGATAGTTCCCTGCCCGAGATAGGACAGGCTTTTGGCGGACGCGACCACTCCACGGTGATCCATGCCGTTGAAAAGATCGAAAGCGAGCTCAAACTGGATCCTTCGCTGCACAATACGATCACGGAGTTAATCAGTCTGATCCGCAGGGGTTGAGCATAAGCTGTGGAAAAGCTTGGGGATAGCTTTTTTGGCGATTTGGCCTTTGTTGGCGTTGTGGATAACGCGCGGAAGTATTCAACAGGTTGTCCGTCTGCCAAAATCCAACTCTGTCGGGCCAAAACCAGTTTTCCACATTTAAACAGCCCCTACTACTACTCCTACTATTAAAGATCTTTATAAACTACCAAGAAGAGCCGCGCGCGAGTAATCCACAGGAGGTAAAGCCATGCAATTTCAGATCAAATGTTCCGACTTGTTGAGCAGTGTTGCCATTGCCGAACGAGCCATATCCACAAACGATCAAACTCCCGCCTTAACAGGACTGCATCTATCAGCAAACGAAGACTCTGTTACCCTAACTGCAAATAACCTGCAGATCGCTGTTCAAACCAAAGCTCCCTGCCAAGTTTTTGAACCGGGAGAACATATCGTCAGCGGCAAACTTTTCTGCGAATTGGTGCGCAAGCTGCCTAACGAACCGGTGACCATCAAATGGCAGGATGGCCAGGTTTTGGTAAGTGTAGACACCATGGAGTTTGCCCTAAACACCATTGTGGACGATGAATTTCCAGAATACCCCAATTGCCAAGATAGGGTGATGAGCTTAACAGACTATGAACTAGAGCGCTTGATCCGCCACAGCGTGTTTGCGGCCTCCAACGATGAGCACAAACCGATTTTCATGGGAGTTCTGGTGGAGATCGCCAATCAGGGTATTAACTTCGTAGCCACCGATTCCAACCGCCTTTCCTTCGTCCGAGCCCAGACCGGCCAGACGCATCTGGATCAAGGCGAGTACATAGTACCGAAGATCAACCTTATCGAGTTGGTACGCTGCTTGCCCATGACGGAAACCATGGTGGATGTGTTCTACGGCGACAACCAGCTGGCGTTCCGTTTTGAAGATACCATCTTCACCACCCGCCTTATCGACGGTCGGTTCCCCAGATACCTCTCTGTGCTCTACACGGATCAGGAAACCGCCATAATCGTGAAAAGGCAGAAGTTGATCCAGGCCCTGGAGCGGGCTGCCCTGTTTGGGCGCGCCGATGAAGCTCCCGTCTTGATTCAAGTTAACGAAGGCATACTAGAAGTGGCTACCACCTCCAGGCTGGGTAAGTCCCAGGAGCAGTGCAATGTTGAGCAGCGCGGCCCGCAGCAGCAGGCTGCCTATGCCCCCAAGTTCCTCTTGGATATGCTCAAAACCATGAGCGGGGATCAAGTGGAGTTTCGTTTCGAAGGGACCAGGCAGGCTCTGATCAAGGCGGAAGACAGCGATGATCACCTCTACGTTGTCATGCCCATGAGAATCTGACAAGAGAAGAGGATTGGTTTCTGTGAAGGAAATAGCCATCAAAACAGATGCTATCCAACTCGATCAATTCCTAAAATGGGCCAGCATCGTCTCCACGGGAGGGGAAGCGAAGCGGCTAATCCAGGAGGGAATGGTCAAGGTAAACGGCCGGGTGGAAACGGCGCGCTCACGCCAGCTGCAGCCTGGAGCTGTGGTAGAAGTGGGCGGGGAGACTTTCCTAGTTGGGTCGGAGAGTTGAATGAGGCTGGAATCCCTTTCCCTTCAGGACTTTCGGAATTACGAACGTGTCAGCCTGGAACTGAATCCCGGGCTGAACATCTTCGTGGGCGATAATGCCCAGGGGAAAACCAACCTCCTGGAGGCCGTGTATGTATTGGCCCTGAGCAAGTCCTATCGAGCGGCGCGGGATACAGATCTGATTAGGCAGGGAGCCGACCGTGCAGTGGCAGTTGCCCGGGTGAGGAGGCTGGCCGCCGTGGAGCTGGGCTTTGTGCTCAGCCATACGGACAAGAAACGTCTGTTGGTGAACCAGAAAGCCACCACGGCTAACCGCTTTGTGGGGAACCTCAACGCTGTGCTCTTCAGCCCCGACAGCCTTCAGTTGGTGAAAGGCGCACCTTCAGATCGGCGCCGCTTTTTGGATGTCCAGATCTGCCAGATCGATCCGGTGTACCGCAAGACGCTCCTGGAGTACCAGCGGGTAGTACGCCAGCGCAACAGCCTGCTCAAAGCGGCCCAGGAAAGCCGGGCTCACCTAAATCAGCTGCCCGCTTGGGATAGGCAGCTGGTGAACCTGGGCAGCCAGGTGATGCAGCGCCGGCGCACCGTGGTGGCGAGCCTGCAGAATATTACCCGGGGAATTCACGGGGAGATCAGCCAGGACCGGGAAGAACTCCAGTTGATATACCAGCCCTTCTTTGCGGAGAACGGATACAGCCAGTCTGAAGGGGACAGGCAGGAAGAAGAAGAGCTGAAAGCCATCTTCAGACAGGAGCTCCAAAGGCTGCGCCGGGAGGAGATCCGCCGCGGCTGCACCCTGGTTGGGCCCCAGCGGGATGACTTGCTCTTTGTGGTTAACGGCATGGATCTGAAGAAGTATGGCAGCCAAGGCCAGCAGAGAAGCGCGGTGCTCGCCTGCATTTTAGCTGAACTCGAGCTCATGTATGGGGAAACCGGGGAGTATCCAGTGGTTCTTTTGGACGATGTCATGAGCGAGTTGGATCAAAACAGGAGGCTGCAGCTCTTGACCCTCCTCAACGACAAAGCCCAGACCATAGTTACCACGACGAGCCTGGCTAGCTTTCCCGCGGAGCTGGTGCAGAGGGCTGCCGTCTACAGAATTGAGCGGGGAAGGATCGCATGAGGGGAGCGGGAACATGTTTCTGCACATTGGCGGCGATGTTATGATCCCAATGAAAGACATGATCGGCGTTATTGATCTGAGCCGTCAGGATTCGCCGATAAACTTAGAATTTCTAAAAACTGCAGACGAAGAGGGTTTTGTGGTACAATTAACAGGGAAACCCGCTTCACTAGTAATCTGCACTAAGCAAGTCTATCTGTCGCCCATCTCTACCCAAACACTTCAGAAAAGGGCACGCAGAAGTTTCGAGCAGACAGAATAAGGAGAGTTGATAGTTTGGACAAGAACAAGGCTCCTAATAATTATACAGCGGACCAAATCCAGGTCTTGGAGGGCCTGGAAGCGGTGCGGCTCCGGCCGGGCATGTACATCGGCAACACCCATGTGGGCGGTTTGCACCACCTCTTCCAAGAGGTGGTTGACAACTCCATCGATGAGGCCATGGCCGGCTACTGCGACCGCATCGATGTGGTCATCCACGAAGATGGCTCACTGTCCGTGCGGGACAACGGCAGCGGCATCCCCGTGGAGGTCCACTCCAAGACAAAGCTTTCCACCCTGGAAACGGTGCTCACCATCCTCCATGCGGGCGGTAAGTTTGGCCAGGAAGGTGGACACTACAAAGTCTCAGGGGGACTCCACGGTGTGGGGGTGTCCGTTGTTAACGCGCTCTCCGAGTGGCTGGAGGCCCAGGTCTGGTACAATGGGCGCCATTATCTGCAGAGATATGCCAGGGGAGTGGCCCAAGGACCGGTCCAGGATTTAGGAGCTACCAAGGAGCGGGGGACTCTAATCCGCTTCATGCCCGATGCCCAGATCTTCCAGACCATCGATTTCCAGGCAGAGATCATCGTGTACCGCCTGCGGGAACTGGCCTTTTTGAACAAGGGCATTACCATCACTTTTGAGGATCGGCGCATCAAGCGCCAGCACCGCTTTTTGTACAAGGGCGGCATTGTTTCCTACGTCAATTATCTGAACCGCAACAAGACGGTGCTGAACAGAAACCCCATCTACATCTCCGGCGACAGAGACGGCGTGGAAGTGGAGGCTGCCATTCAGTACAATGACAGCTACGCTGAAACCATGATCAGCTTTGCCAATAACATCAACACCCACGAAGGCGGCACCCACATGGTGGGCTTTCGCAGCGCCCTCACGCGCACCATCAACGACTACGCCCGCCGCAGGAATTTCCTGAAGAACTCCGATGAGAATTTCAGCGGCGACGACGTTCGCGAGGGATGCACTGCCTTGATCAGCGTGCGTGTGAAGGACCCGCAGTTTGAAGGCCAGACCAAGACCAAGCTGGGCAACAGCGAAATCAGGGGCATCGTGGAATCTCTGGTGAACGAGGCTTTGGCTTCTTTCCTAGAGGAGAACCCAACGGAGGCCAAGCGCATCGTGGAAAAATGCATTCAGGCCTCTAGGGCTAGGCAAGCGGCGCGCAAGGCCAGGGAGCTGACCAGGCGCAAGAGCGCCCTGGAAATATCGTCTTTACCGGGTAAACTGGCCGACTGCAGCATCACAGATCCGGAGCTTTGCGAGATCTTCATCGTGGAGGGAGACTCCGCTGGAGGTACGGCGAAGCAGAGCAGGGATCGGCGCTTCCAGGCCGTGTTGCCCTTAAGGGGCAAGATTTTGAACGTGGAAAAGGCGCGGCTGGATAAGATCCTGAGCAATGCAGAAATCAGATCCATGGTCACAGCCTTTGGTACCGGCATCGGCGAGGATTTTGACATTACCAAGGCACGCTACCACAAAATCGTGCTCATGACCGACGCCGACGTGGACGGTGCCCATATCCGCACACTGCTTTTGACTTTCTTCTACCGCTACATGCGTCCCCTGTTGGAGCAGGGCTATGTGTACATCGCCATGCCTCCCCTCTACGGAGTGCGCAAGGGGAAGGAGATCTACTATGCCTACGATGAGGAGGAACTGGATCAGATCCTGGAGCGCATTGGCCGTTCTGGCGTAATTATCCAGCGCTACAAAGGGCTCGGTGAGATGAACGCGGAGCAGCTCTGGGATACTACCATGGACCCCGAGAAACGCACCATTCTGCAGCTTTCAGTGGACGACGCCATTTTGGCCGATGACATCTTCACCACTCTCATGGGCGAAAAGGTGGAGCCCCGCCGGGAGTTCATCGAGGCCCATGCTGCGGAAGCGACTAATATAGACATTTAACCGGGGGTGTATTTACTTGAGCATCAATCTTAGCAGCGGAAAAATAGTCCCCGTTAAGATCACCGAGGAAATGAAAACCTCGTATATCAACTACGCCATGAGCGTAATCGTTGAGCGCGCCCTGCCCGACGTGCGGGACGGCTTAAAACCTGTACAGCGCCGAATTCTTTATTCCATGCTGGAATTGGGCAACCGCCCAGACCGACCGCATAAAAAGTCAGCGCGTATCGTTGGCGAAGTCATGGGTAAATACCATCCCCATGGCGACTCAGCCATCTACGATGCCATGGTGAGGATGGCCCAGCCCTTCTCTTATCGCTACATGCTGGTGGACGGACACGGCAACTTCGGCAGCGTGGACGGAGATCCTCCTGCCGCCATGCGCTACACCGAGGCCAGACTCTCGCCTTTGGCCATGGAAATGCTTAGGGACATCGATAAGGATACGGTGGACTTCTATCCCAACTTCGATGACTCCCTGGAGCAGCCCGTGGTGCTGCCCAGCAAGTTCCCCAACCTGCTGGTGAACGGGGCATCGGGGATTGCTGTGGGTATGGCCACCAACATCCCTCCGCATAACCTCGGGGAAGTGATCGATGGTTTGATCGCGCTCATTGATAACCCCGACATCGATATCCGGGGATTGATGAAGTACATCAAAGGCCCTGATTTCCCCACAGGCTCCATCATCCAGGGCAGGGAAGGGATCAGGGAAGCGTACAGCACAGGGCGCGGACGCATCCGCGTGCGGGGTAAGACCCAAATTGAGCAGCTTTCCAACGGTAAGACCCGCATCCTCATTACCGAGCTGCCCTATCAGGTGAACAAGGCTCGCTTGATCGAAAAGATCGCCGAATTGGTGAGGGATAAGCGGGTGGACGGCATCACCGACCTCAGGGACGAATCGGACAAGACAGGTATGCGCATTGTGATCGAGCTGCGCCGGGACGCTTCTCCCCATGTGGTGCTCAACCGCCTGTACAAACACAGCCAGCTGGAAGACACCTTCGGCGTGATCATGCTGGCCTTGGTGGACAACGAACCGAAGGTCATGAACCTGAAGGAGGTTCTGAACCATTACCTGGATCACCAAAAAGAAGTGGTGCTCAGGCGGACCCGTTTTGAGCTGCGCAAGGCGGAAGAGCGGGCCCATATCCTGGAAGGCTACCGTATCGCCTTGAACAACATCGATGAGATCATCGCCATCATCCGGGCAGCCTATGATGATGCTAAGGAGCGCTTGATGGATCGTTTCGGCCTTTCCGAACGCCAAGCCGTGGCTATCCTGGACATGCAGCTGCGCCGGCTCAGCGGGCTGGAGCGGGAAAAGATTGACCAGGAGTATGCCGAGCTGATGAAGACCATTGAGCGGCTCAAGGCCATCCTGGGCGACATGAACCTGGTCTATCAGATCATCAAAGACGAACTTACGGAGATTAAGGAGAAGTTTGCCGATCCCCGGCGCACCAAGATCGGCCTTTCCGTGGGCGATCTGGAAGACGTGGATCTCATCGCCGAGGAGGACATCGTGGTCACCCTGACCCACCACGGGTACATTAAGCGCCTCCCCGTGGACACTTACCGGGCCCAGAGGAGGGGCGGTAGGGGAATCACTGCCCTGAGGGCCAAAACCGACGATTTCGTGGAGATGCTCTTTGTGGCCAGCACCCACAGCTACGTCCTCTTCTTTACCAACAAGGGACGGGTTTACCGCCTGCGGGGGCATGAAATACCTGAAGCGGGCCGCAACGCCCGGGGCTTCGCCGTGGTCAACCTGATCAGCTTCGAGCCCGGCGAGCGTATTCAGGCCACCATACCCATTTCCGATTACAACGATGATCAGTATCTGGTCATGGCCACCCGCAGCGGGATTGTCAAAAAGACCGCCCTCAAAGAGTTTGACACCAACCGCAGCGGCGGCTTGATCTGCATCACCCTAGTTGACGACGATGAACTGGTGGGGATCGAGTTAACCGATGGCAGTTCAGAGCTGATGCTGGTGACCAAGTACGGCCAGGCCATCCGTTTTGCTGAAGAACAGATCCGGCCCATGGGACGCACAGCCCAAGGGGTAATGGGAATTCGCCTCGATGACCGGGACGAAGTGGTGAGCTTGGCGGCGGCCAGTGACGACGCTGAGCTGTTAGTCGTTACGGAAAAGGGCTATGGAAAGCGCACTGCCATCAGCGAATATCCTCTCCAGAACCGGGCCGGCAAAGGCGTGATCACCCTCAAAAAGAACGAACGCACAGGCCCCGTAGTGGGGGCACAGGTGGTCCGGGAGGGGAATGAGATCATGCTCCTCTCCATTGAGGGCATCATGATCCGCCTGAAGGTAGCAGAGATTTCCCTCCAAGGGCGGAACACCCAGGGAGTTACCCTGATGCGCTTGGACGAAAACGACCGCGTTGTGGGCGTGGCTGACATTGTGGGCAAGGAAGAAGAAGAGGACGAGTAAGGCTGTAGGCACCGCAAGCACGGTTTTTTGCAAAATTGCTGGTTAGAGGCGTTGACAGAGGCGCGCCTTCTGTGGTAAGATAACCTCGCTGTCCACAAAAACTGTGGCAGAGCACCTTGAAAACCAAACAAAGTCTTGAACACAATTCTGTGTTTGAAGAGAATAAGCCAGAAGTTTGTGCGCTTCAATCAATTCAGATGGCTTTTAGCCATCAAAAAGCTAGCATCAAGCTTTTCTC
>FZPS01000069.1_pt267 | contig 31821 bp, 21 predicted proteins | sample 1817821 | NCBI WGS metagenome assembly FZPS01 (sample SAMEA104158645, study PRJEB21678) | metagenome | place: Germany | collected 2015-04-21
AGGGTGGACAGCATGATTTCAACGTCTGGAACAATGGAGCGTATAATTTCGTTCGGCTTTGTTTTGGTGAAGCTGGCCAGGTTGAATCGAGACGGGTGATTGTGACCCTTGATCGTTGGTAAAGCCGCTGCCCAAAGCCAATGGAAAGGAGAAGGCTCAGTGCTAAGAGAGGTTAAGATCGAGAATGGTGTAGTACGAGGTTTACCAGCAGCGGATCCGCGGATCACTAGCTTCAAAGGGATCCCATTTGCTGCGCCCCCTGTTGGTGAGAATCGCTGGCGGGCACCTCAACCGGCAAAAGACTGGGATGGAGTGCTGGAAGCCTTTCAGTGGGCTCCAATAGCCATGCAGGCCAGGCCGGGTGTGGACAAAGATAACATTTACAGCAGAGAATGGCATGTGGATCCAGATCAACCTATGAGCGAAGACTGTTTGTACCTTAACGTCTGGACACCGGCCAAAAGCCCTGATGAACGACTGCCGGTCTTTGTGTGGTATTTTGGAGGGGGCCTCCAGGTTGGCTATCCATCGGAAATGGAGTTTGATGGAGAACGGATAGCCCGCAGAGGTATAGTTGTGGTGACAATCAACTACCGTCTTAATGTTTTCGGTTTTCTGTGCCATCCGGAAATCACTAAGGAAGCACCCCATGCCCCAGCCAATTTTGGTAATCTTGACCAACAATTTGCCACACGCTGGGTGCAGCGTAATATTGCTGCTTTTGGCGGTGATCCGGCCAATATTACTATTGGCGGCCAGTCAGCTGGCGGAGGGAGTGTGTTAAGCCAGTTGACCTCCCCCCGGAATGAAGGATTGTGCCAAAAAGCAATCATTCAGAGTGGTATGTTCGCACCTGTATATCCCCATGTCCGCGGCCCCAGACGGGGGCGGGCTTTAGCTGCTGCTGAGCAAGAGGGAGTCAAGTTTTTCGAATTCTTAGGTGTTTCCTCATTGGCAGAAGCTCGCCAGCTGGATGCGGAATACATCATGGCCAAAGCCCTGGAATACAGAGGATTCTGGGGTACTGTAATCGATCATCAATTTTGTACTGGCAATAGTTTTGATCTTTTCTTGCAGAACAAAAGGCTCAACGTTCCGGTAATGCTGGGCCACACATCGTCGGAATTTATGGCCAGGCCTATGGTAGAATCCAAAGAAGAACTCCAGCAGATGGCTGCTGAAATGTTTGGCGAGGATGCTGAGCAATTCCTGAAGCTGGTTCGTTTTGACTCCGGCACCATCGACGAAATCAGGAACCGGGCTTCGGTTAATGGTATTGAGTATGCCATCCGCCTTGCAGGCAAGGCCAATGCCGATACCTGTGCGAACACTCCCCTGTATTATTACAATTTTGACGCAGAAATCCCAGGCTGGGATAATCCAGGAACATTCCATTCAGTGGATTTGTGGTTCTTCTTTGAGACTCTGGCCAAGTGCTGGCGGCCTTTTGTTGGCAAACACTATGATCTGGCACGCCAGATGTGCAACTATTGGGCAAATTTCATAAAAAGTGGCGATCCCAATGGTAAAGACAGCACCGGAGCAGAGATGCCTCACTGGGCTTGCTATACTCCTGAGGAACCATATGCGATGGTATTCAGAGACCAGCCGGAGTATGTCAAGGAGGAACCGGGTGAACTAATGGAATTCTTGGTGGAGCAGTATTTTAAGCGCAATAAGTAGATGTCGGCCTACATTTTTACTTAGAGGGGTGAAACGGAGGTTTTACCGTGTTGAACCGAAGAAAAATTACGCTTTTGGCGGTGCTTGCGGTTGCATTATTGCCAGGGCATAGAAATGAGGCTGTGGCACAGGCGCCACTAATTACGGCTGAACAGCCACCATTGGTTTTGTGGTATGAACAGCCGGCCACTGTCTGGGAGTCGGAAGCATTACCGCTTGGTAACGGGTTTATCGGTGCCATGGTGTTTGGCGGTGTGGAACGGGATCGGATCCAGATCAACGAAAAGACACTGTGGTCGGGCGGGCCTGGTGCCAATGTCGACTATGATGGAGGCCACAGCGATAAGACGCCTGAAGAGTTGCGGGAACATCTGGCAGCAGCGAGGAGGCTTCTGCAAGAGAATGTGGATTATTTTGCCAAGAATTTGATGGCATATATCCATCCGCTTACGGGGCAAGTGGTATCTAGGGATTATCCAGAGATGATCCCTGAGTTTTGGTACCATATCAATTCCTTAAAGGGTGACAAGACCCACTATGGCTCCTACCAGTCTTTGGGAGATATTATTATCGAAGATTTAGTGTACCAGCCCTATGTGATGATTACCTCCAATGCCAGGACTGTCGATCCCAACGAAGGGATCAGAAAGCTGATCGATGGCAGGATTGACACCAAGTGGTATTCTTCGGCAGGCCTGAACTGGGGATATAATCATCCGTTCCCAATCTGGTTTCTTTTGGAGCACCGGGAACCGGTAACCATCGATTATTATCAGTTGACATCTGCAAATGATGTGGAGAACCGCGATCCAAGAAGCTGGAAGCTCTATGGCTCCAACGATAACAGAGAATTCGTGCTGCTTGACAGCAGAACCAATGTTATGTTTTCCAGAAGGCATGAAACGAAGACTTTCAAACTGCCTCAAACAGTCAGCTACAAATATTACAGACTTGAAATACTGGAAAACCGCAGCCGTAGAAATACGGATGGTTGTCAGATTGCTCTCTTTGAGTATGGATTGTCAGGTGAATCCCTTGTGCAGCGTCAAGATTACAGTGAATATGTCAGAAGCCTGGATCTGAACCAGGCTGTCGCCTGTACAGCATATGTTTTGGATGGTGTAAGTTACTTAAGAGAGTATTTCATCAACTATCCAAGCAATATCATGGCTGTTATGCTGACGGCGGATCAAGAGGGGAAACTTTCGAAACGGATTTCAGTGGAAACTCCCCAGAGAAGGGCGGTTATATCTGCAGAAAATGATACTATCACCATGACAGGGCGCCCGGCTGATCATCATGAGCATGGTTTGCGGTTTGCCAAACAGGTAAAAGTGATTCCTGATGGCGGCACCATGTATGCTGCAGATAATGGGATCGTGGTTGAAAATGCCAGTTCAATTCTCATTCTCATGGCTGCAGGGACCAACTATCAGCTGTGTATGGATGACAGTTTTGACTATTTTAATGACGAAGACCCGTTGGTTGCTGTGCATGAGCGCATTGAAGCTGCTGCTGCCAAAGGGTACGACAAACTTAGGGCGGAGCATATTGCTGATTACCGTTCCTTGTTTGATCGGATGAAGCTTAACTTCGCGGGAATTGAAATTCCCCAGCGGCCAACCGATAAGTTGTTAAGTGCATATGGCGGCCGGACCACGGAGCCGAATTCACCTGGCGAAGACTTGTTTCTGGAACTGTTATACTACCAGTTTGGCAGATATCTTTTGATCTCCTCGTCCAGGCCAGGCTCTTTGCCCGCTAATCTGCAGGGGATTTGGGCCGATGGATTAAACCCTCCCTGGTTTGCGGACTACCATACTAATATCAATGTCCAGATGAACTACTGGTTGGCGGAACCCACCAATCTGAGTGAATGTCATCTGCCTTTGGTTGATTTTATCAACAGTCTTGTTCCCAGAGGTAGAATTACAGCCCAGCGCTATTTTGTGACAGACAGAGGTAAACCGGCGCGGGGTTGGACCACCTTTCATGAATGCAATATTTGGGGCAATACTGCGCCAGCAGTCTCAGAGGCCTTTTGGTTCCCGGTGGGTGGAGCTTGGTTGGCCCGCCATATCTGGGAGGCTTACCTCTTTAGCATGGACAAAGAATTTTTAACGGACAATTTCAACACCATTCTTGAAGCGGCTGTATTCTGGGTCGATGCCTTTGTAGAGGATGAACGGGATGGCACGTTAGTCAGCAGCCCATCCTGGTCGCCAGAGCATGGCCCCTATTCGTTAGGCTGTACTCAAGATCAGGCTATTATCTGGGATGTGTTCAGTATTGCGCTGAAAGCCAGTGCAGAACTGGGGATTGCCATACCGGAGATCGATGAGATTCGGAGTGCACAGTCACGGCTATCACCGCCGAAAATTGGGCTGGCCGGCCAGTTCCAGGAATGGAAAGATGAAATTACCATCGACATCACCGGCGATTGGGGACATCGCCATGTTAATCACCTGTATGGTTTACATCCCGGTGATCAGTTTGTTGCTGGTAGAAACGAAACCGAAGACAGATTTATCGGGGCCATGAAGGTAACCTTGAACACCCGTGGCGATGGAGGGACAGGGTGGAGTAAAGCGTGGAAGATCAACTTCTGGGCCCGGATCCGCGATGGCAACCGTGCCCATAAACTGCTTCAGGAGCAGCTTAAGGGTTCCACCCTTAGCAATCTGTTTGACACCCATCCGCCGTTTCAGATTGATGGTAATTTTGGGGCGACAGCAGGTATGGTGGAAATGCTGCTTCAAAGCCATGGAGAGGCTATTGAACTCTTGCCAGCTCTGCCGGATCGGTGGAGTTCTGGCTCTGCCAGCGGCCTAAAAGCCAGGGGCAATGTGGAATTGGATCTTGAGTGGTCAAACTCACTACTGCAGAAAGCAGTATTGAGGCCAAAGGCCAGTACAGACTTGCTGGTCAAGGCAGCCAATATAGGCCAAGCTTCGATCACTGATTCTCAAGGCAGGCTTGTTGAGGTAAAGATGATTGACGAGAATACGATTCTGTTTTCAGCGACAGCTGGTGAGGCATATACCATCACCTCTGCTGGACAATGATAAGGATGATTCAAGATGGGCAGTACAGGATGGATTTTGGTTTACACAAGAACTCCGGTTCCCCACAACTACCCCATGGATTTGGCATCCAGTGTTCATTTTGCCTACAGCAGGGATGGCACAAACTTTACAGCTTTAAATCGCAACTATGGCATCTTGTTTGCGCTGGCAGCAATCGATGCAAACAACTGTGATCCATGCCAAAGGGTTAAAACAACCGTATATCTTTGCTACTGCCGATGGGCAGTATGGGATCGTTGCTGTAAAAACCAACATCGACGGAAGCTGTGATCAAGAATCTAAAGGCCAAGTGGTGCTGTGGCTTTCTCGGGATCTAATCAAGTTTGAACCACAGCTGTTGGTGGATTTGCAGCAGGATGCCCACGTGGACCAGATCGTTTGTCAGTACAATTACAATACAGGTAAATATGAATTTGTGTGGCGGGATGTCAAAGGCAACTGTTACCGTAATACGATGGCTGATCTAAAGGATCAGGGTAGTATATTGCCGGCGGCCCCGGTATCTGATTGGCCTGGAGGCTGGTTCGAGCGATTCGATCATGAAGCCCATGGCGTATCTGTTCCTGAAGGGGCAGTACCGGGGAATGCCATCGCAGTTGACCCCGTGCTTCTGGATAGAATTCAAGCCAAATGGTCACCGCTTCAGAATGTTGCAGTGGAAGTGCCAGAAGTTGTTTACGCAAAATCTGAACAGGATGTGCAGGCAGTTAAAGCCAAGGCAATCTATTCTGATGGTTCCACTGCTATCAAACCAATCCAATGGGAGACGAGCAGTATTGACTTTTCTCAGCCTGGAAGCTGTGTCATAACCGGAACAGTAATGCAGGAAAAATATGAGTTTCCTTTGGCGGTAGGATATGCAGACCCAGTGATCCTGAGATGGAAAGGCAGCTACTACTTTGTCTCCACCAATGACAATTTGAACAATATCGGCATCTTTGTCCGCAAGGGCAAAAGAGTATTGGACTGTTTTGCCCCGGGGGCCAATGAATATCTGATCTTGGATCGGGATGAGCGGCGAGGGTTGATTCAGACTTTTTGGGCCCCTGAATTTCACATTTGTGGCGGGCAGCTGTATCTGTTTTTTGCCGTGAGCGGTCACCATTGGGGCCCCCAGTGCCATGTGATGAGGTTAAGAGAAGGTGGAGAGATTACCGATCCAGACAGTTGGGATGATCCCATCAGAGTAGTGAAGCAGGATGGGACATTCCTGTGCGAGACAGGGATTACGCTGGATATGACCTATTTTGAGGTTGATCAGACTGCATATGTGGCCTGGTCAGAGCGTTACCGTATCGGCCATCCTGATGATTCGGGCTCAATGCTGTATATTGCTACCGTCGATCCGTGGCAGCCATGGCGGTTGACCTCAGAACCAGTACTGTTGTCGCGGCCGCTTTTCGGCTGGGAGAATATCGAGGGTACTATTAATAATGAAGGCCCATATGCTTTGGTAACCGGCCACAAGGTATATCTGGCCTATTCGGGCGGAGCGGCCAATGGCTATAGCTATGCAGTTGGGTTGTTATCCATTGAGAAGGGCAAGGACTTGCTTGATCCTGTCAATTGGTATAAAAGCCCGACTCCGGTTCTATCTTTCTACTCAGTGGAAGGAGAGTATGGCCCTGGCCACAATGCTTTCTATGTCAATGAACATAGTGATGTGATGATTACCTATCACGCTGAACCAACCATGAGAGGCAGCAAACGATGTTCGGCTATCAGGAGAGTGCATTTTGACCTCGATGGTGAGCCCAGATTTGATCTGTCGGCTGAGGATGACTTGCACCGGGAGTTGGCGGTAGTAACCACGAAAGTCGTAGTCAGGCCAGACTAAGAGAACTAGCATATGGAGGAGATAAATATGTACAAAGTGTATGGATTGCTGTTTTTGCTTGTGATGACTGTGTTCTTGCGTACTTTGCCGGTTTCAGCTGCGAGCAGAGTTCAAGCTGAGTTTTTTGTATCTCCTCAGGGCAGTGATGCAAACCCTGGCACCATTGAACGCCCGTTTCGAACTATTGAACGGGCGCAGAGCGCGGTCAGGGAAATCAATAGTAACATGCAGGGTAACATAGTTGTTTACCTTCGAGATGGAGTGTATCAGCTTGAACGGACCTTGGAGTTTTCTGAGGCAGATTCGGGCACCAATGGTTATCGGGTAATCTACCAGGCTTATCCCGGTGAGAATCCGATCGTCAGTGGCGGTGTTCAAGTTACTGGGTGGGAACACCACGAAGGTAATATATATAAAGCAAAACTGGAAAGAGACATTAAGCTAAGAGCCCTATATGTCAACGGGCAAAGGGCTGTCATGGCCTGGAAAAATGTAACAGCTCAGGGTGGATACGGGAATTTTCGGATCAAAAAGGGAGAGGCTGATTGGGCCTGGGGTGACGCATCATTCTACGACGGAGTTCGATACCGCATTGGAGATGTGCCTGAAATCGGACACCCTGAGGACTTGGAGATCACGACTTCTTCCACATGGAATCTGAATTTGGTCACTGTTCGGGAACAAGTCCGGGCCGGCGCTTACCAGGTACTGCTGCTCCAGCAGCCATATGGTGCGATTGCCCAAAGTTTTGGTTGGGGAACAGAGTTCAAGGTATCCGGAGAACAAGTACTGCACAATGCTTATGAATTTTTGGACCAACCTGGTGAGTTCTATTTTGACAAGACTACCCATACGTTGTACTACTGCAAACATGAGCATGAAGATCTTAGCACAGCAGTTGTCATTGCACCAATGGTAGAGGGACTTTTGAGAATCAAAGGAAGCTCGCTCGGAAGCAGGGTGGAGAATATCAGTTTTATCAGAATCACATTTGCCTATTCTGATTGGAATCTGGTAGCAATCGGGGATTCACGGGGCCAGGCAACGCTGCAGGGACCGACTGCTGTCATTGCCATGGGCAATCAGAACTGGCATTTTGATGTTTACAGAGCTTTCGATGTGCCAGGTGCAGCCATTGAGGTGGAAAACAGCAGATCAATTGTCTTTGAACGGAATACCATTAAACACACAGGCAATATTGGGCTGGCTCTGAAAAACGATGTCTGTGATTCCCAGATCATCGGGAACCAGATTTTGGACACAGCCGGTTCAGCTATTGTGATTGGCCATCCGCAGCATGTATATGAAGGTGATGGCCTGGAGATCAAACACCCCTTCGGGGTTGGGATTGACAAAGAGAAGTATCCGTCAGGTGTTGAGGGTATTCCCAGGAATAATGAAATCAGTAATAACTATATTGACGGTGCGGGGGTACTGTTCCATGGCCAGAATGCAATCATGGCCTTCTTTGTGGAAGATCTGCTGATCACCCATAATCTTGTCAGGAATATCCCTTACGGACCGATTAGTGTAGGCTGGAGCTGGTGGAATTTCAATGGTGATCCTGACAGCATTATCCCTGGAATCCCCATGCAGACTCTCGCCAGGATTAAAATCCACAACAACCGGCTGATCGACTACGGGTTGACCTTGACAGACACAGGTGCAATCTATTTGTTGGCAGCCATGCCCGGCACCACTGTCAACGGCAACTATGTTGTGGCGACCCCCAAATATATGCTCAACGCTGTACATCCTGATGAAGGCACTTCCGGAGTTACAGGCAAGGATAATGTATTTGACATCGGTAATGGCAACAATTTTGAGCTAAACGATTGGGGCAGGAAGAATAATGTTCATTTTGACAATACCTACACCACCAGCAGTACTGTCCGTTTAGGAGCGCCCGATGTTTCTGTCACCAATTTGCAGCTGTATCCGAATGCCGTTTGGTCTATTGAAGCCCTGGCGATCATCGAGAACTCAGGATTGGAGCCTGAATACATGGATTTAGCTCCCCTTGACGAAATGATGTTTGTTGCTGATGCCAGGGTTGATGCGGGGGTGCTGGTTCCACTAAAGCTGCCGAAGGGATTCAAGGGCGGCATTTGGTTTGCCCCGGCGGGAACCAAAGTGTTTCAAAACGGAGTAAAAATGACCAGGGCAGATTTGGAGGCAGGTGTGATTCTAGCGCCCTTGGAAGCAGGACGGTACAAGCTGTATGTCTTGGATGACCAGGGCAAGATCATCATGGAATCCAAAGGTACTTTGGAGGTAAACAGCTTAAAATAAAAGATTTCGATTTCAAGGGAGGTATCATAGTTGCCAAGGAAGTGGCGAAAAATTACGGGCTGCGCGGCCCTGCTGTTGCTGGTGTTGGCGTTGATTTTAGGCGTTGGCTGTTCTTATTCGACAGCTGGTGAGCTACCAGAAATACCGTCGCTCAGGGAGATTTACAGTGACTATTTCGAGATCGGGGCAGCTGTAAATGGAACAACCGTCACTACACATAAGGCGTTAATTGACAAGCATTTCAGCAGTTTGACTGCGGAAAACGAAATGAAGCCTGAAGGCCTGCAGCGGCAGGAAGGACGGTTTTTATTTCAGGTTGCTGACCGGATTGTCAACCATGCAGACAGCCAGGGTATGAAGGTTAGGGGCCACACCCTTGTCTGGCATGCCCAGACTCCCGATTGGTTCTTCAGGGACAAAGACGGCAAGCGAATTGACCAAAAGGCAGTGATCACTGAAGCAGACCGTCAGTTGGTAAGAGAACGGTTGGAACAGCACATTGAAACTGTGATGAAGTATTATACCGGCAAGGTATATGCCTGGGACGTGGTCAACGAAGCGATCTCTGATGACGGCAGATACATTCTGCGTCAGGATTCGCCCTGGTTTAAGATTCTCGGGGAAGAGTTTATCGAAATCGCATTCAGAAAGGCGCACGAGGTTGATCCTGATGCGTTGCTGTTTTACAACGATTACAACATTGAAAGAGCCTACAAGAGAGACCGTACGATCGAGATGCTCAAGAAAATGTTGGACAAAGGAGTGCCGATTCACGGCGTTGGCATCCAAGGCCACTGGTCAGTCGGCGACAGCATCCCCGAAGTTGAACAGGCTATCAAGAAATATGCCGAGCTAGGCCTTGAGATTCATATCACCGAACTGGATATAGGTACCAGGGACATATCCCCGGCAGGGTTGGCCAGACAGGCTGAATACTATCGTCAGGTGTTTGCCCTCTTTAAAAAGTACAGCGACGTGATTACATCGGTAACCCTGTGGGGGATTTCAGATCGGGCCACATGGAGGCCGAATGACAACCCTCTGCTTTTTGACAAACAGATGGAACCCAAACCTGCTTTTTGGGCAATCGTGAATACTGACAAATCTTGGGAGGAAAACAGGGCATTTTATCTTGGTGAATAAGGTTGGGCCAAGTATCACAACCAAGGAATGGGCAGGCTCATTCCTTGGTTGTCTGATCGACTAACGATAATTCAGGAGTGGTTCCGGTTGAGAATTGAGTCCTTCGTTAAGGAAGCAGATGGCATCGTTTTGCATACAACCAAAGGCAAGATCAAGATTGAGGTTTGCACTGAAAAGATTATCCGCATCGTCTACACTCTTAATGAATCGTTTAGCGACAAGCCAAGCCTCATGATTGTCCAAACTGATTCTGCACCTGTTGATTGGATCGTAAGCGAGACAGATGAGGCGCTTGAGATTGACACAGGTAAACTGCACATTCACATTAATAAAGAAACCTGTGCTCTAAGCTATTTTAGCCTCGACGGCAGCTTGTTGATGAAAGAGCCGGATCGGGGCGGTAAGTATTTGATCCCCACACAGGTCCTAAAAACGGTAATTGATAAGCATGCATCGCTAAAATCCGAAGCCACTGCCGACGGTGTCAAGGTTAGGGCAGAAAACGCCCAAACAGTAGTGGATCGAACGGCATATCATTGGAAACTTGAATTTGAATGGGATCAGGGTGAAGCCCTTTATGGACTGGGTTCTTTTGAAGAGGGCATTTTTAATTACCGCAATCACCACCAGTATTTGTATCAGCAAAACATGCGGGCTGTGGTACCCTGCCTGGTTTCCACCAAAGGTTATGGAATCTTGTTTGACAGTTACTCCTTGATGACCTTTCACGATGACGTCTACGGGTCTTATGTCTGGTCTGAGGTTAATGATCAGCTTGATTATTACTTTATTTATGGCCCGGAACTTGATGATGTTGTGGCGGGCTACCGTTATCTGACCGGCCAAGCGCCCATGTTTCCAAAATGGGCCTTTGGCTATATTCAATCCAAAGAACGGTATACCAGCCAGGAGGAATTGATCTCCATTGTCCGTGAGTACCGGCGCCGGAAGATACCGTTGGATGTTATTGTGTTAGACTGGATGTCCTGGGAAGGAAATTACTGGGGTCAGAAATCATTAGATCCAGCGCGTTTTCCCAATCCAGAGCAGATGATGGAGGAATTGCACCAGCTTAATTCCAGATTGATGGTTTCAATATGGCCTCACATGCAAAATGATGGCCCTAATCAACTGGAAATGAAAGAAAAAGGTTATCTTCTGGGCAATCAATCCACCTATGATGCCTTTAACGAAAAAGCCAGGCAGCTCTACTGGAATCAAGCCTATGAGGGTTTGTTTTCCAAGGGGATTGATGCCTGGTGGTGCGACTGCACTGAACCGTTCGAGAATGATTGGTGCGGACCAGTAAAACCTGAGCCGGAGCAGCGGATTTGGATCAATGTTAACGAAGCCAAGAAATATCTGGATCCACAATACATTAACGCTTATTCGCTTCTGCATTCGCAGGGGATGTATGAAGGGCAAAGGGCAGCGACAGCCAGCAAGCGGGTAGTCAACTTAACCCGGTCAGCTTATGCCGGCCAGCAGCGCTATGCCGCGATTACGTGGTCCGGAGATATCAGTGCCAAGTGGGACACCTTAAGGAAGCAGATTGCCGATGGTTTGAATTTTTGTGCGGCCGGTATCCCTTACTGGACTCTGGACATTGGGGGGTTCTTTGTCGGCAGGCGGAAACATGGCTGGTTCTGGGACGGGGATTTTGATGCAGGATGTGATGATCTGGGTTATCGAGAGTTGTATGTGCGCTGGTTTCAATATGGTGCGTTTCTGCCGATCTTTCGCTCCCACGGTACAGACACACCCAGGGAAATGTGGCGCTTTGGCGAGCCAGGAACCATATTCTATGAAACGCTGGTCAAATTCGATTTTCTCCGCTACCGGTTGATCCCTTATATTTATTCTCTGGCTTGGCAGGTTACAAGCAGAGGCTACACACTAATGCGGGCCCTGCCTTTTGACTTCCGGCATGATTCCAACACCTATGCTATTGGCGATCAGTATATGTTTGGGCCAGCGTTTTTGGTAAATCCAGTCACTGAACCCATGTACTATCAAAGTGGGTCCCGGAAGCTTGAAGATGTAGAGAAGGTTAGAGATGTTTATTTGCCTTCAGGGACAGATTGGTATGATTTCTGGACTGGCAAGAGGTATCATGGTGGCCAAACCATTAGAGCCCAGGCTGAGCTTGAAATTATGCCGCTGTATATTAAAGCCGGGTCGGTAGTACCCATGGGGCCAAGTATCCAGTACACATCTGAGCACGAAGGCCCAATTGAGCTGCGCATTTATCCAGGGGCCGATGCCGTGTTTGAACTTTATGACGATGACGGTGACAACTACAACTATGAGGACGGGCATTACCAGATAGTGGCCATCAGCTGGAATGACCGCAGCCGGGAACTGCGTTTTGCTGATCGTGTTGGCAAAGGTTATACCGGCATGCCGCAGGAGGTAACTTTCAAAGTGGTTATTGTCCGTGAGAATCATGGTGTTGGTGTTGAGGAAACGGAAACGGTGGATCAGGTAGTGGTTTATCAGGGTAAAGCTTTGACATGTAAACTCTAAAAAGGAACAGGTGAGATTTATGGGACACGATTTTTCATTGCGATACAGCACGCCGGCTGATGCATGGCGTGATGCCATCCCCCTTGGCAACGGTAGGCTCGGGGCTATGGTGTACGGCCACACGGACATTGAACGAATTCAGCTGAATGACGATTCACTCTGGTATGGTACGTTTATCGATCGCAACAACAGCGCTTTAAAGGACAAATTGCCGGAAATTCGCCGTTTGATTCTTGCCGGGGATATTTCTCGTGCGGAAGAACTGATTATGAAGTATATGGCGGGCACACCTGCCGGGATGCGCCATTATACTCTCTTGGGTGTATTGAACATTGCCATGAATCAGCATTTACCATTCGTTATGGGTTGGCTGCCTAAGAGTGAGTCTGCGGAAGAGTATGAGCTGAATCTGGATCTGATGGCTGGTGTTTTGGATGTGAAACATAAGGCGGCAGGGGTATCCTATCAGCGCAGAATGTTTATCAGCCATCCTGCGCAGGTAATGTGTATTCGCTATACTTGTGATTCACCAGGGGCGATCAACATGGACATGTTCCTGAACCGGGTTGGTATCTCCGATGCCACGGTAATGGACGATCGCAGGCCTGGGCGTAGAGTAGCGGCAGGCGGTTGGCCGGGAACCAGGGTGGATTCCATTCGGAATATCGATGAACGGACTATGCTGATGAGAGGTAATGATGCCGGTGTGCAGTTTGCCTGTGCAGTAAGGGTTGTCTGCGATGGAGAAATAGAAAACCCTGTTTCGCAATTGGTGGTGAAAAACTGCAGTGAGGTTGTTTTGTACCTGGCGTCTTCCACCTCAAACCGTGTTCCTGATCCGGTTGCTGATGTATTGAAGCGGTTGGATCAGGCTGAAAACCGGGGTTATGATGAGCTGCTGGAAGAGCATGTTCAGGATTTCTCTGCGCTGATGAACCGGTGTGTCTTGGAACTTGAACCTGCCTCAGCCGACTACACCGATCAAAGAATTGAAGCTGTCCGGTCAGGAGGGCAGGATCCTGGGTTGGCAGCACTGTATTTTCAGTTAGGGCGTTATTTAATCGTTTCTGGTGGTAGAGAAGGAAGCTCGGCCCTAAATTTGCAGGGGATCTGGAACCACCAGTATATGCCCATGTGGGACAGTAAGTATACCATCAATATTAATCTGCAGATGAACTACTGGCCGGTGGAAGTAACTAATCTTTCGGAACTGCACATGCCCTTGATGGATCTTTTAGAGAAGATGCAGGAGAAAGGCAGGGAAACAGCCCGGGTCATGTACGGCATGCGGGGTATGGTTTGTCACCACAATACTGACTTCTATGGTGACTGTGCACCTCAGGACTGGTATATGGCAGCAATGCCGTGGGTGACTGGGTCAGCCTGGCTGGGCCTCCATGTGTGGGAGCATTATCTGTATACCAAGGATCTTAGTGTTCTTAAGAGAATGTATCCAGTGCTGCGGGATATGGCTTTGTTCTATCAAGACTTTTTGATTGAGGTTGATGGTAAACTGGTTACCTGCCCATCGGTATCGCCGGAGAACCGCTATGTTCTGCCTGACGGCTACGACACCCCGATCTGCGTAGGACCCGCCATGGATAATCAGATTCTGCGGGAGTTCTTTGGCGCTTTGATTCAGATTCAAGAACTTTTGGGTGTGGATCAGGATCTGGCCAGAATTTTAGCTGAGATGATCGAAAAGCTGCCAGAGGACAAAATCGGTTCCCAAGGGCAGCTTTTGGAATGGGATCAAGAGTATCCCGAGCTGACCCCCGGGATGAGCCACATCTCTCATTTGTTTGCCTGTCATCCCGGCTGCAGTATCAACTGGTGGGATACCCCTGAGTTGATGCAGGCTGTCAAGAGGTCATTGGAGATTCGGACAGCTCATGGTGGTGCTGTGGGGGGTTGGCCGTTGGCATGGCATATCAATATGAATGCCCGGTTGCTGGATCCTGTGGAAGTGGACAAATGTATCAATAGAATGCTGGCGCGATCTGCTGCCCGCAATCTGCTTAATGCCAGAGGGGTGTTCCAGATAGACGGCAATCTGGGGGCAACTGCGGGAATAGCAGAATGCTTGCTGCAAAGCCACATTGCGCTGCATTTCTTACCGGCACTGCCCGTATCATGGCAAAACGGCAGTGTCAAAGGGCTTCGGGCCCGAGGTGCCAGAACCGTGGATCTGAGCTGGGAAGCCGGGGTGCTGCAGGAAGCCATTGTCCGCCCGGATTTCGACGGAGATATTGAGGTGGTTGGCAATCCGCTGAAAGTGAGCTGCGATTCGATGGAGGTTGCTACCACAGTTACCGATATAGGTTTTTCTTTCTATGGCGAAGCAGGCAAGACCTACATATTGACTGCCCTTGAATAAGCGGAGCAGGTAAGAACAAAACAGGAAGTGGGGTTGGTTACATGGGAAGGCAGAGAGTAAATCCATATCTTCCCTCTTGGGAGTATATTCCCGATGGAGAACCGTATGTATTTAATGGCAGAGTCTATGTTTATGGGTCACATGACCGGTTCAACGGACATGTCTTTTGTTTAAACGACTATGTCTGCTGGTCGGCACCGGTCGATGATCTCAGTGATTGGCGCTATGAAGGTGTAATATACAAGAAAACTGATGATCCATTGAATCCCGATGGCAGCATGTGTCTGTATGCTCCCGATGTTACCGTTGGCCCTGACGGAAGGTATTATCTATACTACGTGTTGGACAAAGTGTCGGTGGTTTCGGTGGCAGTAAGCACTTCGCCAGCAGGAAGATTTAGGTTTTATGGCTATGTGAAGTATCCCGACGGAACCCTACTTGGGCAAAGAGAGGGAGATCAGCCCCAATTTGATCCAGGAGTGCTCACAGAAGGGGACAGGACCTATCTTTACACAGGTTTTTGCGCAAGAGGTGACAAGTCCAGAAGCGGAGCCATGGCCACTATCCTAGGGCCAGACATGCTAACAGTTGAAGAACCGCCAGTGTTCGTGATTCCCAGTGAACCTTACAGTGCTGGAACCGGGTTTGAAGGATATGAGTTTTTTGAAGCTCCTTCCATTAGAAAGCGGGGCGATACTTACTATCTAATCTATTCTTCCATCTCCATGCATGAATTGTGTTACGCCACCAGCAAACATCCCACCAAAGGGTTTAAATATGGGGGGGTTATTGTCAGCAATTGCGATCGGCATATTGATTCATATAAACCTGCAGATATGCAAGCATATGTTCCTGGCAACAACCACGGCAGTATCGTGGAGATTAACGGCGAGTGGTATATCTTCTACCACCGGCATACTAATGGCAGTTGGTTCAGCCGCCAGGGCTGCTTCGAGAAGATTAGATTCAATGAAGATGGAACTATACCGCAGGTGGAGATCACTTCTTGTGGAGGTATTGACAAACCATTGATCGGCAGCGGCGAGTATCCTGCCTACTTGGCTTGCCACCTGTTCTATATGGATGATCCGCGGCGTTTCCCCAAGATCACTCAGGATGGGAGAGATGGGGATCAAGAATTGGGCTACATTACCGATATGCACGATTCAGCAACAGCCGGATTTAAGTATTTTGACTGCAAGGGAGTCAAGCGGGTAAAGATTAAGGTGCGTGGCTATTGCCGGGGCCATTTTGAGGTGAAGACCGCCTGGGATGGGGAAGTGCTCGGTAAGATTCATGTTGAATTCTCCAATATCTGGAGAGAATATTCAGGAGACATTGCCATACCAGATGGAGTCCATGCACTGTATTTTACCTTCCGCGGCCGCGGGCCTGCCACCCTGGCTTCATTTATTCTGGAATAGCATTTGGAGCAAGGGGGGCAAAGACTGATGAGGACAAAGCTGTCAGAATTTGAGTTAGGCGACATGGTTTTGGTTTACGAAACAGACCCCCATAGTAGCAATGTGGGCTTGCTGATGATCCCGAAACACTTCCGCGGTTTCATCGCAGAACAGAAAAACTACAGGATTGATTCGCTAGTGCAGCTGAAAATACTGGGGGATAATTACCCAGATGGTTTTTCACAAGGACTCACCATGCGCAACAGCGCCTCAACGTTTGGTCTAAAATATGAAAAGCAATATTGTATTGACACAGAGGGCCAACGAACAATTGTCACTGTGCTGCGTAATAACTATGGTCACCAAATCGAGCATCATGCAACGTGGATGCCAGGGGATCAGGCGGTCCTGGTGCAGAGCAAATATGTAAACAGCGGGCTATCAAGCATCTTTGTGGAGATGCTGTCAAGCTTTTCCCTGGGGGGAATTACTCCCTTTGCGAATGATGATGCACCGGACTCACTTTTGGTGCATCAGCTGCGCAGTAAATGGAGCTGCGAAGGGAGGCTGCAGACATCATCCATTGCAGATTTGCTTCTGGAACCTCCTGGAACAGGTGGGGAGCGTACAGCTATCGGTTTGGCCAGGTTGGCTCAATGCCGGTGCGAGGGTATTTTCCTTTTGTGGCTGTTGAAGATATGAAACACCATGTTTCTTGGGGAGTGCAATTAGCGCATGCAGCTTCCTGGCAAATGGAAGTCTATCGCCGGGATGATGCTCTCTGCATTTCTGGAGGGCTGGCTGACCGTGAATTTGGACACTGGATCAAAGAGATTAAAGCTGGAGAAGAGTTTGTCACACCACCTGCCATTGTATCGGTTTGCGAAGGCAGTATCGATCAGATTAGCCAAAGGTTGACGGCCTATCACGAGAAATGGCTTGCCGACAAACCGGAGGTTGAAAACAATCTGCCGGTCATCTTTAATGAGTACTGCACAAGCTGGGGCCAGCCATCTTCGGACAGTATTAAACTTGCTTGTCAAAAACTAAAGGGTACAGGGATTAAGTATTTTGTGATTGACTCTGGCTGGTATGCGGAGGAAGGAAAACCGTGGTATCTCAGTATGGGAGACTGGCGGGTCAGCCCTAAACTGTTTCCTCATGGCCTGGAAGAAGCGATCGAGGCGATTAGGGAATGCGGAATGATACCTGGAATCTGGTTTGAAATCGAAAACTGTGGTTCCAAATCGGAGGCCTTCTCCAAGACGGACCTTTTGCTAAAAAGAGATGGATACCCGATCACTGCCGGTTCCAGGCGCTTTTGGGATTTTCGGAATCCTGAGGTTATCGCCTATTTAAGTGAAAAGGTCATCGATTTTATCAAGAAGTACAGGTTTGGGTATCTAAAGATCGATTACAACGATACCATTGGTATCGGCTGTGATGGAGCTGAATCTTTGGGAGAGGGATTAAGGCAGCATATTCTGGCAGTGCAAGATTTCATCAAGAGAATCCAGATTGAGATTCCAGATTTGGTGATCGAGAACTGTGCCTCCGGTGGTCACCGTCTTGAGCCGTCGATGCTGGCAATTACCAGTATGTCTTCCTTTTCCGATGCCCATGAGTGTATCGAAATTCCGATCATCGCTGCAAACTTGCATCGGGCAATTCTACCTCAGCAGAGCCAGATCTGGGCGGTACTGAGGAAAACTGACAATGCTCAAAGGCTCTATTACTCTATGATCAATGCATTCCTTGGCAGAATGTGTTTGTCTGGGGATATTCATGATTTGAATGAGACACAGTGGAAGATTGTCACAGAGGGAATAGAGTTTTATGAAAAGATTAGCCCAGTGATCAAAGTCGGGTTTTCTTATCGCTTCGGGCCGACGGTGCAAAGCTACCGCAGCCCCACCGAGTGGCAAGTGGTTTTCCGAGTCTCAGCAGACAGCTCACAAGCTTTAGCAGTAGTCCATTCTTTCGCCCGCAACGATCAGGGGCAAATCCGGATTCCTATTCCAGGGAATTTGAGTCTAAAGGTTGAAACAGTATATGCAGAGAAGGAGAGCGATCCTAAAATCCAAAGCGGGGAAATAGTGTTTCCACTCGATGATGACTTTGAAGCAATGGCGGTTTTATTTGCAGTCGTTTGAACACACAAGCTGTGCTTTGATCAAAGGTTTGTCATTACTATGCTGGGGGGTTGAATCAATGCGCAAGACTTTAGGCGTGATCATGACAATAGGCCTGCTGCTCATATTGGTTGGCACTGCTGCTGCGCAAGCGCCGATAGTAAACATTGTGGTGGACTTTTCGGAAGGCTTGGCAGGCTGGCGGGCATTTGGCTCCGGTACGTTGGATGTCACCTTGGAACAGGTGAGGACGGCGCCAAAGGCTTTAAAAATGACAGGGCGAAGCGCCGGGTGGCATTCAGCAGCTCTTGATGTCAATGATTTCTTGGCTGATGGCGGCACATATCAGTTTTCAGTCTGGGTGCGCCTGGTAGACGAACCGGCAAGTGAAATCAGCGGCCATTTTGTGATGGGAGAGAATTTGCGCAGCGGAGGTACGAACTATAACTGGATTTCCGCTGATATACCATTGAGCAGTGAGGAATGGATTTTAATCGAAAGCGAACCTTACACCTTTAACGCTCAAGAGATCAGCTCCGCATGGTTGTATGTTGAGATTGGCGATGACAGAGCGTCCTATTATATCGATGACTTTACCATCGTTGGAGATCTACCTCTGCAGGCAGAATATCCCCGGTCTTTTGAAAGGGATATCCCTGCCTTAAAAGACGTTTTTCGGGATTACTTCCACATCGGTGCCGCAACCAGTCCCCGGTTCCTTAATGAGCAGGATATCTATTCAGGATTCATTAGTTACCAGTATGGGGTGCTGGTGGCAGGCAATTCTATGAAACCTGATGCACTACAGCCGCAAGAGGGGCGTTTCAACTGGCGGGATGCTGATCGATTTGTTGAATTCGCTGAACGCCATAATATGCTGCTGCGGGGCCATACATTGGTATGGCACAGCCAGGTGCCAAATTGGTTTTTCCAAGCCCCAGGGGATCCCAGCAAACCTGCCACCAGCGAGCAGTTGATTGCCCGGATGGAAAATCATATCAAGACGGTTGTGGGCAGGTACAAGGGCAAGGTCTATTCCTGGGATGTGGTCAACGAAGTCTTAAACGATTCCGGCAGCATCCGAGGTGAAAGCGACGGGTCGAAGTGGAAGGATATAATTGGCGATGTGGACGGCGACGGCTTTGCCAGTGATTATATTGAATTGGCATTCATATTTGCCCGGGAAGCGGATCCTGATGCCCGCCTAATCATCAACGATTACAGCCTTGAATCTGGTGGGGCAAAACGAGACGGGATGTATAGCCTTGTGAAAAGAATGCTGGAAAAGGGAGTCCCTGTGGATGGAGTCGGCCTGCAGATGCACATCAGCATTTACGGGCCAACAGCGGAACAGATTGAAGAGACCATTGAACTCTTTGCTGCTTTGAAAGAGTATAACCCTGACTTCATGGTCGAAGTTACTGAGATGGATATGTCGGTCTACCAGTGGATGGAACAGCGCAAAGAGATTACTATGACCCACCTGGAACAGCAGGCTCAACGGTATGCTGAGATCTTTGAGGTTTTTAAACGGCAGGCCAAAAAGGGTAATCTCGACATGGTCGTTCTTTGGGGGACAGGGGATCATGACAGCTGGCTGGACAATTTTCCGATTCAAGGCCGAGGCGATGCTGCGCTGTTATTTGACAAACAGCTTATAGCCAAACCGGCGTATTATGCTGTGATTCAGCCTGATCAGCCGTGGTATTTGACTAAAGCCCAATCCAAAGGAGCCCTGGAGCTAATGGACAGCACCGGACAGATCATTGCCAATCTGCTTCCAGGCGAGTATACTCAGGCTGACTTGGCTGGTTTCGATATGGATAATGTCAAAAGAGTGTGGCTGGCCGAAGGGCTGGTGATGGAAGTATGGGAAGGTGGAATTCCCAGGTTGTATATTGGCGGTAATACTTATGATGTGGATGCTCAAGCTTTGGGTGAGCGGATTGCGGTTAGAGCAAGCGGAATAGAGAATGTGGCACTGGGTAAGCCCGCTGATGCCAGTCATCGTGGGGATCGAGCCAGCCGGGCTGTGGATGGAAACCTGTTGACCAGCTGGAGTGGTAATGAAGAGCCGCCTTATTGGTTAAGTGTAGATTTGACAAAACCTCATCTTTTAGTACGGTGGGCTGTTGTCCATCGTGACGGCGGTGGTGTGGTTGCAAGCCTAAGCGACGGGCCGTTCAACACTGCTGATTTCCGCCTTCAGGTGAGCGATGATCAGGAGACATGGCGCGATGTGGACGTTGTGGAAGGTAACCTGGCAACCAGGACAGATCGGGCAATTGAGCCGGTTGTCGCACAGCATGTGCGGATCTTGATTACCAAACCTACATCGCTGGATTTTAACCGCCAGGCTGTAATCTATGAATTTGAAATATATGGTTTGGGGATTGAGTAAATGTAATCAAGCAGGGATAGCCTGAACCGCTATCCCTGCTGTGTTAGACGGCAATTTGGGGTTGTGATCAGGGGCTAGCTGACCAGTTTTGCCCTGATCACTACGCAATCGCGAGCCGGCACCACGGGGTTAAACCGCTCTTTGAAGACTCCTAATTCGCGATGCTCCCAACAGTCGTATAAGGAGAGAGCAATACCCGATGCGTAGGGCAGTCCCAGGTCCCAGAACTGAAGTGATAGTTCCCTTTGATGATCACTCAGGTTGAAAAAGCCGATGGCCAGGTCGCCGTTGGATAGGACCTTGACCAGCATGAACACTTCATTGGTATGGAACCATTGGGGTTCTGGCGGTTTCTTGAGGAACTCGAGGGAGATCAGAATGGGGTGGTTAGGATGGGTGTTCTGCAGATAACTGATAGTAAAATTGTCTTTCAGCGCCGTGATGAAATGGCTGTATTGGAGCCTTATGGCCCAGATATTCTCCGGTTTCGGGCTTCGCCAAGCGGCAGGATAATTGAGCAAAACTGGACGCTGCTGCCGCCGCAGTCATCCGATTGCCAGTTTGAGCTTCATGATCACAAAGCTGTGATAAAGAACGGCAAAATTTCAGCTGAATTTTGGGACAACGGCAAAGTTGTTTATTACAAAGATGGCCAGGTACTCTTAGCTGAACGGTCGGAAATGGCCTTTTTCATGGGATACCGGGAATACCGGCAGGTGGGGGGCGACAACTATCGGGCAACGGTGATCTTTGAGCCTTATCCCAATGAACATTTTTATGGATTGGGGCAGGAGCAAAACGATCTCTTTGATCTAAAAGGATCCACAAGCCAACTGCTGCACAAAAACACCAAATCGTCAATTCCGTTTGTATATTCTTCCAGAGGCTATGGGTTTTTGTGGAACAATCCGTCTGTTGGCCGCTGTGAGCTGACCAATAACCATACGTTATGGGAAGCAAATTCAACCAAACAGGTGGATTATCTTGTGATTGCAGGAGATACCCCTGGGGAAGTAATGCAGAAGTATGGCCATTTGACTGGATTTGCACCTCGATTTCCGGCGTGGGCTTCGGGATTTTGGCAATCAAGGCTGCGTTATGAAACTCAGGCAGATGTGTTAAATGTCGCCAGAGAGTACAAAAAGCGAGGGATTCCCCTCTCGGTGCTCATAATCGATTACTTCCATTGGACAGAACAAGGCGACTGGAAGTTTGACCCTGCCTATTGGCCTGATCCTGCTGCCATGTGTCAGGAACTGAGGGAAATGGGAATAAGGCCCATAGTATCAATTTGGCCTACCATCAATCCCAATAGCGAGAACTACCATTACATGGATGAACGAAACATGTTGGTCAGGACCGAAAGGGGGCTTGCTGGCATCTTCCCCTTCTATGGAGATCAAACCTATATTGATCCGACGAATCCAGAAACAAGGGAATATGTTTGGTCCAAGATCCGGGATAACTACTACAACAAGGGAATTCAAAGCTATTGGTTGGATGAGGCGGAGCCGGAAATCCGGCCGGTCCACTTTGACAATTTGCGCTTTTACTACGGCAATGGTGAAGAGGTGGGCTTGCTCTATCCATTTTACTATAACAAACTGTTTTATGACGGTCTGAGGGGAATGGGAGAGAATGAAATCATTTCTTTAACCAGAGCCGCCTGGATCGGCAGCCAACGTCTCGGTGCATTGGTTTGGTCAGGGGATATTCCTTCCACTTTTGAGGCGCTGCGGATGAGTGTCAAGACAGGCCTGAATATGGCCATGTGCGGTATTCCCTGGTGGAACAGTGATATCGGCGGATTTTGGGGAGCTGATATTGAGAGTGAGTATTTCCGGGAATTAATTGTCCGCTGGTTCCAGTTTGGCCTCTTTAGTCCAGTGATGCGGCTGCATGGTGCCAGAAAGCGGATTAAAGAGCAAGGCCCGCGCCCGCCCGGCTTGAAAGAGCCGACAGGTGGACCCAATGAAATCTGGAGTTTTGGGGATAGGGCTTATCCGATTCTTTGCAGATTGATTGAGTTACGGGAGCGGCTGCGTCCGTATATCCACAAGTACATGGATATTGCCAGCCAGACCGGTTCTCCGCTGATGCGCCCCATGTTCTTCGAGTATCCTGATGATGAAGTATGTTATCCTCTGGGTGATCAGTATCTGTTTGGTGAGGATATCCTGTGTGCTCCAATTGTCAATAGGGGTCAGACAGAGCGGTCAGTGTATCTGCCTGAAGGTGAGTGGGTCAATGTCAATGATCGGCAAACCTATCAAGGCAAGCGGTTTGTCAATGCCCATGCCGAGATTGACCAATTTATTGCATTTGTCAAAAAGGGCAGTCGTTGGCTGGCAGTATTCAACTAAGGGATGATCAAGGAGGATGGAAGGATGGCCAATCTGGTAGCTCTAACACCACCGATGGGGTGGAACAGCTGGGACTGTTATGGGGCTAGTGTCCGGGAGGATGAAGTAAGGGGCAGCGCGGAGTACATGGCGGCCAATCTTAAGCAGTATGGCTGGGAATATGTGGTTGTGGACATTCAATGGTTTGAGCCGAATGCAAAAAGCGATATATATAATCCCCATGCTCCTTTAGTGATGGATGAGTATTCGAGGCTAATGCCTGCAGTCAATCGGTTCCCAAGCGCCGCCAACGGCAAGGGTTTCAAACCATTGGCGGATTATGTCCACAGTCTGGGATTGAAATTTGGGATTCACATCTTACGGGGAATTCCCCGGCAGGCGGTGGCAGCCAACACCGCTATTCTGGGGACGGCTTACCGGGCAGCAGACATAGCCAACACCAACAGCACCTGTGCCTGGAATACGGATATGTACGGTGTTGATCCAGCCAAGCCTGGTGCTCAGGAGTATTATAACTCGCTGTTTCAACTGTATGCTGAGTGGGAAGTGGATTACGTCAAGGTCGACGATATTGCGGCGCCAACATATCATGGAGGTGAGATTGAGCTTATTCGCAAGGCCATCACTAACTGCAGCCGGGAAATGGTGCTTAGTCTCTCTCCGGGCCCGACTTCTGTGGCGATGGGGGATCATGTGGCCAAGTATGCCAATATGTGGCGGATGACTAATGATTTCTGGGACCGCTGGGAGGATCTGCAGGCGATGTTCGGCTATGCCCATGCCTGGAGCAGGTACATCGGGCCGGGACATTGGCCCGATGCGGATATGCTGCCCCTGGGCAGGATTGGCATCAGAAGTGCCTGGGGGGATCGGTATACCCGGTTTACCAGAGATGAGCAGGTGACTTTGATGTCCTTGTGGGCCATGATCCGCTCACCGTTAATGTTCGGCGGGGACCTACGGTACAACGATGAGTGGACCACGTCCTTAATCACCAACGAGGAGGTGCTGAACATTACCAAATGCAGTCATGCCAATCAGCAGCTGTACCGGGGCGACAATGCCATTGCTTGGACCGCCGTTGGTGAAGATGGCAGAATCTACTTGGCTCATTTCAATGTTGGTGAAGTGGAAACCACGATTACGACCGAAATCTCTAAGTTGGGCTTGTCAGGTAGATATCAGGTTCGTGACCTGTGGGTGCGCCAGGATTTGGGGGTTGTTGATCACAGTGTAAGCACCTTAGTGCCTGTCCATGGTTCGAGGTTGCTGCAGTTGACTGGCGCTCGCGGAATGCAGCAAAATGTTGTAATTGTACAAGGAGGTTCTATCGAACGATGACAGATCCCAAAAAGATGATTTCTTCTACGTGGGATTTTTGAACTTGCGAGTAAGAGAGTTGTTCCTCCATATCCAAGTTCAGAAGGCCAAATTTGGCGATCTTCTATGGTTTTTTAAGCTGTCTATAAAGGTCAGCTCTAAGTCTGGTAATTTAATTATCTTTATTTCAGCGATAGAAAGCCTACTTATTCCCCTCCAGATATTCGTAACTCGCCAACTAGTTGATGTATTGGTTGAAGGAACCCTTCGAGGAGCTGCCTTGCTGCAGTAGATGCTAGCCCTGGTAAAAATGATCCCAGAGCTTATAACATATGCGTTCGTGGTTGCCAAAGTTGCCCCGTATTTGCTCATGCTGGTCATAATAGCGATGATTCCAGCTTTTATTGATTCTATGGCAATGGGTATAAAAGGATGGGAGTTTATAAAACAGATTAACCGGGAAAGAAGGTTGTCCGGATATTATGCACTGCTGATAACCAACAGACATTTTGCACCAGAGATTCGTCTGTATGAGCTGGCGGATTATTGCCTAGGTCAATGGGAAGCTCTATTCACTAAGACTAGTAAACAGCAAAGAAGATTCTCCCTCAAGGTGTTGTTGAGACAAAGAGCCGCGGTCATATTCATGGTGTGTGTAAGTATGGTCGGATTATGGGGGATCGTTTTTGCTGGAATGGTTCAAGCCACACCTGGGGATTATGTGGTTCTTCTGCAATCCATCATTGGACTTCTCACAGGTTTGAGTGTGAGCAGTATATTAAAAGGTATGAGATCGAGCCTATTTAAGGATTCAAAGACAGGTGCTTGGTAAGGCTGCATGCGCTCCTCTAATCAAATTTGATACCGAAGAATTCTCTGATCATCTCCAGCGAGCTCAGTCGGGAATGGGTGAACGGCTATTCCGATTATATGATTACCTTTTGGACAATATTGGGTTGATGATATCAATGTTTTCGATTGCGGCTGCCACTTAATACATTCATCCATTAGTAGTGGGCTTACTCTTTATTACCCTCTGCCAGTAACGGCGGAATTTTTTTAATTTACCTTGACGCTTACGGAAGACGGCAGCATTTACTTGGCTCATTTTAATATTGGCGATGCGGAAGAGACTGTTACAACTGTTCTTTCCCAGTTGGGTTTGGTAGGAAGGTACAGGGCCGGGATGTGTGGGCACGTAAGAATTTGGATGTCGTTCAGACGGTTGTGACGGTGGTGCCTGCCCACGGGGCAAAGCCGCTTAGGTTAGCAGAGGCCTGCGGTTAGCCTGATTGCCTAATATAACTGTACGGGATGTGTTAGGCCTATTAGTAGTGTGTAATAGGCCTTAGTTAATATCGCCTTTTTTATTAACCACCGCTCGTGGGGTATAACCTTTTTTGTGACCTTTGCTCCTCGAGAATTTGCTGCATGACCAACTGGATAACCGCTGAGTCTGGAGTTCGGTAAGCTTCATTTGCCAGGTTCTTTGTCTCCAATGGGTCTTTAGTCAGATTATACAGTTCTAATTGATCGGGGACACCTTTGCCGTCAAGGAAGTCAAGCCTGCAGCCGAGATTAAAGGTTACCTTTACCGGGCCGCGGTAAGTATACTGCTCGTTTCTCCCGGGAATGTCCTTAAACTGGGGATTGGCGAAGTAACGGGAAAACTTCCAGACCTCATCACTGGCACCATCACCAGTAGGTAAAACAGCGATTACTGTTTCGATGGAGTTTGGCTGGCGCACAGCCGGGTAAGGCAAGCCCGAAAGGCTGACTTGATTTAAGCCTTTGGTGACATTGTCATCGGTCATGAAATAAATAGGTTCATCCGCCCGTGGGCATTCCCTCATACCCAAAACCAATGCGGAAAGATCACGGCCTACCAATGGATGAACTTCGGTATGGTCATTTTTCAAAATAGCCTGCAGTTCTTCAGCATTTAAACCGGCCAACCCCAGCAAGGTTGGCAGCAGATCAACATGGCTGGTCAACATCTCTGTTGTTTGTGGTTCCGCAAACAAAGTGGGATTGTGGATCACCAGGGGGACATGAATTGCTTCTTCATAAGCTTGGTACCATTTCTGGAACAGCCCGCCATGGGCTCCCAGCAGTTCGCCGTGGTCAGAGGTGAAGACAACGATGGTGTTTTCGTAAAATGAAGATTCCATCAATGCATCCAAGACAGCATTGACTTGACGATCAACCTCTAACTGCAGGCTGTAGTACAATTGACGATAAAATAGGGTATCTGTCAGCGGCTGCAGTGCCAACGGGTATATGCGTTTGTAACTTAATTGGGCTGAGGGTTTGGTGACCAATGACTCTGCAGCGGTCGGGGCCGGCGTGATGTATGGAACAGAAGGATCAACCTTGAAGGAAAACAGATCCGACCTCTGGCTTACAGCACCGAATAGGGCAATATCGTGGGGGTTGACAAAGGAGCACATGATGAGCCATGGCTGTTGCTGCCCCTGTTGGTTGAGGTGCCTGATCAAGTCAACTGTTTGCTGTTTATAGATCACATCTCGGCCACTAATGCCGGTGCTGGCGGAAGATCCGGAGTTTCTTGGATTGCTGTCGTGAGGTTCAGGCCCGATCCAGCCGTCAAAGCCGAAGTCATAGAGCACATTGGCTTGTTCATATATGCCCTCTCTTTCCGCTACTGGTTCACCATTAGTGGGGTTGTAGGACAAGAACCCATTGTGGGTGCCGGGAACGGTGATGTCCCCATTTGAAGCGTGCCATTTGCCTTTCCAATAAGTCCGATACCCGGCAAGCCTGAAATAGTCTCCAATTGTAGGGACGGTATGGGGATCGAGCCAGAACATGTCGGGATCAAAGGCCGATTTAGCCACGCCGTTTGTTTGGGAGACTCCATGCAGTGACGGATACTGCCCTGTGTAAAGTGTAGCCCGGCTTGGAGCGCAGGCTGTGCTTCCGGCATAATGGTTTTCGAACTCAAGGCCGTTGGCCCTTAAGGTTTCATAAGCCTTGAGATAGGTTTTGCGCCAGCTTGTCAGTTCCGGTGATTCGTATACCACCGGGTAACGTTGTTGATCAACCATGATGATCAAAAAATTTGGTTTTGTCCTGGTGAAAGGATTGGCTGCCTGAAATGGAGTTGACGGATCACTCATTGATTATCGCCTCCAAGAAAAGAGTGTACTAGAACAATATATGTAATTGCCCTAAGTAGTGACCCTGGTCACAGGCAGGAGCTGGGAGTTCGCCACTTACAGCCACCCTTGTTGGGCTTTCGCCAAGATTATGGTAATATCAAATTACCTAATTTGTTACTTAATATTTTTGGAGGTGGCGCTCAATGCCTTGGCATCCGTCATTATCCGTTGGCATCGACTTAATTGACGATCAGCACAAAGAGTTGTTCAGAAGGGCTGACATGCTCTTTGAAGCCGGCAGAAAAGGACAAGCCAAAGAACACGTAGGAGAGTTGCTTGAGTTTCTTGACAGTTACACGAAGCAGCATTTCATAGATGAAGAGGAATATATAGCCAGTATTGGTTATTCGGGCCTTGAGGAACAGAAAAGAGCACATGCAGCTTTTGTCAGACAACTTCAGGAACTGCGGCAGAAATATGATGCGTCTGGAGGAACCTTACGGTGATTATTAGTGCCAATCAACTGGTTATTAATTGGCTGGCCAAACATGTTTCCAATGCGGATCGGAAGATTGGCGAGTTTCTCCATCGGGGGAAGTGATGACAGGCAGGTTTGAAAATAACATTGATTTATTTGCCAGAATAAGGTAAAATTATTATGCAAGAGTAAACAAAGTCTAAAGAATTGGTTAGAGGAGGTGGGTTTGACACCGCCTGTTTTAAGTTATCGATTTTGAAACCGATTTCAAAACCGATTCTGCCAGTTGGTAGTGTTGTAGACTGAGTCTGTGGTTGAAGGTTTGCCATTTCGTTCATCATCTTCGGAAGGGAGTAAAGTGAAATTGAGAAGAGTACTGTATTTGTTGGTGTTAGTTTTGGTATTGGCTTTGAGTGTTGCGTATGCTCAGGAAGTAGCTCCCGTTTTTCAGGAGAACTTTGCTGAAGGGAAACTGAATGGATGGGCTGGCGCCAATGCGACAGTAGAGATCAGCAAAGATTTCGCCAAATCTGATCAATACAGTGCTAAGGTAACAACTCATGGATCGGGATGGAACAGGATTGAGTACAATTTTGCTGGAAAACTCGAAGCCGGGAAGAAATATGAGTTTACAGTATGGCTCTATCATGAGACTGGGGAAAATTTGGAGTTTCACCTGGTTAGGAAATTGGGTGACAACTATACCTGGTTAGGCGGAAATGTGGTTATTCCAAGTGGCCAATGGACAAAGTTATCCAACATTTATGAGGTTGACGCTCATACCAATGAGTGGTTGTTCTTCGTTGAAGTATACAAAGAGGGTGTTGCTTATTACGTAGACGATATTTCGATCCAGCTTGTTGAGTAGGGATGGTGGACAGGGGACGGTTCCCTGTCCACTTTCGCGTGCCCGGCATGTCTACCGAGCCGATGGGTTGAGAGAAACCCTATCGCCCAACCAGCGGGAAGATAACCAACAGGCAAGGGCGCCATTCATTCAAAAGTTCAAGGATGCAGTCAGGCGCCTTACACCACGTAACCATGGGAAGAATGTGGAACAGCTAGTAATAGACCTGAATCGGTTCCTTCGGGAAGTCATGGGATAGATCCGCAGAAGACTACGGACGAAGAAGATGCGGGAATGGAAAAGCTGGAATGGTCTGCACAGAGCTCTACGCCAGAGGGGTCTCCGTGGCGATTACCAGAAAATCTCCATGTATCGCTGGCGCAATTCGGCCAGTCCTCTGCTGAGTCTAGCTCTGCCCAACAATTGGTTCAGGGAGATTGGCCTTTTGGACCTAACGAAGTACAGTGTTGGTATTGTGTCGCAGTTCTATGAACGGCGGTAGATTCTTCAGGAGCGGTGTACGCGGCCCGTACGCACCGTTCCGTGAGAGGAAAGCCGCTAGGCTGATCACCTAGCGGCTGCCTACTCGATTTTTCAGCCAGGTTTTCCGGAAAAGGCTCCGGGAAATCTGGCTTTAATATTGTGCTTGACATTAGGAGGGTTTTATTGAGCGGTGAAAGTAAATGTCCAGGCACCTCCAGGGCTGGGGCAGAATCACAGGCCGATTATCCAGGCGGATCTGCTTGGCGATTGGCGGGAAGAGGTGATTTTCCGGTCGGCGGACAGCCGGGAGTTGAGGCTTTATGCCACAACTGATCCTACGGATTTCCGGTATTACACCCTGATGCATGATCGGATGTACCGGGTGGCGATTGCCTGGCAAAACGTGGCGTATAATCAGCCGCCGCATCCGAGCTTCTATATTGGCGATGAAGTGGATCCGCCCACTTACAATGTGGGGCTGATTAAAGCGTTTTTGGATCAGCATGAATAATTCTACTTACCGTAGAGTAAATCTCCAATGCATAGGTTGTGATTCTTGGCTGTGAATCGTAGAATGAAGGTGGTTCGAACTAAAAAACTTGGTTAAAGCGAGGGGATTAAATGGACCCGAAAAAAATGGGAGATTTTATCGCCGCTTTACGCAAAAGCAAAGGTTTGACCCAGAAAGAGGTAGCGGAACGGCTGAATATTTCCAATAAGACGGTTAGCAAGTGGGAACGGGGAGACGGCTATCCTGAGGTCTCTTTGATTCCGGCCATTGCCGAATTGTTTGGAGTAACAACGGATGAAATATTCAAAGGTGAAAGGGTTCCTGAACACAAGGCAGATTTGGACAGGAATCCTGCCAGTGTGGAAAAGCAGAAGGAGTGGTTGATCAAAAGCAGCGTCACTAAGTTCAAGAACTACTCGCTGGCAGCGCTGGGAGTGGTTATTGTCAGTTTGGTGTTGCTTTACGGCATAACCTACCCTGCCTATAACCCGGAGTTGGCGGTCTCTGTTACGTATAGTCTCAATGCGGTGGCTGTCATCTTCCAATTGATTGTTGGAAACAATTTGGCTGGTTCAATTCGTGCCAGTGAGATTTTTGCCGACGATGATCCCCGGGTTGTCCAGGCCTACCGGGCTTTATACCGCTTCAGTTCAGTTGTTTTCGTCAGTGTCATAACGGCTGCAGTCCTGGCACTGCCGTTGACCTTGTTCCACTAGGTGAGCGGGTAAACTTCGGCGAATTCCTGGTGCCAGCCCGCCTTTTGGCGGCAAGCCTAATCTGCTATGTAGGATTGAAGTTAATAAAGCCGGCATTGAGTCACACCCGGATTATTGCGTCTTTGACAAACAAATCCAGCCCTATAAGGGGTTTAATTAGAAGAATGACTTGGGTCATCCTTGGCTTATTGGTGCTTACGGTGGCGGCACACGGGTTTTTCCACTGGCGTGCAGGTGCTCCAGACCCATCCTTTTTCTATGAACGTGCTCAATTCGAAGAGTATATCAGAGGTTATGAAGAGTATCAGCGTGAAAAAGAACAGCTGCTGCAGGAAGAAGCAGAAAGTGGGGTTGATCCAAAACGCTGGTTGGAGTTGTATCGAAGTGAAAACACCATGGCCCGGCATTATGAAGAAATAGTCGGCTGGGACAGCGAGCACATGATCCTATATCGGGTAAATGAGTATAGGGCAGAGACAACAAGGCAAGGCCTGCTGCTGCTTTTTGCCTGGATTTACACCTTGGAGCTGGCTCTGCTCGGATACTTGTTTGTGGGAAAGGAGATGCTGTGATAGCGTAGAGTGTGCTGTGTGACGGGTCTTGTCTCAGCAGATAAGCCCGGAAACCGTCCCCCAATATATGCAATAAATAAAGCAAGTTTCACAAAGAATTAACACACAAGCCATGCTATAATAACAATAGGTTCGATGCCTAAAAATATGATCGGGGGCGATGTAGTGAAAAATGTCGGTAGGGTTAGAATAATCGTAAAGTTGCTAATCGTGGCAACCATAGTCCTGGTGTTTGGCAGTTGTGCACTGGCTGACGACTATGTGCCGCTGCCGGGGATTAAAAGCCCCGAAGAAGTTGACTTTGGCGGAAAAACAGTGTCAATTGTCAGGCATGTCGCACGCATCTTTGATGAAAACCGGATTTCCGACGCTGAAAAAGCTTTCAACTGCAAAATCGAAGTTGTGAACATAACCACTGCAGACCAGTTCATATCCCGTATTCTGGCCGGCGATTCCACTTACGACATTATCCGGGAAAAACACCGTACAATCCATTTCCCGCTGGTGACAGCCGGCTTGCTTTACCCGG
>FZPS01000229.1_pt59 | contig 31718 bp, 26 predicted proteins | sample 1817821 | NCBI WGS metagenome assembly FZPS01 (sample SAMEA104158645, study PRJEB21678) | metagenome | place: Germany | collected 2015-04-21
GACTGGAAGTTCGCTGCAGCGCTGATCGCATCTGCGGGGCCAATCATCCAGCCCACGCGCCAACCGGTCATGGAGTAGGTCTTCGCCACACCATTCATGACGATCGTCTGATCCTGCAGTTCCGGGACCAGCTTCGCGATGTGAGCGGTTTCGGCGTCGTCGTAGAGCAGGTGCTCGTAGATCTCGTCAGTTAGGACCCAAATGCCGTGTTCGAGCGCCCACTCGCCAATAGCCTTGGTTTCTTCCGGCGTGTAGACAGCGCCGGTCGGGTTCGACGGCGAGCAGAACAGCAGCACCTTGGTCTTGTCCGTGCGGGCGGCCTCAAGCTGTTCAACCGTGACCTTGTAATCCTGGTCAGCGTCAGCGAAGACCTCAACGGTCACACCGCCAGAAAGCGCAATCGCTTCGGGGTAGGTGGTCCAGTAGGGGGCCGGGAGCAGGACCTCATCGCCAGGATCTACCACGGCAGCGAAAGCCTGGAATACAGCCTGCTTTCCACCGTTAGTAACCAGAATCTGAGTGTTCGGATCGACCTCGTAACCAGAATCACGCAGGGTCTTCTTTGCGATCGCCTCACGAAGTGCGGGCAGACCCTTGTTCGCCGTGTACTTGTGCATCGCCGGATCCTTAGCGGCCTCAATCGCGGCCTCAACAATGTAATCCGGGGTGGGGAAATCGGGCTCTCCAGCGCCAAACCCGATTACGGGACGGCCGGCAGCCTTCATTTCTTTCGCGCGGTTCGAAACCGCTAGCGTTGCGGATGGCGCAATCGCGCCCAATCTTTTAGAAACTCGATTCTTACTCACCCTCTTAGCTTTGCAAAGAACTGGGACGCAGACATCACCTTTTCGATTATTGAAACAACAAAAGCGGTAAATTCCTGCGAATTTTGCCCAAAAATGAGTCGTAAACATCACGAAAAAGTAGTCGGGTTGGACTTGCAGGGCGTGCTACGGTTAAACTCATTGACGCACCTATTTGGAAACAAGCTTTCTAAAACCGTGCGTAGGGCAGTGGCGCAATTGGTAGCGCACCGGTCTCCAAAACCGGCGGTTGTGGGTTCGAGTCCCGCCTGCCCTGCTCTGTGTAGGACCACCAGGAAGGGCAAGGGAAGATGACAGATCAGACTTCCACGTCACCTTCGCGTAATCCAAACGCGAAAGATGACCTGAACATCTTCGGACGCATTGCGCTCTTCGTCCGCCAGGTCATTGCTGAACTGAAGAAAGTTATTTGGCCCGGCAAGGAAGAATGGTGGACCTACTTCCTAGTAGTCCTGGTCTTCGTCGCAGTGATCATGGCTTACACCGGCGTCCTTGACCTGATTTTTGGTCAGCTAAGCGTTTGGATTTTTGGATAGTAAACCCATCGCTTTTGCAGTAAACTAGACACGTATTCGCAACACACCCGAGGTCCTAGACCAGGGTGTGTTACTTTTTTAGCCAGCAAATAGAACCGCCAGATAACGGCGTTCAAGGAGGTCCCAAAGTGGATCAAGAAAACATTGATGAGGTCGTGGCTGACGAACTCACCGAGACCGGAACTAAAGCTTCCGCTGAGTCCGGCGATGACCAGGCAATCGAGCAGGAGCTCGTAGACGCCGGCGTGGAAAAAGCTGTCGACGAGGTCGAGGCTGAGGACGCCCCCGAGTCACAGGCTGACGCGCCCGCGCAGGCCGAGCCTGAAGAGGCTCCGGAAGCTGCACTGGTTGATCCGATCGAGGAGAAGCGCGAAGAACTCGAGTTCCTTCCCGGCGACTGGTACGTCATCCACTCCTACTCTGGTCACGAGCGCCGCGTTAAGGCCAACCTTGAGCAGCGCATCCAGTCTCAAAATGCTGAGGACTGGATCTACCAGGTAGAAGTACCGATGGAAACCGTTACCGAGATGACCAAGGGCGGGAAGAAGAAGCAAGTCGATCGCGTACGGATTCCCGGCTACGTCCTCGTCCGCATGGAAATGAACGAAAAGTCGTGGCGCGTCGTAAAGGAAACCCCCGCGGTCACTGGATTCGTAGGTGATGCGCGCGATCCGTTCCCGCTTTCTTTGGATGAGGTCGTGAGCATGCTCGCTCCGATGTGGCAGTCCAAGCTCGCGGAAGATGAAGCCAAGGCTGAGATCATCACGCCGCCGGCGATCACGTTCAAGGTTGGCGAATCCGTCACGGTTACGGATGGCCCGTTCGAGAACATGCCGGCAACCGTTTCAGAGGTCACACCTGAGCAGCGCAAGCTGACCGTCTCAATCATGATCTTTGAGCGTGAAACTCCGATCGAACTTTCCTACGACCAAGTAGAGAAGCTCGACTAGTCGCCGCCTAGCGGTGATGTGTCCCACGCCGTCTGGATTTTCAGGCGGCGAGGGCGTTATGATTATCGATCGTGCAGATCTGTGCACTATTTTGTGTTGCCTACACGCAACCGGCAGTGTAACTAGGTCTGTGAACGCCGGTCACGCAACTTGCATGGCCGGAAACTAGACAAGTAAAAGGACCCAATTTATGGCACCGAAGAAAAAGGTTGTCGGCCTGATTAAGCTCCAGATTCAGGCTGGCGCTGCTAACCCGGCACCTCCGGTTGGCCCGGCCCTGGGCCAGCACGGCGTAAACATCATGGAGTTCTGCAAGGCCTACAACGCGGCTACAGAATCTCAGCGCGGAAACATTGTTCCCGTCGAGATCACCGTGTACGAGGACCGCTCCTTCACCTTCATCACTAAGACGCCTCCGGCGGCTCAGCTGATCAAGAAGGCAGCAGGCGTGCAGAAGGGCTCAGGCACACCCCACACCGATAAGGTTGGCGTGCTGACCAAGGCTCAGGTTCGCGAAATCGCGGAAACCAAGAAGGAAGACCTCAACGCGAACGACGTTGACGCAGCAATGAAGATCATTGCCGGCACCGCTCGTTCCATGGGCATCACGGTCGAGGCCTGATCCCAAATCCCGGGTACACCAACTGGTGTTACCCACCTACCCGTGGCAGGGCAGAAAGCCGCCCGTACACCACAACTGCAAGGAGATAAGCAGATATGGCTAAGCGTTCAAAGGGCTACCGCGCAGCAGCGGAGAAGATTCACCCGGGTGAGTCTTACGCTCCGCTCGAAGCGATGGAGCTCGCAAAAGAAACAAGCGTCACGAAGTTTGACTCGACCGTCGAGGCAATGTTCCGCCTAGGTGTGGATCCTCGTAAGGCCGATCAGATGGTTCGCGGCACCGTTACTCTTCCTCACGGCACCGGTAAGACCGCCAGGGTCCTGGTCTTTGCCGTTGGTGAGCGTGCACAGCAGGCAATCGATGCTGGCGCGGACGAAGTTGGTGGCGACGAACTGATTGAAAAGGTTCAAAACGGTTACACCGACTTCGATGTTGCTGTAGCTACCCCGGACATGATGGGCAAGGTCGGCCGCCTGGGCCGCGTCCTTGGTCCCCGTGGCCTCATGCCGAACCCGAAGACCGGCACGGTCACCATGGATGTCGAGAAGGCAGTCAAGGAAATTAAGGGAGGCCGTATCGAGTTCCGCATCGACAAGCACTCGAACCTCGCCTTCATCCTCGGCAAGACCAGCTTCACCGCTGAGCAGCTTCGCGACAACTTCGCAGTCGTCCTCGACGAAATCCTTCGTCAGAAGCCGGCTACCGCAAAGGGTCGCTACATCAAGAAGTGCACCATTTCAACGACGATGGGTCCCGGAATCCCGCTGGATCTCACGCAGACCACTCGTTACAAGCAGGCTCAGGAAAAGTAATCTGAGACAAGCTTAAAGACAGGTCCCTGGCACGAACCTCCCACCGGGAAAGTTCAAAGCCAGGGGCCTGATCTAATTTGCGCGCGCAGTCCGCACTGCCGCGCTTCCGCGGCAAAGATACTGCGACCTCGCGCACCGCCCTCGTCACGCTTTCACGCGCGATTGCGTTGCCCACTCAAGGCGACCTGTACTTGACCCGGTTGGACACGCCTCCACGCGCGGATTGCGTTGCCTGCCCGCAGGCATCAAATCTAGCGCGCTTGCCAGCCCCGCCCTCGTCGCTGTTAGAACGCTCATATTTCCTGGAATTTGCAGGGAACTTACTTGCACGGGTTGGAGTAGGTGAGTTAACCTGTCTGGTAGCCAAAGACCGTTGGTACCTCTGACGAGGTGTAAATCCGGATCGGAACCCACGTAGGTGAACAAGTAGCACAACGTTGTTGTGCGTTGCCCTTGTGCGCCTGGCGTGCAGGGGATTTTTTAATTCTCCGAGATGGACTACCCGACCAATAGGACCAGCGGATGATCACGGAAGGAGGGCCAATGGCAAGGCCTGACAAGGAAGCCGCAGTAGCGGAGCTAGTGGAGCTATTCCGCAACTCCAACGCTGTTGTGCTGACTGAGTACCGCGGTCTGACCGTAGAGCAGATGAAGACTCTTCGTCGCTCCATGGCAGATAGCGCGCATTACGCCGTGGTGAAGAACACGCTGGCCACCATCGCTGCGAAGGAAGCCGGACTGGACTTCCTCACAGAGGACCTGGTGGGCCCGACCGCTATCGCTTTTGTAAACGGCGAGGTCGTTGACGCCGCGAAGGCAATGCGTGACTTCGCTAAGGAAAACCCCGCACTGGTCCTCAAGACCGGTGTAATGGAGGGCGCGAAGCTCTCCGCTGATGATGTTAAGAAGCTCGCTGACCTTGAGTCCCGCGAGGTACTGCTGGCTAAGACGGCTGGCGTCCTCAAGGCTGGAATGTCCAAGGCTGCGTTCGCTTTCGCCGCACTGCCCACCAAGGCAGTACGCACCATCGATGCCCTGCGCGAGAAGCAGGAGCAGGCGGCCTGACACGGCCACCCCGGACACCCGGTACCGTGCCGAGGTCCGCTTAAACCAATACTGCTTCCACAGCAGGAATAAATGGAAGGAAGTGCCAAAATGGCAAAGCTCACCGCTGAAGAGCTCATCGACGCTTTCAAGGAACTCACCCTCGTTGAACTGTCCGACTTCATCAAGAAGTTCGAAGAAGAGTTCGACGTTGAGGCCGCAGCCCCGGTTGCAGCCGCTGTTGCCGCTCCGGCAGCTGGCGGTGGCGAGGCAGCCGCTGCTGAAGAGCAGACCGAGTTCGACGTCATTCTTGAAGCCGCTGGCGACAAGAAGGTCCAGGTCATCAAGGCTGTCAAGACCCTGACCGGTAAGGGCCTGAAGGACTCCAAGGATCTCGTTGACGGCGCACCGTCCCCGATCCTCGAAGGTGTCTCCAAGGAAGACGCTGAGAAGGCCAAGGCTGACATTGAGGCTGCTGGCGGTACCGTCACCCTCAAGTAAGCTTCATTACTTACGCAAAACGCGTGAGGTGCAGGTGCAAACCTGTCCTCACGCGTTTTGTAATTCCCGAGGGCGGGGCTGGCTCCCACTTGACAAATCAGGCAAAACGTGAGTAAAGACACGCCGATCTGGGTGGAGTTGCAAAAACATCTTAGATATGTTGAGAGATACGCCTGTGTGTCCGAGGTGTACTATGCCTGCACGCGATTATTGAATGCGCGAAGCGTGGTTAGGGTATGGATAGCACGAGGGGCCCAGGACGTGCGCGCTGATTCGATTAAAGCAGGGAAGGACCCCCTTTGGCTGCACAGAGTAAATCTGCCGCAAAGCATGTTAACAAAAGAATCTCTTTCGCTCAGCTACGCGAGCCGATGCAAGCGCCAAACCTTCTTAGCCTCCAGTTGGAGAGCTTCGATTGGCTACTTGGTACCGAAGCATGGCGTAAGCGCGTAGAGGAAGCGAATGCATCCGGCGCTCAGAAGCTCCCTACGACTTCTGGCCTAGAAGACATTTTCGCAGAGATGTCGCCCGTTGTTGATGTGGGCGACCGCATGTCTCTAGATTTCCGCGAGTTCCACTTCGAACCTCCGAAGTACAGCGTGGAAGAATGCCGCGAGAAGGACAAGACTTACGAGGCTCCGCTGTATGTTCAGGCGGACTTCATGAACCAAACCACCGGTGAGATCAAGTCGCAGACTGTTTTCATGGGCGAGTTCCCGCTCATGACTGACCGCGGCACCTTCATCATTAACGGAACTGAGCGTGTCGTTGTTTCACAGCTAGTCCGTTCCCCCGGTGTGTATTTCGAGGCCGCGGCTGACAAGACCTCAGACCGCATCATCTACTCCGCAAAGATCATTCCGTCCCGTGGTGCATGGCTCGAGTTCGAGATCGACAAGCGCGACTCCGTCGGCGTCCGTATCGACCGTAAGCGTAAGCAGCCGGTAACCCACTTCCTGAAGGCACTGGGTATGACCGAGTCTGAACTACGCGTTGAGTTCGAGGACTACCCGGTTTTGCTGGAGACCCTGGAGAAGGACACGGTCACCGATCAGGCTGAAGCTCTGACCGATATTTACCGTAAGATCCGCCCGGGCGAGCAGGTATCCGCAGAAGCCGCAGAGAACCTGCTGAACAACTTCTACTTTGAGGAAAAGCGTTACGACCTCGCAAAGGTTGGCCGCTACAAGATCAACAAGAAGCTTGGTCTGGAAGCCGACCTGGATGAGTCAACGCTTCGCCTGGAAGACATCGTTGCAACCGTTAAGTACCTGCTTGCCCTGCACAAGCGCGGCAACGCATCTGGTCGTGAGCGCGACCAGGTCAAGTACGTCGGCATGCGCAACGGTGAATCCGTACAGCTCCCACTTGAAACGGACGACATTGACCACTTCGGCAACCGTCGTATCCGCGCTGTTGGTGAGTTGATTCAGGCGCAGGTTCGCACCGGTATGGCTCGCATGGAGCGCACAATCCGTGAGCGCATGACCACGCAGGATATCGAGGCGATCACTCCGACCTCACTTATCAATATTCGTCCGGTAACGGCCGCGATTAAGGAATTCTTCGGAACGTCGCAGCTGTCGCAGTTCATGGACCAGAACAACCCGCTCGCGGGTCTGACGCACAAGCGTCGTCTTTCGGCGCTGGGCCCCGGTGGTCTGTCGCGTGACCGTGCAGGCATGGAAGTTCGTGACGTTCACCCGTCGCACTACGGCCGCATGTGTCCTATTGAGACGCCAGAAGGTCCGAACATTGGTCTGATCGGTTCGCTCGCGACCTACGGACGTATCAACCCGTTTGGTTTCATCGAGACCCCGTTCCGCGTTGTCCGCGACGGCCAGGTCACCGACGAAATCCACTACCTAACCGCTGACGAAGAGGACGGCCACCCGATCGCGCAGGCATCGGCTCCGCTTGATGCTGAAGGCCGCTTCACGGAAGACCAGGTCGTGTGCCGTATCGCTGGGGAAGACCCGGCTCTGGTACCGGTTGAGGAAATCGACCTCATGGATGTGTCCGCACGCCAGATGGTGTCGGTTGCAACCGCTGCGATTCCGTTCCTCGAACACGATGACGCTAACCGTGCTCTGATGGGTGCGAACATGCAGCGTCAGGCGGTTCCACTGCTAACCACGGAAGCACCGCTTGTCGGTACCGGTATTGAGCGTCGTGCAGCGCTGGACTCCGGTGAAATGATCACCGCGAAGAACGCGGGTGTCGTCACTGAAGTTTCGGCCGACCTCGTAACCGTTATGACCGATGAGGGCGGTACTGATTCTTACCGCCTGGAGAAGTTCGGCCGTTCCAACCCGGGTAACTGCACCAACCAGATTGTTGCAGTGAACGAGGGCGAACGCGTTGAACCGGGCGACCTCATTGCTGATGGCCCCGCAACGCAGGGTGGCGAACTCGCACTTGGTAAGAACCTGCTGGTTGCCTACATGTCTTGGGAAGGCCTGAACTACGAGGATGCGATCATCCTTTCGCGCCGCGTCGTCCAGGATGACGTGCTGACCTCGATCCACATTGAGGAATACGAGATCGCCGCACGTGAAACCAAGCTTGGCTACGAAGAAATCACGCGTGACCTTCCAAACGTTTCCGAGGACGCGCTCGCGGATCTTGACGAACGCGGAATCGTGCGCATTGGTGCTGAGGTTGAGGCAGGCGACATCCTGGTCGGAAAGGTTACCCCGAAGGGTGAAACCGAACTGACTTCGGAAGAGCGCCTACTGCGTGCAATCTTTGGTGAGAAGGCTCGCGAGGTTCGTGACACCTCGATGCGCGTGCCGCACGGTGAATCAGGCATCGTTATTGGTGTTCGTGAACAGAACGCTGACGAAGATGACCTGCAGCCTGGCGTTCAGCAGAAGGTTCGTGTCTACGTTGCACAGCGCCGCAAGATCACCATTGGTGACAAGCTTGCAGGCCGTCACGGTAACAAGGGTGTTGTCTCCAAGGTCCTCCCGATTGAGGACATGCCGTTCCTCGCGGACGGTACTCCGGTTGACATCATCTTGAACCCGCTGGGCGTTCCGCCGCGTATGAACATCGGTCAGGTTCTGGAATACCACCTGGGCTGGATTGCAGCCATGGGTTGGGATGTTTCCGAAGCTGTTAAGAACGGCGAGAACTGGGCCAAGTACATTCCGGAAGAAGGTATCACTGCCGAGGCCGGAACGAACGTGGCAACCCCGGTGTTCGACGGTCTAGAGCCGGTAGCCCTTATGGGTCTGCTGAAGAACACGCTGCCGAACCGCGATGGTGACCGTCTGATCGACGATGACGGTAAGACCACCTTGTACGACGGACGCTCCGGTGAGCCGTTCCCGTACCCGATCGCGGTTGGCTACACCTACATGCTTAAGCTGCACCACCTGGTGGATGACAAGATCCACGCTCGTTCCACGGGCCCGTACTCGATGATTACGCAGCAGCCGCTGGGCGGTAAAGCCCAGTTCGGTGGCCAGCGTTTCGGCGAGATGGAGGTGTGGGCACTCGAGGCTTACGGTGCTGCCTACGCTCTGCAGGAGCTACTGACCATCAAGTCGGATGACATGCAGGGCCGTGTTTCAGTTGTTAACTCGATCGTGAAGGGCGAGGACATCCCAGAGCCGGGTATTCCCGAGTCCTTCCGCGTCCTCATGTACGAGATGCGTTCACTGTGCTTGAACGTGGAGGCTCTCGACGTTGAAGGAAACGCAATCGACTTGTCAACTCAGAACGACTCCGGCCGATCGGCTTCGGAGGAGTTGGGCATCAGCATGGAGTCTCGCCCCAGCTCGGGCGCTCTAATCGACGATATTTAGTCCGCCTCCCGCCTTTACAAGTCACTGTGAAGTCAGTTGATTTGTGAGGGCGAGCAGGCGCCCCGGCCGCTCCAGCGGGCGGCAGGGGAGCCGGACCATCCCACGCTGGACCCGGTGTACTACAGAAGGATTCACTTTGATCGACGCCAATGCTTTCGACAAGCTTCACATTGGACTCGCGACTACAGATGACATTCACAGGTGGAGCCACGGCGAAGTAAAGAAACCAGAAACGATCAACTACCGCACACTCAAGCCGGAAAAGGAAGGCTTGTTCTGTGAGCGCATCTTTGGTCCCACCAGGGACTGGGAGTGTGCGTGCGGTAAGTACAAGCGCGTGCGCTACAAGGGCATCGTTTGTGAACGATGCGGTGTTGAAGTTGCGCGTGCTGATGTGCGCCGTGAGCGCATGGGCCACATTGAGCTCGCCGCTCCGGTCACTCACATTTGGTACTTCAAGGGCGTGCCCTCACGCCTCGGTTACCTACTAGATCTAGCGCCGAAGGACCTGGAGAAGGTCATCTACTTCGCTGCGTACATGATTACCGAGGTTGACGAGGACGCTCGCCACGAAGACCTGCCAACTCTACGCAACGAACTCGAAGTTGAGCGCAAGCGCATCGAGGATCGTCGCGACGCTGACATTAACGCCCGCGCGGAGGCCCTGGAGGCCAAGCTGGCAGAAATGGAAGAAAAGGGTAGCAAGCAGAACACCCGCGATAAGGAACGTCGTGCGGGCGAACGCGAAATGAACCAGATTCGTCGCGGCTACGAGCAGAAGCTCGACCGCCTCGAAGAGGTCTGGGACAAGTTCGTGAACCTGAAGGTCGGTGACCTGGAGGGTGACGAACTCATTTACCGCGACATGCAGGCACGCTACGGCATCTACTTCAAGGGTGCTATGGGTGCAGCCGCTATTCAGAAGCGCCTGCAGACCTTCGACCTCGAAGCTGAAGCTGAAAAGCTTCGCGAAACCATTAACACTGGTACCGGTCAGCGCAAGACTCGCGCGCTGAAGCGCCTCAAGGTCGTTAACGCGTTCCTCACAACGGACAACGTGCCCGAAGCAATGGTTCTGGACGCCATCCCGGTGATCCCGCCAGACCTTCGCCCGATGGTGCAGCTTGATGGTGGCCGCTTTGCGACCTCCGACCTCAATGATCTGTACCGACGCGTTATCAACCGTAACAACCGTCTAAAGCGCCTACTGGACCTGAATGCTCCAGAAATTATCGTTAACAACGAGAAGCGCATGCTGCAGGAGTCCGTGGACTCGCTGTTTGACAACGGTCGTCGCGGTCGTCCGGTTTCCGGACCGGGTAACCGCCCGCTGAAGTCCATTGCAGACATGCTGAAGGGTAAGCAAGGACGTTTCCGTCAGAACCTGCTTGGTAAGCGTGTTGACTACTCTGGCCGTTCCGTCATCGTGGTTGGTCCGCAGCTGAAGCTTCACCAGGCTGGTCTGCCGAAGCAGATGGCTCTGGAGCTGTTCAAGCCCTTCGTAATGAAGCGCCTGATCGAGAAGAAGTACGCGCAGAACATCAAGGCTGCACAGCGCAAGGTTGACCGTTCACGCCCTGAGGTGTGGGACGTCCTCGACGAAGTAATTCGTGAGCACCCGGTTCTGCTGAACCGTGCACCTACGCTGCACCGCCTAGGTATTCAGGCTTTTGAGCCGCAGCTGATTGAGGGTAAGGCTATTCAGCTACACCCGCTGGTCTGTGGTGCGTTCAACGCGGACTTCGACGGTGACCAGATGGCAGTTCACCTGCCGCTGGGCGCGGAAGCACAGGCTGAGGCGCGCATCCTGATGCTGTCTTCGAACAACATTTTGAAGCCTTCGGATGGCCGCCCGGTGACCATGCCGTCGCACGACATGATCATTGGCCTGTACTACCTGACGCTGGACCCGGATCCGCGCGTTGAAGTTGCACGCAATGAGAACGGCGACCCGATCATTCCGCGCTTCAGCTCCGTGGCAGAAGCGATCATGGCGTTTGACCGTGACGAGCTCGACATTAACGCTCGCGCAATCATCCGCTTTGACGACATCGTTCCTCCCAAGAACTGGGAAGCACCCGAAGGTTGGGAAGAGGGCGACCCGATCGAGCTGGAAACCTCGCTTGGACGTGCACTGTTCAACGACCTCCTGCCCGCGGACTACCCCTACGTTGAAGCGCTTGTGGACAAGAAGAAGCTGGGCAAGGTTGTAAACGACCTCGCTGAGCTTTACCCGAAGGTTCTGGTTGCGGAGTCGCTGGACGCCCTCAAGGCATCTGGCTTCTACTGGGCAACCTGGTCGGGCCTAACGATCGCGTTCAACGACATTGTGGCGCCGAGCTCTAAGCAGGAGATCCTCGCGAAGTACGAGGAAGCTGCCGGAAAGATTCAGCGCGACTACGACATCGGTAAGATCACCGAGGACGAGCGTTACAACGGTCTGGTTGAAATCTGGACCGCGGCGACCCGCGAAGTTGCTGACGCGATGGAGGAAAGCTTCCCGGAGCGCAACGTACTGTTCCAGATGGTTGACTCTGGTGCTCGTGGTAACTGGGATCAGGTCCGCCAGCTCGCTGGTATGCGTGGCCTGGTGTCGGACCCGAAGCAGAAGCTGATTGAACGTCCGATTAAGGCTAACTACCGTGAGGGCCTGTCCGTCCTCGAATACTTTATTGCGACGCACGGCGCGCGTAAGGGTCTGGCTGACACGGCTTTGCGTACGGCTGACTCCGGTTACCTAACGCGTCGTCTGGTCGACGTGTCCCAGGACGTCATTATTCACGAGCCCGACTGTGGCACGCGTCGTGGTCTGGTAATGCAGATCGCGGAGCTGGACGACGAGGGCAAGGCACACCGCCTTGACACCGTTGAGACCACGGCTTACGCGCGTACCCTGGCTGCCGATGCTAAGGACAAGGACGGAAACGTCATTGCCGAGGCCGGCGCTGACGTTGGCGACGTCGTAATCGACAAGCTGATTGACGCGGGAATCACCGAGATCAAGGTTCGTTCTGTTCTGAACTGCGAGTCCCCGGTTGGTACCTGTGCGGCTTGCTACGGTCGTTCGCTTGCTTCCGGTAAGCGCGTTGACATCGGCGAGGCCGTTGGTATTATCGCCGCGCAGTCGATTGGTGAGCCCGGTACTCAGCTGACGATGCGTACCTTCCACACCGGTGGTGTTGCATCGGCTGCGGATATTACGCAGGGTCTGCCGCGTGTTCAGGAGCTCTTCGAGGCACGTACCCCGAAGGGTGAGGCCGCAATGGCTGAGGCCGCGGGTAAGATTCACATTGATGATTCCGACCCGGCTAACCGTAAGATCGTCATCACTCGCGATGACGGTGAAGGCGACCTGGTTGTTGAGGTTTCGCGTCGTCAGGAACTTCTGGTTGAAGAGGGCGAGCACATCGCGGTTGGCACCAAGCTAACCACGGGCCGCCTGGATCCGAAGAAGATGCTGCGTATCCGCAACAAGTCTGAGACTCAGCGTCAGCTGGTTGACGAAGTGCAGGAAGTTTACCGTTCACAGGGTGTGGACATTCACTCCAAGCACATCGAAGTTATCGTGCGCCAGATGCTACGCCGCGTAACTGTCCTGGATGATCCGGGCGACACCGAGCTACTTCCGGGCCAGCTTGTTGACGAGGTCGAGTTCAAGCGCATCAACCGTGCAACGGTTGCTGAAGGTGGCCGCCCGGCCGCTGGACGTCCTGAACTCATGGGTATTACCAAGGCTTCGTTGGCAACCGATTCCTGGTTGGCAGCCGCGTCGTTCCAGGAGACCACCAAGATTCTGACCGAGGCCGCACTGAGCGGTAAGTCGGATCCGCTGGTTGGCCTCAAGGAAAACGTCATCCTCGGTAAGCTCATTCCGGCTGGTACTGGACTGCCGCGCTACAACAACATTCGCGTTGAACCCACCGCAGAAGCGATGGCTAACGCCGATTACGTTGAAGCCGACTTCCAGATTGGCGAGGTTGACGAGGACTTCCTTGCATCCCTGGATTCGATCGACTTCGGAGCAACATTCTCCGATCCGAAGTACCGCTAAATAGGACGAGACCTGTCCGATCCCTTAGAGTTCAGACAGCCCTGGAATAACCGGACAGTTTGACACATGGGACCTAGACAAGGAGGGCATGAACCCGAAAGATTTTCGGGTTCATGCCCTCGAGTCATTTCTAGAGCAGGGGTTCCCACTTCGCCAATGGTCGTCCACCGGGTACGTGGTTCCAAGGCTCGCCCTCGCTCATGGGAAGGGATAGTAGTTCGGGGATGAAGCTCTTTACGACGCGAAAACCCGCATCGGACACCGGTTCCGGAAGTCGTGCGGTGAGGTCGACCCAAATGTGGCTGGCTCCCGCGGCGGTGACATCCTCGCTGGTCAGCAAGACTTCTTCGTGGTGAGCTTGAACACTTGTAAGTTTCGCTTCCTCGTCCCAAACCTTCCACGCAGATACGCCGTGTGTGCTCGCCCAAAAACTCATGCGACGCTCACTTAGATCTGCGAAGGTATCGGTAGCTACGCCCTCAAACTTGTCTTGGTTTCGCCCCGTCATTTCAAGGAGTAGCGCCCCAACTTGTAGAGCTTCAATACATGCGTGCAGTGCAGCGCACGCGGGGCACGTTTTTAGTGAGCTTCCCACTGCCGCGTAGTTGTCGTGGACATTCCACGCAACATAGGTCCATGCTGATCCGATGCGAGATTTTACGCGGTATAGGTGCAGTGGAAAGCTCTGTTGCAGCTGCTCGAGCTTTCTGGTGGATCGGCACCGGACGTCAATCGACTGGACGCGCTCTATTTCACCGAGACCGTTCCATGCGTGCGTCACGGCGTCGCGTTCGATTAGCTCACGCAAACTCGAGTCGATAGCCGCCTCAAGCCCGATGTGTGATGCGGTTCCTGACGGCGTGCCAAACCAGCGTCGCCCTTGCGCAGTCTTGCTGGTAGGTAGGTTGACCCACTCCGCGTCTACCAGTACGACGTCGGTAACCGTCTGACCGTCTTTCGTCCTTACGCGCTGAGCGCGAATCCACTTTGTATCGTTCGCGGGAGAGGGAAGCCGAAGAGCCTTTGTAATCCGAGGCAGACCCGCGTCTGCTTGGTCAAACGGCCGGACAAGGTTGCCGTCTGCATCGCCACTGGACTCGCCAAGGTTGCCGTCTGCATCGCTGCGGGGGCCACCAAGGTCGTCATTTGTTCCGACAGAATGCCGTCCAAGATCCCCAGAGGAACCTAGATGCGGACGTAGCGCGTAGCGTTCGACAGCTTCGCCGACACCGCGACGCAAAACGCCCGCCATAGTGAGGTCCCACGCCCCAACCCGGTCGTCGACGCCGAAAACGTCCGACCCAAGCCGCTGCCCCACGTCAATGATCAGGTTGTAAATCGTCGGAACCGAATCCACCGCAGCCAGTTCATAGCTGGAAACCAGGCCGACCTCGGGCTCGAGAAGCTTCGAAAACAACTTCGGGTCACGCATATTGCGACGCCATCTCCTCAAAAATCGCATCCAAGAACGCCGGGCTCGCAGTTCCCAGCGGAAGCATATTTCCCGACCACTGGCTCAGCGTTTGCTGCACGAGCACCTCACGATCGACACTGGCCATGCGCTCCGTCGCAGCGGCGTTCAGCGGCCCACCAATCCTCGTGACAAAGTCCGCTAGAGACTCGCCCAACTCATATTCAAGGCGCGATAAAGCCGTTTTCGATCCGTATCCAAATTCGCCAATACGCGACATGACAGGATTCACGAGGGCGATGCTGGCTTCAAGTTTTGTTACATCAGCAAGCGAGGATAACTCATTGGCAAGGTACCAAAGCGGCCAAACCCAAACTGTATGAGATTCTTGAAGCTGTACCTGATGCGTTCTGGCGGACAGCTCTGCAATGCTAGCCAATAGGGATTGATCCTCACCCGCTTGTTCCACGCCAAAAACTTGTCTCGTATACCGGGTGGCATCGCTAAACATGTCTGCGAACCGCTTGTGATCTTCAGCGTTAGCCACTGAAGCTATTCCTGCGGTTCTCAAGACAATTTCGAGGACGCCATGCAGAACCCGTTGCCTGCTGAGGCGTGCGTACACACTTGGAAAGTGCCGATACTCAAACGCCTCAGCATGTCTGCGCATGACAAGCCGGCGCCGATGTGGACCTACCTGCAGGACTGCATTCACATTGGCCTCAGAACCCGTCCCAAGCGTGGTGGGAATCAGCGTGACACCGCTGCGGTTTCCTTGCGGGATCGTAGCGATACCAGCACGGCCTCGTGAAACGTATGGTCGAATATTTTCGTCTTCATTCCAAATCGCAAGCTTTACTTTGTCGAGGACGCTACCGCCCCCAAACGCATGCACGGCCTCGTGCTGCGCGGTGAGCTTTGAGATTTCTTCGACCTGCTCCAAATTGCACGACGCGGAGACTGGGAGCGCCACATCAGCAGAGCTTTTGAGAGCCTGAACAGAGTCTGGAATGCCCAGATCGTCCCAGATCTGGTCGTAGATGAAGAGCGTCATTGCGAACCCGTCTTGACCTCACCGATCGAGGCTAGATCCCGTAGCCCATCGTCGAGGCGTCTGACTGCTTCTTTCCACGTGGCTATAGGCAAGGTAATGGGAGGAATGATCTGGATGCCACCCTCTGACGGCTGTACGGAAATGCCGTGAGAGAGGAAGTGGTTGTGGAGCTTCAACCCAGAAAAATCGTCGCTCGGTTCTTGCAACAGGTTCTTGGGGACTCCCAGGTATCTAAACAGTCCCTGCCCTCGCAGCTCGCAGTCGTAACGGTCAGCGAGATCCTTTAGATCGGATTCGACAGTTGCGTTCAGCTGGTCATAGATGGCTTCAATATCCACCGAATCGAGGAAATCGAGGACGCCAAGAATCGCTGCGGTAGCCATAGGGGAGCCCGCCTGGGTCTCACCGTGAACGAACATTGAATCCGCTTCCACGAACTCCTCTGTCACCGACGGGGATATGACCATGAGGGCACTTGCCTCAGTGCCATTCGTAAGACCCTTCGAAAAACCAATTACATCGGGAGGTTCAGGCCAGCCAAGCGAGGCAGCCAGCCTTCCGAGCCGGTAGAACCCAACTGCGACCTCGTCGGCTGCAAGCAGGAAATCATGTTCGCGTCGAGCTTGGAATATTACGTCCAGTACGTCTGCGCTAAGGGGGTACGCGCCTGTTCCGAGTAGCGGCTCAAGCATCACGAGAGCAACGGTTGAGCCGCGTGCTTGAAAGAAATCTTGCCACGGTTTTGGATCATCTGCAGGAAGGTGAACGTAGCGCGGAGATCGCGCTCCGTAAAGTGCCTGGTTCAGATCATCGCCGGATAGCTGCATCGAATTGATCGTCATGCCGTGGTAGCTTCCCGCCGCGCTAACGACGGTCCTGGCGCGGGGATTTCCTGTAAGTGCAGCCCGATGCAAAGCCAGCTTCACAATCGAATCATTCAGGGCTGACCCACTGGTAGAAAATACGACAGCACCCTCGGGCCACCCAACTTTTTGAAGCATCCGCTCGGCAACCTCGTGAGCATCCGGATGTGAATGACGAAACAGCGTAGCGTAGTGAAGCTTGGAACAAACCTGATCAATATGATCCGCAACAAACCTGTTCCCATAGCCAAAGTTCACGTTCCACAAGCCACTGGTCAAACAAATGGCTTGATTTCCGTCCGCAAACGTCAGTTCATAACCATCCACGCCTGTAATCATTCGGGCAGGATTACCCATTTCCGAGGGCGGCAAGAGTGCTTCCCAGAGCATGTTACTCCTCAACGCTCACGATGAATGACGTGGTTCTCTCATCCATTCCCGTGGCGCTCTTATACTCGCGTTCGATACGTTCAACTAATGAAAAGTCGGCGGAGTGCAACTCAGCTGCGAGCGTGTCAGCTGCAAGGTTTAAGACGGTTGACCGATAGATCCGGGCAGACGCATTCGGTTTTCCGACCGGCAAAACAATAAAGCCGATTTCCCGGGCAGAATCATTCGCAATCGAGGTGTCGTAGAAAAAGATGACATTTTCACGCCCTCGTAAATTCGCCTGTCCGAGATTGATGAGCCTATCCACCCCCGCAAGTGATTCTGAAGTGGACGCGTAGAACAGGCCATTTTTCTTAAGTGCTTTTCGTGCGGAAGAAAATATGGTCTGGCGTTGGTCTTCATCGAAAAGGCGAGCAGTACCCGCGCCGAAGATTAGAAGATCGAAAGTTTCAGGCTCCGGATCCCACGTTAAAAGGTTTTCTTGAATTGCGAGGACGCGGTCGGCTTCTAATCCCATTTCGCTTGCTCTTTCAACCAATGCACCAAGTAGGACGGGTGACGAGTCAAGCGCCACGTACTTCTTGACTTGGCTAGGGGGCAGGCTGAATAGGAGCCGGCCTTCTCCTGAGGCAAGCTCGCCGACTACTGCGTCTGAACGTAGGAGCGTACCGGCTTGCTTGACCTCAGAAGTTTCGGCCTCATCATTGCGCACAAAATCTCTGTAGAGTTGCGCACCCTCGCCCTTGTAGAGATCTCGGCTTCCTCTATCCGACAGGGTCCTCGCAAACAGAGAGGCGATGTTCTCAACTGTCATACGTGAACTATCTTCCGCAGTTCACCAAAAGCTTCACTGCGGACCGCGTCGTCAAGTTGTGCGCCCGGAAGGTCTGCAAGAAGGCCTGGATTCGTAACGGATAGCACCGCGCGATACATGTCGTACCCAAGGGTAAATATCCGTCCACTGTTCATATTCATACAGCGGTAGTTCGATCCGTCTCTTGCTAGAAGCAAATCGTTGAACTCACTTGCTGATTCGAGCGGAAGATCGAACACGAAGTCAGATCCGGCACCGCGCATCCGCTGCATCATTATTACTGCGCAGACAAACTGGCGGGACAGGGTTGGGAACTCTTCGCGTGCTCGGACAATGGCCTCGGGGATTGGCCACGGCTCCTCACCGTTTTCGGTGATGACACTGCGCTCAACGTCAAACAGTTCCGGTGCGAAACCAGAAAGTTCAAACACTAGCGCACCGTGGTAGAGGTATTGTGGCAAGACCCCGGTCTGTCCGAACTCAAGGAGGATGTCTCGAAGGATCTCCTCATCCTCCTCAGTTTCAAAACTAATGTAGGTGGGCCCGAGGATATCCATGTACGGCAAGCCAGAAATCGAGCAGGTTTCCACGATTAGACCGTCAGCAAAAACGGCCTCGTCGCCCTCGATCCCTAAATCGCCAAGTAGCTGGATGTACGGCTGGTCTACGGAGTGTCCGCTGAATAGGACCGTGTAGTCTTGCAAACGATCGGGTGATACCTCTGACCGTACCCACGCGAGCCGCGGACGCTCCTTGGAATTGGTTGTATCAATACCGCTTAGGAGCTGAAATATCCGTGCTTGTACAGTGCTATCCATCTTGCTAGCTTCGCTGGCTAGTCGGTGGGGTGTCCTGCTTAGTTGATTTCACAAGCATGACTGTCCACGCGATTAGAGCAAGTTCGATAACGATGGCAACGCCGAGCATGTAGTAGGACTCCAAAATAGCGAGCACCACAATAATTGGCACCATAACGCCCGTCAAAACGGTCGCTAGTTGCATCTGCTTTCGGCTGTTTGAATCTTTCTTCACTGAAATGCCTCTCTGGTAAAATAAAAGTCCTGGAATGCCCTAGGTTTCAAGGGGGAGGCAGCCGGTAATACGGTCATATTCGCACTACCGGCCGCCTGTAATATCAACTATTTGAAACGCTAAACAGTTGATGGGATTTATTAGGTAACGGCTACGCCTACGCCTACTGCTACTAGGCCAAGGACGATGCCCGTTCCTACTCCCGCAGCCCATTCGCCGAAACCTGGGGCTTCCAGGTCCTCTAGCTCTACTACGCTCAGATCGAGATTCTTCATTACTTTCACCTCCTAAACAGTGATTCTTTGTGATGGGGTAGAAATGTAGTTATCAGGTGACGGCAACGCCGACGCCAATGCCTACCAGAGCCACACCGGTGCCAACACCAGCGAAGAAGTGGCCCCAGTCCCACGGGGTCTCGAGATCCTCGAGCTCCTCAACTGCGAAATCTAGCTTCTGCGACATTTCAGATACACCTCCTCTCATTTGTTTGACTGCACGGGAAATCTTGAAAAATCTGATGCGAATCCGAGCGTGATCGTGTCCAGCACCAGGTAACCAAGTGGTACCGAAGGTGCCTCGAATACTACGGAGCCCGGTTCTTCTATTGGCACGCCCTCATAGGAAGTCATGCGGTAAGCAGGCTGCCTGGTTGGGAAGCCTTCCACCTTGATATTTGGCGACAGTGCTTGAACAGGCATGTCGGTGTCTACGACTTCGTCAGTGATAATGGCGGTGCCTAGCGGTTTGCTAGCAAACAGGCCGTCGCGGCGCAGGGTCACGCGGGCGTCGGTAGCGGTGGGGGCCTCGAGATTGGTCACAAGTTCGCCTCCGGACTCCCAGTAGACACCGGCTGAGCTCACAGGTACGGGCACGAAACCTACCGCAGCGGTAGTTGCAAGGCTGACCGCCGCGATCCAAAGGCGTGCTGTAGTTCCCACACTTTCATGCGGAATACGTGTTGTGCTCAGTCGATAGACTCCACGCAGTATCAGTGCCAATACGACTATGAGAATCGCAGCCCCTAGAACAGCTCCCAGTAGTCCGGCACGAGCCCCAGCCAGAGAAGTTGCGAGCATTATCAAGATACCGATCGGCGTGGCTGATGCCGCTAGACCAAACAGCACCGCTGACAGGCGGAACTGTGCCAGTGTCTGCCACTTTCCACTCAGTAGTGCTACGACTGCCTGCTTCCATTCATCCATTGATCGTGCGCGCAGGTTTGGGACGTCAAGGTACGTCATCAAAGCGATGTAACCATCGAGTTTGATGAAGGGAACCAGGTTGAGCACGGATCCGACATAGAGAGCAAGGGAAGCAAGGGCAAGCCAATCCTGACCTTGACCGATCACCGTATAGGTGATGGTTGCAAGTCCAGCGATTCCGAAAGTGGCATTGACACCAGCCAGCGCGACTAGGGCGCGCTGATTTTTCTTTTGAAGTTTCCACGCGTCGGTCACGTCGCAGAAGAATGCGGGGGAGAGGTAAAAGAGCATTATTCCCATGCGTCGAACCTGGCCGCCAAAGTACGTTAGGACTGCGCCGTGTGCGAACTCGTGTACGGATACGCTCACGATTAGGAAGACGAACAGAAGAAGGACTGCGACTGGTGGTTGCGGCGTTGTCAAGGCCTCGTAGAAGCTGTTCCACTGGAGTCCGATTGCGAGGAGTCCAACGATTGCAAACAAAATGTTGAGGGTAGCAGCCGCTACCAGGAACGATCTGTTCGCAAACCTTTCCAACCATGCGAAGTGCGCCGGCCGGTTCAGGATTGCAAACTGAATCGAAAACAGTGAGTTCAATCGAAGACGTGACTTAGCTGGCTGGCCCGTTGATGCTGGGTCGTCGGTTGTCAGTAGATTGAACTGCTTCAGAACTTCGACCGCTTCGTTTAGCTGATCGTCGTCTAGCTCAACCCCGACATAGTCAACTAGAGGTGCGGTTTTTCCGTCCTCGTGCCACTTCAGCACCTTCACCAAATCGGGAGTTATCCGCAGCGGTGTGGAGTCGCCGACAGTGGCAATCCAAGGCATGTCAGGGTTAATCGGTTCTGCTAATTCAAGATTTTTGGGCACAGAAAGATTAGCCATGTGACCTCCTTTGGACTTCAGTAACTGGCGACTTGGCGGTGTTTAGCGGGCGAGGACGGTAGCGGACTCAGGCGAATGTGCTTGATTCTTTCTGCTCTTCTCGAGTAGCCCCAGTGGCGGTTGTGGAGACTTTTGGAGAAGCATGGTGCTTATCGCAAATAGGGCGACTAGCCAGAGGGCGAATATGCCAAGCCCCGGCAGAATGTCGAACCTTTCGGGTAGCGATGGATCTTGAACCATTGCAGCCTGGGCGCCGCCGGGCAGCCACTTTCCGACATGGGGGAACGCGCCGATGATCGCGGACTCTGCGACCGTTTGATAGATGAAGTGCACACCCATTGCGATGATGGTGTTCTTGAAAAGAAGGGCAAGCGCTACGCCCCAAAGAGCACCACTTACAAAGAGGAGCATGTAGCCTCTGGCCCACTCTGCCGTATCCATCTGGGGTAGGTATGCGATGTCCTTGCCCTCAAGGAAAAGTCGAGTTGTGATACGCCCGATGACGAGGGTCGCCGCTCCAACGATTGTGCTTAGAACTGCTGAAACTAGCCCCTTGACCGCGATAATCGTGGTGGGCGTCTTGCTCAGTGCAAGGAGGCGGTTCGAGAACTTTGTATCAAAATCTTTTCCGACGATGATGATTGCTAGAAATGTTGTAAATAGGACGCCGCCAAACGGCATTGTGAGGGCCAGCTCGGTTAGCGATTCGGGATCGGTAACGCCGTCTGCGATCTGTTTGGCACCTCTTTCAACTACGCCGAATGTGGAAAGTACAGTCATCGCGGCTGCGATAAAGGTGATTGCCCACAGTGTTGTGGAAACAAACCATCTGCGTAGTTCAGCAAAGAACCACATGTGTGGCTTAAGGGAGCGGGTCATACTCGAACCTCATTTCGAAGTCGGTTGTATGCAGCTTCACTCGCTCCGGAAACCCCTTGACTGAAGTCAAGTTCCACAAGTTTTCGTCCATGGATTGCGTAGAGAGAATCGGCGAGTTGATCAATCTCGGTGAGTGTGTGGGTCGTAAGAAGGATTATTTTCCCTGCGTCTCGTTGATCACGCACGAGCGTCCTGACGGCTTCCACTCCGTCCACGTCCAAACCGTTAAAAGGTTCATCTAGGACCAGCACTGCGGGATCTGGGAGCAGGGCAAGAACGATTTCCATCCTGCGGCGCATGCCTGTGGAGAGCTTCTTTATCGGCTTTGAATAAAACCCATCGACACCCATCGCCTTGCAGAGGTTGTGCGCGTGGCTACGTGACACTCCGTGAACGTCTGCCCAGTACCTGACTATTGTCTTAGTGGTCATCCGGCGTGGTAGACCGTGCGACTCTGTGACGACGCCAAAAACATCAGATCGCTGTGGGAGCTTGCGAACGGATTGGCCATCAAATTCCACAAGGCCCTGACCCGGTTTGATGTCGCCCACCATTGTGGCGATAAAAGTTGATTTTCCAGCTCCGTTTGGGCCAATCAAGCCTGTGACTGTTCCGCCGTCTAGCTCAAGGTTGATATCAGACACGAGGGTCTGGCTTCCTCTTCTGCAAGAGACGTCTTTGAATCTAATCGTTGAGAACGTGTCCGCTGACATTCTGAAAGTTCCGTTCTTTTTCACTTTTGTGAGCCACGTCAACACTAGGTGCCTTCGGACGGCGTTCACTTGAGAAATGTCACTATTTGGACGTAGTCACCAAGAATTCATGTTTAGTTTTCACAACTTTCTTGTTAACGGCTCTTGATGATCACAAGGTCAATACTTGTTTACCCGCGTGCACCTTCTTGGAACGCTTCGTGAAGGTCTGCGGGGTGGTTACTGGGCGCGATATTTTTGAAGTGACGCAAAACAGGGAGGTTTTATGGCTTTGCTAGAGCTGTGCGTGGAAGATTTGGCGGGCGTTGAAGAAGCCCGCAAGAACGGCATTTCACGCGTTGAGATTTGTGATGATTTATCGGTTGGAGGTCTAACTCCGAGCCTGGATTTTGTGGAGAAGTCTCTTGCCGTGGGGGATGTGGACGTCATGGTCCTGGTCCGTCCGCGCGGCGGCGATTTCATCCACACGCCCGCGGAAGTCGAGCAAATTCTTCACAGCATTCGTGAGATTTCTGCGCTTCCGAATCCGACCGGCGTGCAGCTGGGTTTCGTTGTCGGTGCGTTGAATGAGGATCTTACCGTCAACGAAGACGCCGCGATCGCTTTCCGCGAGGCAGCGGGGGACAAGCCGTTAACGTTCCACCGCGCGTTCGATGAAACTCCCGACCTGTTCAAGACGATCGACCAGTTGAAGTCATGGGGATATCAGAGGGCGCTGACTACCGGCGGTAATGGCCCGAAGGCTGATGCTGATTCTTTGCGCGCACTGCAGGAGTACGCCGGTGACGACTTTACAATCCTCGTGTCCGGTGGTCTGCGTTCACACAACGTCGCTGAAGTTCTGCGTGAAACCGGCGCCCGCGAGGCTCACATGCGTGCACCCCGTCCGGATGGCAGCACAGATCCTGACGAAGTGAAGAAGATTGTCGAGGCCGTGCGTAGCCTCGACTGACTCGCAGCTTTTGAACGTGGTGTCTGCCCAGGGGCTTCTAAAACCCCAAGAGTTTGGCCCGCATCCTTGAATATCCAAGATGGGTATCCAAGAGATGCGGGCCATTCTCACGTCGCGAGGCTAGGCCTCACTGTTGTTACAGGCTAGCCGCTGCGTTGCATTTGCCAATGCCTGCGCACTAGCTGGTGCAATGCAATAGCTTCGCTACTTATTAGCTGTTAGCTGTTGCGGCGGCGTAGCACTACTGCGCTTGCGCCTAGTCCTGCTAGTCCAAGGGCAAGGAGTGCGAGTAGCGTAACCTCCACACCGGTCTTTGGCAGGCTTGGCTTGCCGGGCTTACCCGGCTCACTGGGCTTACCTGACTCACCGGGCTCGCTGGGTGTGGTCGGTGTCGAAGGTTCACATTCCTCTGCAAGCATTGCGGTCCAGGACCATTCGGTTTGAGCGTCATCAGAGAACGTGTAGCCCTCGGCTGGAGTGGCTGTCACGATGATGGTCTTACCGTAGGGGTAGACGTACTTGCCTTCATCATTAGGCTTGACTTCTTCCCCATCAACCGTGACCGAGTAGATAACGCCTTCCATTTCCTTCACCGTCGCGAACGGCTGAACCGTGCACGATGCAGGGTCAGAAGCAGACGGGTTCACGTGCTCAGGTGCAACCGGTGTTACAACCGTGAGGTCACCAGGCTCCGAAGGCTCCGTAGGCTCGGTCGGCTCTGTTGGTTCCGTGGGCTCAGTCGGTTCAGACGGTTCCGAAGGCTCGGACGGTTCTGTAGGCTCCGTCGGTTCTGTAGGCTCCGTCGGTTCCGTGGGCTCGGTCGGCTCAGTCGGCTCCGGCTTAGTGACCTTCACCGTGAGGGTGGCGGTCACGGCCTCGACGCCTTCCTGGCTTAACGTCACTGTGAAGTCCTCGTTTAACTCGCTATCCAACGCACCAGAAATGGTGTTCGTTGCGGAGTCGTAGACCAGGCCTTCAGGCAGTTCCGGAGAGAAGCTGATGCCAAATCCGCGGCCTTCATTCACGCCGATATTCAGCGCGATTGGGCCGAGCTCTTCGCCAACTTCACCACTCAGAACAGCAGTGGGTGCCGCATCGTCGCCAAATCCTAGGCTCAGCGGGTTCATTGCTGGGCCTGCATCGGGTTCAGGCAGCGTCACGGGCGTTTCATCACCCGTCACCGGCGGGTTATCCGGCTGTGTGGGTGCTTCGAAGTCAGCTGGTGGCAGGACTGTCGAGACGCAGAATCCAGCAGCTGACGCGAACTGGTCTTCCTTACCTTGAACTTCATCCCACACGTCCGTGATTTCAAACTTCACGAACTGGCCAGCAACTGGCTCATCAAACTTGACGGCCTGCCAGTCCGTAGAGTTAGCAAGATCGCCCTCAAGGACCGGTGCGCCCCAATCATCGTCGCCTGCCTTTTCATCTTCGGACAGGTATACGCGGTAGTGCTTGATGCGGCCGTTCACCTTGTTCTGGCGTGGCGCGTACTCGATGGTTGCCATGAGGTTTTCGCCAAGCGCTTCACTCGGGTCGAAGACCACCCAGAACGGGAAGCTGTCGTTACCGCCCATCCACTTCGTGTGCCAGAAGGTATCGAGGTTCGCAGTTCCGTCCTCGTTCGTATCGAACGCGGCTTCAATGTGTCCGTTGATGGGGCCTTCCCCTTTGAGCTCTTCCGAGTTAGCGGAAATGCTGTTGAATCCTGCGCCGCAAAGGCGGGGTCCCGAACGTCCGTTCAGTGCGACCTCGGTTGTGAACGTTTCATCGCCAACCGTCCACGTGAACGTTGCCGTTCCTTCGGTGGCGGTCGTATTCGCAATGGAGAACTTGGCTTGCGCCTTCTTACCCATCGGAACCGGGTCGAGTGCGACCGAGGCCGGCAGTGCCTTCCAGCCCTCCGAAACCTCAACGGAAACTTCGGAAGCCGGCAGGTTCTCTGCGCCCGGAGCGGAAACAGTGATCGTCACCGTCTTCGGGTTTGCGGGATCCACGTCGTTCAGCGTGGACACGTCAGCAGACATGCTCTTCGGCTGATTAATCGAGAACACAGCCTTAGAAGCAATCATTCCATCAGCCTCTACGAGGTCGTGCGGGAACTGCGCCAGCGTACCTTCCGCAGTGTCATTTCCGAGGCCGGAAAGGGCCTTGTCAATCAGGTCTGCGTTGTCGCGCACGGCCGGGTCGGAAACACCCTGCAGGTCAACGTGGATTTCGGTTCCGTCCGCGAGCGCCAGGTACTGTACGGTCACAGCGTTGCGGAACGTGAGGCCAAGGTAGGACTCGCCGTCCTCGGACGCACGTGCGGTGCGGACCTGCCACTTCTGGTGGTTGATCGCGTTGGATTCTGCGTTTCGCTTCGAGTAGTGCCTGTTCACATCGGAGCAGTCAACGAGCACTGCGGGAGCGCCAACCTCAGTTACAGCTCCCAGGTGCTTGGATCGCGACTGGTCAACAGAAAGGCACTTACCGCTCGCGGTGTCCTTGACCTGGTAGTAGCCGTCATAGGTGGGAGTGAGCTCCCAGGGGCCTTCACCCACGCTGTCCATGCCAGGAATTGCGTAGGTGCCTTCCAGGTTGCCGTCTGTGGCGACGGTGTCGCGCAGTACCGGCTTGCCGATGCGGTCAATGGCGGCCTTCATGCCGTCATCACCAGACCACTGCGGCCAGGGGCGTGAATCGTTCCACGTCAGCTGGGCCAGCAGCGCGATTGAATCAGAGGTTTGATCTGCGACCTCGTTTTCAGTCATCCACACGTTATCTGGCCACAGCGACACGCGGGCGCCTAGCAGACCCTCGTAGTCCTTGTCGATGATCTGATTGCTGTCCATCGTGTACGGATGCCAGTTGCCGTTGTAGATGCCCTCGGAGTTCACGCCGTACCAGGTGCCACGACTCCAGTAGAACGTTTGCGTCGTGTTGTTCAGCTTATAGCCGTTCGCAGCGAACTCTTGGGGTGTGTACTTGTACTGGAATAGCCAGTAGTCAACAATGACGCTCTTATCGAGCTTCTGGCCTGCCGAACGGGTCAAACCGTCATTGAATACGCGAAGCGTCTTGCCTTTTTCATTCACGAAATCGTTGATCTCATTGACAAACGCGATGAACGCATCGTCGGCGGTTGCGCCGTCACCAAACGTTTCGCGCGCGTATTCGCCAAGCTGTGGGAACTCGGAGTAGCTGGTGCCGATCGTGTACTCGTCCGCACCCATGTGCCAGTAGTCAGAAGTAAATACGTCGTCGTATTCAGAGATAATGTCCTTCACGAACTGGCGTGCTTCCGGGTTTGAAATGTCGAGCATGTCAGGCTTGTGCTGACCCGACTTGGAAACCAGCTGGTACTGCGGAGCATTCTCCAGCCAAATATTCATGTGACCGGGGGAGTTGATTTCAGGAATGACGTCAATATTGAGGTCGTTTGCCTTCTCAACAAACCTTGCTACGTCTTCCTTCGTGTAGTAGCTCCACGTGTTCGTATCCGGGTAGGTGTCGCTCTTGACCTTCATTTCCATGAGGACCTGGTTAATCCGCAGATCCGCGAGGTCGTCCAAAAACTGATCAATCCATTCCGGTGAAATATTGATCTGGCAGGCGCAAAGAATCGCGCCGCGTTCTTCGTACTTAGGTACAGTTACGACTTTGCCGGCGGGGAGAGTCAGTTGCAGGTCGCCGCGCTCTTCTTGTCGTAGCAGCTGGCTTACCGTGCGCGTTCCATAAAAGATTCCGGCGTCCGTCCTACCAGTTACCTGTAGGCCACCTTCGCCAATATTTAGTTCAAATCCTTCATCGCCGAGGTCGTCGCGGCCCTCATCTAAGACAAGTGACACGTCGGACGGTTGGGGGACTCCGACGCCCGCAACGGCTGGGACGGTTGCTCCGAGGAAGGCGCTGAGCTCCGTTGAAAGCATTTGCGCCCTGTGTAGCTGGTCGGGGCTAGTAACGATTCGCGCACCATTGGTTAGGGTCCAGGTGCCTGATTTTTCTGCCTCAAAGTTGTCGAGGCTTGGGATTGTGTCGGGTAGCGCGATACTTTCCGCGGCCGCGTCCCACGCGCCCTCTGCATCTGTGTCTTCGGGTGCCGCTATCGCCGCTGGGGCAAGCGCGCCAAAACCAAGCGCTACTGCCGCGGCAAGAGAGCACAACTTCGTACTGACTCTCATCCATCCACTCCAATGTGACGGTCTGTTTGGCGCCCAGTCAGCATCACCTTTGCGGCTAACCAAGCGCGCGAAACTGAACAAATGCGCCACCTACAGATCAGTAACAATCAAAAAGGGCGCACCTATTAACCGTACATCACCAAAAGTTGCGCTAGGGGCGGTTGAAAACCATCGCACAGGCTTGAACGTTCTTGAAGCTGATGAGCAAGAAATTGCTATACGAAACCATGCCGGGCTGTGCCGTCCAGAAACGGCGAAATTCCGAGCTTTTTGGTCGAAGTGAAAGCAGGCTCGCCCTCGGAAATGAAAATCTGGACCAACTTGAAACGTAAGTGATTTAGCTCACAGTGGTGCGATTGGCTGGAGAAATTCCTTTTTAGGTGAGATGCTAATCACTATCTATCTGAGAGCGCTCTTAGCCATCAATGACGAGGAAAGAGCGTTCTCATAGATGTGGAACAGAGAGGTTCTCGATTAAGGAGTATCAAGTGACCCAGAGAACAACGCTCAAGCTATTGAGCCTCGTTGCTATCTCAACGCTTGCCCTGACAGCGTGTGGTAGCGGTGGTGATTCCGCGAGTGAGGGATCTGAAGAATCTGGCGACCAGATCACGCTAACGGTTGCTACATTCAACGAGTTCGGATTGGAAAACCTGTACAAGCAGTACATGGAAGAAAACCCGAACATCAAGATTGTCGAAAAGAAGGCCGCGACCTCCAACGAGGCGCGCGACAACATGAACACCAGGCTTGCAGCAGGCTCGGGTCTATCAGACATTGAGGCCGTGGAGATCGACTGGATCCCGGAGCTCATGCAGTACCCGGATCAGTTCGTTGACCTATCTTCGGACAGCGTGAAAGACCGCTGGCCAGACTACAAGGTAGATCCGGTGACGACTCCGGATGGAAAGCTGATCGGTTACGGCACAGACGCGGGCCCGCAGGCCCTTTGCTACCGCGCGGATCTATTTGAAAAGGCCGGCTTGCCGACTGACCGTGATGAGGTCGCATCGCTACTCGATGGCGGTTGGGACAAGTACTTCGAAGTTGGTAAGAAGTTCGTCGATGAGACCGGCATTCCGTGGTACGACGGTGCGACAGCAACCTACCAGGGCATGATCAACCAGCAACCGAACCCGTTTGAAAACAACGACGGCAGTGTCATCCCGCTGGACGAAAACAAGCCCATCAAGGACATCTACGACGAAATCTTGAAGCAGTCCGAAAACAACCTGTCCGCAGGATTCGCACAGTGGAGCGAAGACTGGACCAACGCATTCCAAAACGACGGCTTCGCAACCATGCTCTGCCCGCCCTGGATGCTGGGTGTTATTGAAGGTAACGCCGCCGGTGTTGAGGGCTGGGACGTTGCTCCTGTTTACCCCGGTGGCGGCGGAAACTGGGGCGGCTCCTACCTGACTGTTCCTGCCCAGGGCAAGCACCCTGAAGAAGCCAAGGCACTGGCCGACTGGCTAACCGCGCCCGAACAGCAGATTGAAGCGTTCAAGACCAAGGGCAACTTCCCGTCACAGACCGAGGCGCTCGACAATCCGGAACTGCTCGAATACAAGAGCGAGTTCTTCAACGACGCGCCGGTCGGCGAGATCTTCTCTGAGATGTCGAAGCGCATCACGATTTCGCCATACAAGGGAACTCACTTCTTCCCAATTACAACCGTCGTCACTGACGCGCTGAACCGCGTTGACGTCGATGGGACTGACACGCCTGAGTCCTCCTGGGACAAGGCACTAACCGAGTTCCAACAGCTCGGCATTAACTAACGCCATTTCGTGTGGTGGGAGGGCATCCTCCCACCACACCTTTACAGGGAGGCACCAAATTGTCGGTCATATCTAGGCCAGCAGCGTTGGAACAGCCCAAGCGCCGCCGCAAGGGGCTTGGCGCCACGCCGTATGTGTTCATCGCGCCGTTCTTTATCGTTTTCGCACTAACCGGCCTATTTCCAATGGTTTACACCGGCTGGGTCGCACTCCACGATTGGCATCTGATTGGCGGGCAACAGGGATTTGTAGGCCTGGAAAACTTCGCCCTCGTTCTTAAACAACCAACGTTTTGGATAGCGCTTCGCAACACGTTCTCCATATTCCTGCTGTCCTCCGTCCCCCAGATCATTATCGCAATCGCGATTGCGTACATGCTGGACGCGAACCTTCGGGCAAAAACGTTTTGGCGCATGGGCGTCCTGCTACCTTACGTGGTTGCGCCCGTCGCGGTTTCGATCATCTTTTCAAAGCTTTTCGCTGACCAGTCGGGCATGATCAACGCCGTCCTCGAAAATATTGGACTATCGGCAATAGGTTGGCATTCAGACGCGTTTTGGGCCCACATTGCAATCGCGTCGATGGTGAATTTCAGGTGGACGGGGTATAACTCCCTAATTTTGCTTGCAGCCATGCAGGCCGTACCAAACGATCTTTACGAGGCCGCGACGGTTGATGGTGCAAGCAGGGCTCGCCAGTTTTTCTCGGTGACGATACCGCAACTTCGGGCGACGCTGATCTTCGTGATTATTAACTCCACTATTGGTGGCTTGCAGATTTTCGATGAGCCGCGCATGTACGACCAGATTGGTAAGGGCGGCAACGACAACCAGTGGCTGACCCTAACGATGTACCTGTACAACCTGGCGTGGGGCGATCAAAAGAGTCTTGGTAAAGGCTCCGCGGTGGCGATCATCTTGTTCATCATCATCCTGATTTTCGCGTTGATTTCGTTCAACCTGACTAAGCGAATCGCTTCTAGCGCAATGCCGCAGGCCAAAACACGCCACTTCTTCGGCGGACATCGCGTCGACATTGGCGCCAAGCGTAGTGAGGACCTCAACGTTGCTGAAGGAGCGCTCCAATGAGTAACGAAGTTTCAATCGCAACCCTGAAGCAGACCGCGGGCTCGGGTGTTGCCAGGGCAGCGGAACGAAAGAGGCGGAAGAGGACGAGCACGGCGATTGGCTCTGCACGCCAGCCGGGAGTGTTCAACTACACCTTCCTAATCGTGCTGATTATTTTCTCCGCGGCACCTTTGTACTACGCGTTCCTGCTTGCGTCCTCGAACGCGGCCCACATCGCGCAAAACCCGATTCCTTCGCTGATTCCGCAAGGTCAGTTCCTGGAAAATCTTCAGCGTGTACGCGACTCTGGACTGGATTTGACTGGAGCGCTACTGAACTCGATTGTCGTTGCAGTGATTACCTCGCTTAGCGTCGTGTTCTTCTCAACCCTCGCAGGCTTCGCGTTTTCGAAGCTGCGGTTCCGCGGTCGGGAAGGCCTGCTCACGTTCGTTATTGCGACGATGGCGATTCCGGCGCAGCTGGGCGTTATTCCCTTGTTCATGGTGATGGCGAAGTTTGGCTGGACGGGTGAACTGAAAGCCGTAATCATTCCGGCAATGGTGTCTGCGTTCGGCGTGTTCTGGATGACCCAGTACATTCGAGACGCCTTACCCTACGAACTGGTTGAATCGGCGCGCGTAGATGGGGCCTCCCTGTTCCGCGTGTTCTGGTCGGTCGCATTACCGACGGCTCGCCCAGCGGCGTCAATGCTAGCCCTGTTCACATTCGTCGGTTCGTGGACTAACTTCTTCTGGCCGTTTATCGTGCTTGGAGCGTCCAAACCCACGTTGCCGGTTGCACTACAATTGTTGCAAGCGTCGTATTTCAAGGATTACTCCTTGATTATGACGGGTGTTGTGATCGCAACCGTTCCGCTATTGCTGTTGTTCTTCTTTGCTGGCCGTCAACTTGTTAGCGGGATTATGCAAGGCGCAGTGAAGGGATAAGTGCTATGAATGCCGTTCGAGTAACTTTGGAGGACGTTGCTGCCCACGCTCGGGTTTCTAGGGCAACGGCATCCCGGGTTATCCGCGGTGAGCAAAATGTGAGCGCCAAGAAAATGAAAGCGGTTCGAAAGGCCGTGGAGGAGCTGGGGTACCGCCCTAACTCTGCGGCGCGAACGCTGGTTACTAGGCGCGCCGGAGTGGTTGCGATCGTGATTCCTGAGCCTGATAGTCGCGTTTTTTCTGACGCCTTCTTTGGCCGGATGATCCAGGCGATTTCAACGGAGCTAGGTCATCACAATACGCAACCGGTACTCGTGTTCTTCTCGACTCCGGAAGAATCTAGGCGCACTGAAATGTTCCTGACTAGCGGGGCGGTTGACGGCGCGATCGTTCTGTCTCACCACGAACAAAGT
>FZPS01000022.1_pt205 | contig 31711 bp, 19 predicted proteins | sample 1817821 | NCBI WGS metagenome assembly FZPS01 (sample SAMEA104158645, study PRJEB21678) | metagenome | place: Germany | collected 2015-04-21
ATATGCGCAATAATTGTTACATACAAAAAAGAGATTTTAATTCTCATATTCGTTCTCTTTTCATTAACTTTGCAACGTAAACAGTAGCTTTCATTTTGTTTCAACGTTAAAAAATAAAAATAATGATCGTTTTTTTCAGAACCACTGCTCAACATATTATTGCTGTTGAAACTTCTCTCCCTTTTTCCGAGGAAACAGCCAATCGTTTGAAATGGCTTTTCGGAAATGCAGAAATGCTTGATTCTGCCAAGATTGACGAACGATTTATAGGTCCACGTCGTGAAATGATTACACCATGGAGCACATGTGCCGTGGAAATTACTCAGAACATGGGAATTACAGGTGTTGCCCGCATCGAAGAGTTTATCCCTGCCAAAGAAGATGACAGGTATGATCCTATGTTGCAGGAGATGTATGAAAAACTCGATCAGGGAATATTCACGATCGATAAAGTACCCGACCCCATTATTTATATCGACGATATTGCCGCTTATAACGAGAAAGAAGGATTGGCCTTGAGCGAGGAGGAGATCGCGTATTTGAATGAGCTGAGCAAAAAAATGAATCGAAAACTTACCGATAGTGAGGTCTTCGGATTTTCTCAGGTGAATTCCGAGCATTGTCGTCATAAGATTTTTAACGGAAAATTTATTATCGATGGCGAAGAAAAAGAGAGTACGCTTTTTCAACTTATCAAAAAAACATCGCAGGTCAATCCAAATAAATTGGTTTCGGCATATAAGGACAATGTGGCTTTTGTGGAGGGGCCGACACGTGAGCAATTTGCTCCGGTCAATCCCGAGCAGCCCGATTTTTTTTCTACGAAAGATGTCGACAGTGTGCTTTCATTGAAAGCCGAAACACATAATTTCCCCACGACAGTAGAGCCTTTTAATGGTGCCGCTACCGGTACGGGCGGAGAAATTCGCGACAGGCTGGCAGGAGGCAAAGGTTCGCTTCCACTGGCAGGAACGGCTGTTTACATGACGTCCTATCCACGATTGGAAGACGATCGTCCGTGGGAAAATACTCTTCCACCCAGAAAATGGTTGTATCGGACACCGGAAGAAATTCTCATTAAGGCATCTGATGGTGCTTCCGATTTCGGAAACAAATTTGGGCAACCCTTGATTTGCGGTTCGGTATTGACGTTTGAACATACGGAAAATTATAAAAAATTCGGTTACGACAAGGTTGTCATGCTTGCCGGAGGTGTTGGTTTCGCCAATAGGCGCGATGCGTTGAAGGAAGATCCCAAACCGGGTGAAAAAATCGTAATGTTGGGAGGAGACAACTATCGCATCGGTATGGGGGGAGGGGCAGTTTCATCGGTGGACACCGGGAAATATACGGCAGGTATTGAATTGAATGCCGTGCAGCGTGCCAATCCCGAAATGCAGAAACGGGTGTCGAATGTTATTCGCGCGTTAGTGGAATCCGATGAGAATCCCATTGTGGCTATCCATGATCATGGTGCCGGTGGACATTTGAATTGCTTTTCCGAACTGGTGGAAAAAACCGGAGGAAGAATCGAGATGGATAAACTTCCCATTGGAGATCCGACGTTGTCGGCAAAGGAGATTATCAGCAATGAAAGCCAGGAACGCATGGGGCTGCTTTTGGAACAAAAAGATATTGATCGTCTTGAGCGTATTTCGTCGCGCGAGCGATCGCCAATGTATGTGGTTGGGGAAACCACGGGCAACAAACGTCTTACCTTCGTGCAACCGGATGGTATTTGTCCTATCGATATGGATTTGGACGATTTTTTAGGCAAAGTGCCGGTGACCGTTATGGAGGATACGACGATAGAAGAAAAATATGCGGCTTTTGAATACGATCTCGACAAACTGGATACGTATCTTGAAAATGTACTGAGGTTGGAGGCGGTTGCTTGTAAGGATTGGCTTACCAACAAAGTTGACCGATCGGTGACGGGTAAGGTGGCACGTCAGCAGTGTCAAGGGAAAATTCAGCTTCCTTTGAACGACCTTGGTGCGGTGGCTCTTGATTATAAAGGGAAGGAAGGCATAGCGACTTCTATTGGGCATGCTCCTCAGGTAGCTTTGATTGATCCGGCTGCCGGCTCGGTGATGGCTGTTGCCGAGGCGCTTACCAATATTGTTTTTGCTCCACTCAGCGAGGGATTACAAAGTGTATCGCTCAGTGCCAACTGGATGTGGCCGTGTCGTAATCCCGGCGAAGATGCGCGTCTTTACAAGGCAGTGGAGGCTTGTTCCGATTTTGTTTGCAAGCTGGGGATTAATATTCCCACAGGGAAAGATTCGTTGTCCATGACGCAAAAATACGGAGACGACAAAGTGCTTGCCCCGGGTACCGTGATTATTTCTGCTGCGGGTGAGGTGAAGAATATTCGTAAAATTGTTTCCCCTACCTTGGCTTATATTAAAGGAACGTATATTTATTATGTTGCTTTTTCGTCGGATACCCTTAAACTCGGTGGGTCTGCATTTGCGCAAACCCTGGGTAAGGTTGGGGACGAAGCTCCTACGGTTCCCGATGCCGAGTATTTTAAGCAGGCTTTTGCCGCAGTTCAGGAACTTGTCAATCGAGGGCTTATTCTCGCAGGGCACGATATCTCGGCAGGAGGAATGATTACGACTATGCTCGAAATGTGTTTTTCCAACCCGAAAGGCGGATTGGAAGCCCGGTTGGATAAAATTCCTTACGATGATCTTATTAAGATTTTATTTGCCGAAAATCCGGGTATCCTTATCCAGGTAAAACATCGTCACTTGGTGGATAAAATTCTGAGAGATTACGGGGTGGCTTCTTTTATTGTTGCCCGTCCAATCAAGAGACGTTCTCTTATTATTCAAAAAGGCGAATTTCGCCAAGATTTCGACATTGACCGGTTGCGTGATGTTTGGTACAAAACTTCCTATTTGTTGGACCGCAAACAAAGTGGAGAGTATTGTGCAAAAAAACGATTCGAGAATTATAAGAATCAGATTTTGAAATTCACGATTCCTTCCACTTTTACAGGGAAATTTGACGATCTGGGATTGAATCCCGACAGAAAAGAAAAATCGGGAATCACTGCGGCCATTATTCGCGAAAAAGGAACAAACGGCGAACGTGAGATGGCTTATGCGCTTCATCTTGCCGGTTTCGACGTGAAGGATGTGCATATGACCGATCTTGTATCGGGACGCGAAACGTTGGAAGATGTTCAATTGGCCGTTTTTTGCGGAGGATTTTCCAATGCGGATGTGTTGGGTTCTGCCAAAGGATGGGCAGGGGCATTTCTCTATAATGAAAAAGCAAACAAAGCATTGAAAAATTTCTACGCCCGCCAAGATACATTGAGTTTGGGGGTATGCAATGGTTGTCAGCTCATGATGGAACTCGGTTTGGTATATCCGGAAATGGGCGACGATCACCCAAAGATGCGACCCAATATATCGAATAAATTTGAATCGACGTTTGTGAGTGTGGAAATTCCACACAATGATTCTGTGATGTTGAAGTCGCTCGAAGGTTACAAATTGGGTGTTTGGGTATCGCATGGCGAAGGGTGTTTCGAGCTGATGTATCCTGAATCGGAATATGCCATTGCGGCAAAATATGTCTACAGCGAATATCCGGGTAATCCCAATGGATCGGATTATGCCGTTGCGGCTGTGTGTTCCAAAGACGGTCGTCATTTGGCAATGATGCCTCACCCCGAACGGTCTATTTTCCCTTGGCAAAATGCATATTATCCTTTCGAATACCGCAAACATGATGTTACCCCATGGATGCAAGCCTTTGTAAATGCATATGAGTGGCTTAAAGAAAGAAAATAATCGAAGTATATGAAGAAAAGATCATACATTTTTGAACATGCGATGAAAGTGCGAGATTACGAATGCGATGCTCAAGGTTATGTAAACAATGCCAATTACCAGCATTATTTTGAAGTGGCAAGGCATGAGTTTATGGCGAAACACGGTCTCAATTTTTACGATTTGACGAAAAAAGGAATCGATGCCGTGGTTTCTTATGTTGAAATCCGCTATAAATCGCCGTTGTTCGGGATGGAGGAATTTACCTGTGCCCTCAATATAAAGAAAGAGGGATTGAAGTATATTTTTAATCAAGATATCATTCGGTTGCACGATAGAAAATTGTGTGCCAGAGGAAAAGTCGAAGTAGTATGTCTTATTGACGGAAAATTATCCCAACCTTCTATTTTCGATGAAGCTTTTAAGGAATATATTCAAGAATAGAATTTTGTTTTATCCCGAGTAAACACCGATCAATGGCTCTTACCGAAAAATCACTTTACCAAATTGCTCTTACTCAAATAAACGGAGTAGGAGTTGCACATGCGCGTAATCTTATGCAAGCGGTTGGCGACGAGGAAGCCATCTTCAAGGAGAGTAAGCAAAAACTGGAATCGATCCCGCGGATCTCAAGGCGATTGGTCAATGAAATTCATAACCCCGAGGTGATTAAACGTGCCGAGAAGGAGTTGGAATTTGTGGAAAAAAACCGCATCGATTTGCTTTTTTTTACTTCTGATGAATATCCTCAGCGACTAAACCATTGTGTCGATGCTCCTGTTTTGCTTTATGCCAAGGGCAACGTCGATTTGAATCGCAGTAAAGTGGTTAGCATTGTCGGAACGCGTCGTGCTACACGATATGGGTTGGATTTTTGTCGCAAATTTGTGAAAGAACTTTCGGAATTGTTTCCGGATATATTGATAGTAAGCGGATTGGCCTACGGAATCGACGTTTGTGCTCATCGGTCAGCATTGCAAAACCAATTGTCTACCGTGGGTGTATTGGGACATGGATTAGACCGAATTTATCCTGCTGTGCATCGTAAAACGGCAGTCGATATGCTTGAGTGTGGAGCTCTGCTGACCGAATTTCCTTCCGGTACCGGCCCCGACAGGTTTAATTTTGTCAGGCGAAACCGTATTGTTGCCGGAATGGCTGATGCCGTGGTTGTTATCGAATCGGCCGAGAAAGGGGGATCGCTTATTACGGCCGATATCGCCAATTCGTATTATCGTGAGGTCTTTGCCGTTCCCGGTCGTACAACCGACAGAATGTCGGCAGGATGCAACAGTTTCATTTCTTCCAATAAAGCTGTTCTTTTGCAAAGTACTGCCGATTTTGTTGAGCAGTTGGGATGGGATGCTTCTTCCAAAACCGTTGAGCACAAACAAAAAGAATTGTTTTTGAACCTTAATGAAGAGGAAGAAAAAGTTTTTAATGTTTTGAATAATACAGAATCCATACACGTAAATTTACTTGCCATTGAACTTAATATTCCTGTGACGGATCTGTTTTTTACTTTGTTGGAGCTTGAAATGAAAAATGTGGTAAAGGCTTTACCTGGCGGAGTTTATAAGTTGGCGTAAGAAAAATAATACGATTGGATGGCGTTTCTTTGCTTTTTCCTTCGATATTTTTGTAACTTTGGATACTTAAAGCCGATTGAAGGAGAGTAAAATCGCATTGAATAGGTAGCAGCTACGTAATTAATTTATCAAATCAATAAACATGGCAGAAGAAAAAGACAACAACAATGAAAAACTCAAAGCGCTTCGCGCCGCGATGGATAAGATAGAAAAAACTTATGGCAAAGGGTCGATCATGAAAATGGGAGACGAAAAGGTGGAAGAAGTTGCCGTTATTTCTTCGGGTTCCATCGGATTAAATGCCGCGTTGGGCGTAGGAGGATACCCTCGTGGGCGAGTTATTGAAATATTCGGACCCGAGTCATCAGGGAAAACCACACTGGCTATTCATGCCATTGCCGAGGCACAGAAAGCGGGAGGAATAGCTGCATTTATTGATGCAGAACATGCTTTTGATCGTTTTTATGCCGAGCAGTTGGGCGTTGATGTTGAGAATTTGCTTATCTCTCAGCCCGATAGCGGCGAACAAGCACTGGAGATCACCGAACAACTCATTCGCTCTTCGGCAGTAGATATCGTAGTTATCGATTCTGTTGCAGCCCTTACACCAAGAGCTGAACTCGAAGGGGAAATGGGAGACTCGAAAGTGGGATTGCAAGCGCGATTGATGTCTCAGGCTTTGCGAAAACTTACGGCAGCTATCAGTAAAACAAACACTACGTGTATATTTATTAATCAGTTGCGTGAGAAAATCGGCGTTATGTTTGGCAATCCGGAAACTACGACCGGTGGTAATGCTTTGAAGTTTTATTCTTCGGTGCGGCTTGATATTCGGCGTATCGGTTCCTTGAAAGACGGTGATGAGATATCCGGTAGTCAGACTCGTGTGAAAGTAGTGAAGAACAAGGTTGCACCCCCGTTTCGAAAAGCGGAATTTGATATTGTCTATGGTGAAGGTATTTCTCGTGAAGGAGAAATTGTTGATCTCGGATCCGACTTGGGGGTCATTAAAAAAAGTGGTTCATGGTATAGTTACAACGATACAAGACTCGGACAAGGACGAGATGCCGCTAAAAAAATGATAAAGGATAATCCCGAATTGGCGGAGGAGCTTGAAAAATTGATTTTTCAAGCATTGAAAACCAAGAAATAAAAAATGAACGAGATTCGAAACGCCGAATCTCGTTTTTTTATTTTTTTATATAATACAATTCACTTCTTCTGAATAAGCCTTCTAAAGGCTGATAATATTTAATTATTTATTTTATTCTGTTTCGTTTATGAAAGATTATCGGCATCTTACTGCATCTGAAATTGATACCTTGAAACAAAATGGTTGTACCCACTGTGATTGGTCTCTGGTTTGGGTTAAAGAAAACTTTAAGCCTGATTATATTCGCGACACCGTATTTTCAGGTGAAATAAAGTTGGGTGTTTTGGAAAAAGATTTTCTCCTGGATGGAGGGGTAAAAAAACACGCATGCATAAACCGTGCGGTAATCCACCATTGCGAAATTGGCGATAATGTAGTCATCGAGAATATCCAGAATTATATTGCCAACTATCGTATTGGCGATAATTGTTTTATTCAGAATGTGGATGTTCTTTTGGTAGAAGGGAAAACAACATTTGGGAATGGGGTTAAAGTAAACGTGTTGAATGAGATGGGAGGGAGAGAAGTTCACATTACCGATAAATTATCGGCGCATTTCGCCTACATTTATTCCTTATACCGTCATCGTCCCAAACTTATCGAGCAAATGAAAGCCATTATCGACTTTTACAGTGAGAAACACGCTTCGGATATAGGTACGATTGGGAACGATTGTGTGATTGTAAATGTGGGTTATATTAAAAATGTAAGCATCGGGTCGTATTGTAAAATAACCGGCACTATGAAATTGAAAAACGGGAGCATCAACAGCAATAAAGAGGCTCCTGTTCACATTGGAAGGAATGTGATTGCGAGAGACTTCATCATATCATCAGGTTCGCGGGTCGATGGAGGAACAATCATCGAGCGCTGTTTTGTTGGCCAGGCTTGTCATTTGGATCATGGTTATTCGGCTTCCGATTCGTTGTTTTTCAGTAACTGTCGGGGTGAGAACGGCGAGGCGTGTGCCGTGTTTGCCGGTCCTTATACCGTAACCCATCATAAATCTACTTTACTTATTGCCGGAATGTTTTCATTCATGAATGCAGGATCGGGCTCCAACCAGAGCAATCATATGTATAAATTGGGTCCAATCCATCAGGGTATTGTGGAACGGGGTGCAAAGACCACCAGCGATTCTTATGTGTTGTGGCCGGCAAAAGTAGGCCCCTTTTCACTCATTGTGGGGAGACATTATAAACATTCCGATACCTCCAACTTGCCCTTTTCGTATTTGATTGAAAAAAACAACACCACTTATGTGTCGCCTGCGGTTAACCTGCGAAGTGTCGGCACCATACGCGATGCGAAAAAATGGCCTGAGCGCGATAAGCGTACAGATTCTCGCCACCTCGATTTCATTAATTTCAACTTGTTGAGTCCATATACCATTCAAAAGGTGTTTGCAGGAATCAAAATATTGAAACACCTTCAGTTTATTTCGGGCGAAACATCGGAAATTTATACTTACCAGAGTTGCATCATTACCAATTCCGCTTTGAAAAAAGGATTGGATTTATACTATATTGTTGTCCACAAGTTTTTAGGAAATTCGTTGATAAAGAGGTTAGAGAAAACTCCATTCAAAAGCAACCGGGAGATAAGAGACCAACTGAAACCCACGACCGATATCGGATTGGGTGAATGGATAGATCTTTCGGGATTGATCGCTCCCAAATCGGAAATCGATATCCTGCTCAATCGGATTGAAAATGGCGAAATAACCGGATTGGAAGAAATTAACAACGAGTTTCGGCGACTTCATGAAAATTATTACGTATATGAATGGACATGGGCATGGAATAAAATTCAGGAATTTTATGATGTAACAGAAGAAACTATCACGGCGCAAGATGTTACCCATATTGTTGAAAAGTGGAAAGAAAGTGTGATCAAATTGGATGAGATGATATATGACGATGCAAAAAAGGAATTTTCACTGTCTTTTAAAACCGGTTTTGGGGTCGATGGGGATATTCAGGAACAGGAGCTGGATTTTGAACACGTTCGTGGTGCATTTGATAAAAATCCGTTTGTGATGGCGACCTTGCAGCACATCAAGGAAAAAAGAGCACTGGGTAATGAACTTATTGAAAGAATAAAAAATATAAATAAGTAAGGCTAATTGTATGAGTTAAGAAATATTTTGTATTTTTGTTCTGTCCTTTGAAAGAGATGAATATGAAATTCTTGCATTCAAAAAACTTTCCAATGAACAAAAATATACGAAAACTTATTCATGAGTTTCAACCTCAAGCCATTCATATTCCTATAGAAAAATGTGAATTGGAGGAAACCGTGGATTTGCTTTTTAATGCCATGTTTCCTGTATGTGCCGAACCTGATGTCAAACATATTCGCAAAATGCTTGAAAAGGCTGCACATACACTTTTAACAAACATTGCCAAACTTACGAATGTCGGTTTCGCAGAAAACGTTGTTGAAAATTTTTTTGAGAAGTTTCCTTTATTGCGAGATCGTTTATATGAAGATGCTCATTGTTATCTTAAAAACGATCCGGCTGCAAAAAGTTTGGAAGAGGTTGTTCTTGCTTATCCCGGTTTTTTTGCTTTGAGTGTGTATCGGATGGCGCATGAACTTCATATATGGGATGTGCCTTTGATTCCCCGTTTATTTTCAGAATATGCGCATGCCAAAGTTGGCATCGATATTCATCCCGGCGCTAAAATCGGAAAAAATCTTTTTATGGATCATGGAACAGGAATCGTTATAGGAGAAACCACAGAGATTGGAGATAACGTAAAAATATATCAGGGTGTGACATTGGGTGCATTGTATTTAGAGAAAAAACTTTCGGGTGTGAAACGACATCCTACTGTTGAAGATAATGTGGTCATATATTCCAATGCCACTATTTTGGGAGGTGAAACGGTTATCGGACATGATTCGACTATTGGTGGCGGGGCGTGGGTTACCCGGAGTGTGCTTCCTTATTCGTTGGTTTATAATGCCGTTGATGTAAAAGTGAAAACAGTAAAGAACATTGAGCCTCCCAACGATTTTGTTATTTGAGTAAGATTCGAGTGTTCTATTGAAGAATTAATAAAAATTGATATGAAGTATAATACTGTTTTAGATGTCATAGGAAATACACCCCATATTCGGTTAAGTCGGCTTTTCCCCGAGCAAGAAGTTTGGTTGAAGCTGGAAAGGCAAAATCCGGGAGGCAGTCTTAAAGATCGGATTGCGCTCGCAATGATTGAAGATGCCGAGAAACAGGGAATACTGAAACCGGGCGCAACCATTATAGAACCTACATCGGGGAATACGGGGGTAGGGCTCGCTCTTGTTGGTGCATTGAAAGGATATAAGGTAATGATCGTGTTGCCGGAGTCGATGTCGATTGAACGAAGGAAATTGATTGCCCTTTACGGTGCCGAATTGGTGCTGACACCGCGTGAAAAAGGGATGACAGGTGCTATTGAAAAAGCCGAAGAGTTGCAGCGTGAGATTCCAAATTCATGGATACCGCAGCAATTTAAAAATCCGTCCAACCCGGCTATTCATGCTGCTACAACGGCGCGTGAAATAGTTGATGATTTTTCCGATGGGTTGGATTATCTGATTTCGGGAATCGGTACGGGAGGACATATAACGGGTGTGGGGAAAGAGTTGAAAAAGAAATTTCCTTCGCTTCGGGTAATCGGAGTAGAGCCGGCCGAGTCGGCCGTTATTTCGGGAGGTAAAGCCGGCCTTCATGCTTTGCAAGGTATTGGTGCGGGTTTTATTCCCGAAACACTGGATTTGAATGTGGTCGATGGGATTATTCGAATTACCGGAGAGGAGGCTTTTGAATATACACGGCGATTGGCACGACAGGAAGGTATTTTGGGCGGCATTTCGACCGGCGCTTCATTGGCAGCCATAGCAAAAAAAATTCCCGAATTAGAGGGGCAAAAACGTATTCTTGCATTTAATTGCGATACAGGTGAACGATATCTATCGGTTGAAGGGTTGTTTTAATTTATCAAATGGGACTAAAAACAGTGAGGTCCCATTTTTTATTTTTCGGTTAACAAGGATAAGTTATATTTGTATTTTAGTTTAGTGAAGAAAAAACAATGATAAAAAAGCAATTTATTTTAGGACTCGTGTTGCTTACAGCGCTAGTAAGCAATGCTCAGAATCCTCTATGGATGAGATATCCTGCCATTTCTCCCGACGGGTCGCAAGTGGCGTTTTCGTACAAAGGCGATATTTACAAAGTCTCGATAAACGGTGGGAAAGCCATACGTTTGACAACTCACGAGGCTTTTGACAGCAATCCGGTGTGGTCTCCACAGGGTGATCTAATAGCATTTATCAGCGACCGTAAAGGATCTAAGGATATTTATGTTATGCCATCCGAAGGAGGTGCAGCTAGGCGGCTGACAACCCACTCCGCTGCAGAAAATCTTTGGACGTTCACTCCCGACGGGAAACACGTTGTTTTTTCCGCACCATATCAAGATCCGGTAAAAAGTGCGTTATTCCCAACTTCAAGGTTTTCGGAAGTATATAAAATCCCCTCGGAAGGCGGGCGATCGGAAATGATTGCAGCTTTTCCGGCCGATAAAATCAATTTCGGCAAATCGGGACAAAAATTTTTGTATCAAGATGTAAAAGGTTTTGAAAACCCGTGGCGAAAACATCACACTTCGTCGGTTACGCGAGATATTTTGGAATATGACATAAAAAACGGAACACACACAAAACTCATTGATTGGGAGGGTGAAGATATCGATCCGGTTTACAGCCCCGATGGGAATGCGTTGTACTTTTTAAGCGAACGCAGCGGTACATTTAATGTGTATACTGCACCGTTGGATAATCCTTCGGATGTAAAACAATTGACAAACTTCCAGACGCATCCGGTTCGTTTTCTTTCCGTAGCAAACAATGAAACACTCTGTTTTGGCTATGACGGAGAAATTTATACGTTGAAGCAGGGTTCGACGAATCCTCAAAAATTGAATATTTCCATTTCGACCGATGTGGAGAATGAACAAATTAAAAGAATGAGTTTCGTTTCAGGAGCAACTTCTGCTTCCAATTCACCTGATGGCAAACAAGTGGCATTTACTGTTCGAGGTGAAGTTTTTGTTACTTCATCCGATTATAGTACCACAAAACAGATCACGAACACGGTAGCAGAAGAAGCCGCCGTGAATTTTGGTCCCGACAATCGTTCGCTGGTTTATTCCAGTTATAGAGATGGTTATTGGAATGTGTATATAGCTAAAATTGCCCGAGAGGAAGATCCAAATTTTCCGAATGCCACGCTTATTGATGAAAAAGCACTCATCAAAAACGATAAATCGGAAAAACAATATCCCAAATTTTCTCCCGATGGCAATGAAGTGGCTTTTGTTCAAGATAGAAAAAAATTGATGGTATATAATCTGAGCGAAAAGAAATTACGACAAATTACAGATGGTTCTTATCAATACGAAACCGATGGGAGATTGAATTACGAGTGGTCGCCCGATGGAAATTGGTTTGTGTTGCAATATGTATCCAACGGTCATGCTCCATATACCAATATCGGCATTGTCAGTGCAAAAACAGGCGGCGAAATTTTCGATTTAACCCAAAGCGGCTATACCAATCGAAACCCACGCTGGGTGATGGATGGCAATGCCATTCTCTTCTCGTCCGAACGATACGGAATGCGCAATCATGCGTCATGGGGTTCTTTGGAGGATGTGATGATTGCTTTTGTAAATCGTGAGGCTTTCGACAAATACAAAATGAGCAAAGAAGAGTTTGAACTTTTTACCGACGCCGAAAAAGAAGCCCAAAAAGCCGAAGAGGATAAAAATAAAGACAAAAAGAATGCCGATGAAACACCCAAAGATATTGTGATGGAATTTGAAAACATGGATCAACGCATCGTGCGTTTAACGCCAAATTCCTCTCGTCTAGGCAGCTTTATTATCGACAAAAAGGGAACAAAACTCTATTATTTGTCGGCCGTTGAAGGCGATTATGATTTATGGGTGCACGATTTGCGTGAACATTCCACTAAACTTCTGAGCAAATTGATGGGGGGATACGCGGATCTGAGTATGGATAAGGAGCAAAAAACGCTTTTTATTCTCGGAAGAGGGAAAATGCAGAAAATGGATGTTTCGAACAATAAATTTACTCCTATCAATTACAAGGCAGAGATGAAAATTGATTTGGCAAAAGAGCGCCAATTCATGTTCGATTATGTGTGCAGAGAAGAAAAAGAACGTTTTTACGAAGTAAGCTTGCACGGTGTGGATTGGAAACGTTTGACGCAGCATTATCGTAAATTCCTACCCTATATCGACAATAATTACGATTTCTCCGAAATGTTGTCCGAAATGCTGGGCGAACTCAACGTGTCTCATACCGGATCGGGTTATCGTTCACCAAGTAATAACGAAAAAACGGCAAATCTGGGGCTTTTTGTTAGCGCAAATGGCAACAAAATTGGATTGAAAATCGATGAGATATTGATTAACGGTCCTTTCGATAATTTTCAATCTAAAGCAAAAGTTGGCGATATTGTCGAAAAAATCGATGGACAGGAGATTTTGCCTCAGGAAGATTATTTTCCGTTGTTGGAAGGTAAAGCGGGGAAAAACACGTTGATTTCACTTTATTCTCCGGCCACAGGTGAACGATGGGATGAAGTAATTAAACCCATCGGCGACGGTGTGTTGAACAACTTGCTTTACAATCGTTGGGTAAAACAACGTGCAAATGATGTGGAGCGCCTTTCCAATGGAAGATTAGGATATGTGCATGTTCCTTCGATGGGCGACGAAAGTTTTCGAAAAATGTATTCCGATGCGCTCGGGAAATATTATCAGAAAGAAGGAATCGTGATTGATATTCGATATAATGGTGGTGGGCGGTTGCACGAAGATTTGGAGGTGTTTTTCAGTGGCAAGAAATATCTTGATCAGGTAGTTCGCGGGAAGAAGTACTGCGAGATGCCGAGCCGTCGTTGGAATAAACCCTCGATCATGCTCATCACGGAAGCCGACTATTCCAATGCGCATGGTACACCTTGGGTATATAAAAATCAAAAAATCGGTAAATTGGTGGGTATGCCGGTACCCGGTACAATGACGAGTGTCAACTGGGTTACACTGCAAGATCCGACGCTCTATTTCGGAATTCCGGTTGTCGGTTATCGCACTGCCGAAGGTACATACTTGGAAAACAGTCAGCTGGAACCCGACGTAAAAGCTCCGCTGGATCTGAATAAAGCCATCAATGGGGAAGATACGCAATTGGAAGTAGCCGTAAAAGAGCTGTTGAATGCTTTGTAAATATCAACCGGCCGTCATTTCACGCAGTATTGCCACGGCAGCTTCAACGGTCTTTACGTTGCGGATGACAGTCGAACGTTTTTTGTTGACTTCCCTCAATTGACAATCGCGAGGGTGTGCTTGAATGTAATTGAGCAGTTTGTCGAACGCTTGGGATTGATAGTATAATGACTGCGAGTCTGAAATGAGAAACAGCGTCATTTGTCGGTTCTTAAGGACGATTTTTTCTATTCCCAAAGATTTGGCTAGTCGGCGAAGTCGTACAATCTGAATCAGTTCCAGCCCTTCTGTCGGAATTTTCCCGAAACGGTCTTCGATCCGTTTGATAAAGTCGGAAATTTCGTTTTCGGTTTCTATGCTGTCCAATTCGCGATAGATGCTTATTCGTTCTGCATCGTTGGGAATATAGCTCTCAGGGAACATCAATCCAAGATCGCTTTCTACTATTACATCGTTTACAAAATCTCCTTCGAGCGCTTTTTCCCGCTGTTGTTTTTCATATAAATCGGCAAATTCGTCTTTCTTTAATTCTTCTATGGCTTCAGCGAGAATTTTTTGATAGGCTTCGTAACCGAGTTCGGCAATGAAGCCGCTTTGTTCGGCACCCAGCAAATTACCTGCTCCACGAATGTCCAAATCCTGCAATGCAATATGGATGCCGCTTCCAAGATCCGAAAAATTTTCTATGGCTTGTATGCGTCTACGCGCATCGGGAGTAAGTGTATAGAGAGGCGGAGTCAGTAAATAGCAAAAAGCTTTACGGTTGCTTCGCCCAACGCGTCCGCGCAATTGGTGTAAATCGCTTAATCCGAAATCCTGAGCATTGATAACAATAATGGTATTGACATTAGGTATATCGATACCCGACTCGATGATGGTAGTTGCAAGAAGCACGTCATACTCTTGATCGATAAAATCGGAAACGATTTTTTCGAGTTTTTTGGAATCCATTTGTCCATGACCAACAGCAGTACGGATATCGGGAATTTCTCGTTTTATCGCTGCTTCCAACTCATAAAGAAATTGAATGCGGTTGTTTACGATGAAAACCTGTCCGTTTCGGCTGATTTCGAAATTGATGGCATCCTTGATGAGTTCCATATCAAAAGTGTGCACTTCTGTTTGTACAGGATAACGATTGGGGGGTGGTGTATTGATGATGGAAAGATCACGTGAACCCATCAGCGAAAATTGCAGCGTTCGTGGAATGGGTGTAGCCGTCATGGTAAGCGTGTCGACGTTTACCTTCATTTTACGGAGTTTCTCTTTTGTGGAAACGCCGAATTTTTGTTCTTCATCAATAATCAGCAAGCCTAGATCGTGAAACTTCACATCTTTCCCTACCAAACGATGCGTACCGATAATGATATCGATTTTTCCTTCTTTCAGTTCATTCAAAATAGCCTTTTGTTCTTTTGATGATCGTGCACGACTCAGGTAATCTACTTTTACGGGAAAGTCTGCCAATCGTTCACGAAAAGTATGGAAATGTTGGGTGGCGAGCGTTGTGGTGGGAACAAGTACTGCCGTTTGTTTTCCGTCGACGGCAGCTTTGAATGCGGCCCGTATGGCAATTTCCGTTTTTCCGAAACCCACGTCACCGCAAATCAACCTGTCCATCGGCCGTTCGCTTTCCATATCATTTTTTACGTCTTGAGTGGCTTTCAGCTGATCGGGAGTATCCTCATACATAAAGGAGGCTTCCAGTTCGTTTTGCAGATACGTGTCTTTTGAGAAAGCATATCCTTTTTCGTGTTGACGTTGAGCATAGATTTTGATCAAATCGCGGGCAATGTCTTTGATTTTCGATTTTGTGCGTTCTTTCACCCTTTCCCATGCTCCGGAACCCAATTTGCTGAGCTTAGGCGGTTCTCCCTCTTTACCTTTGTATTTTGAAATTTTATGAAGGGAATGAATGGATACGAATACCGCATCGTTGTTTTGGTACGTAAGTTTGATCACTTCCTGTACCCGCTTGCCAATACGCAAGCGCACCAATCCGGCAAATTTACCGATACCGTGATCCATGTGAACAACATAATCGCCAAACCGGAGTTGATTCAATTCTTTGAGTGTAAGGGTGATTTTTCCCGAACGAGCTTTGTCCGACTTCAAGCTGTATTTGTGGAAACGATCAAAAATTTGATGATCGGTAAAGCAGCATATTTTCAAGGTTTCGTCGGAGAAACCTTCGTGAAGGGTTTTATTGACGGGTGTAAACACAATATTTTCGCCCCTATCTTCAAAGATATCGCGCAGTCTTTTTTGCTGTTTTTCGCTGTCACTCAAGATATAAATGGTATATCCCTTATCCAAGAAATGCAGCATCGATTCGCTCAATAATTCGAAATTTTTATGAAAAAGCGGTTGAGGAGAGGTGTGGAAGTCCAATGTGGCATCGGGTATATCCAATATATTGGAATCGAAGCGGATATGTTTGAAAGGGTGTATAGCCGAAAGAAATTCATCTTTCGAAATGAGGTCGGCTTTAACAAAGTCGACTTCTTGTGGATCGATGTGTAATTCGTTTTTATTGATAGATTCTATACGGCTCGTTATCCATTGAAGATCTTCTATTCCAACGATTGTTTCAGGGGGAAGCATGTCGAAAAGTGTGGCATTTTTCGATTGGGAAAGGGTCAATTCGGGGATGATGGATATGTTGGTCAGTTTTTCTTTCGAAAGTTGGGTCTCCACATCGAAGCTTCGGATGGTCTCTACTTCATTGCCAAAAAAGTCGATTCTGAAAGGATATTCGCTTGAAAAAGAAAATACGTCTAAAATGCTTCCTCGTACGGCATATTGCCCCGGTTCATAAACATAATCCACATATTGAAACCGGTATGATTCCAATACCTGTGCAACAAATGAACGATCGACTTGTTCTCCGACCGACAAGCGGAGGGTGTTTTTTTGAAAAATGTCTTTCGAAACCGTTTTTTCTGCTAACGCATCGGGATAACTTACGAGAACGACAGGGAATTTTTTGCTTTGTAGCCGATTTAATACTTCGGTACGCAAAATTTCGTTTGCCGGATCGATTTGTCCGTATTTAGCTGCGCGTTTGTATGCCGAAGGGAAAAATAATACGTCTTTTGTGCCAATGATTTGTGTAAGGTCGTGATAAAAATAGCCGGCTTTTTCTCCATCATTCAGAATGAAAAGATAGGTTTGAGGGAATTTATGAAACATCCCCGCGGCGAACATGGCATACGATGATCCATGCAACCGTCTTACCGATAAAACCTGCACTTTTTTAAGTAAGTCGGCTGCAGCCGTTATATTGGGATGTTTTTCGACGATCTGTTGAAGTTGAGCAATATCCAAAATCGTGAACAGTCAAATTTGAAACGCAAAGATAATCTTTTTTGATGTATTTTCATTGAGAATTAATCTTTTCTATTTATGGGAAATTCATATCTTTGCACAATTTCGAGATCAGAATATTTGAATTTATGCATATAGACATAAGATATACTCCCGATTATATTTTTGAAACAAGCTGGGAAGTGTGTAACAAAGTAGGGGGTATTTATACGGTATTATCGACGCGAGCAAATTCTCTTCAGGAATTATACAAGGATCGTATTATTTTTATCGGGCCGGATATATGGAAGGAAAAAGAGAGCCCGTGGTTTACAGAGGACCCGGATCTTTATTCCGATTGGAAAGATTATGCATACAGGGAACATCAGCTGAAAATAAGAATCGGGAGATGGAATGTTCCCGGGAATCCGATTGTTTTCTTAGTAAAATTTGACAGGTTTTTTGAGAAAAAAGACGAGATTTATGCACAAATGTGGATGGACTTTGGCGTGGACTCTCTTTTTGGATATGCCGATTATCATGAAGCTTGCATGTTTGCTTATGCCGGCGGAGTGGTGATAGAGAGTTTTTACCGTTATTATAAGTTGGAAGCAATGAATGTGATAGCCCACTTCAACGAGTGGATGACAGGAATGGGTGCTCTATACATCAAAAAAAACATACCCAAAGTGGCTACCGTATTTACCACCCATGCCACTACTGTTGGACGTTCCATTGCCGGGAACAATTTGCCACTTTATAATCATCTGAAGCAATACAATGGCGACCAGATGGCGCGTCAATTGAATGTTGTGGCTAAACATTCCGTAGAGAAAAGAACAGCTCAGAATGTGGATTGCTTTACCACAGTGAGCGACATTACTGCACAGGAATGTGCCCAATTTTTGCAACGCCAACCCGATGTGGTTACTCCTAATGGATTTGAGAAAGACTTTATACCTAAGGGGAATGCGTATAGGCAGACTCGAAAAAAAGCTCGCCGGATTTTACTGGATGTGGCCGAAAAAGTATTAAGGCATGAAGTTCATAGAGATGCTTTGCTAATAGCGACAAGTGGACGGTACGAATATCGAAATAAAGGTATCGATGTATTTATCGATGCGATGAATATTTTACGCAAAACTCCTCAACTTGCCAAAGACGTAATTGCTTTTATAATGGTACCTGCATGGATTAAGGGACCTCGTGTCGATCTGCAGGAGAAGCCAAACGCAAGCGATTCATCCGGGTCGGCATCCACGTTTGAAATGTCTTCTTTTGTTACTCATGAATTGGTTGATCCTGATCACGACTCGATTATAAATCACTTGCGATATTTGGGATTTTGCAACTCCGAAAATGATCGGCTTAAAGTAATTTTTGTACCTTCTTATCTTAATGGCAACGATGGCATATTCAACGTTCCTTATTATGATTTGCTTATCGGTATGGATCTTACTGTTTTTCCTTCGTATTACGAACCTTGGGGTTACACGCCTCACGAAAGCGTTGCTTTTTCGATACCGACCATAACGACTACCTTATCCGGTTTCGGTACCTGGGCAAAAAAAATGGGAGATAAAGAAGGGATTAGTGATGGTGTTCAGGTTATATATCGGGATGATTACAACAATCATGAAGTGTCGCAAGAAATTGCAGATGTTGTTTTCGATTTTTCTTTGAAAAGCCCGACGCAAATTGGCATTTTACAAAAATTCGCTTCGGCTCTCGCCGATATAAGCGATTGGGAACATTTTATCGCTTATTATCAGGAGGCATATGTCAAAGCGTTGCATAATTCTTTTGTGCGATTATCAAAGCCTTATAAATTACGGAATGAATAAAATTTTACTATCTTTGTTTTGTTATAGCCGAAAATCGAAATGATATTTTAATTGTTTTTTATTTTCAAAAAATTAAAACACAAAAGAAATGATAATCAGATCAAGTTATTCAAATACACCGGTATGGCGAGATATTTACGTACATGCCATATTGCCGGAGAAGTTGCAGTTTTTGGACGAAATGGCACACAATTTATGGTGGGTCTGGAATGGAAAAGCTAAAAGTGTTTTTAAAAGATTGGATCCCGAGGGGTGGAGAAAAAATCACCAAAATCCGGTCGCTCTTTTGCAGAATTTAACAACAGAAAGAATAGAGGAAATTTTGAATGATACGGAATTCTTTGAGGAAGCACACGAAGCTTATCGGGTATTTAAGGACTACATGAGCAAGCCTTATGACACTACTCGCCCAAGTGTTGCCTATTTCAGCATGGAATATGGTCTGACGCATGTGCTCAAGATTTATTCAGGCGGTTTGGGAGTATTGGCCGGAGATTATTTGAAAGAAGCCAGCGATAGTTGTGTAGACTTGACAGGGGTGGGATTCCTTTACCGATACGGTTATTTTTCACAAAGTCTTTCTGTAGACGGCCAGCAGATTGCCAATTATGAAGCTCAAAATTTTGGAACTCTTCCCATTATTCAGGTTACCGACGAAAAAAACAATCCATTGATTCTGGAAGTTCCATTTCATGATAAAATAGTTTATTGTCATATTTGGAAAGTTGCCATAGGGCGTATCAATCTTTATCTTATGGATACCGATATCGATTTGAACGACGAATTTTATCGGTCCATTACGTATAACCTTTATGGCGGTGATTGGGAAAATCGAATGAAGCAAGAGTATCTGCTGGGTGTTGGCGGCATATTGTTGCTCAAGAAATTAGGCATCAAAAAAGATGTTTACCATTTGAACGAAGGGCATGCAGCCCTTATTAATGCACAGCGGTTGTGCGATTATGTAAACGATGAAAAACTTTCGTTTTATGAGGCATTGGAAATGGTTCGTGCCACCTCGCTTTATACCGTGCATACTCCTGTTCCGGCCGGTCACGATTATTTTGATGAACCGCTTATTGCCAAATATATGAGTAAACTGGTTGAACAAATTGGTATTCCTTGGCAGCAATTTATGGATCTCGGACGTGAAAATCCGGGGAGTAATGAAAAATTTTCCATGAGCGTTTTTGCCTTAAACACCACACAGGAATCCAACGGTGTTAGCCAATTGCACGAAAAAGTTTCGCGCGAAATGTTTCAGCCGGTGTGGAAAGGATATTTTCCCGAAGAATTGCATGTAGGACATGTTACCAATGGCGTGCATTTGCCTACCTGGTCGACTGCATCGACGAAAGCGCTTTTTGAAAAACATTTTGTTTCATCTTTTTATGGCGATCAATCGAACCGGAAGATTTGGGAAAAAATATACGATGTGAGCGATGAAGAACTTTGGGAATTGCGCAAGCACCTGAAAAGAAAACTCATCGATCATATTCGTAAAGAGTTTCAACAGGGTTGGTTGAAAAATCAAGCGCCTCCTGCCCGTATCGTGCCTATACTCGAACAACTTAATCCGAATGCTTTGTTGATAGGATTTGCCCGGCGATTTACTACTTATAAACGTGCTTACCTACTTTTTACCGACCTCGATCGGCTGTCGAAGATTGTGAACGATCCGTTACGCCCCGTTCAATTTATTTTTGCAGGTAAAGCTCATCCTGCCGATGGTGCCGGACAAGCGCTGATCAAACATATCATTGAAGTATCGCGTCGTCCCGAATTTTTGGGGAAGATTATTTTTCTTGAAAATTACGATATGCGCTTGGCAAAAAGGCTGATTGCCGGTGTCGACCTGTGGCTAAATACGCCCATTCGTTTGCAAGAAGCTTCCGGTACTTCGGGACAAAAAGCGTGCTTAAATGGCGTGCTTAATTTATCGGTAATGGATGGTTGGTGGTATGAGGGTTACAGAGAAGGCGCAGGATGGGCTCTTCCGGCCGAAAGAGTTTATGAAAATCAAACATTCCAAGACGAATTGGATGCATTTGCTATTTATTCGTTACTCGAAAATGAAATCATTCCTACATATTATGAGAACGGCAATGGCTATTCTCCCACATGGATGCAATATATAAAGAAGTCCATTGCGGAGATAGCACCCTATTTCAATACGAAACGAATGCTCGATGAATATTACGATCGTTTCTATCATAAATTGGCCAATCGTTCAAACGAATTGCGTGCCAACAATTATGCGAAAGCAAAAGAAATTGTGGCATGGAAAGAAAATATGGCATCCAATTGGGATAAATTTGAGGTGGTGAAACTCAATTTCAATCCAAATCAATATTTGGACATCAGGGATAACAAAAATATTATTTACGGGGAAGTAGTGATCGATAAGAAGGATATGATCGGCGATTTGGGAGTAGAATGTGTAATGGTAGATTTTGATCCTATTCGAAATAAAGCCGTATTTATTGAAAAATATGAATTCGATTTGATCAAAACCGAAGGTTCTCTCTTATATTTTCAGACAAAAGAACCGTTGAATAATCCGGGTACACATCAGTATGCTTTACGCGTATTTCCCAAAAATCCCGATTTACCCCATCGTATGGATTTTGCTTATGTTCGGTGGATTTAATCGATACCCCCGATTGAAAATTTGAATCGGGGACAATAGGTAGATAGTTGTAATATGCACTCCAAAATCGGTTGATTTTTGGAGTGCATATTTTTAAATTGTGTACTTTTGTATAACTATTATCTTATATTGATAGAAAATAAAAAGGGAAAATGGCTGAAAAAGAAAACGAAAAAATCATTTATTCTCCTTCCGTCATTGAATTTGTAACGGTTTGTGTGGAGTTTTGCGCATTCCTCGAAGAAGATGAACCGGGGAGTCGTCATGAATGGTTGGGGCAAATCATACGAATTTTGCCGTTGCTGTATCTAAAAGCGACACTTCTTCCCGAGACGATTGTATTGAACGATGAGCCGTTGGAGACTTTTGTAAATGAAGATGATTACAATCGCGTTGCGATAAAGGTTGCTTCGATAATGGGAGAAGAGAATATCTATTTGGATGTTTTTGTGGAAGATATGAAATACAGTGAGACACCTATTTCAGTCTCAATTTCAGAAGATATAGCCGATATTTATCAGGATATACGAAATTTTGTCTCTGTGTATCAATATAATCTTACAGCACAGATGAATGATGCGCTTAATCGTTGTGTAGAAAACTTCCGTTCCTATTGGGGACAGAAATTGGTGAATGTAATGCGTCCCCTTCATGCCTTGTATTACAGAGACGATCAATTTTGGGATATAGAAAACGAAGAAGAATTAAATTTGGATAACTTGTGGGATTAACAATAACAAAAGAAGAAATAGCTAAACTTCCCATAGAAACGTTTAGCGGGAAGATTGAAGTAATAGACGATATAAAAAAAGTACCCGATGCCGTTAATTATCTCCTCTCAAAACAAGTACTTGGTTTTGATACCGAAACCAAACCGTCATTTAAACGGGGACAGGTACATAAAGTTGCTCTTATGCAACTTTCAAGCGAAGATACATGTTTTTTGTTTCGGTTGAACCGTATTGGGTATCCCGATTTGTTGGATGAGATTATTTGTAATCCCGATATAAAAAAAATCGGGCTTTCTTTAAAAGACGACTTTGCCGCAATTCGACGTCGTTCCGATAAAAAACCTCAAAATTTTGTCGATCTGCAATCCTTTGTAGACAATTACGGCATCGAAGAAAACAGTCTGCAAAAGATATATGCCATTCTTTTTGGGAAGAGACTGGCCAAAAGTCAGCGAGTGTCCAACTGGGAAGCCAGAGAACTCAGCGAAGCCCAAAAGTCGTATGCGGCTCTCGATGCATGGGCGTGTCTTCGTATTTACAACCATTTAATAAGTGGTGGTCATAATGAAAAATAAAGGGGAAATTATTTTGAAGCCCACGAAGGATAATTCACTGCGTCGTTTTCATCCGTGGGTATTCTCAGGAGCAATTGCACATGCATCCGAAGGTTTACAAGAAGGTGATGTGGTAAAGGTTTTTGCGAATGACGGAGCGTTTCTTGGCGTGGGGCATTACCAAACCGGGAGCATTTCGGTACGCATTTTATCGTTTGAAGATGAGCCTATCGATCGGGATTTTTATCTACAACGTCTTACCGAAGCTTATCGCTTGCGCCTAAAAGCAGATTTGATTCGTCCGGATAATACGATTTACCGGTTGGTGTATGGCGAAGGGGATAATTTGCCCGGACTGATTATCGATATGTATGGCAATACGGCTGTTGTCCAGGTGCATACTGTAGGCATGAATCGCGATCGCCATCTGATTGTGGAAGCTTTGCAGGAAGTTGTCCCTTCGCATGCCATTGAGCATATCTTTTATAAATCCGAAGCAACGTTGGCTTACACCGGCGATCGCGAATTTCGTGATGGATATCTTATGGGAGGCGATAAGGTGAATCCGGTTGCGGTTGAAAACGGATTGAAATTTCATATCGATTGGTTGCGGGGACAAAAAACAGGTTTTTTCATTGATCAGCGGGAAAACCGAAAATTGGTGGAGCGATATGCACAAGATTGTCGTGTCCTCAACTTGTTTTGTTATACGGGTGGATTTTCGGCTTATGCTTTGCGAGGCGGTGCACGAAAAGTCGATTCGGTAGACAGCTCGGCGAAAGCCGTGATGTTGACAAACGAAAATATTCGATTGAATTTTGGTGAAGACGCCCGGCACGGTTCGTGTTCGGAAGACGCGTTCAAGTTTTTGAAAAAGATAGAGAAAGATGCCTATGATCTTATCATTCTCGATCCTCCTGCCTTTGCCAAACATCGAGGCGCAATAAAGAATGCATTACAGGGATATCGAAAGCTTAACCTTGCAGCGCTTGAAAAAATTGCTCCGGGGGGCATAATTTTTACTTTTTCATGTTCTCAAGCCATTACCCGTGAACAATTTCGAGTTGCCGTTTTCAGTGCGGCAGCTCTTTCACGAAGAAGGGTGCGTATTATGTATCAACTTGAGCAGCCTGTTGATCATCCCATTAATATGTATCACCCCGAGGGTGAATATTTAAAAGGGCTGGTATTATATGTGGTTTAATTGTTAAAATTGGTCGAGGAAAAGCGTTGAAAGGGTATTGTGATATTAAACTAGGTTAAATAAGGAGATTTCATGGTGCGAAATGATGTTTTATAACATAAAAACAGCTATATTTGTATCGTGTTTTTCATGGTATTAGATTTAAGGTTAACAATGAAGATTGGTTGTCGTGAGACAACCAATTCTTTTTTATACCCCTTCCAATTGCAGTCGTAAAACCCTTCCTGTTTTTTTACGTTATTCTTGTATCGTTCTTTTTTGCAAATTATTATTTTTTCTACTACATTCTTGTTCGATTTATGCTATTTTTGTATTAAAAATAAATGCAATGGAATTTCGGACCTACGTACCCATACCTAAATCAAATATCGATATTCATCATTCTACAAAAATGATGCTTTTCGGGTCATGCTTTTCTGAAAATATAGGCAGGAAGTTGAGTGAAAACAAATTCGATGTAGATATAAATCCGTTTGGCATTTTATACAATCCTTTATCCATTTCTTCGGCTATGCAGCGGTTGTTGCAAAACCGCACTTTTTCTGAAGCCGATCTTGTTTTCCGTGATGGGTTGTATCATAGTTTTTCACATCATGGGGCATTTTCTCATTCGCATAAAGATTATTGTCTAAAAAGTATTCGAAGTCGATTTTCTGCTGCCGCTTCGCGTATAAGACAAACCGACGTTTTCTTGATTACTTTTGGTACGGCATATGTTTACCGTTTGCAGCAAACGGGTGAAATGGTGGGGAACTGTCATAAGTTTCCATCGGAGGTGTTTGACCGGTTTCGTTTATCGGTTGACGATATTGTTGCCGAATGGTCGGAACTTATTGCCGATTTATGCAAACTCAATCCTTCAATGAAAATTGTATTTACGGTTAGCCCCATTCGTCATTGGAGAGACGGTGCGCACGAAAATCAGGTGAGCAAATCCATTTTACATTTGGCAATCGACCAATTGATGGCGGAGTTCGAAGATAATCTGCATTATTTCCCGGCCTACGAAATCGTAATGGATGAGCTTCGCGATTATCGGTTTTATTCCGAAGATATGTTTCATCCTTCCGAAACAGCCATTGATTATTTGTGGGAACGATTTCGGGAATCGTTTTTTTCGCCTGTTACCGAAAAGATTATATCCGATTGGCAACCCATTTATCGGTCGCTCAATCATAAACCTTTGAATTTCGAGACCGATGAATATCGGAATTTTCTTATGCAAACATTGGCTAAACTTGAACAATTCAAAGAAAAATATCCGTTGATATCCTGTAAAAAAGAAACAGAATTGCTTTTAACTTTACTCGATCTTGTATAATTAGTGCTATGACATATAAAATATCGAAAATTGCATCCATTTTGGGGATAAAAAATGTTGAGTTGATTGAATCGGAAATCTCCACCTTGTTGACCGACAGCCGTAAGTTGAGCGGGTCACCTTCCCATACGTTGTTTTTTGCGTTGGAAACCAAAAACAACGATGGGCATACGTTTATCAATGAGTTATATTCGGCGGGTGTGCGCAATTTTGTTGTAAGTAAGCGTTTGCCCGAATGGGATAATCTTCCCGGGAGCAATTTTTTGCACGTTAAAAATACCTTGCGTGCTTTGCAAAAATTAGCTGCTTATCACCGGAGCCGTTTCGATATTCCTATCATTGGGATTACCGGCAGCAATGGGAAGACAGTCGTAAAAGAATGGCTGTATCGGCTTTTGCAGGAAAATTTCAATATCGTTCGTTCTCCTCGGAGTTACAATTCGCAAGTTGGCGTTCCTTTATCGGTTTGGGAGCTCGATGATACCACTGAGCTCGGCATTTTTGAAGCCGGTATTTCCATGCCCGACGAAATGGGGTATTTGGAGCCGATTATTCGTCCGACAATCGGTATTCTGACAAAAATAGGAGAGGCTCATCAGGAAAATTTTACTTCTCTGCAGCAAAAGTGCATGGAAAAAATGGCGTTGTTTGTCAATAGCAACGTGGTTATCTATGACGAAGACAACGATTTAATCAATCGGTGTGCCGACATGATGTTGCTTTCTCAGAAAGCTTTTTCGTGGTCACGGAAACGTAGTGAAGCACCATTGTATATTTCAAAAATCGACATACAAGATAAAAAAACCGCCATTCATTATTCTTTTCTTCGTTTCGAACATTCGGTGGATATTCCTTTTACCGATGAGGCTTCTATCGAAAATGCCATCCACTGTCTTGCCGTATTGCTTTTTTTGGGCATTCATCCCCGTGAAATATCCAAACGAATGATGACGTTGGAACCTGTGGCCATGCGTTTGGACGTGCGTCAGGGAAAAAACGATTGCATCATTATCAATGATGCCTACAATTCGGATATCAATTCGATTAAAATTGCGCTCGATTTTCAGAATCAACGCAAGATGGATCGTCCCATGAAAAAGACCGTGATTTTGTCCGATATTCTTCAAACGGGAATCATGCCGAAGTCGCTGTATAAAAGGGTTGCCGAAATGGTAGAGCAAAGTGGTGTCGATAAATTGATCGGCATTGGGCACGATATTTCGGAAAACGCGGGCGCTTTCAAAATGGAGAAACAATTTTTTCCTTCGACCGAAGCATTTATTCAATCGGGAATTTGGAGAAATTTCGACAACGAGCTCATTTTGGTAAAAGGTGCACGTGAATATCATTTTGAGCAAATTACGGCATTGATTGAGGAACGGATTCACGAAACGGTATTGGAGGTAGATTTGGATGCAGTGGTGCACAATTTCAATTTTTATAAATCGAAACTTTCTCCCGGTGTCAAAATGATATGTATGGTTAAGGCAAACGGTTATGGAGCAGGGGCCGTGGAGATAGCAAAAACGCTTCAGTATCATCGTTGCGATTATTTGGCTGTGGCTGTCGCCGAAGAGGGATTGGCGCTTCGTTCTGCGGGTATTTCCTTGCCCATTATCATTTTAAACCCCGAGGTAAACGGTTTTGAGGAATTATTTTCGAATGATTTGGAACCGGAAGTTTACAATTTTAGGATACTTGAGGCTTTTATCAAAGAGGCCGAAAGTCGAGGAATTACCAATTACCCCATTCATGTTAAGATCGATACGGGAATGCATCGCTTAGGCTTTGTTCCGGAAGAGATTCCGCAATTGATCGACGTATTGCGTTCGCAAAAGGGGTTGCGCGTGAAATCGGTCTTTTCGCATTTGGCTGCCAGTGAAAGTTGGGTTTTCGATGAATTTACCCATAAACAGATCGAGACGTTGAAGCTTGCTGCCGAAGAAATCGAAAAGGGATTGGGATATTCTGTCTATAAACATATTCTTAATTCGGCCGGAATTGAACGTTTTCCCGATGCTCAATGGGATATGGTAAGGCTGGGTATTGGGCTTTACGGGGTGAGCGCAAGCGGATTGAAGGGATTAAGGAACGTATGTACGTTGAAAACCACTATTTTGCAGATTAAAAATATTCCCGGCCACGAAACCGTAGGATACGGCAGGAAAGAAGAACTCAATTGCGATGCCCGCATTGCAACTATCCGCATCGGTTATGCCGACGGTCTTGATCGGAAATTCGGCAACAGAAACGGCAAAGTGCTCATCAATGGCAAGTTTGCACCCATCGTGGGCAACGTTTGCATGGATCTTTGTATGGTTGATGTCACAGAGATTGAAGCAAACGAAGGAGATACGGTTGTGGTGTTTGGTGAAACTCCGTCGGTTATCGACCTGGCAGAAAGTATCGGCACAATACCTTATGAGATTCTCACTTCCGTATCTCCTCGCGTCAAACGTATTTATATCAAAGAATAAATAAGACCGTTTTTTATTCTTTCGGCATCATGATGACGGTAGCCCGGTTGTTTTGCGATAGAAATTCTTTTGTAAAGGTCTTCACATCGTTTGACGTGATGCTTTCCAAGATTTTCAAATAATCGCTGTAATTGTCATCGCCATAGAAATAATAATTATTCAGGATATTGAGCCAATAGCTGTTTTCCTTTATATTCTCGTAGTATTTTTTTCTCATAAATTCTTTCACTTTCGAGAAATCCGTTTCCCGTGGTCCGTTATCTGCGATCGATTGCAGTTCGTCGAGGACAATGGCATTCATCTTTTCCATTTTTGCCGGATCCGTATCATACATGATTTGCAGGAGGGATTGATTTTTGGGATATCTTGAAATTCCGCCACCGGAATAAACACCGTATGTTCCTCCTTCTTCCTCACGAATTTTTTCGGTATAGACAATATCGAGAATTTGTCCTAATATGCTCATCAACATTTGGTTTCTTTGCTCGAAATCGACGGATCCCGTTATGCCGTTGAATACCGAAGCTTTCGGAATTTGCATTTGGCGTTCGAACAAGTTGTAGATGATCCCTTTGCGGTAGTCCATGGGAATCTGTTTGAATTCGGTTTTCTCCGGCGTTCCCGGCAACGAAGCAAGGTATTGTTCGATAATCGGTTTCACTTTCTCTTCATCGATATTTCCTACGAAGGAAAATGTGAAACTTCCCGGATTGCCGAAACTTTGTTTGTACATTTCCATGATCTTCTCGTAATCGATGTTTGGCAAGTCTTCCACTTTTAATCTTTTGGTCATCGGATTATCGCCATAGAGAGCGTAGGTTACCGAATCGCTGAAAGCTACCATCGGGTCTACTTCTTGATTTTTCAGACGGGTTTCCATGCGTTGGATATACGAATCAAAAGCATCCTTATCGCTGCGGGGAGCGGTAAAATACAAATAAACCAGTTGCAGCATGGTCTCGAAATCCTGTATAGACGAAGACCCGTCCATGCCTTGCGTAATGAGGCCGATAGACGGTGAAGCCGATGCTCTTTTTCCGGCCAATACTTTACGTAGGTTTGTCACGCTGAAGTTGCCGACTCCGCCCAATGTCATCACCTGATTCATCATCTTGCTGTTGAGGGGATCTTCTTCGGCATAAATGGAGGTTCCTCCTTCACTGCTCGCAGTCATCAGTATTTCGTCGTTTTTAAAATCGGTTGATTTCAAAATCACTTTCATACCGTTTTCCAACGTCCATACGGTAGTACCAAATTTTTCGTCCTTCTCTGTTTTTACGATTTTACCCGGTGCGGGCGGATTGGGAACCAGCGGTTCATTGGAAACTTCTTCTCGATAAGGTTCGATTTTTTCTGCTTTTACTTCATTCGATAGAGCAACCAATTCGTCTTTTGTCGGATAGGCTATATCTTCCTTTTCCGGCCCGGAAACGGAGATGACCAGGTTTTTATCGCCAATGAGTTGCGCAACGGCTTGATTGATTATTTCTACGGGAATTTGCGATGCAATGGCGCGCATCATTTCGTATTCGAATTCGATTCCCGGAATGGGTTCGCTGTTAAGAAAATTCCCGAGATATTCGGCTGTGTAGCTCGCGTTGCGTTGCTTGTCGCGGTTGTTATATGCATTTTCATAGCTTTTGAGGAGGTTTTCGCGTGCACGCTCGTATTCCGAAGGGGTAAACCCAAAACGTTTCATGCGTTCCGTTTCGCGAATCATGGCAGCCAGTGCATCTTTGATTTTATCTTCTGCCGAATTTCCCACCACCGTCCAAGCGTCTTTGGTTTTGGCAATGTAGTAATTGCCGTTGTAAGCATAAGCGGATGTGAAGGGGGCGTTGGGCTTTTGAATGATTTCTTGCAGCCGTTCGTTAATCATTTGTGCCGCAACATTATCTATGTAGTTTATAATTAAACCGGCTTGCGACAGTTTGATTTCGTCGGGAACAGGATCGTGTTTGTGGAATACCATCAGGTTGATGCGCGTTGCTTCGGGATCCGTAGCCGTAGCCACAATGGGGTCATCGTTGTCCGGCACAGGGAAATATTCCCGTTTGGGACGATTCGGATCGAGCTTTATCGGCGAAAAAAGGCGTTTGATTTTTGTTTCCACTTCATCCACATCGACATTTCCCACCACGATAATTCCTTGAAGATCGGGGCGATACCATTTATGGTAATAAGCGCGTAGTTCTTCGGGTTTAAAATTTTCGATTACTTCAATTTTTCCGATAGGCAGTCGGTCGGCATATTTGCTTCCTCTATACATTTCGGGGAGCAGTTTTTCCAATATACGCGATTGTGCACCCCCACGTGTGCGCCATTCTTCGCGAATTACGCCGCGTTCTTTTTCTATCTCTTCGGTTTCGAGCAGAAGGGCATTCGACCAATCATGGAGTATCAACAGGCACGAGTCCAAAAGTCCTTCTCGAACCATGGGAACGTTGGTAAGATAGTATACGGTTTCATCGAAAGAGGTATACGCATTTACATTTGTTCCGAATTTCACTCCGTTTTTTTCCAAGTAATCGAGCATGCTTTTTCCCGGAAAATTTTTTGTACCGTTGAATGCCATATGTTCCAGAAAATGTGCCAATCCGGCTTCATTATCTTCTTCTAGGATGGATCCCACTTTTTGTGCCAAGTAGAAATCGGCTCTGTTTTCGGGTAAATTGTTGTGACGAATGTAGTACGTCAGTCCGTTTTCCAATGTCCCTTTACGTACGTTCGGGTCGATAGGCAGCGGAGCATTTTGTTGCGACCACACTGTCGTGTTGATCGCCAAGAATAGGAATAATACAACCTTTTTCATCTCGTGTTTTGATTTTGATTTTGATTTGATACTCTTTTATATAATATTCTTTATACTCTTTATATTCTGTCGAGTACTGTTTTTATCAATTCTTCGATGGAGCCTTTATAATCGGATTTTGAATCGAGAGTAATTCGGTTTGCAATGATGAGGCATACTGTCATGGCTTTGTGTCCCATGAGTTTACTTAAACCCGCAACGGCAGAGCTTTCCATCTCGTAGTTGGTGATGGCGTACTTGCCATAGCGGAATGATTCGATTTTTGCGTTCATATCGGGATCGGACAAAGGTAGGCGCACGTATCGACCTTGCGGGCCATAAAACCCGATGGCCGAAACGGTTACTCCCCGTATCATGTCGAAGCCGATTCGATCGACCAATTCTTCATCGGCGCTTACCACGTAAGGAATACAGTGGCAGGATGGACGGTCGACGTGTTTGCAGAATGCTTTTTCGAACTCTTCTTCGCGAATTTTTTCCGAGCCGGCGTAGTAATGTATCAAACCGTCGAATCCGATTGATTTTTCCGAAACCACATACGATCCCACGGGGCAATGCGGTTGCATGCCGCCTGAAGTTCCCACCCGTACCAATGTCAATTGGTTGAATTCGTCTTTAACGCTTCGTGTTTCGAAGTCGATATTGGCCAAAGCGTCCAATTCGGTAAGTACGATGTCGATATTGTCCGTTCCGATGCCATGCGAAAGAGCGGTAATCCGTTTTCCTTTGTATTTGCCTGTGATGGTACGAAACTCACGATTCTGCACTTCGCACTCGATGCTGTCGAAAAGCGAAGCGGCAATCGTTACCCGTTCCGGATCGCCCATCATTACAATTTTATCGGAGATTTGCTCCGGTTTTAGATGAAGATGGAAAACACTTCCGTCAGGATTGATAATGAATTCCGATTCCGGTATAATTCTCGTCATTGGAAAGTGAGATTTAGCGTGACATATTTCTTATTTCTTCGTTTCG
>FZPS01000154.1_pt24 | contig 31643 bp, 25 predicted proteins | sample 1817821 | NCBI WGS metagenome assembly FZPS01 (sample SAMEA104158645, study PRJEB21678) | metagenome | place: Germany | collected 2015-04-21
TTGATATACCATGGCTTTTCTAAATTTAATGCCAAACTAAATATCTCTTTTGAATTCATATCTTTTTTTTATCCAAATTTACTATTTTTTATTTACCCACTCAAAACGTTATAGAACCTTAAAAATTTATTAAAATAATTGATTTTTAATAGAAATGTTAATATTATGAAATATCTATAAGATAAAAATCATATTACTATGAATATTTTTTCTTAAATTTGACATTAATTATCAAACTTTTTTAAAAAAAAACTATATACAAATGAAAAAACTTATCATTATTTTTGCTTTATTAAGTGTATTCAATTTATCTGCACAATCCCTAAATGAATCATTTATATTATCTCCATTAAATAATGATCACAGAGTTGATAAAAATTCATATTCATTTATACTTTATAGCTTATCAAAATCTGAAACTCTTTTGTCTATAAATCAATATAAACCGTTAATACCAGCATCAGTTAATAAATTGGTAACCGCCATATCTTCATATTATTATTTGGGTGATAGCTTTAGATTTACTACAAATGCATATCTTTCTGGTTATCAAAAAAATAATGTGTGGCATGGAAACCTATATTTATTCGGAACTGGCGATCCTTTGATTGGAGAAGATTTTCCTGAAGGCAATAAATTCTTTGATTCATTAGTTAATATTTTAAAGCAAATGGGCATAGATACTTTATATGGCAATATCATAGCAGATGCAAGCTATTTTGGTGATGAGATAATTCCTAAAACTTATGAATATGAGGATATTGGCAATTATTATGGTGCAGGAGCATCTTCTCTTATGTATAATGGTAATACTTGGAAAATAGCTTATAAGTTAAACCAAGAATATGGTAAAACCGCTAAATTAATATATACAGAACCAGTTTTCCCTCATGTCAATTATCAAAATAGAGTAAAAGTAGCTAATAGATCCTATGGTAATTACACTCATGTCTCTGGCAAACCTTTAGAAAAAAATTATATTTTCTCTGGTACAATCCCAAGGGGTAAAGGAGAAACTCTCTTTGTGAAAGCATCTAGCCCAGACCCAGCTTATGGTTTTGCTTGGAAAACTCAAAATACTTTATTAATAAATGATATCTTTCTAATCGGAACACTCAAAGCTTCATATACAGATACTATATCTTATGAGTCTAAAAAATTAATTTTCGAATATAAATCTATGCCTTTAGATAGTATTATTTCTTTTACACTGACTCATAGTTATAATGTAGGTGCAGAAATTTTGGCAAAAGCTATTGCTAAGAAACTTAGTGATGGATCTTATGAATCCTATGGTTCATTGGCTAAACAACTTATTTATAAATTCGGCTCCGATACCACGGATATAAATATCTGTGATGGTAGTGGACTAAGTAGAAAAAATAAATTGACTGCTGATGCAGTTTTGACACTTTTAATAGCATCTTATAATTCTAATTGGTTTCATTCTTTATATAATTCCTTGCCAGTAGCTGGTATCAATGGTACTTTGAAAAAATTTTTGAAGGGAACCCCTCTTGAGAATAATTTAAGAGCTAAAAGTGGTTATTTGCGCAATACTAGAGCTTTTGCTGGATATTTTGATCTACCCGATGGTATGGATACAATAGCTTTTGTGACTATTGTAAATAATTATAATGGCGATACACAATATGCAACTAAAAATATCGAAGCCATTTTATTAAATACATACAATGACTTGACTAATAAATATAGAGCTAGTAAAGTGGATGAAAATTTGTGAAAAATTCAATCTTTTACCTTAATAGTTTTATACAAAAAAATATATAAGATTTCTTAAAATTTTTAATATGTCAAAAAAAAAAGGTTTAATAATAATCTTCACTTCCTTTTAATGAAATAGGCATATGCAACATTACTATATCTTCTGATTCGTTTTCTTCTGCAGGTGTTATCACGATAGCAGTATTAGGTTTATTCATAAGGATATATATATTATCACAATCTAAATGTTGTAGCATTTCCATAAAGGTTTTACTATTAAAAGATATATCCATATCTTGGCCTTCGTAGGTACAAGGGAGCTTTTCGATACCTTCATTAGCATATTCCTCATCATTGCCAGATAAAGTAATTTCTTGCCCTTCTATATGCATCCTTATTTGGTTGGTAGCTTTGTCAGTAAATACAGCTACACGTTTCAGAGCGGAGATAAAAGATTCTTTATCTATTAATAATTTGTTTTCAAATGTAGGTGGTATCACTCTATCATAGTCTGGGAATACACCTTCTAATAATTTGCAAGATATCATTATGTTTTCAAATTCGAAAGATACATTAGTTTCGTTAAAGTTAATCTCTACATCTGTGTCTGTATCAATTAAATTTCTGAGTATTTGTAATGGTTTTCTTTTAACTACAAAATTAAAATCTTCCTCAGTTTCAATGTTAAATCTGCGATAACGAACCAATCTATGACTATCTGTAGACACTACATTTAGTTTTTCATCACGAAAATCAAAATTTACACCTGTGAGTATCTGTCTATAATCTACCACAGCTGCACAAAATAAAGTATATTCTAAAGCTGTAGACAGTACAGTACTATTCAATTTCACAGTCCTAGCATCGGGTATTTGAGGCATTGTAGGATAGTTTTCTGCATCCATTCCTACCATACGATATACTCCACTACCCGCTGAAATAGTTATTTGATAATTATTTTCACCGGTTGTATCCATATTAAACGCAATAGGGATATAAGGTACATTTTTCAAGTACTCTTGAAGCAATTTTGATGGCATCACTATTTCGCCTTCTCCATCACTCTCAATGAGATCTATAGTTACACTAGCTCTGGTATCACCATCTGTAGCCGTGATAGTTAATTTACTATTGTTCACCTTGAACAAAAAATTTTCTAAAATCTTAATAACATTATTTGCAATAGGTACTGAGCTAATACTATTAATTGCTTTGCTTAATTCCGCATTTGATACAATAAATTTCATAATTAAAAATTTTTGACTTCAAATTTACATTAAATATTTTATATGAAAATTATTTTTAATAAAAAAATTTTCATTGTTCATTAAAAAAATACTTTTGTGCTATCGATTTTTATTTTTTCTATTGAATCTAATATCATTACCTTTACTAATGAATCTAAAGTAATAGAATCTACATATTTATATCCTGATATTTTAAGGAGTGAATCCAAAATATTGTAATATAAAAGTTTAAAAATCGTATCCTTATTTTTAATATTCAATATTTTTGCACTAGTTAAACTATCATTGTTATTATTATTAATTGAGTCATTAATTAATAATTTGAAATTACTTTTGTATAATTTTCTAAAACGAGACTCCATCATATCAAAAGATCTTTTTTTATTTATTTCGTATTCATCAATGATATCAGAATAATAAAAAAATTCAGGTTGATAAACCAAATTTTTAAACCTAGGCAAAAAAGCATATATTAAAATGATACATAATATGATGCCACCTATAATACCAATAACAAAAAAGTATCCCTTTTTATTCATATATGCCATTTTGACATTTACAAATGTACATCTTTTTTTTAAAATGAAAATAAAAATAAAAAATTAATTAATAAAAAAATGGAATAATATTTGATGATATTAATAAAGAAATAAAAATTAATAAAATTATGAAAAAAGAAAAAGTAGAAAAATTTTGGAATTACTTTCAAAAAGTAATGAGTGTTTGCACATTAGTACTATTTTTTATAGTTATATATAGCTTTACAGCTAGTCCTAGTAAAGCGAGTGAAAACAGAAACAATTATAATTATGAAAAATATGCTATCATAGGTGATACTATCAAATTTCCAGATTTCAGATATGCTGCCAAAAAAGCTATACCTGCTGTAGTAAATATCAAAACTACTTTTACTTTTAAAAATATTTATTATGATGATTTTTTTGCTCCTTTTTATGATTTTTTTAAATTCTTTGGTGGTCCTAGTCGTGAGCAAACAATAATCGGAGGGGGCTCAGGTATAATAATAAGTCCCGAAGGATATATAATTACAAATAATCACATAGTGCAAGATGCTAATATAATTATAGTTACACTAAATGACAATAGAGAATTTCAAGCTAAAATAATAGGTAATGATCCTAGCACCGATCTAGCTATAATAAAAATAGATGCTAAAAACCTACCATATATGGAATTTGGTAATAGTGATGATATAGAAATAGGAGAATGGGTTTTAGCAGTTGGCAATCCTTTTAATCTTACATCAACAGTAACAGCTGGTATAGTAAGTGCTAAAGCTAGAAATATTAATATATTAGAATCTGCAGATGCAGTAGAATCTTTTATACAAACTGATGCAGCAGTAAATCCTGGTAATAGTGGTGGTGCATTAGTAGATATATACGGCAATCTAATAGGTATCAATACAGCAATAGCAACTAAAACCGGTGCCTTTATCGGATACTCTTTTGCCATACCATCTAATTTAGCTAAAAAAGTTGCTAATGATATTATCAACTATGGTTTTGTGCAAAGACCTTATTTAGGCGTTAGCATAACTGATATAAATTCCGAAATAGCTAAAAAATATAACATTGATGAGATAAAAGGTGTTTTGATAACGGCCGTTACTCCTAATAGCGCTGCTTTTAAGGCTGGTTTAGATGCTGGTGATGTTATTTTGAAACTCGATGGAGAAGAGATTAATTCTGCTTCTAGATTAGTAGAAAAAATTAATGAAAAAAATATCGGAGACTGGATTACTGTAGAATATAAAACAGGAAATAAAGTGAAAACAGCAAAAATTCAACTATTAAATAAATATGGTGATTCTAAACCAGTGAAACGAGAAGATATGACAGTGCAATCTATCTTAGGTGCTAGTTTCGAAAAACCTTCTCCAGATTTAATGGCCAAACTCAACCTAGATCATGGTCTGCAAATAATAAATATAGAAGGGGGACCACTTCAAAGAGCGGGAATCAAAAAAGATTTTATTATTACTGAAATAGACCATAAACCTATCAATTCTGTGGAAGATATTGAAAAAGCTTTAAAAAATAGAAAGGGAGCAGTACTGATAGAAGGTGTATATCCTAATGGAATTCGAGCTTATTATGCGTTTACATTATAATGTTGCTACATAAATATTTTGCCATATCAAAAAAATTTTGTAATTTTGTATACTTTTTTATAGTATAAATTATTAATTAAAAAAAAATACATGAGAAAATACATAAAAAAGAGGTATTAAAACATATGAGACAATTAAAAATTACACGTTCGATCACCAATAGGGATTATACCTCATTGGATGATTATTTGCAGGAGATAGGTAGAGAAGAGCTAATAACTCCTGAGGAAGAGGTTAAATTAGCTCAGCGCATTAAACAAGGTGATGAAGCAGCAAGAAACAAATTAGTTAAGGCAAATTTGCGTTTCGTAGTTAGCGTAGCTAAGCAATATCAAAATCAAGGATTAAGTCTACAAGATTTAATAAATGAAGGTAATATAGGCTTAATAAAAGCAGCAGAACGCTTCGATGAAACGCGTGGTTTCAAATTTATTTCTTATGCTGTATGGTGGATACGTCAATCTATCTTGCAAGCCATTGCAGAACAGAGTCGCATAGTCAGACTGCCTCTCAATCAAATAGGTTCTATTAACAAAATTTCTAAAGAATCTGCTAAATTAGAACAAGAGCTTGAGCGTGCCCCATCGGTTGAAGAAATAGCAGATTTAGTAGACATACCCGAATCTAAAGTTGCCGAATCTATCAGAATAAGTGGCAAACATGTATCTGTGGATGCCCCTATATCACCAGATGAAGATGCTACTATGTTAGATCTTTTCGTTCCTAGTGATGCCCCTTCTACTGATCATTCATTGATGCAAGAAAGCTTATCAAAAGAAATTCAACGTGCATTGTCTAGCCTTACTAAAAAAGAAAGAGATATCATAAATATGTACTATGGTATTGGTTATGCACACCCCTATTCTCTAGATGAAATAGCAGATAAATATAAACTCACTCGTGAAAGGGTACGCCAAATAAAAGAAAAGGCAATTAAAAAACTTAAAAATGGTAATAGATCTAAAAATTTAAAAGCCTATCTCGGATAATAATTTAGTATTTAAAATCAACAATTAAAAATAAAGACACATTTTTTTAAAAAAAATGTGTCTTTATTTTTATCTAATGACTGTGTTTGAAAATTTATATTTTACTTATTTGTAAAGTTGGTATAAATATTTTTTACAATAGCTTCAGCATATGCATGCCAAGATTTTTCATTAGCTATTTTTTCGATATTTGCTCTATGGATAGGTTTTTCAATAATTTTTTTCATAGCTTCAGCCATAGATTTGATATCATCAGGATCTGCTAGATAACCATTAACGCCATTTATTATAGTTTCTGGAAAATGTCCAACTGCAGTAGCTATTATTGGGATTTTAAAATTATATGCCATAGATTCCACCCCTGATGGAGTAGCATATTCATAAAACAAAACTATAGCATCACTAGCCTGAAAATATTTATATACCTCCTCATTAGGCACATATTCTATCAAAGATAATACTTTATCCTCTATACCAAGCTCTTTTACTAAATCTAAGGGACGATAATTATCTTCACTTTCAGTATCTTTTCTAAAAATACTTTGTGCAACATTAAAGAGCCATTTTTTAACCCGTGTAGTCCATTTTTTCTTGTCTAAGGTAGACCAAAAAGCTTCACCTACTATCAATAAAGATACATCGTCTCTATCTTTTGATAATTCTGCAAAGGCTTTTATAGCATTATGTAAACCTTTATATTTGCGGATAAATCCAAAAAATAGAAAAACATACTTTTGCAATCCTAGTTCTTTTTTGAAAGTTTCTACATCGAAATCTTCGTTTGGCTTAAACATATCATAGATAGGGTGATAGAGGTGTATCACTTGTGAATCACTTTTTTTTGGATTAAACTCTTGTACTAACTGAAACTGCCTTTTAGGTAAAACATCACAAAGTTCATCAAAAGTTTTTTTAGAATGTACAATAAAATGAGGGACATGCTTAAGGGCGAATTTTGTAAAAAATTTATCTAAGGAGCTACTTTCTTTCTGTACTACAAAATGTAAATCAAAGATAATATGAATATTAGAATGTTTTTTTAGCCAAGTAACGATATATCTGAGAGGTAACCCTTGCATAGCTATAGACCATTGAAAGATAGCAATATCAGGATTAATATCTTTAATAAGTTTAGCCGTTTTAATCCAACTAAAAGGATTATTATAATTAGTCAGATAATGCACTTTGATATCAGTACCTTCGAGTGCATTATACCTGCTTTTCCTATCAATGAAATCGCGAGGTACAATGCTAGGATATTGATTAGTCCAAGATACTATATGCACTTCTGCCTTGTCAAACTCACTAAAAGCTTTAGCAAGAGAAGTGTTGTAATTAGCAAGCCCACCTTTAAATTGAGGGCCAGGCCCAAAACAAATTATCCGCATAAAAATTATTTATTTTTATTTAATTTCTCTAATTGAGCTTTATATACTCTATACATTCCCTCTTCTAAACTAACTTTTGGACGCCAATCGAATGTAGAAAACACCTTAGTCATATCAGCATAGCGAGAATGCACTCCCATAGGTTTATCTATAAGTGGCTTAATAGTAGGCTTATAACCAGCAAATTTAGTAAATAAATCAATAATTTCTAAAAATGATGTTAATTTACCAGAACCAATATTCCATCCTGAGCCGTCATGCACATTATCCATTAAAACAAAGATAAAATCGATAATATCATCTATATGGATAAAATCTCGAGCTTGCTTGCCTGTGCCCCATACTACGAAAGGATCTTCTTTGGCAGCGGCACGAGCAGCTAACGCTGGCACTGGATAACTGAGATCCTGATCTTCTCCATAACCACTAAATGGTCTAATACACACTACTTTGAGTCCATAATGTTTAGCTGCTATCTTTGCTAAAAATTCTCCTGTTAGCTTTGACCATCCATAGGTCATGTCTGGTACACCGATACGCAAAGAATCGAAATCAATATATTCTTCTTTTAGTGCTAAGGCCGTCTCCTCAGTTTGTAAATCTACAGGATATGCTGCACTACTACTAGGATAAAGCAATCTATCAGGCATATTGCGTACCGCCCAGTAAAATAACTCTGCATCTATTGATAGATCTAACCCTACTTGTACAGGGTCCCCATCTATCTTTAAGCGTCCACCTACAATAGCAGCAAAATGAAATACATCAGAAAATTTATCAAAATCTAATTTATAAGTTTCCTGAATATATCTGGGATTTTCACGAAAATTAAATAGTAATTCTCGTAAATCTCCCTTCCAAAAATAAACTCTTTTGTCAGGATCTAAAACTTCTAAACCATTATAATCAGATGGATAATAATTTGGGAACCATTCACTTGGATGAATGCCAATGCTAAGGTCATCAACCATAAAAACATGATCAGTGGTGGTACTATACAACCTTTTAACCATATTTCTACCAACAAATCCACATGCTCCAGTTACAAGATTTATTTTCATAATTATTTAATTTTTAGCAAATATAGTTTAAATTTATGAGTTAGTAATATAAAAATATTTTTACTATTTATTTATAAATTAATTTATAAAATATCATTTCTTTAAATTAATTTTACAAAAAAAATTAAAAAATAGCCATACAAATGTTTAGAGATTTTATTATTCCATTTTTACTAATCGGGGTTGCTGAATTTGCTGATAAAACTCAATTACTTATAATTGTAATAGCATCAAAAACAAAAAAATACTTTGCTTTATTTTTTGGTGTTTTATTGGCTTTTGCTATAGTAGATGGATTAGCCATACTTGCGGGAGGCTTAATAGCTGAATTAATACCTAAAAATATAATGACAATAATAGCTGGTTTGATTTTTTTGATTTTTGGTATAATAACTTTGGTAAGATATGAAAAGGAAATTAACTTTACTAAAACTAATATTAATCCTTTTATAACTGGTTTTTTATTAATATTTTTAAGTGAATGGGGTGATAAAACTCAGATAGCCGCAGCTACCTTAGCTACACAGTATAATCCACCTTTAGTTTTTTTAGGTACTATTATCGGTATTTCTGTTATGACTATTTTGTCTATTTTCCTTGGAAATATTTTAATGAAGTATGTAAAGGCCAAGACACTATCAATTGTTTCTGGATTGTTATTTATAATAATAGGTGTTTTTACTATTGCTTCAATTTATTTTTAATTTTATAGACTAAGACCCAAAAAACAAATATAAACAACTTAAATTAATTAACAAGAAAAATATAACTGATTTTTTTAAGGTTTTTTATATTACTACGTAAAGATTAATTTTTTTTTTAATTATCAAAAATGTTGTAAATGAATACACCTAATTATCAAACATTTATTAAATTTGTAAATCAATTTTTTTTGAGTATTTTTTTATTTTGTTTATTATGCATAAAAATGAAAATAAACTATCTATAGTTATTATTACATTTAATGAAGAGAAAAATATTGCACGGTGTATTAATTCTGTCAAAGAAATAGCCGATGAAATAATAGTAGTAGATTCTTATTCTACCGATAAAACTAAAGATATAGCTCTAGATTTAGGTGCTATTGTGATAGAAAATAAATTTGAAGGTCATATAGAACAGAAAAATATTGCACTTCAAAAGGCTAACTACACATGGGTATTATCACTAGATGCAGATGAGGCATTGTCAGATAAATTAAAAAACAAAATCCAAGAAATTAAAAAAAATCCTACTGCTGACGGATATACCATGAATAGACTCACATACTACTGTGGTAGATGGATTAGGCATACAGGATGGTATCCAGACAAAAAACTCAGACTAGTACGCAAAGATTTAGCTCAATGGTGCGGCATAAATCCTCATGATAGACTTGAGCTCACCAATAGTAATAATATTAAACATATAAATGCTGATATACTCCACTACTCATATTTTACTCTAAATGATCATTTAAATCAATTAGAAAAATTCACACAAATATCAGCTAATGAGCTCTATAAATATAAAATAAAACCAAATTTTTGGCATTTTTTTATAAAACCACTTCATAAATTTATTAATCATTATATTTATCATGCTGGTTTTTTAGATGGATACGAAGGCTTTCAAATATCAATGATCTCAGCTTATGGTGTTTTTTTGAAATATGCTAAATTGCGAGAATTATATAAAACAAATAAATAAAATTAGAAAAATAATTTCTAAAAAATGAATGAAGGGCAAATATCTATAATATTAAAAACTTTACCCAAAAGTCCTGGTGTTTATAGATTTTACGATAAAGATGATAATATTTTATATGTAGGCAAGGCAAAAAATTTAAAAAGTCGAGTCTCATCATACTTTCGCACACAACATAATAGTGCTAGACTACGAATAATGGTTAAAAAAATCGAACGAATCGAGACTATTGTTACTAATACTGAACTAGAGGCACTACTACTTGAAAATAATATGATCAAAAATCTAAAGCCTCGGTACAATATGCAATTAAAAGACGACAAAAGCTATCCATTTATTGCTATTACTGATGAGCCTTTCCCGCGTATTTTTTTAACTAGAAATAGGCACATTCATAATGCAGAATACTACGGTCCCTATGCTTCAGTGAGAACAGCTAAATCTTTATTAGAACTCATGCACAAAATTTTTCCATTACGCACTTGTAAGTTAAATTTATCCGAGAAAAAAATAAAGAATGGAAATTATAAAGTATGCCTAGAGTATCATCTAAAAAAATGTAAAGGTCCTTGCGTAGGATTAATAAATGAAATAGAATATGACCATTACATTAATCTAGCCAGAGATATCATTAAAGGTAAAACGAAAATAGTAGAAAACTTTCTTTATGACAAAATGCAAAAAGAAGCTGAGAATCTAAACTTCGAGGAGGCACATCAATGGAAAATAAAATGGGAAAAACTTAAATCATATTCCTCACGAAGTATCATAGTAACTACTCAAGAAAATAATCTAGATGCTATTAATTTAATAGAAAATGACAACGAAGCATATATATCAGCTATTAGAGTGCAGAATGGATCTATTGTTAATAGCATAATTTTTCATATAGAAAAAAAACTAAATGAAACTAGTGAAGAGCTATTACTATATGCTATAGGTGAGTTGTATGACCAATGGGATGGTCTGCAACCAGAGCTTATAGTGCCATTTCCTATTTCATTTCCAATAGATAACGTGCATATCACTGTACCTAAAATAGGTTACAAAGCTGATTTATTAAAATTTTGTCTACGCAATGCCCAAGAACGAAAAACCGAAAATGATAAACGTAGAGCAATAACGGATTCTAATAAATATATTAATCAACTATTAGAGAAAGTAAAATCGGATTTACACTTACCTACCTTACCTAAACGCATCGAATGTTTTGATAATTCTAATATTCAAGGAACATATCCAGTATCATCATGTGTAGTATTCATAGATGGTAAACCAGCAAAATCAGAATATCGTATTTTTAATGTTAAAACAGTGAAAGGGATAAATGATTTCGCTACAATGCATGAAGTAGTCTATCGTAGATATAAACGACAAACAGAAGAAAATAAACCCCTACCTGATCTAATAATAATTGATGGTGGCAAAGGACAACTGCACTCAGCATACGATGCTTTAGAAAAATTAGGATTAGAAAATATACCAATCATAGGGATAGCTAAAAAATTAGAAGAGATATATAAACCTCATGATCCTATACCTCTGAATATTGATAAAAAAAGTCCTACTCTTAAGCTCATACAAAGAGCTAGAGATGAGGCACATAGATTTGGTATCACGCATCATCGCAGGTTGCGTAGCAAAGACACAATAAAAACTCAATTAGTAGATATTAAAGGTATAGGACCTAAGACAGCTACAAAACTATTAGAACATTTCGGTTCGGTAGAAAATATTAAAAAAGCTAAAGATGAAGAAATAGAAACATTAATCGGAAAAGCAAAACTAAAAATATTGAGAGAAGCTCTGCAAGATAAAGATTAGACTATATTTTTAAATTTTCAAAAATGTAAAAAATTTTATTATAATTTACATAGAGATATTAAGTTTGAAACTCTTATTCTTATTATTTATTGCAAAGAAGTATTTTATTGGTTGGGAGGCTTCCTGAAATTAATCTTTGTTTTACTTTACGTAGTTTATACTACCATCAAATAATTTTTATTTAATTTTACAAAAAAATAATTATGGATAACTTCAATCTATTAGATTATCAAGCTCTACCCAAAGAACAAAAACGTAGATTTCTAGATAATCTATATCAATTTTTATTAGAAAACAACTACACAGCCGTAGATTATCAGAAGCTAAAAATACAAAGCACAGCCCCCATTTGCCCCAGATGCAAGAGTGAAAATGTAATAAAAGCTGGAGTACGCGATGGCAAACAAGTATACAAATGCAAAGATTGCGGCCGACAATACCGCGAAACAGCCAGAACCTTCGTATATCGCATGCGAAAAGCTGATAAAATGCTCGATTACCTAAAATGTATGCTAGAAGGCAAAAGTCTAAGAGCTTGCGCATCGGAAGTAGGCATAAGTCTGAGAACGAGCTTCAATTGGCGACACAAGATACTAGCAGCGATCAAATCATTACAAGGAGGTATAAGCTTCTCAGGCATTGTAGAAGCTGATGAGCTGCTAATGAAATATTCAGAAAAAGGTCGCAAATACAGAAGCCGAAAAGAATACGAAAAAGCAAAGAAAAAGAAACATCCCAAAGTAGCTGTGCTAGTAATGACAGACAGGGAAGGCAATTTACTTTTCAAACACGTAGGACGCAAAAAAGTAACCAATAGTCAGATAAGGGAAGAGCTATCGCATAGAGTGACAGATAGCAACTTAATATGTGTGAAGCAAAAGAAGGAATTCAAAAAAGCTGTGAAGGGGACCAAAAGCAAAAAAGTTGTTGTAAACAAAACGCAGATTAGACGCGGTGTATACAGTGTACAAGTAGTCGATAAGCATGTAAGTGATTTCAAGGTTTGGTTGCGACGATTTAGAGGTGTGGCTACTAAATACCTCCAGAGCTATCTGATGTGGTTTGTAATCACACATAAATACTTGACAAGTGAGATAGAATCTGACATTGGTAGGCTTTTAAATCTCGCATCCTCGGATAGATGGGCGTGGGATGAGTATTGGCGGCTAGTGAATACAAAGTATAGATAAACTACTTCAAGTAAAACAATGATTTGCTTTGATGTACAAACAATTCATTTAGACATTGTAACCAAATCTATTCCCCTCACTCTCTAAACTAATTTATGTTGATTATATTAATTGATTTCATAAATAAAATTAAGTATTTAAGTACTTAATGAAAATAAAAAGATATAAATGAAACGAGACAATATATAAGACATTGGAAAAATTGACATCAAGAAATTTTGAATTTTTTAGCCATAAGCTACAAATTCCAAAAATAGTTTGTCCATTTTAATTTTGCATGATTTATTTTTGATTTTAATCTAAGTTAATTATTACTACAAAAAAATATTAAAATTATCTATTTTTTATGATTGTAAAAAAATAAATAATTTTGTCTATTATAAATTTGTTAAATTTTATTTAATGAAAAATTTTAATTTGCCCTTATACAAATTTCATGGTGTTGGTAATGATTTTGTTTTATTAGATGCACGCAACATCGATGATAGTAATTATATCAAAAATACAAATAAAATTTGTGATAGGCATTTTGGTATAGGTGCTGATGGTATAATTTTTTTGAAAAATAGTGTAAAAGATAAAAGTAAATTTTCAATGATTTATTACAATTATGATGGCACTAAAGCTGATATGTGTGGTAATGGGGCTCGCTGTATTTGTGCTTTTGCTAATTTATTAGGAATTGTAGATGTATCCGAAAATTTTATATTTGACACCGATGATGGTATACATAGAGCAGTGATACACAATAGGCGAAATTATTTGTGGGATATTGAAATTTCTATTAATATTTTATCACAAATTAATAAAATAAATGATGATTTGTTTTTTGTAAATACTGGGGTCCCACATTTAGTAAAATTTGTGGATGATATCGATACTATAGATGTGTATAATGAAGGTAAAAAATATAGATATTCAACTCAATATTTTGAAAAAGGTATAAATATAAATTTTGTGCAGTATGGTGATAATATTAAAATCAGAACTTATGAAAGAGGTGTAGAAGGAGAAACTCAAGCTTGTGGTACTGGTGTATGTGCTACGGCTATTGTGATTAATAATCTTTTTAATAAATCATTTCCTATTTCTATTCATACGCAAGGTGGTGAATTACAAATTAATGAATTTATCGAAAATGAAAAAAAAATATTAACTCTACGTGGACCAGCTACATTGGTTTTTATTACTGATAAATATTATTTATAACTTTGCATAGATAATTTATTAATATGAATTTACAAGGGAAAAATATTAGACTAAAAGCTCCAGAATTAGATGACATTGATTGGATGTACGAAATAGAAAATAATGACTGCTATTGGTACCTTAGCGAAACATACCAGCCATTTTCTAAATGGGCTATTGAAAATTTTATTAAAGGGCAAACTGATATTTTTACTGAAAAACAATATAGATTTGTAGCCGAAGATAAATTAAAAAACAAAATTGGAATATTAGATTTATATAATTTCACACCTATTCATAAAAGGGCTTTTGTCGGTATATTTATAGATGAACTCTACCGAGGTAAACATTTCGGTTTAGAATCCATAAAACTTGTAGAGAATTATTGTTTTAATATTTTGCAACTTCATCAACTCTGCGCTCTAATACCTTCTGACAATGTAATAAGCATACATTTATTTGAAAAAGCTAATTTTGTATTTCAAAGCTCTAGAAAAGATTGGTATCTGATTAAAGGTAAATTTGTTGACGAATTATTTTATAATAAATGGAATTATAATGAAATGGATTAAACTTTTTGTTATTTTAATAATAATCATATCAAGTGGTTTTTATTTCACTTTTTATTTTCCTAATGTTAAATTATCTGATAATAAGGAAGATACTATTATTTACGTTTATCCTGCAACGAGCGAAAATGAATTTAAAGATATGTTGAAACAAAAAAAATTATTGAGACTACCATGGACTTTTGACTTAGCCACTAAAATCAAATATTTTACTGTAAAGCCTGGTAGATATAAAATATATAATGGCTCGAATAATAATGAATTAATTAATAAAATACGTATCGGCGATCAGGAACCTATAAAATTGACCTTTAATAATATTAGAACAATAGAAGAATTAGCTGAAAAAATATCTGGACAATTTATTTTCACAAAGGAAGATTTTTTGCAAATTATAAAAGATAATGATTTTTTAGATTCACTTGGATTTAATAAACAAAACATAGCTTGTATATTTTTGCCAAACACATATTTTTTTTATTGGACTACTACACCTAAAGAATTTGTTTTGAGAATGAAAAAAGAATGGGATGATTTCTGGACAGATGAGAGATTGCAAAAAGCAAAAAAAATGAATCTATCACCAGAAGAGGTATGTATCTTAGCTTCTATAGTGGAAGCTGAAACTAAAAAATGGGACGAAATGTCCATTGTAGCAGGTGTTTATATTAATAGATTAAAAAGAAATATGCCTTTAGAATCTGATCCTACTATAATTTTTGCACATCAAGATTTTGAAATTAAAAGAGTATTAAATGGACACTTAAAAATTAATTCTCCATATAATACTTACAAAAATATAGGATTACCGCCTGGCCCTATACTTTTACCATTTCCACGTACAATAGATTCTGTACTTAATTATCAACAACACGATTATTTATTTTTCTGTGCTAAAGATGATTTATCAGGATATCATACATTTAGCCGCACTATATCTGAACATCAACAATGTGCTAAAAAATATCATACAGCCTTAGACAGATTAAATATAAAAAGGTAAATCAATCAGACTTATTATCCTATCAATAAATTATAAATAATGAGTTTAATAAGAAAAATATTCTTAATTTTACAATCAAGATTTTTTTAATATGAAGAAAATCATTGCTTTTGTTACATTATTTTTATTTGCACTTGTAGGTTTTTCTATGAATATTAGATCTATTGAAATACAGTATGAGCCAATTAACAATTTAACATATAAAGCTAGAGTGATTTGTTATGTTTATGAGCATGGTCCCATAGATCAATGGATTTCATTTAACTGGGGTGATGGTACTATTAGTTATTTAAGTTTATCCTCTGTATCTCCATCTGGTTTACCATATCTGAAAAAAGTAATTTACAGTGGTCAACATACATATAGTGGATCATCTACTTTTTTATTAAGTGTTTCTTATAAATGTAGAGGTCCTTATGTATTTAATATACCTCTTTCGGTTCAGAAATCTTTGTATACAGAAGCTTTGTTAGTAATTAATCCTTATATATCAGATCAGCATTCATTGATATTTCAAACCCCTACTCCTTTTAATATTTGTAGTGGAGTTTTGCAAGAGCTGGACCTCAGTATCTATGACCCAAATCCAAATACTAATGCTATATATACTTATGAATTGCTAGCTTGCAGAGATTCAGCTGGTACTAATATCAATAATTATAATTTTCCCCCTGCTACTAATGATTTTTCTCTTAATCCAAATACAGGACTACTTACTTGGGATGTTCCTTTAAGAGGTGAATACAGTTTCGTAGTGAGAGCTAAAAAAATTTTATCTGGAGTAATAGTAGGTTACGTAGATAGAGACATTACTATTATAGTAAACGATTGTCAAAGTATTAGTCCTATTTTAAATACACCCGTAGACACTTGCATTATAGCAGGAGACACTTTATCTTTCCCCGTTTCGGCTTCGTTTGTTTTAGATGATACTATGGTTTTAACAGCTACTGGTCAATTAATAGACCTAGGAGCTGATTTTTTACAACCTATCAAAGGTATTAATAATGTAGCTTCAGAATTTAATTGGGGTAGCACCTGCGATTTTGTATCAATTAGCCCTTATAATATTACATTTAGAGTGGATGTAATTAATAAAAATAATACATCTAGTCTATATAATTTTAATAATGGACTTCTTAGTCCATTTACTTCTAATGTACCAGTAATGTTTAATAATCCATGTGGTAATGGATGGGACAATACTAGATATTTGTGGTTTGGCAAAAATGAGCCTGCTCCACGTGCACTCACTAGTCCTATATTAGATTTATCCAATGGAGATTATATAATAGAATTTGATATGAGATTTGAAGAACATACTGGCTATGGTGGTTCTAATTGCGAAGGTCCTGATGAACCAGACGAGGGTATTTATTTACAATATAACACTACAAATTCTGATGATAATTGGATAAATATAGTTTACTTTAATCCAAATCCTAAATATCAAGAAGAAGGGGGGCATGAATTTAATTTAATTCATTGGAATAATTACACAGTTTTATTACCTAACGAAGCTCTTACTCCTAATACACGAATTAGATGGTATCAAGAACGCTCTACTAATTATGATTATGATCATTGGGGTTTAGATAATATCGGCTTTTTGCGTATAGCTGATATTCCTAGTATATACAAAAAAATAGATATTTCAGTTATAGCTCCAGCCCCGGAAAATCTTCAAGCTACCGCAACCCCTTATGGAATAGAGCTAAAATGGAATAAAGAAAAATGTGATAATGCTATTGGATATAAAATTTATAGAAAAGCTTCTCAAACTAGTTATATGCCAGGTACTTGCGATACAGGATTACCAGATTCACTTGGTTTTATTTTGATAAATACAACAACTTCTTTAAATGATACTACCTACATAGATTATATAAATTTTAATAATTTAACTAGTGGTAATGAATATTGCTATCGAGTATATGCATACTTCTCTGATGGTGCTAGAAGCAAAGTATCTAATGAGACTTGTACTATTATGAATGATGTTAGCCCTATAATTACACATGTCAGCATATCAAATACAGACGAAATTAATGGAGAACTCTATTTGCAATGGTCTAAACCTGATGATTTAGATACTATTGCTCATCCTGGTCCCTACAAATATGATATATATTATGGTGAAAATTTAATAGGAGATGATTATATATATGCAATTAGTAAATATGGATTGGATGATACAACATTTGTCCATCAAAATATTGATACTAAAAATAAGCCATATCATTATCAAATTAGATTATTTAATAAGGTAAATAATCAGTGGCATCATATTAATAGCTCATCAGTAGCATCTTCGGTATTACTCACTGCTACTCCTGGAGATAAGAAAATTAATTTAAAATTTGAATATCAAGTCCCTTGGAGTAATGATAGCTTTTATGTATATAGATATAACGATTTTTCTTATTCATATGAGTTAATTGCTAAAACTCTAATACCTGAATATATAGATACTGGCCTAATAAATGGTAAAACTTATTGCTATAAGGTATTAGCTTATGGTCATTATTCTGCTCCTGGATTTGTAACTCCCTTAGAAAATTGGTCTCAAGAGCTATGTGCTATTCCTATAGACACAGAACCACCATGCACACCAATCCTATCTGTTAATCCTGATTGTAATTCACTATCAAATATTTTAACTTGGCAAAATGTAATTACACAATGTAACGTACAAGATTTTAGTCATTATGAAATATTTTATTCACCCACTATACATGGTGGGTTTTATTTGCTTTCCAGTACAATAGATACTACATTTATTCACACTTTGACTAATACAATAGCTGGCTGCTATTATGTAGTAGCCATAGATACTAATAATAATGTATCTATGCCATCAGAGAATATATGTTCTGATATTAATAATTGCGATTTATATTCACTGCCTAATGTATTCACACCTGATGGTGATGGTTATAATGATTTATTTAAGCCTTTTCCTTATGATTTTGTAGAAAAAGTACATCTTTTAATTTATAATAGATGGGGGAATTTAGTTTTTGAAACTAATGATCCTGATATTAATTGGGACGGCAAAAATATTAATTCTGGTAAACCTGTTCCTGATGGCGTATATTTTTATTTATGTGAAGTCTACGAATGGAGACTAGAAGGATTGACTTCAAGACTTTTGACAGGTACTATTACTATTATTAGGCATTAACAATAAAACAGTGATAAATATTAAATTGTAGGAGTTAAATATTTTTGACCACACAAAAATATTTTTTTATATAAATTGAATCTCCTGCACTATGTGAAATTTTTTTAAAATATTTAGTCATTTCTTTTTGTAATAAATCTAATAAAAAAAGGTTCTACTGAAATATAGAAATACTAAAATTTATATGATTTGTTTCGAAATCATACAAGTAGATTTTTAAAAAAATAAAGAGTTTAGATTTAGTTAATTTAATGATTTACACATTATGTGAAAATGTAAAAATTTATTAAAACCTCATTATAAGCTAAATATACGAAAGATGTAAATAATAATTGATTTGTAAAAAGTAATTAAATGGTAAAGTTTTTAATCTATGTTTCAATTAACATATGTTATATTCACTAACTCTCTATACCGATACCACGCCCACCTGTCCGAGGATGCGAGGTTGAGCATTCGCCCAGTATTGCTTACAGTCTTACCTGTGAGGTATTTACCCATCACTACATACCACATAATGTAGTTTTGCAGGTATTTGGTAGCTACACCCCTAAATTTGAAGTATACCCAATTCGTGAATTCACTAGCCTTTTTCTTGACGGTACTTAGGCTATATATACCTTGCTTTTGTCTATGGTTAGTTATTATTTCTTTGTGCTTGATTACATTTCTTCTAACCTTTTTGAATGCTTTTTTATTACTGCTACACATGACTCCATCCTTTGGCATTTTAGCCTTCAGAAATTGCTCTATCTGTTCTGAACTTAGCTTTTTGCCATCAAATTTTTTGAATAATAAGTTACCAGCTCTATCAGTGGCAGCCAATACGGCTACTTTCTTTGACTTTTGCTTCCTAGCTCGCTTCAGCTCTTCGGCATTTTTGTATATTCTGCCTTTTTCGGAATAATCCATCAATAGTTCATCCATCTCTACTACACCGAAAAAATTGATATTATCTTCGAAACTTTGTAGAGCTGCCAATATTTTGTGTCGCCATGCGAAGCTTGTAGGTAGGCTGATGCCCACTTCTTTAGCACAAGCTCTGAGACTTTTTCCTGCTACCATACATCTGATGTAATCGAGCATTTTTTCTTTCTTTTGCAACCTGTAAACAAAAGTACCGGTGGTAACTCTAAATTGTCTGCCGCAGTCTTTGCAGCGATAGTTTTGCATCCCATTTTGTAAGCCATTTTTAATGATGTGATTGCTACGACAGTCTGGACAGAGTGGCGGCGCACTGAGTATTTTCAGACCTTGATAATCGACTACATCAGCTTCTAATTTTTTCATTAATGAATAAAGGTTGTCTAAGAATTCTTTATTCTCTTCCTTGCTCATAGCAAGGTATTTACTGGTGTTTTCTACTATTTTTTTCATGAATTAAAATTTTTGTAAAAATATAAAAATTATTTAACATATAAACTTGAAAAACTTAAACATTTATTAATTTCCGATTATTTTGATTCCCATCAATCCTTTCATTAACCTCCTAATACTCAAAAAAATACTCAAAAAAAAATTATTAAATAATCTACTAATAATGATGAATTACTACCAAAACCACTAGAACATGTATAATCAAAAATAAAGATTAATCTATTATTAATGTGATCATTAATAATAAATTTAATGTTAACTTGATTAGTTGAAATCCAAGTGTCAGTTAATACTGCTACTGCACAAGCCTCAGACATAGGATGTGAAAAAGAAAAATTAGAAATAATTACACTATATTCACCTAATGCTTGACATATTTCTGCTGTGCTAAGAAAAGTATCAGGATAATCAGCTTTTTTTTTAATTATTTCCTAAAACTTTAAAAAATAATGATTTTGTTAATTAATATTTTTAATGTAATTTTGCAATTCTAAAATAATAAATTATGACAAAAGCTGACATAATTAAGGATATACAAAAGAAAACTAATCTAAGTAGAGATCTGATAAAATTAGTAATAGATAGCTTTATGGAAACTGTAAAAGAAAATATGTCTCAAGGTGAAAATATATATTTAAGGGGCTTTGGTTCTTTTTTATTAAAAGAAAGAAAAGAAAAAAAAGCAAGAATAATAAGTAAAAATGAAACTATCATTGTGCCAGCACATTATAAACCTGTTTTTAAACCTGCTCCTGAATTTTTAAAATCCGTAAAAGAAAATTTAACAATAGAAAATAACTAATTTTTTAAAAAATAGATAAAATTATGCCGTGTGGAAGAAAAAGAAAAAAACGTAAAATAGCTACACATAAAAGAAAAAAAAGATTGAGAAAAAACAGACATAAGAAAAAGATTCGTTAAACAAATTTAATTTTTTATGTATAAACTGTAAAGATGAATGATGTCATACGAGAACTTTTTATTGACAAGAGACATAATAAGGTCCGAATAGCACTTACTGAAAATAATAAGCTCGTTGAGCTTCAAGAAGAAAATGAAAGTGATTTATTTGCAGTAGGTGATATATTATTGGGACGAGTAAAAAAAATACTCTCTGGTCCTAATGCCGCATTTATTGATGTCGGTTATAGTAAAGATGCTTTTTTACAATATTATGATCTAGGAGATAATTTTTTAACACTGCAAAAATATACTCACGAGCTTATCAGTGGTAAAAACGTTTCTTTAGAATATTACAAAGATTGTAAACAATTACCTAAGTCTGGTAGTATCAATAAAGTTTTAAAACAAGGTGATGTAGTTTTGATAAAAGTAACTAAAGAACCTATAAGTAATAAAGGACCGCGAACAACAGCTGAGATAAGTCTTGCGGGAAGGTATTTGGTTCTTGTACCTTTCCAAAATAAAATTTCTATTAGTCACAAAATAACTGATAATGAAGAAAAAAAACGATTAAAAGAAATGGCAGAGACGCTTAGACCCTATAGATTTGGATTGATTGTTCGTACTGCAGCTCAAGATCGTAGCTTCTCTGAATTACAAAATGACCTTGAAGATTTATTAAATAAATGGAAGAATATTGAAAAAAATTTAAAACATGCCTCGCCTCCTAAAATAGTGTATTCTGAGTTAGATCGTTCATTATCTGTAGTTAGAGATATATTAAATGATAGCTTTTCATCTATAACTGTAGGAGATGTAAATCTTTATAGAGATATTACCGATTATCTCGAAAAGCATTCTCCCGACAAATTAGATATTCTCAAACTGCACAAAGGAACTAATTCATTGTTTGAAACAGTAGGATTAGAAAAACAAATAAAACAATCATTTGGTAAAAAAGTAACATTAAAATCAGGTATTTATCTAATAATAGAACGTACTGAAGCTTTACAAGTAATAGATGTCAATAGTGGTTATAAAAGTAATGACAATAAAAATCAAGAAGAAAATGCATTAGAAGCTAATATGGAAGCTGCTGAAGAAATAGCTAGACAAATTCGCTTAAGAGATCTAGGAGGCATTATTATTATTGATTTCATTGACATGCATTCTAGTGAAAATAGACGGATATTATATGATAGACTAAAAGAACTAATGAAAAGTGATAGGGCCAAACATACTATCTTGCCACCTACTGAGTTTGGACTTGTACAAATCACTCGACAACGCGTTAGACCAGAACTAAATATTGATATCGATGAACTTTGCCCTCTATGCGAAGGTACGGGACAGATAAAACCGAGTATTTTAATTATTGATAATATTTTTGATAATATTAGCTATATATTAAGTACTCAACCTGCAAAAAAATTATCTTTATATCTGAGCCCTTATTTGTATACTTATATCAAATATGGTTTACCTTCTATTTACCTTAAATGGAAATTAAAATTTAAAAATAAAATTAAAATTTTCAAAAATGATGATTACCATTTCCTAGAATATCATATTTACGATTATGATGGCGAGGAGATCTCATTACAATAATATGGATCCCAAAATTTTGGAAAAAATAACTAAATATTGTGTCATACAAGAGAGATGCAAGTATGAGGTAATAAATAAATTAAAAGTTTATAAAGTAAACATTGATGATATAGATAAGTATATTATTTATCTGGAGCAAAATAATTTTTTAAATGAAGATAGATATACAGAGCTTTTTATTCGTAGCAAGATAAATCAAAATCAATGGGGACCTATTAAAATAAAATTTGCTCTTTATCAAAAAAATATTCCTGCACCACTTATAAACAAACATTTTGCAAATTATGATGAAAATTTTTTTAAACAAAAAATTTATGATTATTTAAAAAAACATCAAATAGTAATAGAAAAATTGTCGTATCAAGAAAAAATTTATTGGGCGAGGCATTTATTACAAAAAGGATATGATAGCGATATGATAAGCGAGATCTTATTTTAAAATAAATAAAATATCAAATTACAAAGTAAAGCTAGTATCAGAGTAAAGTGAAAAATTAGAGGCAAAGATAGAGAAAGCGAAAAGTAGAAGTTTAAAAAATTTATAGAGTTATCTGTTTATAATTTTTTAATAAATATTTTTTTTACATTGTTTTTTATTCACATTGTAATATTTTTACAAAATTACAATTCGATTAATTTAAATCGTTATTTAGAATTTATATTTATCATAACTAATATGATTAAAAAAGTGTAACTTTTTAATTATTAAAACGTTTTACTAATAAGTAAAATATAAAACCAAAAAATTATGAAAAAAAATTTCTTAACATTTATCGGTACGTTCTTATTATTTATTACATTATCATATTCGCAAGATACGAGTGAATATATTGTAGATGACCATGTTTATTCTCTATTTGAGCAAGGTCAATATGATTCAGTAATTAAATATATAAACAAACATTATCCAATGCCCAAAAGATGAATTTGATTTACCTTATTTTGCCCATTTGGAGTTAAAGGCTAAATGTTTTGTTTTATTAGATCAGATAGACTCTGCTTTTAATGTTTTATTTAATTTAACTTTACCCATACACGAAGATATTATTTATGATAAAGATTTCAAAAAATTACAATCAGATCCTAGGTGGGAACAGTGGCTCAATATTTTTATCGAAAAAAACATAATAAATGACAATATTGAGAAAAAAGATTTAGCTAAAGAACTTTTTTTAATTGAAATCGAAGATCAAATGATTCGTACAGAATTACTCGACTTAATATCTTCTGCTGAAAGTTATAACCAAGAAGAATTATCAAGTATAATAGATTCATTCGCTAAAAAAATGAATACTATTGATTCAATTAATTTATTAAAAATTGAAAAAATTTTGAAAGAATATGGATGGCCTTCAACAGAATTGGTAGGAGAACAAGGTGTCAATACTATATTTTTAATTATTCAGCATGCTAATGCTAAAGCTAGAAATAATTATAGTAAACTACTAAAAAAAGCAGCTCGAAAAGATATTTCCCAAAGACCAAATTATGCATATTTGATAGATAAAATAAAAATGGATAAAGGAAAAAAACAAATTTATGGTACACAATTAAAATATGTCGAAGAGAAAAAATGCTTTGAACTTTTTCCAATTAAAAATATAAAAAATGTCGATAAACGTCGTGAAAAAATGTTCTTACCTAATTTAGATGAATATTTGAAGTTGATCGAAGAATACTACAATTTATGTAAATGATAATAATAAATCAAAAAAGATATTTAGCTTGTATTAAATGCTTGCAGTATATATTGCAAGCATTTAATATATAAAAACCTAAAGTCTTATCATTAGCTCAATAAATCTATATGCATTAATAAAAATACAAATGTTATAATATAAATGCTTTTAGTATATTTTTTATTGATTTGGGTATCAGTCATACTCAAATATTTTATTAATTAAAATTATTAGATTGATAATTTATGCAAATATGATATATGCTAATAAGTAAATTATTAAAATTTTACTTATAATAATCTAAAAAATAACAATAAATTACTATTTTAAAATTAAATTTTCTTAAAAAAAATAATCGTAATTTTGCTAAAAATACTTGGAAATATTTATAAACTTATGAATAACATACAATTTATTAATCTAACTTCTCATCCATATAATATTGTAGATAACACAAATAATATTATTAAAATTGTTAATCAGGCGCCTATGATTGATGATAGTTTATATTTATTACCACCATTTTGCCTGAGAAATTATAATACTGCTAATATTAATGATAAACATCAAAATGATTTGCTAAATGAATCATTAAATAGACTATCACAAGAGCTTAATAAATATGTTTTGATTTCTTACCCTACTAAAATAAAAGATTGTCTATTAGATGTTTATTATTATATTTTAGGTAATGGATCTAAAAAATTTATAGGCAATCTCAATTTTGAATTAAATCATTATCAAAAGCAACCCTTACAAAAATTAAATTTTATTTATAATAATAAATCATACACTATTTTACCTTATTTAGATGAAATTCATGAGCTATGCGATGAGAATATTATATTACAAGATATTAAACCTTTTTCATATCAACATTATTTAAATGTTTTAGATGATTTCGAAAAAATCAATTTTCCTATTAATATAATTTATCAGAGTATCAATAGTTTTCAATCTGGCAATCTATATCCGGGACTTGTAGCTGTCAGAAGCAATAATGAAAATTATTATTCAGAATTATATCCAGCAGAGGGCGTATTAGATATAGATAAATTTTCAAAATTTAAAGACACAGATAAAAATTTTGATAGTATCATTTATAAGTCTTTAATAGTAGGTCTGAATAGATTTATGAAAATAAATAAATTTAATGATGTAGTAATCGGGATATCGGGTGGTATAGATAGCGCTGTAGTAGCTACACTAGCAACAGAGGCACTTGGAGCAGATCATGTAATTGGACTGATCATGCCATCTATGTTTACTACTTCACTATCTATCACTGATGCAGAACAATTATCTAATAATTTGAAAATAGATTATTATATTCTACCCATTACTTCTATATATAATACTACACTTGATGTATTAAAACCAGTTTTCAAAAAAACGAAATTTTCTACTGCAGAGGAGAATTTACAAGCACGTATAAGAATGCTTTTATTAATGGCATATTCTAATAAGTTTGGTCATATAGTTTTAAATTGTAGCAATAAAAGTGAATTATCTGTGGGCTATGGCACATTATATGGAGACTTAGCAGGCTCTATATCTGTAATAGGTGATTTATATAAAACCCAAGTATATCAAATAGCTAATTATATTAATGAGATTAATACTAAGGAGATCATACCTAAATCTATAATTACTAAAGCACCATCTGCTGAACTACACGCTGACCAAAAAGATGAAGATACTCTGCCTCCATATGATTTATTAGATCTAATATTATATAACTGGATAGAAGAGAATAGATGGAGTGAATCAACAGAAAAATTAATGCATAAATTAGATTTAGATATTTCAAATATAGAAATAAAAAAATGGGAAAACTTGAAAAAAATAATTAGCGCAAATGAATTTAAAAGAAATCAATTAGCACCCATTATTAGATTATCACATAAACCATTAAATGAAGTTTCATTTAGCTTCATTTAATCTGAATAATAAAAAAAATACCTAATTATACTTTTGATGAACGATTATAAAATTTTACATCTATCTCTAAATTATTTGTCAAACCATTTTTACTTGCACAAATTTAACTTTTGTTAGTTTTTTTTGCATAATTGACTAAGAAAATTAAAATAAAAAAGAATTTATTGAAAAATTTATATTAGTTATGAGCCTAATTCAATAAAAATTCATGCAATTTATGAATTGCTAAAAAAAAATGTATTTAGTTAAAAAAAAAACAAAAAATCAAAAATTTCAATTATTTTTGCACAATGAAATAGAAAAATGGAAGAGATAATTACACTAATAAGCTTTGTCATACTTGTAGCTTTTTTAATGTTTATTGATCTGAAAGTAGGTAAAACACAACATCACGTGATGACATTGAAGTCAGCTGCGCTATGGACTATTTTTTGGATAGGAGCTGGTGTATTATTTGGTTTTAGCTTATTGCTATGGGGCCATCATATTCATTCGATTCATTCAATAGAAGATTTATCTTTTATCATCAAAAAGCACCATCATTTAATAAATATTAATGGTTTGGCCTTTGATGAAGCATTGAAATTATATAGACAAAATCTTACAGTAGAATATTTCACAGGATATTTCATAGAGAAATCTCTATCACTAGATAATATTTTCGTATGGTTAATAATATTTATGTCTTTTAATGTGCCAGAGAAATATTATAAAGATATTTTATTCTGGGGTATAGTGGGAGCAGTAGTATTTAGGTTTATCTTTATTTTTGGTTTGTCATCACTTTTAACTGCATTCGAATGGGTGCTTTTTATTTTTGCAGCTATATTACTATATACTGGTATCAAAATGATTTTTAAGAAAAAAGATAACGGAGAAAAAGAAAAAGAAAAGTATCAAAACCATTTTATAGTAAGGCAGTTTTCTAAATTTCGTCATTTCTATCCAGATTATGATAGAGGTTTCTTTTTCAAAAAAGGTGGATTTATATTTGTTACAGGTAGTTTTTTAGTTTTATGCATAGTCGAATTTACAGATATCATCTTTGCAATAGATTCTATACCTGCCATTTTTGCTATTACCGCAGATCCATATATAATTTATCTTTCTAATATTTTTGCAATTTTAGGACTTAGAGCTTTATTTTTTCTGGTATATCATGGATTGCGCAGTTTATATTATCTTAATTACGGTTTAGGAACTTTACTTATTTTGATGGGTGTGAAAATAATCACTGAAGACTGGCTACACGAAATAGGTTTTACTAATATTCATAGCTTGATATTAGTTCTAAGTATTATAACTATTACCATTGTAGCATCATTATTAAAAAAGAATAATTCAAAAGTAAAATCAAATGTTTAGAAGTCATAATTGTGGAGAACTTAGAATAAAAGATTTAGACACTCAAGTAACTTTGTGTGGATGGGTGCATCATATCAGAGATTTAGGAAAATTATTATTTATCGACCTTAGAGATCGCTATGGAACTACTCAAATATATTTTGACTCTAATAATAAACCTCAATTGTATCAAATAGCTAAAAATTTAGGCCGAGAATATGTAATCCAAATAGAGGGCATAGTGAGAGAGAGGAGTAATAAAAATCCTAAAATGCCTACTGGTGATATAGAAATAGATGTAGATAGATTGACAGTACTGAATAAATCAAAAATTCCCCCTTTTACTATAGAAGATGATACTGATGGTGGCGAAGAGCTGAGAATGCAATATAGATACCTCGATTTACGACGTAATGTAATGAAAGAAACAATGATTTTTAGGCATGAACTCAATTTATCAATAAGAAATTTTCTAAGCGAGAAAAGTTTTTTAGAAATAGAAACTCCATTTCTCATAAAAAGTACTCCTGAAGGAGCAAGAGATTTTATCGTACCTTCAAGATTAAATCCGGGTAATTTCTATGCTTTACCTCAATCACCTCAATTACTAAAACAACTTCTGATGTTTGCAGGAATGGATCGTTATTTTCAAATTGTACGCTGTTTTAGAGACGAAGACTTCCGCGCAGATAGACAACCAGAATTTACACAACTAGACTGCGAAATGTCTTTTGTAGAACGAGAAGATATATTAGATCTATTCGAAGATATGATGAGATATCTTTTCAATAAACTTCTTAATATTGATTTACCTACCTTCCCTCGACTAACATATCAAAAAGCTATGGAAACTTACGGCAGTGATAAGCCCGATTTGCGCTTCGATATGCCTATAATCGATATTACAGATAAACTAAAAGGACATGGTTTTAAATTTTTTGATGATTCAGAATATATAGGCGGTTTATTACTAATAAACAAACCATCTGTATCACGAAAGTATATAGATAAATTAACTGAATGGGTAAAAAGTCCACAAATAGGCAGTACTGGTATGGCTTATATTAGATATTTAGATGGAGAACTAAAAGCATCCATTTCTCGATTTTTTTCTAATGAAGATCTCCAAAAAATAATGAATTCTCTCAAGGCTGGTAATAATGACATATTATTTATCATTAGTGGTAACAAAGAAAAATCATTGAACATATTAGGTAATTTACGTTTAAAATTAGCTAATGATTATCAATTAATACAAAAAAATACTTTCAAACCTTTGTGGGTTATAGAATTTCCAATGTTTGAATGGGATGATGAAAATCAAAGATACACAGCTTCTCATCATCCTTTTACAAGTCCATTAAATGAAGACATTGAATTACTCGATACTAATCCTGCCATTGCTAGATCAAATGCTTATGATATGGTAATAAATGGTGTAGAAGTAGGCGGTGGTTCTATCAGAATTCATGACAAAAATTTACAAAAAAAGATATTTAAACTATTAAACTTGACTAATCAAGAAGCGGAGGATAAATTTGGATTTTTCCTAAAAGCATTAGACTTTGGAGCACCTCCACACGGAGGAATAGCCTTCGGAATAGATAGAATATTAACTGTTATGCTAGGTTTGAATAGTATTAGAGATGTAATAGCTTTTCCTAAAAATAATATGGGTAGAGACCTGATGATGCAAGCTCCAGCACCTATATCCGAAGAACAATTAAAAGAATTACATATAAAAATCATATAAATATATTTAAATTTGAGCCTTACATAAATAAATAGATTTGAAAAATCTAATATTATCTATTAATGTATTAAGAATATTAAAAGTATTCATTGTTAATTGTATGTTATTTACCCTATGAAATGCTGGTCAACCTCCTACAAAATGAATTTCATAGAGCAAATTCGTCAGTTAATATAATATTTTCATATAGCTCTATCAATTTTTTTTCTTCGTTTTCCCAGTTATAAATTGTTTCTACAGCCTTTCTACCGCTTTGTCCCATCATTTCAGCTTCTCTATCATGCATAAAAATATATTTGACTTTTTCTACTATTTCATTTGTATCGAATATATCTATACAAAAACCACAATTATTATCTATAATGATATTCTTGTAATTTGGTAAATCAGAAGTTATTACAGGTATACCTGCAGCTAAATATTCAAAAACTTTTGTATTCAAGCCAATTATGTGATTAGGGACGGGATGTAATAATAATAAGCCGAGTTTAACTGATAATAGTAAATTTACTATTTCCTTTCTATTCAATACACCATGGTAAATCACATATTTCCATTCTTCTTTTGTTTTTATTTTATTTTCTAATTCTGGAGGTGAAAAAGGACCTGCTAGATGAAGCTTTATCTGCGAATGATAAGCTATCTGCAACATTTCATTTATCCCTCTTATCTCTGATATTCCTCCTATATATACCATCGCATCTTCTCTATCTTGCCAATTAGTATTTATAAAAGGAAATTCACTTAGCATAGGATAATTTCTTACTTCTATAGTTTTTTTATTTATTTCACCCAATCTTTGCGTTATTTCAGGTACTACAGTGATAATAGCCGAAAATTTTTTTGCATTTTTTTCTTCATATTTTTTAAAAATATTTGAAATAATTTTTAATGTAGTTTTATTTAGATATGGTTTACTCAATAATTGCCTGGGAACATCTTCGTGTACATCATAAATTACCTTTTTTCCTTTTTTAATCAATCTCAAGCCTATGGGGATCAACTCAGGATCATGAAAATGATATACATCGGCATTTAATTGCAAAGCTTTTTTATAAATTTTATTTGTAGTTATCAGCATACGCTGTAATCGAGTTTTGCTTTTACCCACATCCAAAATATTAATTCCATCTATGATCTCATCACCTTTACCATCTGCTACTATCATCCAAACATCATAATTATATCTCCCTAAGCTTTTGCACTCTTTATGAAAGATTCTTATATCATTTCTCTGATGCACGCTCGTCAAATGACACACTTTATTCATATCTTTTATAATAAACTAATTTATGATCTTATTAATCATAGGATAAAAAAACCGAAAATATTTCGCTTTATTTTTTACTTATCTATTATTTTTATATTTTTAAAAAAAATTATTTTACAAGCTCTAATACATTAATGTAATTGTTAACTAATTATTATAATTATATTTTATTTAACTTAACTACTTTATCATTTGAGATGTAATATAAATTGATTACTAATATTATTAAAAATTATACTTTTTTACTTTAAGTACAAAAATAATAATTTTTAATAAGTTTCTTTTTTTTTTTACATTTTTTAATAAATTTATTAAAAATAATTAATGGTAAGCTAATGCTTAATTTAATAGGAAAATTATAATTTTGTTTTACTTTACGTATTTTATACTACCATTAAATAATTTTTATTTAATTTTACAAAAAAATAATTATGGATAATTTTAATTTATTAGCTTATCAAGCTCTACCCAAAGAGCAGAAACGTAGATTTCTAGATAATCTATATCAATTTTTATTAAAAAACAACTACACAGCCGTAGATTATCAGAAGCTAAAAATACAAAGCACAGCCCCCATCTG
>FZPS01000183.1_pt432 | contig 31627 bp, 29 predicted proteins | sample 1817821 | NCBI WGS metagenome assembly FZPS01 (sample SAMEA104158645, study PRJEB21678) | metagenome | place: Germany | collected 2015-04-21
GTCGGCAGGTAACGTGGCCACGGTGGGCGCAGTAGGCGAGCCTGTGCTTGGCGCATATTTCCAAATCGGCGGCACCATCTACTCGGATTCCGACGTCGAGGGCGGGAATCCCACTGTAGGGGCCTGGAGCAAATGGTACAATATGACGTTTTCATCCGCCGACACTTGGACCTTTTTGATGAATTATAAAGAATCAATGGCGGCTGACGAAAGCGGGAAGGGGTTCCTTATAAGGATTGCCAATGCTACCGACCACACCTATTACAGGATGTGGAACGAATCTCCCAACATTGGAACGGAGCCATACGTGCTCCATGCCAACAGTCCGGATCATACCCTCAACATCCGGCTTCCGGAGACATCAGGAAAATATTTAATTACCTTTAATTCTTCTACGAACACAATTACGGCAGTCTCTCAGTAGGATTATGAAGTTGATTCATAAAATAGCGCTCATAGCCCTTGTCGCTGCGGCGTTATCTTCCTGCTGTAAAAAACATCCAGCCAAACCCCCGGAGAAGGTACAGTTCACGGCATCGGTGAAGTCTTATTCAACACCTTCCGGCACAGAGGAGGGAATGGTTCTCGGCAGCGGTGAGAGGGTGAGGATTATGGCGGGCAGCCCCATAGACGCAAGCGCGGTGGGAACAGTGTCCGGCACAGCCCTGCTTGCCGAGCCACCCATTTATTGGGTAAAGAGCCAGAAGGAATCCACCACCTTTGCCGCCGTATACCGTAAGGGGACTGTTCCCGAAGCCACGACCAGCATTAACTGCAATCTGCTTAATGGGGGAGTTCACGATTTTGAGCGTTACGATAAGTTCCTTACGGCTGTAAGTACTGAGGGCCCGGGGAAAACCGTGGTTTTCGAATTCAGCCATCCGTTCTGCAAAATAATCGTGAACGTAAGCGACCAACTCCCCGACGACACGATTTCTAAAGTGGAAATAAAGGGCCTCGTAATGGAAGGCACCATCGATATCATCGCCGGATCAGTGAGCCTTGGAACTGCAAAAAAGTCTTTCTATCTCAGCAAGCTTTCGGAAGGCAGATTCGCGGCTGCTGTAATGCCGCAGGATGCCTCCCCGACCATAGTTATAAGTACCTCCAAGGGTGTCACCTACTCTTACGCTTCATCTTCAGAAACGGCCTTTGTTCCAGGTTTTGCCTACAGCGCCGATTTTACCATAGGGCCTGAAACCGAGCCGGACCACGGAGATGCCGTGACTTTCTCGTTCAACATTAGTCCTTGGGAATACGGACCGCCTATAGAATCTTCATTCAGCGAGTCCGACAGCCACGCTTGACAGGAACGCGCGGGCAGCATTTTTTTCATAGACTACAAGGGGCTGACTAAAAAGATATTTTAGTCGGTCCCTTGAGCTTTTACGCTGAAATAATTTTAAAAAATGTAAATTTTATATTCGATAGTATTGCACAGTTAAATTAAATTCAGCAAATAATTACTAACTTTGAAGACTCAAATCAGTATTCTATAACTCAAATCTTACATTTTTAGAATGAAATATCTAACAGAAGAAAAACTTGTCATAGTCGGAGCGGCCGGCATGATTGGCTCCAATATGGCTCAAAGCGCTATGATGCTTGGTCTGACTCCTAATCTCTGCTTGTATGATATATATGAGCCGGGGCTCAAGGGCGTTCTTGCAGAACTGGATCACTGCGCTTTCCCAAAGGCGAACATTACCGCCACCACCGACCCTGCCGAAGCTTTCAAGGATGCTAAGTACATCATATCTTCCGGAGGGGCTCCCCGTAAAGAAGGCATGACTCGTGAGGACCTCCTCAAAGGCAATTGTGAAATAGCGGAAGAATTCGGTCGGCATGTACGCAAGTATTGTCCCGATGTAAAGCATGTCGTTGTAATCTTCAATCCCGCCGATATCACCGGTCTTGTGGTGCTTCTCCATTCCGGCCTCAAGCCCGAACAAGTAACCACCCTTGCCGCCCTCGACTCAACGCGTCTGCAAACCGCTGTCGCAGCTGCTTGCGGTGTTCCCCAACACAAAGTTACCAACGCCTATACTTATGGCGGTCATGGCGAGGCCATGGCGGCATTTGCCAGCCGGATTACGGTTGACGGCAAGCCTGTCGCAGATTATAAACTCAGTGACAAGCAATGGGAAGAAATATATCAAAACACCGTTCAGGGAGGCTCTAATATTATTCGTCTCCGCGGCCGCAGTTCTTTCCAGAGTCCGGCTTATCATTCAGTCCGTATGATTGAGGCAGCCATGGGTGGTGAAGTTTTCTCTCTGCCTTGCGGCTCATATGTAAAAAGCGGAGAGTATGCAAAGGTGGTGATGGCTATGCCCGGCAAATTGGATAAAACCGGCATTCATATCATCCAACCGGTAGGCACTCCCGAAGAGATGGCGGCTCTCAAAGCCTCCTATGAGCATCTTTGCAAGATGCGCGATGAGATTATTTCTCTAGGCATCATTCCAGCGATGGAAGATTGGAGCAAGCTGAATCCGAATCTGTAAAAATCTGTTAAAGGGACTTTTCCTGATTTTGGTTAGCTTTTCCTGATTTTCAGAGTATCGGGAGGCATTCCCGAAAAGCGCTCCCGCAGCATTTTTCCTTGAGCGAGCTGCAGTGCTCGATAGCATTTAGCTCCATAATAATTTACTTTTTCGGCTGTTTTTTTTGGCTGCCTTTCCAGTTACTTTTTCGGCTGTTTTTTTGGCTGCCTTTCCAGTTACTTTTTCGGCTGTTTTTTGGCTGCCTTTCCAGTTACTTTTTCGGCTGTTTTTTCGGGACGAGACAGCGAGCGTAAAATGTAACTCGCTGACTATCAGCGAAATCATGAAAGAACACCCGAAACGTGAATTCAAGCGTCAAATGCAACTTTAGCGTCAATTTCGGTTTCTATTTGTAATTTTTCAATTGGGGATAAATAATCGAATCTTTTTCTTGGCCGATTATTTATCTTCCATTGTATTTCTATTATATCTTGCTCTGTCAACGTGTCGAAGTCTGTCCGCTTCGGGATATATTGCCTGATCAGACCGTTTGTATTCTCATTTGTTCCTCTCTCCCATGAGCGATAGGGCCGTGCGAAGAAGAAAGAGGATCCGGTTGCCTCGGCTATCCATTTATGCATTACGAACTGCTTCGCATTGTCTGATGTTATGGTCTTCACCAGCCCGGCAAGCGGTCTAAGCAGGTCTATAAGCGTTTCGGCCGTTTCATATGCATTGGGCTCCTTCAGCTTTCTCATGAGAAGCAGACCGGTTTTTCTTTCAACGACAGTAAGGATATGCTGCTTGCCGTTTGCACCGACTATCGTATCGATTTCAAAGTCGCCGAAGCGCTCCCTCGTGTTCGCTTCAAGAGGTCTTTGGCTGATGTCGACTGCGTCAGGGATAAAGCTCCTGCTGTTGTTTACAGACCCTCTGGACTTGTATTTCTTGCCGCGTCGTCGAAGATACTTGTATACATCACCGCCATAGCTTTTATCTTTCCATATCCACTTATACAGAGACTCGTGTGAGCACATCTTAATGCCGAAACGGCGGCAATAGCCCACCACCTGCTCGGGGCTGTATTGCTCTTCGACAATCAGCTTCCTGGCGTACTCGAAGATGTATTTGGGTATGGACTTCTTGAAGTTGGAAGACCTCATGCGCACTCTGGATTCTGCTCGCCGCTGCGCATATCCGGCATAATATAACTTTGTGCCCAAGTAGCTGTTGCGGGCAATTTCACGGGTGATAGTCGATTTGTGGACACCGACTATTTTAGCGATTTCACTTTTGGAATGATGTGCACGTAATAATGCAGAAATTTCATACCTTTGCTCTAACGTTAAATGCTTCATTTTTATCTGATGTTTAGAGATTAATGACGATAAAGGTAGTAAGCTTTTTCGTTGGAGACAAGTCTTCGGGCTTTGTCTCCTTTTTTATATCAACTTACTAATCAATCATTTTTACATCAGTTGCATTTAGATATTGAATTTGCACATCAGCACTCTCATCCCCCCTTCGGTAAACAGCTGATATTCAGGAAACTCCTGCCTTATATCGAGGCCGTCACAATTGCCGTACACACCAACCACAGGCTTTATCTCCCGCAATTGCTGTACAAGCCCGAGCCCTCCGCCCCAATCTCCCGCATGCCAAATAACATCCACCGACTTAAAAAAATCGATGAACTCTTGCGACAATACCCCGTGGGTATCTGAAATCAGCCCAATGTACATATATATTTCTCCCATGCCCAAGCAGCAGCCAAAGTCTGCTCTATGCTGCGCTCGGCCTTCCAACCCAATTTTTTATTTGCCAAAGACGGGTCGGCCCAAATAGCTGTTACATCTCCATCCCTTCTTGGGGCAAATTCCCAATTCAGCTTTATACCATTCGCTTTTTCAAAAGCGGTTATCAACTCAAGCACGCTAAGGGCTGTGCCGGTGCCGATATTGAAAATTTCGTAAGGCGATTCCATTTTATCTTCGAGCATACGCTTTACTGCACACACATGAGCCTTTGCAAGGTCCACTATATCAATGTAATCGCGAAGGCAAGTGCCGTCCGGAGTAGGATAATCGTTCCCGAAGACACGAAGTTTTTCGCGCTTGCCAATAGCCGTTTGGGTAATGAAAGGTGCAAGATTGTTAGGCACACCGCGGGGAAGTTCACCGATAAGAGCGCTCGGATGGGCGCCGATGGGATTGAAATACCGCAGAGAAATGCCTTTTATGTTATCATATGCATTGACGCTGTCGCTCAGGAAGTCCTCGCACATCTGCTTTGTATTTCCATAGGGGGAAGTGGCCGGCAGACGCGGAGACTCCTCTGTTACAGGACATTGCTCGGGCTCGCCGTATACTGTTGCAGAAGATGAAAACAGCACATTGCAGCCATGCACCTTGGCCTGCCCGAGTATATTAAGAAAGCTGTCAAGATTGTTCTGATAATATTTAAGCGGTTCTGCAACGCTTTCTCCCACAGCCTTATAAGCGGCAAAATGAATGACTGCATCTATTTTAAAACGATTAAACAGAGCTTCCACCTCCGCGCTGTCGCAAAAATCCATACGCACAAGGGGAATTTCGCACCCCAATATTTTGCAGACTCCATTATAGTTGGTGTCATCGCAGTTGGAAAAGTTGTCGGCAATAAGCACATCGTAGCCTGCCTGAAATAGTTCTACGGTAACATGGCTTCCTATGAAACCTGCTCCTCCCGATACCAATACTCTCATTTTATGTTTGTGTTAAAATTTTGCATGTTTTTGGCGTTAGCGTCAAGGCTGTTCCGGCGCCTGCCTCTAATTCTATATTTGTTTTGAATTTTGCGTGTCTTGTATGTTGTTGCGGCTTTCCGGCTTGAAAGAAAACTCGCAGCCGCAAAAAGTCTGATTATAAAAGTTTTGTTCGCGGATAATCTCATTTCTGCGAGCCTGCAGGCCTCCTTTCCGCCAGTTTTGGGGCCAAAAGGCAAGGCTGTCTTTAACTTTTTCACAAGCCCAATCGCCCGCCTCTTCCACTTGTTGCAAGGATTTCCAACGGGACGAAGCCAAAGAGGTGGCAAGGCAGCCGAAGCCGTGCTCCGCAGCATATTTTGCAGCACGCAGAAGTCTGAATTTAAAACAGTTAAGGCAGCGCTCGCCACGCTCCGGATAAGAAGCAAGGTCATCAGATAGATTTTCGTTTTGGAAAGCCAGCCATGCAGAGTGGTCGTATTCATCAACAACAATCGGAAGTCCGAAGTTCGCAGCGTAAGGCTCGAGCACAGCAAGACGCTTGGCATTTTCTTCCGGTGTAGAAATGTTGGAGTTGCTCCAAAAGATTGTGGGTTTTAATCCTTGAGCGCATAAAGCCTCGATAATCGCGCCGCTGCATGGAGCGCAGCATGCGTGAAGCAAAATCCCGGTTTTAGGCGGACATAAATTCATGAAGTACAAACTTACATAAAATCTCTCAATTTTACTCTCGCTTGAATATACTTCAAACTTGATTTATAGAAGAAAACTGATTTCTTTTATTAGTAATTGATATTAGCAAAAGCCTAAAGAGATAACCATGTCCTGCGTATCAAGTCCTAATCAAACCGCAAGGTCCCTGTACAAAAGAATGGCGGGGAAATGCCGGCGGAGTATTATTGCGGTATGTCGTTTATGTCGAGCAGGTTATTCAAGATGGCATAAACGGTAAGGCCTGCAACGGTTTTGATGCCTGTTTTACGTGTAATGTTTTTTCGGTGGGTTATAACAGTATTGATGGAGATGTTATGGCGGTCCGCTATCTCTTTATTCAAAAGGCCTTGCGCAACCGAAACAAGAATCTCCTTTTCCCGCTCGGAAAGAATATCAGCGGAATTGGAATCCGAATCTTCATTACCTTTCTCCGTCTCAAGCGACTCAGGGATGACTTTGGCGCTCGGGTCTTCGATAAGCCGAACCATAGGCACCAATACCTCATCTTCTATACGGGTGTGGCATTTAAGGTCTTTTTGCAAGGCGAAGAGGTAATTCAGCAGGCGAACCCTCAACGTGTCGTCGCAAAAAGGAGGCAAACTCTTAAGTATCAAAGATTTAAGATCCAAAAGAGTCTCATTTATGCTGGAATGATTTTCCTCAAATTTATCTATCGAAAACCCCGGCATCCTCTTTCCGCGAAGCAATCCCTTCACATAAGGAATAACCTCTTCTTCCTCATAGGCAAAATGCTTGTCCAATTCGGTCTTATAATCGCTGAAAAACTTCCAAATCACCTGCTTTTGCGCCTGAGTACACGGCTGAATCAGCGTTTCCATATTGCCTGCAATAGCCACTAATGCGCTGTTCAGATAATAGTCGTGACTCTGATGCAAATATCGGATAATATCTTCTACGCTCCCTTTCCTGAGCACTTCTTCTGACGGGCGAAAGTCTTTATAGGAGTAAATATTGCAAATTAATATAAAGGTGGTGGTGTCTAAATGATGCTTCTCGCACAATTCCCCGACTGTTCGCTCACCGAAAGCCCCCTCTATGCCCAAACGCACAAGCACCGACAAAAGATGATAATTGGCCTCTATGAGGTCCGCCATTTTTGTATTGGAAGTAAGAACTTTCATGAAACTGATTTAGTAAAAATCCTTGTCTGACAAATACTGCTTATATGTAATCGTCTGTCGCTTCCGGGTCATAGCGTCCGGCCTTGAATTCCACAATTACACTCGGCTCAAAAACTTCGACACTATGATACCTGCCTGCAGGAACTTGTACGCCATATTGTCCTTTGGAGGGGTCTAGATGCACTCGACTCACTTCCTCTCCATTTGCATTATAAAACACTTCATCCATACGCCCCCTTAAAATAATTATGGTTTCGTCTGTATCTTTATGGCGATGGATGGGTAAAGGAGTGCCCGGCAACATGGCGTTCAACATGCGCTGCGAATCTTCTCCTGCCGCATTACGAAGGTCGAAATTCATTCTAAGCCTCGGCGTTGAGGCCGCCTTCTGCAAAAGATCGTCTAAAAGTTGATTTGTAATGGTAAGCATACTTTTATAAAAAGGTATGCAAAAATACGAAATTATTTTCTGCTAGTGGCAGTTTTATAAATCCCACGTCACTTTCCAAACGGCTTCTTCATTAACTCCACGCAATGGGCGGCGAAATTATCCATGGCGACTGAGGAATTGAGAGGCGGATATTGAAGACTGAGAAAACAAGCGCCTTCTTCCCTGGCAAGGTCAGCGCAATACCGGCTGCCGATACTATCCTTTTTACTATCAATAAAAAGGAATTTCCGACAATAATTTTCCCGAGCTGCATGAATAACATTCAACTCACAGAGAGAAAGTTTATAGCGTATTTCACAGATACCGGGCTCGCATGCTTTTGAATCGGAGGCTGATTTAAAAAAAGAATTCTTTAAGTCTGAACAAGACGATGATACGAAAAATACATACTCCGGTCTTTCAAAGTTAAAAAGTTCGTGCACAGCCTCATGGCTGAAAAGACTGAAATCATTAGCCGGATTTTCAATCAGATTATTGTGTCCTTGTCGTCGAAGCTCTTTTATAATGCGCCAAACCAGCTCATCCTTAAAGCCGGTCACATAAATTCTACTTCTCCAAAGCATGAGTTTAGATTATTGGTTATTACAATAATATAAAGCTATTTTTTATCGATTTTTTATAGGCGGTTTTTGCATAGTTATTATGCATATTTTAAAAAAATATGGATTTGGCATCTATAAGCCCGCATTTTTTCGAGGTGGAAATTATTTTTGGAAATTTCGTTTTTTTAGCATTTATCGCTTAAATCCTGCCTCCTTACGTCTTCGTGGCTCTCATTTTCGCCCAATTCTGCTCAAACTCCTATCTCGCCATCATCGTAAGCCCCCATTTTCGCCACATGGTCAAGCATTTTTGGCCTTTTCTGCCCAACCCCCACAGCCATAACTGTCCCACTTCTAAATTCTACCACATGTTTAAGCGTTTTGCCTTTTTCAGTAAACTTTTTTTTAGGACGAGACAGCGAGCGTAAAATGGAACTCGCTGACTATCAGCGAAATCTTTAAAGAACACCCGAAAATTTTCCTGACCTTGTTTAAGGATCTGCGTCACTATCAGAACTTTACATTTTACGCTCAAATGGTGAAGGACTTACTCTCTGGAGAAAGGGAGCTCCGGAATGGTGAAAAGTGTACAGAGGTGTCAGTTTAACTACGTCAAAGTTCTAAGATAAATTGGAATTTGAAGATCAATCTTTCTTCTTAGGAACTTTGGCACCCATTATCAACACAACAAAGAACAATGCGATAAGTATCGCCGAACCACAGGAAATCAAGAAATTATCCCAGAATTCTCCTTTGCCAAGTATCCAACGGAACAAAGGATAAATAATGAGGAAGATTGCAAGATAGATTATTGCAGTCTTAGCCATCTTCTTTTGATCTTCACTTAGTTTCATAAATTCCGATTTATCTGTGTAGATATATAAATTAATTGGTTGAGAATCAAACGCTACCCGAACTTAATCACCAACTGCCGGAAGATTAAATCCCTGTTCGGGATAGACATTGTTCCTTTCTTGTAGATATTTCGATAAGCCAGTGGAAATACACCATTGTTCTTTGTAGCCTTCGCAACTCTCATTTTCGCTTCATGGTCAAGCATTTTTGCCCGATTCTGCTCAAACCATACCGCTCCACGCCATCGAAGTCTTCGATTCCGCCTCATGGTCAAGCATTTTTGGCCCTTTCTGTCATACCCCCGCCCAAAAAAACGTGGGGCTACGACGTATTAGGCCTTTTTTGTCATACCATGAAAGACAACTGGCAGTATGGTCAAGCATTTTGCGCGGTTTTTGCCCCACCTTGAAAGTCAACCAAACTTAGCGATAAGTGTTTATGCCGGAGGGAGCGGAAAAGCAAGGCGGAAGGAGTGTCAGAAAGGGGTAGGGGGTGGGTGGAAGAGAAGAGGGAGAAGAGGGAGAAGAGGGAGAAGCAGGGACGAAGGAGGCGAGGAAGCGGGGGATGCTGAGAAGGAGATAGAGAGATAGGGAGCCGGAGGATGCGAAAGAGGGAGAAGAGGGAAGGAGGAAGAAACGGTGAGAAGAGAGAGGAGGAGGCGAGGAAGCGGGGACGAAGGAGAAAGAGACGGTGAGAAGAGAGAGGAGGAGGCGAGGAAGCGGGGGATGCTGAGAAGGAGAGAGATAGGGAGCCGGAGGATGCGGAAGAGGGAGAAGAGGGAAGGAGAAAGAGCGGAAAAAAATCTCCGGAAGAGGAGCTTTGGCAGAAGCGTTTCTTCCGGAGGTGAAATTCTTCGAGATAATTTCTTCGAGATAAAATTCTACGAGGTAAATTCTACGAGATAAATTTACGAGATAAATTTACGAGATAAAATTAGATGCAGGTGTAGCCGCCGTCTACGGGGATTGCAACGCCCGTAACATAGCTGGAGGCCGGGCTGGCAAGGAAGATTGTTGCGGTATCGAGTTCGCCTTCTTTGCCATAGCGGCTCATCGGGATAGCCTGATTGGCATATTTCTGGAAGAAATCGCTGTCGAGGGTTTCCTGAGTGAGAGGAGTGTAGAAATAGCCCGGGCAAATGGAATTTACGGTAATGCCCTTTTCACCCCATTCGGCTGCGAGAGCCCTGGTGAGATTAACAACACCACCCTTTGCGGCATGGTAGGGAGCAGAGCCGGCAATCTTGTTTCCAACAAGTCCGTAAATGGAAGCGATATTGATAATGCGTCCGTAGCCTGCGGGAATCATAGCTTGATTAGCCACCTCACGGGCAACCTTGAAAGTGCCTGCGAGGTCGATCTGAAATTCGTGCTCGAACTGCTCATCAGTAATCGTCTCTGCAGGGCCGACTGCGCCGGTACCGGCATTGTTTACCAGTATGTCGATGCGACCGAATTTGTCCATTACGGTTTTCACTGCTTCGCGAACACGGGCGGTGTCGGTAATGTCAACGGGAACAGCAAATGTCTCTACGCCAAATTCTTTGGAGATTTCAGCTGCAACCTCTTCAATGAGGTTTTGTCTGCGGGCCATGGATACGATTGTACAACCTTGGCTGGCAAGGGCTTTTGCCATCTGAACGCCAAGTCCTGTGGAGCATCCTGTTATAATTGCAACCTGGCCGCTAAGATCAAAATAATTCTTTTTCATAAAAAGTTGTTGGTTTGTAAGGAATTAATGGCCAAAGATAATAATTATTTACTAAAACACACAATATTTATAACAAAGCGTAAGTTATTAGGTATATTGCGGCAGCAAATGCCGCACCGCATAGAGGTCCGAATACCGGTATCCAACTGTAGGACCAGCCGCTATCGCGCTTGCCTTTTATAGGCAATATAGCGTGGGCGATACGCGGAGGAAGGTCGCGAGCCGGATTCATGGCATAGCCGGTGGTGCCGCCAAGCGACATGCCAAGCGACATTATCACTGCCGTAACAGGGAATGCTCCAACGCTGCCGAGACCTGCGTTCATTGTCCCTACATAAGCGACATTACCGCGGGTCCCGAGAGCCATGATAAGATACACAAGCATAAAGGTTGCAACAAACTCACTGAAAAAGTTTACTGTCTTGTGATTTATTGCAGGCATGGTGCAAAATGTGGTGAGCATCGTATCAGGCTGATCTGCCGTAGCGGCATAATGGTCTACATAAAAGGCATACACGAGCACCGCTCCCACAAAACCGCCGAGCATTTGAGCGGCAATATAGGGAAGCACTGCACCCCAAGGGAACAGGCCTCCAAGCGCAAGGCCCAAAGTTACAGCCGGATTGATGTGAGCTCCGCTGTAAGGGCCTGCAATGAACACGCCTGCCATCACAGCCAAACCCCATCCGAGAGTAATAACTATCCATCCTGCGCCCTTTGCCTTACTTTTATTGAGGCTGCAGGCTGCGCATACTCCATCTCCGAGCAGCACTAAAACAAGAGTGCCGATAAATTCGAAGACGCATTTCATAAAAAGAGAAATTTCCATTTTTATATTTTATTTAATTTTTTCTTTACCGCTGAGGGCTCTTTTTACAGCATCAGCCCAACCCGCCTTTTCTTCTTCTCGGGAAAACTGAGGTTTAAAATCGGCTTCCGCCTGCCAATACTTGCGAATCTCTTCAAGAGAAGACCAATATCCCACCGCTAATCCTGCCAAATAAGCAGCGCCTTCGGCAGTGGTTTCGCTTACGCGGGGGCGCACCACACGGGTGCCAAGCACATCCGCCTGAAATTGCATAAGCAGATTATTGCGGGAGGCGCCTCCATCTACCTTAAGAGTGCCGAGCTTTATGCCGGCATCGCGTTCCATTGCGCGGACTATATCCATGGTTTGAAAAGCTATCCCCTCCAAAGCCGCGCGGGCTATGTGCGCTGCGGTAGTGCCTCGCGTTATGCCGTAAATGGTGCCTTTGGCGTAGGGGTCCCAATAAGGTGCGCCCAAACCGGTGAGGGCGGGCACGAAATAGACGCCCCCATTGTCGGGCACGCTTGCCGCAAGGGCCTCTACCTCGCTTGAACTCTTTATTATGCCGAGCCCGTCGCGAAGCCATTGCACTACGCTTCCGCCTACGAAGATTGAACCTTCAAGGGCATAATTCACTTGCTCCCCTATCTTCCAGGCAACTGTGCTGAGCAAATTGTTTTCACTCATTATAGGCTTTTCACCGGTATTCATAAGCAAAAAGCAGCCGGTGCCGTAAGTATTTTTAATATCTCCGGGGTTTGTGCACATCTGTCCGAAAAGAGCAGCCTGCTGGTCGCCGGCGATGCCTGCAATGGGAACTTCGTGAGCAAAAAGAGCGGCTTTTGTATAGCCGTAAATGCATGAAGATGAGCATACTTTGGGAAGCATGCTGTGGGGTACGCCGAAGAATTCCAAGAGTTCGCTGTCCCAATCAAGCGTATGAATATTGAACAGCATTGTTCGGGATGCATTCGACACATCCGTCACGTGAACTTCCCCGCCTGTAAGATTCCACACTAACCAAGAATCGACCGTACCGAAACGGAGCTCCCCCTCCATTGCCTTTTCGCGAGCGCCGGGAACATTCTGCAGAATCCATCTGATTTTGGTGGCAGAAAAATAAGGATCCAGGATAAGGCCGGTCTTCTCTCGGATTTTAGCCACAGTCGAAGGGTCTATGCTTTCGCAATAGTCGCCGGTGCGACGGTCCTGCCACACAATAGCGTTATACACGGGTTTCCCCGTTTTGGCATCCCACACTATGGTGGTTTCCCTTTGATTGGTGACGCCTATTCCGGCAATGTTTTTACCGCTTATATCCATCTTTGCCATGGCTTCGGCAATTACGGAAGCCTCGCTGGACCAGATTTCCATAGGGTCATGCTCCACCCATCCCGGACGCGGGAAATGTTGGGTGAATTCCTTTTGGGCCACGCTGCGAATGCCTGCCTTATGGTCGAAGATTATCGCTCTGGAAGAACTTGTGCCTTGGTCAATGGCGAGAATGTATTTTTCCATCTTTTAAAGTTTTAGTTTCAATGCTGTGGAATACAAATGTAAGAAAAAGTAGGATAATTTTTATATATTTGTGTGTTATGAAAGTCATTATCTCCGGTTATGGAAAAATGGGCCGCATGGTGGAGGCCAAGCTGAAAGAGCGCGGGATTGAGATTGCCGCATGCAGCGAGGACATCTGCTCAACCCCTCCCGAGCTGGCGCGCGAATGCGTTTGCATAGATTTTACCACGCCAGATGCATTTAGAGCAAATTATAAATTCATCGCCGCCAATTTCAAGGCCGCAGTAGTCGGCACTACCGGCTGGTACGACATCAAAGACTCCGTTTTCGGCGAATTTAAAAAGAGCGGCTGCACCCTCATCTGGAGCGCAAATTTCTCCATAGGGGTAAATGCCCTCTTTGCCGCTGTGGAAAAAGCATCCGCCATCTTGAAAGACCATGGCTACACCCCTGATATCAGCGAAACGCATCATATCCATAAATTGGATAAGCCCAGCGGCACAGCCAAAGTTTTGGGGAACATCGTAGCAGATAATTTGGGCGTGGAAGCCCCCATAGAATCTTTCCGGGAAGGCGAAGTGCCCGGCATCCATACGGTAGAATTTCTCTCAAATTTCGACCGCCTTTCCTTTACCCACGAAGCCTTCTCACGCGAGGGCTTTGCCGAGGGAGCTGTGGCGGCGGCCATGCTTAGCGAAGGACTTTCCGACATCCATGAATTTAAAAATCTTATTATATGAAACCACTGACACTAAAAGGGTGCGGTACCGCCCTGCTTACCCCATTTAAAAAAGACGGCAGCTTAGACCGCGAAGCTTTCGCGGCCTCTGTAGACAGACAAATCAAGGCCGGAATCCATTTTTTGGTCCCACTTGGCACTACCGGTGAAACCCCTTGCCTTGATGCTTCCGAACGCATAGAGGTGCTCAAAATAGCTCGCGCCCATTCCGCCGGCCGTCCCGTTGTTGCGGGAGGAGGCGCCAATTCTCTTTCCGCCACCCTTGAAAATATCAAGCTTTTGGAACCTTTTAATCCCGATGCTTTCCTGATTGTGGTCCCCTATTACAATAAGCCCACCCAGGAAGGGCAGTATCAGTATTTTAAGGCAGTCGCCGCCGCAACCTCAAAACCCATCGTTATTTATAATGTGCCGGGACGCACGGGTGTAAATATGGAAGCCGCCACTACCCTCCGGCTCGCCCGCGATGTAAAAAACATTGTGGCAACAAAGGAGGCTTCAAGCAAATATTCCCAAATCTCCGAGGTTATAAAAGGCGCTCCGGAGGGCTTTTCCGTGCTTAGCGGCAATGATGACGAAACTCTCTCGCTGATGGCGACCGGTGCGCAAGGGCTTATATCCGTGGCATCGAATGTTGCGCCCGCACTTTTGGTCCGGCTTGTAGAAGCGCTTTTGGAAGACAATATGGTGGAGGCCCGCAGACTGCATCATCTGCTCAGCCCCCTGTTCAAGAATCTATTTATAGAAAGCAATCCGATACCCGGGAAATATGCAATGGCTCATCTCGGGCTTATGGAAAATGTGCTCCGCCTGCCCCTTACCTGCGCTTCTCCCAAAACGGAAGAAATTATGCGCGGGGTGCTGGATGAGCTTAAATCTGCCGGTCTTTAATATGGAAGAAATTACTCTTGAGCGCTTTAATTCCGTGATGGACAGCCTCGAAAGGGGCGAACTGCGCGTAGCCGAAAAAAAGAATGGCAAGTGGAAGGTGAATGTTTGGGTAAAGGAAGTTATTTTGGCCGGCTTCCGCTTGGGAAAACTTGTGCAGATGGGGGAGTTTGTAGATAAAGATACTTTCCCTGTCCGCAAATTCAGTGTGGAAGATAATGTCCGCATAGTTCCAGGCGGCTCTGCTGTGCGCAGGGGCGCCTATATGGCCTCAGGTACCATAATAATGCCCCCTTCTTATGTTAATGTAGGGGCTTATGTGGATAGCGGTACGATGGTGGACAGCCATGTGACCATAGGTTCCTGCGCCCAGATAGGTAAAAACGTGCATGTTTCGGCATCTGCCCAAATAGGAGGGGTGCTGGAACCTGCGGGCGCCATGCCCACCATTATAGAAGACGGAGCTTTTGTGGGAGGTAATTGCGGCATCTATGAAGGTACGATTGTGCAAGAGGGGGCGGTGATTGCAAGCGGAGTTATTATAACATCCTCAACAGTTATCTTCGATGCCACTACAGGCGAATTTGTAAAGCGCAATGCTGATGGAAGGGTGGTTGTGCCGCACAATGCCGTTGTAGTAAGCGGTTCCAAGCCTATTTCCCGAGGCAAGGGGAAAGACTCCAGCGTGCAATTATATTGCCCCGTGATTGTAAAATTCCGCGATGCCAAAACCGCAAGTTCGATTCTTTTGGAAGATTTGCTTAGATAATTTTATAGCATAAAAAGTTTAGGGCGCCTTATTCAGCGCCCTGTTTTGTTGCATAAACTGCTCCTTTATTTTCGGGTGATTACGGCGCCTAAGGCACGCAGGCGGGTGTCAATCTCTTCGTAACCCCTGTCTATCTGCTCGATATTATCTATCTCGCTGACACCTTTGGCGCTCATTGCGGCAAGCAACAAGGCGATACCGGCTCGGATATCGGGGCTTATCATGCGGTTGGCCTTTAAGGAAAATTTATGGTCGTGGCCGATTACCACGGCGCGGTGCGGGTCACAAAGTATAATCTGAGCCCCCATATCAATTAACTTATCTACAAAGAAGAGACGGCTTTCGAACATCTTCTGATGAATCAATACGCTGCCTTTGCATTGGGTGGCAACCACCAAGAGCACGGAAAGCAGGTCCGGAGTAAGGCCCGGCCAGGGGGCATCCGCAATCGTCATTATGGAGCCGTCGATAAATGATTCTATCTCGTAACTCTCTTGCTTCGGAACAAAAATATCGTCCCCGCGCTGTTCCAATTTTACACCTATGCGCTTGAATGCCTCGGGGATTATGCCTAAATTTTCGTAGGATACATCTTTGATGGTAAGGGCGCTGCGGGTAATCGCGGCCATGCCTATAAAAGAGCCCACCTCTATCATATCAGGCAATATGCGATGCGATGCGCCGTGAAGTTTCTCTACTCCGTGAATTGTCACAAGATTGCTTCCTATGCCCTCGATGTTGGCGCCCATAGCGGTCAAGAGGCGGCAAAGCTGTTGAATATAAGGCTCGCAGGCTGCATTGTAAATGACAGTATCGCCTTTTGCAAGTGATGCAGCCATGATAATGTTGGCGGTACCTGTCACTGAGGCTTCATCTAAAAGCATGTAAGTACCGTGAAGGCCTTTGGGGGCAATGAGATGATAGGCGCGGCGCTCTTTGTCAAAAGTATATGTTGCACCGAGATTTACAAAACCCTCTATATGGGTGTCTATACGGCGGCGGCCTATTTTATCGCCACCGGGTTTCGGAAAATAAGTTTCGCCGAAGCGCGCCAGCATGGGGCCGGAAATCATAACGGAGCCTCGGAGCGCTGCGCATTTTTTTACAAACTCGGCGCTTGAAGTATAATTTCTGTCTATATCTTTTGCAATAAAGGTGTATTCCCCTTTGGAATGCCTTGTAACCGAAACGCCCATACACTTAAGCAGGTCTATCAGGTTTTTGACATCCAAAATTTCAGGTACATTTTCTACGCTCACCGCCTCGTCTGTAAGCAATATTGCACTGAGAATTTGCAGCGCTTCGTTCTTTGCGCCCTGTGGAATTATGCTTCCGGACAGTTCGTGACCGCCCTCAATAATAAAAGTACTCATACGTGTTCTACTTCGGGATGGAGTTCTACGCCAAAACGACGTTTTACTTCTGTTATTATTTGTTTTTCTAATTCGAGAATATCTTGCGCTGTAGCTTCGCCATTAGCATTGATAATTACCAATGGCTGTTTTTCATATACTTGAGCCCCGCCAAGCCTTTTTCCCTTAAAACCGCAACGCTCTATCATCCAGGCCGCCGGCACTTTCACCATTTCATCCGGAAGGTCGTAGTGGGGAACTTCGCCTTCTGCCTGTACAATGGCCTCGTATTGCTCCCTTGGCATAACGGGGTTTTTGAAGAAAGAGCCGGCATTGCCGATTTCGGCAGGATCGGGGAGTTTTTGCCGACGGATTTTAATTATCGCTTCGCGAAGTTGACCGGGGGTAAGATTGGATGTATTTTCACCGAGAGCCGCACGCACGCCACCATAATCGAGTTTAGGGGAATATTTTCGGGTAAGACGGAAAAGCACGCTTGTAATTATATAGCGGCCCTTTTGTTGTTTGAACATGGAGTCGCGATAGGCGTAACGGCATTCGGGCGTTTTAAAAATAATTTTACTCCAATCTGAGGTATCCAAACACACCACGCCGGCAATTATATCCTTTACCTCCACACCGTATGCCCCGATATTCTGCACCGCTGCCGCTCCCACTTCTCCCGGAATCAGGGAAAGATTTTCCGCCCCCCAAAGACCCGCCTCACAAGTTTTAGCCACAAAATCATCGAAGACTACTCCTGCTCCCACCGTCATCAGGACTTCGTCCAAGCCCAAATCCACAAATTTTATGAACTTGACTCCCGAATGCAATATGGTGCCGGGGAAATCTTTGGTAAAGAGCAGATTACTGCCTGCTCCGATATGCATTATGGGCTTGGGAAGGCTCTTATAATCGAGAGCCTTGAGTTTATCCACCGTGTCGTATTCTATATACAGGGCGCAACGAGCCTTGATGCGGAAAGTATTGAGTCCCGAAAGGTCGTAGTTTTCGAATCTTTTCATTATCTGTTTTTTGCGCTGATGCTAAACCTATCTCACAAATATAACCAATAATTCCAAAAAGCAGTATCTTTGCAAAGATGAAACTCTATAAGTGGTCGGGAGCGGGCAATCTGTTCGTGGTATTGGACGGCAGAAATAGCGATGTAAGCGATTATCGCAAGCCCGAAAACATACAAAAGCTTTGCAGCCGATACTCTACCGATGGGCTTATGATTATGTTGGCTTCAGCAACGGGAAACGACTTCGGCATGGAGTTTTACAACCCCGATGGGACAGGCGGTATGATGTGCGGCAACGGCGGGAGGTGCATTGCGGCTTTTGCCGATTATCTCGGGCTGAAACCGAGCAAAGAAAGAACTTATGTTTTTGATGCCGCAGATGGTGTGCATTGCGCACAAATCCTCAGTCGGGATTCGGAAAGCAAATGGACGGTGCGCCTGCGTATGATTGATGTTCATGGGGTGAAAGAGATTCTTGGCGGCCATTTCCTTAACACAGGCACGCGTCATTTCGTTAAGATAGTGGGCGATGTGGAAAAGGTGAATGTAGATAAAGATGGCAGGGAACTGCGTCTGCACAAAGAATTTGCACCTGAAGGGAGCAATGCGAACTTTGTTTCTGCTTCGGAAGACCTGCTACATGTACGCACTTTCGAAAAGGGAGTGGAGCGCGAAACCATGGCCTGCGGCACAGGCCTGACCGCCAGTGCAATAGCCGCCTACAAAAACGGTATAGCCCCACAAAAAATCTATTCAAACGGTGTGGTAGAATATGCCCTCATGGCTCGCCACGACCTGCTCAGGGTAGAATTTTTACCGGCCGGAAAGGAAGACTTCAAAGACATCTTCCTAACCGGACCGGCAGAACTTTTACCTTAAATTGCGATTGCAGGAAATTCGAGCGGCGGCAAATTAATCTTCCTCCTCTGCTTGAGCAGCATACTCTTCGAGGAGTTTCTTTTGAATATCAGAGGGAACCTGCTGATATTCGGCGAATTTCATGCTGAAGGTGGCCGAACCTGCAGTAATGGAGCTGAGCGCAGTGCTGTAGCGATAAAGCTCTGCAAGAGGAACTTTGGCATGAAGCACTGTAAAGCTGCCGTCCATTTCTTGATTTTCTATCATGCCACGGCGAGTGTTGAGGTCGGACATGCAATTGCCCACATACTCGCTCGGAGTGGTGATATCTACCTTATAGATGGGTTCGAGAATCTTCGGACCGGCCTCGCGGAAGGCCTCGCTGAATGCATTGCGTCCTGCGATGATGAAAGCGATTTCCTTGGAATCCACAGGGTGCATCTTGCCATCGAAAACATATACGCGAAGGTCGCGTGCATAAGAACCGGTGAGAGGACCTTCGGTCATCTTCTGGTTGATACCCTTTAGGATTGCCGGCATAAATGAAAGGTCGATGGCTCCACCCACAACACAGTTGTTGAATTCCAACTTGCCGCCCCACTGGAGGTCTTGAATCTCGCTGGAGCGAACGTTAAGGAGAGTATCTTTACCATCGATTTTGAAGGTACGCGGCTGCTCCTGACCCTCGATATACGGAGTGATGAGCAAGGCTACCTCGCCGAACTGACCGGCACCACCGGACTGCTTCTTGTGACGATACCGAGCAATCGCAGTTTTTGTAATCGTTTCGCGATAAGGAATTTTGGGGGCAAATGTTTCAGCCTCGAGTTTAAACTCATTCTTCACGCGCCACATGGCGTAGTTGATATGCTGCTCGCCCATACCTTGAAGGATGGTCTGACGGAGTTCATTGGAAAAATAGCTCTTGAGAGTGGGGTCTTGCGCCGCAATTTTATTGAGGGCTTCACCTACTTTCACCTCATCATTCTTATCGAGAGCACGAACTGCGCAGGTATATTTGAAATCCGGAAATACCATCGGAGGTATAGCCTTTACACCCGGAGATGCAAGGGTAACATTGGTTTTTCCGTTCTTGAGTTTCATAACGCAAGCTATATCGCCCGCATTGATTTTGGCAACCTTTTCTTTTTTGGAGCCTGAAACCGCATAGATTGCTGAAAGACGCTCGGCATTGCCGGTTTCGGGATTGGAAAGATCTGCGCCTTCGTTAAGCACGCCGCTCATCACCTTGAAATATGAAACCTCGCCAAGATGCGACTCTACCTCTGTTTTAAAAATAAAGAGGCTTGTGGGCTTGGTGGAATCGCAAGCCGGTGCGGGAGCTACATTTACTACAAACTCCATGAGGCGCCTTACGCCAATATTATTCTTTGCGGAAATGCAGAACACAGGCATGGTCTCGCCTTTAAGCATTCCGGCAGTCAGACCCTTGCGTATCTCTTCTGTGCTGAGTTCCATGGTTTCGAAGAACTTCTCCATAAGAGCATCATCGCCTTCAGCGGCCTTTTCTATAAGCTCTTCGCGAAGAGCCTCTGCTTCGCTAACAAATTGGGCGGGGATTTCGTGTTCGGCACCCTTTTCGTCGTAGAACTTCATAGTGAGCACATCCACCGCCCCTTTATAATTTACGCCGACATCTACAGGAATCTGCAACTGAATTATCCTTTTACCAAAAGTTTCCTTAAGGGTTTCGAGGGTATGCTCCCAAGATGCCTTTTCGTGATCGAGCTGATTGACTGCCACCATAAGAGGAACTTCGTACTGCTTGGCATAGCGGGCATAAATTTCGGTGCCCACCTCGACTCCGCTCTGTGCGTTTACGGTAAGAATGCCGCTTTCGCATACCTTAAAGGCTGAAAGTGCGCCGCCGCAGAAATCGTCAGAACCGGGGGCATCGATGATGTTGATTTTAGTTCCCCCTAACTCTGCATATAATGGGGTGGCGATAATGGATTTTTGATTGGTTTGCTCATACTCGGTGTTGTCGGACACGGTGTTCTTTTCTTCTACCGAGCCGCGACGGTCGATGGTTTTTCCCTCGTAGAGCATAGCTTCACTGAGAGTGGTTTTGCCGGACCTTGTGCTGCCCAGCAGGACCACATTCCGGATGTCTTTAGTTGCGTATTCTTTCATGATATTATTGATATTTGATTTTCTAAAAGTTATTAGAGCCGACAAATTTAACGACTTTTATAGAATTATCAAAAATAAATATCATACTGTTTGTTTAAAGGCTGTTTGTTCTATCCTTTGAAGAGTTCGAAACAGCTCAGGACCGGACATCCCCAACTCTTGTTTAATGATTTCGGAGAGGTCTACCGGAGATACTCCTATTTGTTTACAGATGCCCTCGAAGTTGAGACCGGGACGGAGAAGATAAGACTTGTCGGAAACGAGTTCGCCAAAAGAGGCGTAGGCTTTGGAAATTGATTTCATATCGCTTGCAATTTTTAAAAGTTTCTATTGCAAATAAAAGAAAAGCGAAAGAAATCTCCGGCTGTAAATAGCGGGGTAAAAGTTTACTTTTTATATTTCTTAAGAGAAATTTGCAAAAAGTGCATACTTTGCTTGCCTAATCTGCTTAGAAAGAATCGGACGGGTAATTGTACTTTTGCGTTATGGACGAAAAGAGTCTTAAAAAAAGGATACGGGAAATACGCGAAGAACTCCGCTTGACTCAGGAAGAATTCGCCCAGGAATTAGGAATCGATTCCAGCACCTATTGGCGTTTAGAGGATGGACGCACACGTATAATTTCCCCTTATCTCTATAAGATAGCCGAGTATGCTGGGCTGAGTATCGAAGAACTGATTGTGGGCAAGCAGATTGCCAAAGCCCTTGAAGAATCGCAGGACTATCGTGAAAAAATAGAGTCTCAACGCAAATTCTACGAATCGCTCCTTGAAGAAAAAGATGCGACCATCCGTAATCTCAATAATTACATCAATACCCTGCAAAAATAATTGAAGGTTAGAGCCTGCACTATCAGACGGCCTGCACACGAAAAAAGTGACAGGCGGCGATAAGGAAGGCTGAAAAAGGCGGCCCGGCCAATCAGAAGTGCGGGAAAAAGAGTATCTTTGCAGATATAACATTCACGAATCTGCAATTATGAAAAAGTTCTTGGCAATAGCCGCTGCCGTCCTTTTCACTTTCGGCGCCAAAGCCGATGAGGGTATGTGGCTTCTCCCTCTCCTTCAAAAGTTCAACTCCGAAGCCATGCGCAATATCGGCTGCCGCCTTACGACCGAAGACATCTACAATATCAACTCTTCTTCGCTCAAAGACGCTATAGTTCAATTCGGCGGTGGCTGTACCGGAGAAATCATCTCCGATGAGGGCTTGCTGATAACCAACCATCATTGCGGTTACTCCGGCATCCATTCCCTTTCCACCCCCGAAAATAATTATTTGGAAGATGGATATTGGGCCCTCAACAAAGAGATGGAGCTGCCGGTGAAAGGGCTTAAGGTCCGCTTTATGAAAAGCATGGAAGATGTCACTCCCGCCTTCGTAAAACTCAAGACCAAGGACGAAATAAATGCCAAGCGCCAGGAGCTGAAGGATGCCGCTGAAAAAGCCAATCCCCACTGCACCGCCATGGTGACATCTTTCTATAACAATAATGTATTCTATCTTATTGTTTATAAGACCTATAAAGATGTGCGTTTTGTGGGCGCTCCGCCTGCCTCATTGGGTAAATTCGGAGGCGAAACCGACAATTGGATGTGGCCGCGCCATACTTGCGACTTCAGTCTCTTTCGGGTTTATGCCGGAACTGACAATGAGCCAGCCGAATATTCTCCCGAAAATGTGCCTCTGCAACCTGTACGCTCGCTCAAGGTATCCCTTAAAGGCGTTCGTGAAAATGATTTTGCTTTTATAATGGGCTATCCCGGCCGCACGCAGCGTTTCCAAACCGCCGCACAGTTAAAGCAGATGATTGCCAATAACCGTGTTAGAATCGATGCCCGAACGGTGCGCCAGGGGGTTATGAAGGAGGAGATGGAAAAAGACCCCGCCGTGCGTCTGCAATATGCCAATAAATATGCCGGCAGTTCCAACGGTTGGAAGAAATGGCAGGGGATGGAGCTTGCATTCAAGAATCTGAATATTATAGAAAGGGAAGAAGCGAAAGAGGCCGAATATGAAAAGTGGATAAACGCCAGGGCGAAAAGGGAAAAGGCCTACGGCGGAGCTATCACCGAAATAGAGGCCGCTGTTGCAAAGCTAAGCCCCCTGATGCTGTCCATGACTCTTTTGAACGAAACCATAGGGAATATTCAAACGGACGGCGACCCCGTAGTGGATAAAAAGATAGCCAAGGCCCTTATAGAGCATTATCTGGCAAATGTAAAAGAGGAGGATAAGATTGAAATTTATGACAGCGAGGAATATCTCGACAAGCTCTATTCTGCCGACACCACCGAAATGACTGCCCTCAAAGAGCGGGTATTGGCTAAATTCAGGCCTCTCTACAAAGAAATCTCAAGCATCAACGAGGAAATTTCCACCGCATCCACCAAATACACCGCCGGCCTTTTAGAGTGGGAAAAAAATAAACCAAGCTATCCCGATGCCAACTTTACCATGCGCCTCACATACGGCTCCGTTCTTCCCTATTCTCCCAAAGACGGTGTTTCCTATTGGTATTATACCACCACCGATGGCCTCCTTCAAAAGGAAGACCCCTCGAATTATGAATTCCGTTTGCCGGCGGACGTCAAAAAGGCGGCTTTGGCGAAGGATTTCGGCCGCTATGCCGCTGAGGACGGGTCGCTTCGCACCTGCTTCCTTACCAACAATGATATTACGGGAGGCAATTCCGGCAGTCCCGTGCTCGATGCAGACGGCAATCTCATAGGCCTGGCCTTTGACGGAAATTGGGAAAGCATGAGCAGTGATGTTATGTTTGAGCCGGAGCTGCAAAGATGCATCAACGTGGACATCAGATATGTGTTTTGGGTGGTTGATAAAATCGGCGGGGCAAAGAATATAATTGATGAAGTGGTTTTTGTAGAATAGATTGAAATAATTTTTAGAATAAATTTTTAGGACAGATAATGACAGATAAAGAAGTTTTGCAACTGCTTCGCGAGGTGAAGCATCCCGGAAAGGGCTCCAAAGATATTGTGGAGTTAGATATGGTAAACAACATAGAGGTCCTTGCAGATAAAACCGTAGTGACCTTGGCCTTTGGCAAAAAAAGAGACCCGCTGGCGGAATATTTGATAGGCGCCACTCGCGCAACCCTCATCAGGCATGGCTTACCCTCGCCGGAAGTCCGCACCATTGTATTGGAAGATGAAAGGCCGGCAAACAAGCCCTTGGAACTTGGCAAGGATATGATTTCGAGCATAAAGCACATTATAGGCATCGCCTCAGGCAAAGGGGGAGTCGGTAAAAGCACGGTGGCCGTAAATTTGGCGGTGGCGCTGGCCCGCTCCGGTTTCAAGGTTGGTTTAGCGGATGCAGATGTGTACGGCCCCTCGATTCCTACGATGACCGGCACAGAAGGCGCCTTGCCTATGGCCGAGTTGGTAGATGGCAAAGAAGAGATTATACCGATAGAAAAATACGGGGTTAAGTGGATGAGCATAGGCTATTTCGCAAAACGCAAACAAGCCCTGATTTGGCGAGGCCCGATGGCTTCCACCGCCCTGAAACAGTTAGTATTGCAGGTAAATTGGGGACCGCTGGATTTTCTGCTGGTGGACATGCCTCCGGGAACCGGCGACATTCATCTTTCGCTTACGCAGGAAATCGGAATAGAAAGCGTAATAGTAGTTACAACTCCGCAAAATGTGGCTTTGGCGGATGTGGAAAAATGCGTGAGCATGTTCCGCAATGAATCCATCAACCGCCCCATTTTAGGCATTGTGGAGAATATGGCATGGTTTACCCCTGCCGAGCATCCCGATGAAAAATATTACATTTTCGGCCGAGAGGGAGGAGCGCAGATGGCGGAGAGTTTGGATGTGGAACTTTTGGCTCAAATTCCTCTTGTGCAAAGCATACGCGAAAGCGGGGATGCCGGAGAGCCGCTTGCGCTTGGCTCCGGTCCTGATGCTGCGGCATTCCTCAACTTGGCCGGCTTGGTTGCAGAAAAAACCAGTATAAAATAGGTCTGCAATAATAGATACTGAACTCAGCAAGAACTGCTAAGTAAAGTCCGGTGGCAACAGTAAAATCGTGGCGCCGCAACGACTTACAAGCACTGCAGCAGCGATAGGTTATTGGGCCTGAATTGAAGTTATTTGGGCGGCATCGGCTTCTTCTCCGTATTTAAGAGGGGCGGCAAGGGTTGCGTCCGACCCGCTCAAAAGCGTTTCTCTGAGAATCAACTCCGCCCTTGTGGTTTTATCCGCATTCACAGTAAAGAATTGAAGAGTTACCGGAACGCTGCCATCTGATAGACGGGCTCCGCTTGTGAGCATATAAGCGCCTTCTTCCAAGGAAATGCCTCCCGCAAAATGCTCCTTAAAGCCGGAGCCTCCGCCCGTATAAAGTTCCCCGTCATCGAAACTAAACAGCTTGGGCGCACCGTTCTCTATTTTAGAAATGGTAAAGTGAGTGTAATATTCGGGGTTTGGTATTGCTTTTCCCGAATAACTTAATTTAAGTGTTCCTTTGCCTTTCGGTACGGATAAAGGAGTGAAATTCACATTACTCCATTCTTCTCCATTCAGGCGTATCTGCACCTTGCCGGTAATAGGATTTTTGCGGGCATCTATTCCCAAAGTCCGGGCTAAGGATACAAAGAAAATGTCCCTCGAATTGGCATAACATCTCCTTGTCTGCCAAACGCTTATGGGTGATTGAGGAATGGTCCAGGCATAAGGTGTTTCCAAAACTTTTATGCTGTCTGTAACAAACTTGCGAAGAGCCTCAACGTTTCGGAGTTCTTCTTGTTGTACTGCGGGGATATTGCTAAGGAACCAATGTTTGTAAGGCACGAGGAATTCATTTTCCACTCTGGGGCAGAGTATAGATTCTGTCGCGGTATAGGAGTCTTCAAGAACTTCCATGGTAACATCCCTCAAATCTTTTAGACTGAGGCTATTAAGCAATTCCCTTGCGCGCTCATCCGGATGAGCGGCGAGGAACTCTCCTATCACCTTATAATTACCCTCCGATGCCGACACAAGCGGGTCGCCATCTTTCACAAAAGTATTCATATAGGCCGTGCGGACGGAATCTTCATAAGCAAAACGACGGTCATTTTCAGCACGCTGCTCCGGCGTGACCTCCGGCTCTGAGCCTCCGGGAACAGGCGGAATAATATCTATTGCCTCGGGCATATCCACCCAAGCATCCGACAGCTTCAGGCAAACCAAACTATCTTTTCCTACACTAAATTTTGAATAAGCGAATTTCCCGTCTTTAGATGCCCACGCAAGCATATCTCCCCGACCGGCCGTGAGCGAGGCCTCTCCTTCAGCATCCGATTTTTTAAGTACCGCCGGATAAAACTCGGCATAATTGTATATGCAAAAGCGTACATCCGCCCCTTCCACAGGCATCTCTCCATCCATAACTCTTATCGTAACATCCGACACGGGTGCATAATTGGATGTAAGATTGATGGTTGTATAATTGGGGCCTTTCACCAACACTTCTTCCGGACCATCGTAGTAGCCGAAGGCATTGGTGTGAGTAAGCAACACGCGGGCGGCATTGGCATTGAACCAGCCCAAATTCAGCACCGGCTCAGGTTCGCAAGCGCCCAAAAACCACCATTTGCCGTCCGCCCAAGCCTCCACCCATGCATGATTATCGTCGGTATGAGCCCATCGCGGGGTGTAAACCTGCCTTGCCGGAATGCCCACCGCACGAAGCGCAGATACGCAGAAGGTGCTTTCTTCGCCGCAACGACCCCACGAAGTCCTTACTACTTGCAGAGGAGAAGATGTGCGGCCGTCGGAGGGCTTGTATGTAACTTTTTCGTGACACCAATGATTGACTTCCAAAATGGCATCTGTCATCGAAAGGTTTTCCACCCGCGGCTTCAGCTCGGCATAAAACACCGCTCTGTTGGAATCTAAGGGCTCGTTGTTCACTCTGAGGGGCAATACAAAATGATTCCACAGCACATCCGGCACCTGCCACGGCATTTCACTGCGCGTTACGAAACTCTGATGCACCGCCTTTTCGAAGAATTCCCGCGGATAGTCGGTACTGTCGGCAAGGGGCATGTATTTGTAAAGGAAATCAAGCGCCTTTTGTTCGCGCGAAACGCAACCGACAAGCGCCAACGACAAGGCAAGAGCCAAAAGTTTTTTCATAATGTTTTTATTTGCGGCGTTTTTCTCTTCTGCGGTAGATTACAAAGCGGAATTCATAACCTGAGGGCTCATCCCTATGCAAGCGGGACTTCCAGCTGGGATACCATATCTTGTCATCTATTTCGGGGAAAAATGTATCTGCATTCTCCACCTTGGTATGCACATGGGTGATATAAAGGACATCCATATGCGGCAGTGCGGCTGCATATACGGAGGCTCCGCCGATTATGAAGCATTTGCGGGCAGGTTTAACGGCGGCATAGGCTTCTTCAAAGGAATTTACGCAGATAACTTCGGGGATAGGGTCCCCGCCAAGATTCAGCACTATATTCTTACGATGCGGAAGAGGACGGCGGGGAAGCGAGAAATAAGTGGTGCGCCCCATAATGACCGGATGGCCCTTTGTCTTTCTTTTGAAATACTTTAAATCTTCGCTCAAATGCCAAGGCAGGTCTCCTTTAACCCCTATGGCGTGGTTGTCGGCAATAGCCACTATCAGACATTTTTCCATATTCCCAAAGGTACGGATAATTTGGAAAAGAAAACAGTGTCTTCTTTTTCTTTGGGTTTGCTCTTTGTTAAAATCGCGATTTTTATATGACGTTAATCGCAGAAACTTGACCATAACCACAGCTTAATCGCAAAAACTTGACTATTTTCGTTGCTTAATCGCAAAAACTTGACTATTATTGCGAAAATTAAAGAGTTGTTCGCAATTATTATATGGAAATAGATTTTTTAAAGGAAATTATTTTCGCTTCTGATAAGACGACTGAATCCAAGATGATTGCACGCAAAGAGGCCAATGGAACAATCCGTAAGATTGCACCTAAAATCTATTCGACTAACTTATTGGATTCACCGGAAAGTATAATCAAGCGTAATCTGATTCAAGTTCTCGGGTGGCGTCTTCCGGGATGCGTAATCAGTCATAGAAGTGCATCTTCTCTCAGGCCGACTGAAAACGGCAATCTTTTTATTACATACAAGTTTAATCGCAGAATAGATAATATTCCGGGAATTGTTTTAAATGTAATGAAAGGGCCGGAAGCTCTCGATAGTGATATTAGGCTTGGCAGTGCAGAAGTTTATGCGTCTTCGGAGGAACGCTGGATGCTGGAGGTGTTACAGCCTGCCCGTCGAGGAAAAGATGGAGAATCCAAGGGGATGAGTGAAAAAGATGTAGAATCCAGACTGGAAGCGATGATTCGCGCGGGAGGCGAAGAAAGAATTAACGCTTTCAGAGATAAAGCTAAGACTATCGCGGAAACGCTTGGATATATAGATGAATATAAAAAATTGAGCGCTTTGATTTCCGCACTTTTGAATACTCATGACCCATCTGTACTTTCGACCCCTGAGGGCATTGCACGATCTGTAGGAGAGCCTTTGGACCCGTCCAGAATCCCCATATTTGAAGCCTTGTATGATGCGCTTAACGGAGCTTACTTCCCTCAAATGAGAGATGAAAACAAGTCGGAAGAAGCATTTAGAATGTTTTCATTTTTTGAGAGTTACTTCTCAAACTACATTGAAGGGACAGAGTTTGAAATAAGTGAAGCAAAACAAATTGTAGATACCGGCATAACCATCCCAAAAAGAATTGAGGATTCACACGATATTCTAGGCACTTTCAACATCCTTTCAAATCGCCAAGAAATGCAAAAGACACCCGGCACAGAAGAAGAGTTCCTTGCTTTACTCCGTCATCGCCATTCAAAAATACTTGAATTGAGGCCCGAGTGCAACCCGGGAATGTTTAAAAACAAAAGGAACCGTGCCGGCAATACCGAATTTGTATCCCCGGACCTTGTTATCGGGACATTAAAATATGGTTTCCGTATGTATCGCAATTTAAGAGAGCCTTTTGCAAAAGCGATATTTATGATGTTTATTTGCAGCGAAGTACATCCTTTTACAGATGGTAATGGTCGTATCTCTCGCGTAATGATGAATGCCGAATTAGTTTCTGTCGGCCAAGTTCGAATCATAGTTCCAACAGTATTCCGTGAAGATTACCTGCTTGCTCTTCGCAGACTCTCCAGAGCTGCTGATCCAAAGCCATATGTTTCGGTTATGGAGCGACTCTGGAAATTCAGTTCAAATCTGTGGGGCGAAGATTTTTACGAATTGGATGCATACCTGAAATCGTGTAACGCATACGAAACACCGGAAAATGCTAAACTTCGTTTCATAGAGAGAATCGGCAAAAATTGTCCGCTCCTTTAATGGTACGGATATTTTGGAGAATAAGCATTAAATTGTCATATTTGTTACCACTAAAAACATTTGAACAATGCAGCAATATCTTGACATGCTGCGTGATATACGCACGCACGGAGTAATAAAAAAAGACCGCACAGGGACAGGCGCACAAAGCATTTTCGGCTACCAATGCCGATACAATCTCTCGGATGGGTTTCCTCTGCTGACCACCAAAAAGGTATTTTTGCGCGGAATTATCCACGAACTTTTGTGGTTCATCGCAGGCGATACCAATATTAAGTATCTGTTAGATAATAATGTGCACATTTGGGATGACTGGGCGGATGAGAACGGTGACTTGGGCCCCATATACGGGCATCAGTGGCGGAGTTGGCCGGCTCCGGACGGGCGCAAGATAGACCAGCTTGCAAATGTCATCGAGCAAATCAAGCGCAATCCCGATTCGCGCAGGCACCTTGTAACGGCATGGAATCCCGGAGAGGTGGATAATATGGCTCTGCCGCCCTGCCATTGCTTGTTTCAGTTTTATGTGGCGGACGGGAAACTCAGTTGTCAGCTATACCAAAGGTCTGCTGACACATTTTTAGGGGTTCCTTTCAATATCGCATCTTACTCGCTGCTCACCATGATGATAGCGCAGGAATGCGGCTTAGGGCTCGGCGACTTCGTCCATACCACAGGGGACACGCACATCTATGTGAATCATTTCGAACAGGTGGATTTACAACTGACACGCACTCCCCGCGCCCTGCCTACAATGAAACTCAACCCCGATGTCAAGAGCGTATTCGATTTCCGCATAGATGACTTCAGTCTCGAAGGCTACGACCCCTGGCCAGCCATCAAGGCCCCGGTAGCGGTATAGCCGGTAAAGAATAGTAGAAGGAAATTGAAAAGGCAATAAAAAAGACCGCTTGCGTGGCGGTCTTATTTGTTCGAAGCAATGGGAAATCGCTGCCAAAGCAGGTGCAATATAGTTCAAATCCTAACGCCCCTTATCTGACACCAAACGCCCAAATAATCGCCTGCTCAAACTCCTCGCCAGGGCGAAGGACTGTGCTCGGATAATCGGGATGATTGGGGCTGTCGGGATAATGCTGGGCTTCGAGCGCAACAAAATCGTAATCGCTATAAATATGACCGTTCTTGCCCTTTGGGCAGCCATCTAACCAATTGCCTGTATAAACCTGAATGCCGGGCTGGGTGGTGTGCATGGTCAGCACCCTTCCGGACAGGGGGGAATAGAGTTCGGCCGCCTCGCTGAGCTGCCCTTTCATATGACCATCAATTACCCAGCAATTATCATATCCCTTGCCGAATTTAAGCGCAGGGAAATCCGCCTTTATATCCTGCCCTATGGGCTTTGGATTTATAAAATCCATAGGAGTGCCCGCCACCGGAACGGAGTCGCCCAAAGGGATAAGACTGTCCGATGTGGGAAGATATTCGGATGCATTAAGCCGAAGTTGATGATCTAACACTGTGCCTGAGCCCTCTCCGTTGAGGTTGAAATAAGAGTGATTGGTTAGATTCAGCACCGTTGCTTTGTCTGCTCGGGCGGTAAAAGTCAAACGAAGTTCATTATCCTCGCTCCACTCATAACGGGCTACCACCTTCAGATTACCAGGATACCCCATTTCTCTATCAGCGCTGAAATACATAAATTCAACTCCATCTCCCTCTATCTTACTCTCCCAAATCTGATTTTGAAAACCCTCCGGCCCGCCGTGAAGATGATTCGGACCATTATTGACAGGCAGCGTATATTCTACGCCATCCAAAGAAAACTTCCCAAGGGCGATGCGGTTGGCATAGCGGCCGGGGCATTTCCCTGCGCAAGGGCCATCTCCAAAATAACTCTCTGCATCGGGGTAACCCAATACCACATCTGCCAATTTACCGTCTCTATCCGGCACATTAATAGCCAATACTCCCGCTCCTATGCTTCCCAACTCCACGCTCGCCCCTGACTTATTGATAATGGTATACTTATAAATTTCGCGGCCGGCGGCCTTTCCTAAAAGTTCTTTTGTGATTTTCATAGCGTCACAAATATACTTCATTTTCTTTGATTTGTCCGAAAATTACTATTTTTGGACAAATCAGTCTTTTTTTGACCATCTCGATTGGCAAACAGGAGACAAAATCATAGGTTATTACAATAATGGCAAGGCCGATATTCTGCTTAATTATGAGGTGGATGTGGTTGCAGAAGACGGCATGCAGGCAAGGGGGGGGAATTTCAGGACCACATCCATAGGTAACCCAAATCAATAACACATAAAGTTCAAACTTCTCTTAAACGCATTTTTCGAGCGAAGCTCCTCGTGGCGGCAAGTCCTCGCCCGGAGCTCCGCTCTTTTGATATGCTTTCATTATCGGCACAATTTTATTACTTTTGTTGTTACGTTATTTGGTGAGGGAAAACTCTCGATTTTAGCAATGAAGCAGAAAGATGATAAAACACAGGCGCGGCCGTTCATAAAGTGGGCAGGG